>Ga0187783_10000164_pt1 | contig 49965 bp, 46 predicted proteins | sample 1015_SJ02_MP02_2_FD_132471 | JGI IMG/M metagenome (GOLD analysis project Ga0187783, IMG submission 132471) | Tropical peat soil microbial communities from peatlands in Department of Meta, Colombia - 1015_SJ02_MP02_20_MG | ecosystem: Environmental > Terrestrial > Soil > Wetlands > Peat | place... | reverse complement strand
CTTAGCCTAATGGGAAATTCGCCATAACTTTTTGCCAGATGGCATGCGGCCTCTGCACTCGAATGGCGCGGAAAATGTCCAGCTGAAAAGGCCCGCACCGCACACCCGCACAGTACAGTATAATTTTCGCTCCTGACCCGGTTGCGGGAAGATCTAAGGCGTTAGGCTGGAATCATTTTGCCAACGCCGCCCGTTCGGCATGGTTGGTGCGAAACTGAGTCCGGAAACCGATTCGAAACCTTATGAGCGACACTACTCACCCGATGACCGAAACCCCCACCGACTCCAACACCACGCTGGATATCAACCAGATCATGCATATCCTGCCGCATCGCTATCCCTTCCTGCTGATTGATCGAGTGATTGATTTTCGGCGCCGGGAGCGGATCGTAGCCATCAAGAACGTCACCGTCAACGAGCCATTTTTTGTCGGGCATTTTCCCGGCGCACCCGTCATGCCCGGGGTTCTCATCGTGGAGGCGATTGCGCAAGCCGGTGGAGCTCTGCTGCTGACCGAGGTGGAGGATCGGGACAGCAAGTTGATGTTGTTCACCGGTATTGAACGCGCCCGGTTCCGCAAGCCGGTCGTGCCCGGCGATCAGCTGCGAATTGAGATTGAGGTGAAAGCCTGGCGCGGTGACGCGGTACGCATGGAGGGCAAAGTTTTCGTGGATGAAAAGCGAGCCGCGGAGGCCACCGTGACCTGCAGGCTGGTGAACCGCTCGCGGGTTGCTTCCGAGGAGGTTGCCGAGGCCGAATAAGGGGTTCTATTCGCGCGCTATTGCCGGACCCTCTCAGCATTCACACCGCGATGACCGTCCACCCCACCGCCATCCTCGATCCGGGCGCGAAAGTTGACTCGAGCTGTCGGATCGGTCCCTATTGTGTGGTCGGCCCCGAGGTGGAACTGGGGGAGCGATGCCGCCTGGTCTCACACGTCGTAATCGAAGGTCCCTCCAGGATCGGCGCCGACAACACGTTTTTCCCTTTTTCCTCGGTTGGCACCGCACCGCAGGACCTGACTTACCGGGGCGAACCCACGCGCTTGGAGATGGGCGATCACAACCAGATTCGGGAGTTCGTCACCATCAATCGGGGCACGTTGAAGGGCGGTGGCTTAACCCGCGTCGGCAACCACACGCTCATCATGGCGTACAGCCATGTCGCCCATGATTGCAAGATTGGGGATCGAGTGATTCTCGCCAACGCCGCCACTTTGGGAGGACACGTTATTGTGGAGGACTGGGCTACCATCGGCGCTTTGTGCCCGGTGCATCACTTCGTGCGAATCGGTGCCTATTCGTTCGTGGGAGGCGGTACGACGATTACCCGTGACGTTCTGCCCTTCTCGAAGACCGCGGCCGCCCGGGACACGCATGCCTACGGTGTTAACGCAACCGGCCTCGAGCGCCGAGGTTTCAGCCGGGAGAGGATCCGCAAGATTCATCATGCCTATAAACTTCTTCTGGCCTCGAAGCTCAACACCTCGCAGGCTCTGGAGAAGCTGAGACGAGAGTCCGATCGCGGCGAAGATGTCGATTTGTTGATCCGCTTCATCGAAGCGTCCGAACGAGGTGTGATCAAGTGACAGAGGTGCCTTCGGTCCTGTCGAGGAACGATTCAGAGACCAAGGTCGAGACCTCAAATCGCCGCCGATCGCCTACCCCCGAGGCGCCATGCCGCTAAAGCAGAAACTCGGACTGATCGCGGGAAACGGTCGTTTTCCCTTTCTTGTGCTCGAGGCGGCTCGCGCGCAGGGCTTCGACGTGGTTGTGGCCGCGATCAAGGAAGAAACCTTGCCGGAGATCGAGAATCATGGAGCGCTGGCGGTTCACTGGCTTTCGCTCGGAGAACTGTCCAAGCTGATCGAAACCTTTCACCGGGAAGGCATATCTCGCGCCATCATGGCGGGTCAGGTAAAGCACAAGCAAATCTTCTCGAGTATCCGCCCCGATCTGCGCTTGGCTAAGTTGCTGCTCAATCTGCGCACGCGAAACACCGACGCGTTGCTCGGTGCTATCGCCAAAGTTTTAGGCGACGAAGGCATCATGTTGGAGAATTCCACCGCCCTGCTCGAGCCGCTGCAGGCCAGACCGGGAGTGCTCAGCAAACGCAAGCCCAGCGAGCAGGAAAATAACAACGTCGAGTACGGACGGGCGGTGGCTCGACAGTTGGCCCAATACGATATCGGTCAGACGGTGGTCGTGGCTGACGGGGCTTGCGTCGCGGTGGAAGCCATGGAAGGCACCGATGCGACGATCGAGCGTGCCGGACACCTCATGGCATCGCTCGAGGCGAAAGCTTCCACGCTGAGCCGCGCCCTTACCGTGGTAAAGATCGCCAAACCCAATCAGGACATGCGGTTCGACGTCCCCGTGATTGGCATCCATACCATCGATGTCATGCGCGCCGCCGCCGCGACCTGCCTGGCGGTCGATGCAGGCAAGTGCTTGCTGCTCGACGGAGACGCCGTCATCGACGCGGCCGATGCCGGGCAGATTGCAGTCGTGGCGGGTTGATCGAAGTTTCTCCAATCCATTTCTGTCTTTCGTCCGTCGAAATCGAAGAGGAGGACCGTGATGTCTGAGAGTGCTCGCTTGGCCGACCAAATTCGCCGCGCTTTTGAGGGAAGCGCTTGGCATGGCGACTCTGTCCTCAAACTCCTTGCCGATGTCGATGCCAAAGCCGCGGCCGCTCGTCCCATCAAGAATGCCCACACCATCTGGGAGCTGGTGCTGCATATCGCGGCCTGGGACGACGCCGTCTGCCGCCGTGCCAGAGGGACTCGAGTGTCTTTGTCCGACCAACAGAATTTCCCGCCGGTTGTCGACCGCAGTGAGGCGGCCTGGCGCAAGTCCATCGAACGCTTAGAGCGCGCCCACCGGCAGCTGGTAAAAACCGTGGCCGCATTTCCCGACTCGCGATTAGGCAGGCGGGTCCCGGGCAAGAAGGCAACCTACCACAACTTCTTCTATATGTTTAGCGGGATTGTGCAGCACGAGCTCTATCATGCCGGGCAGATCGCGCTGCTCAAGAAGTTCCGATGAACTGGGATTCTGCACGCCGATTCCTCGCCGCCCTGGGTTGGTCGGGGTGAATTTTGCGCCCTGGGGAAGACCGAGTCAGACCCGGTCTCCGCCCTAGTTTGATTTTGCGCGCTTGTGGTTAAATCAGAGCTTTCCGGCAATCGGCCGACGAGAGCGGAACCTGTCCACGGACCACCTCATTCACGTCGCAGTCATCGGGGTCGGTGCATTCGGACGCAATCACGCCCGCGTCTACCAGCAACTGGCCAAAGCGGGACTCGGCGTACATCTGGTCGGAGTGGTTGACTCCAACCTCGAGCGCGGGAACAGGGTTGCACAGGAATTTGGCTGCCGAGCTTTCGTTTCGCTCGAGCCACTGCTTTCTGCCCATCCGGACATTCAGGCCGCCTCCGTTGCCGTTCCCACCCTCCACCATCTCGCGGTTGCGCGGCAACTGATGGAGGCCGGAATTGACCTGCTCATCGAAAAGCCTTTGGTTGCTTCGCTCGATGAAGCCAACGAGCTTTCCCGTCTCGCCCAGCGCTCCGGCCGTATTGTGCAGGTGGGCCATCTTGAGCGCTTCAACCCCGCGGTTCGTGCCACCTTACCCATCCTTACCCGACCCATGTTTTTCGAGGTACACCGCTTGAGTGAATTTACTCCCCGCTCGCTCGATATTGATGTGGTGCTGGACTTGATGATTCACGACCTCGATGTCGTGCTCTCGTTCGCGAAATCGCCGGTTGGGACAATCCGCGCCGTCGGCCTGCCGGTTCTCACCGACAAAGTTGACATTGCCAACGTGCGGGTTGAATTCGAGTCGGGGTGTGTCGCGAACTTCACCGCCAGCCGGGTATCGACCGAACGGGTCCGCAAATTGCGTTTTTTTCAGCCCAAACAGTACGTGTCCATCGACTATAGCCGCCAGGACGTTCTGGTTTTCAGCGTCGGCCACAACGATCCTGCGGCCACCGCCTCGGTAAATCCTCAGATTCAGGTGGCCCGGCTGCCAACCGCTGCCGTCGAGCCATTACAGGCCGAGTTGAAGTCCTTCCTGGACTGTGTGCGATCCCGCTCCCAGCCCGTGGTCAGCTTGGACGATGGCCGGCGGGCCCTTTCGCTCGCTCTCGACATCCTCGCCGCCATTCGGGAGCACGGCAACCGACTTCATCTGGAGGAACTGGGCCCCTGAAGCCGGTTTCCCCTGTCCGTGGATGGAGATACAGGGCCGGGATCGGGATACAACCGAAGTAACGGTCGGTTCCACCAATGGTCGCGGATTGCTACAAAAAATGCGAGAATAGGCCAGCGACACCCTGACCTCAATGGGAGGATGGGAAGTCGGCTGGGCTTTGCGTCCAACGGATGGCGAACGCTTCCCATCTAACTAGGTGAGTGATCGGTGTCAACGACACAAATTCCGCCGACTCGAGGGGCCAGCCAAGAAGGCGGCCGCGAGAGCGTGGAATTATACGACGCGCGCTACTGGGAGTCGGCCTACCGGGACATCGACGCACCTCCAGCTTTGGTCCTGCAGCTGCAGGACGACCTCGATAATTCCCGCCGCCGGGAAGCTTTCTGGATTTCAGTCGTCGTCCACCTTTTGGTCGTCCTCGCCATCGTGAATTTTGACAAACTGGCACGGTTTCTGCCTCGCCAAGCCACCCTCGTCAAGCCACAGGCATTGCCCCAGGGAAAAGACCTCACCTTTCTCGAACTGCCCCCGGATGCCCAAAAGATAACCAAACCCCCGGATACGAATATCATTTCCGATAAAGACCGGATCGCCACCTCGAGGGCTCCTCAACTCGATCGCAAGGAGTTGAAGAAGATCTTAGACAGCAGCCGCCCCGGCGCGCCCGGCCCCAATACCCCGCCGGGTCCGGATCAGCAACCATCCCCACCTGCTCCCGCCGCAGCCCAGAACAACCCTGCGCCAGCCGCTGTTCCTCCGCCACCGCCTGCCAATCAAATGGCCAAGCTGCAGACCCCGCAGCCTGCCATCAATCCGTTTACCAACAAAGCTCTGTCTCCTGGATCCGCGATTGAGCAGGCCGCGCGTGCGGCTGCGGCGAGTCGTGGCGGGTTTGCTGGCAGTGCGGGGGATTATGGCCTGGGTCAGGGGAACCGCGGTCAAGTGTTAGGTCCCATGGATATCCTGAGCGACACCATGGGCGTCGACTTCGGGCCTTACCTGGAGCGCGTTCTCCATGACGTCAAGATGAACTGGTACAACCTGATTCCCGAGTCGGCCCGGCCTCCCATTATGAAGAAGGGCAAAGTCTCGATCGAGTTTGCCATTATGCCGGACGGTCGAGTGGCGGGATTGCAACTCGAAAAGGGTGGATCCTCAGGCGATTCCGCCCTCGATCGCGCAGCTTGGGGTGGCATTACGGCGTCGGATCCGTTTCCTCCCCTGCCATCCGAGTTCCACGGCCCGTACCTGGCCCTGCGTTTCCATTTCTTCTACAACCCCGAGCGCGGGGATCTCGAGTAAGCGCCGCTAGGTCACTTCGCTACCACCAGATCGTTGGTCGCAGAAAACAGTCCCGAAACGCCATTAGCCCGCATATGGACGACATTGTTGTCGCTCTCGTTATCCACCACGCCCTCGCAGGTCGCAAGGCCATTCTGCACAATAATGCCGATGGGTTGGATGGTCGCCAGGGCATAGCGTTGGAGCGCAGGATAGCCCTTGGTTTCGGTTCGACGTCATCCGGTTCGCCACGAAAGAGACTGCGCATGAACTACAATAGCCAGACCTCAGCGGCGACCAGCGGCAGTCCCGAGTCAAGAATCCAATGGATTTCATAGGGGCTTAGGAGCGGGAGTTGTGAAACGATGCCTTTTGATTTTCAGCCCACATTGAGGGGTGCGCTGGTCGAACTGAGGCCGCTACGCCCGGATGACGCAGACGATCTTTACGCGGTCGCCTCCGACCCTCTGATTTGGGAACAGCATCCGGTTCCCCGCAATAAGCCGGATATCTTCCGTGCCTTCTTCCGTGAATCGCTGGCCTCACGAGGAGCCTTGACGGTGCTCGACCGCCAAGATGGCAGAATGATTGGGTCGTCCCGATTCCACGGCTACGACGAACAGGCGAGCGAAGTGGAAATTGGCTGGACGTTCTTGGCGCGATCGCACTGGGGCGGTAGGTACAACCGGGAGATGAAACAACTGATGTTGCGGCACGCTTTTCAGTGTGTGAAGCGGGTGGTGTTTCTCATCGGCCCCAAGAACCTACGTTCGCAAAAGGCCATCGAGAAATTAGGAGGTGTTCGTATCGGCGCAAGATCCGACGCCGCCGGACGAGACTCCTATGTGTACGAAATCACATCTGTACCCGCCGGACCGGCCTGACGACAAGAATTCTGCACGATGGCAATCCCGGGTCTCGTCCAGGTCCGCTCGCGCCCAGTGGTCGAAAAGCGAGAAATGCCAGTCACTCTGCCGTCGATGGCTTCAGGCGATACCCGGGCTTGATCTGGCAGTGATACGCCTTGGATTGGTCGGTGTCCGTTCTCTCCTCACAGTCCGCCCAGGGCAAGCAGAGAGCCGGGCCCAGGGGAAAGACGATGGGGTCTCCGTTCACGTCAGCCTCGATGGTTGTTCCTTCGGCCATCGCCGGCAGACTGAAATTAAGCGCCTGTCCCAGCATCATGGGATAGGAGTTGCGAAGCTGATCGCTGACGACTGGCCGCACCACATCGGCTTCCACCAGGAAGGTCGTGGTGTCGGACCAGTCGCGGACGGATACACTGATCGTGCGCCCGCCCTTCGAGAAGCCGTCATGCTCGATTTTGGTGAACGGACAGGGGCCGGCAATGCAGGATACGCGAGCGCTACGAAATTCGTTTCCTTCGCCGGCATCAAGATTGAGGAAATTGATCGTCGCCTTCCAATCTCCGTCGGGTGAGCATGGGGCCCTGCCATTGCAGGGGACATTCGCGGTGTTCGCGATTTGAAAGGTCCTCACGGCCGTGCCCACCTGTGTGGTGGTGACCGTTTTCTGGGAGTATCGCACGACCACATTCGTAATGCTCACTTCGGGGTGGTTGGGTGCAGGCGAAACAGGGTGAGGGATCGGAACCATGCGGGCGACGTACAGCTGATCGTCGGCGACGTGAGTGACATCGAGCGGTCGGTAGTCGGCATGGCGGAATCTGAGAACCACGGCCTGGCCAGGTCGCACATCCGGCCGCAAAGTGATTCTGAAAAACCCGCTGGCGTCAGACTTGACGGGAGCCGGAGAAAGCCCCCGGTCGACTGTGATGGCAGCGTCGGCAATGGGCGACTCCTTGCTAGGATCCTCATCCTCGCGAATGACCGCTCCCTTGATGGTGATCGACTTCTTGTTCGTCGTACAGTTGGAGAATAGGAGCAGCTGGGAACCCAGTGCCAGGATGCTCAAAATCAGTGCCCATGCTCTAAGTTGCGATCGGCCGAGAGTCATCCTCCCTAATTTAATTCACATGCAGTTGGGAGTGAATAAGATTGCGGGGTGAGGTACCATCAAGGCCTACCCGTTACGGCGAGGATCGATTGCCTTGAGAGCCCGGCAAAGTCTGGCAACAATTGCACGCTTTGGCTGCTCGGAGTAGCAATCCTAGGCATGTTCAGAACAAGATTCAAGCAACAGATCGTCGCGGAGTTTCTGCCTCCTTCACGGCCGCGAAAAGTCCAGAAGGTGATCATCTTATGCGACGGAATGCCCTCGATCCCTCGCCAGCAGCCGCTGATGGAATTTCTCGCCGGCAAAGGATATTGGGTGGTTTATCCACGCTATCGAGGAGCGTGGGAAAGCAGCGGCGTGTTTCTCGCGAAGTCTCCCCATGAGGACATTCTCGATATCCTCGACGAGTTGCCCAAAGAGCTTAAGGAAATTGCCTTTGGCCGGCGCTTCCAGCTTTCGCCCGAACAAGTTTTCGTCATCGGCGGAAGCTTTGGCGGTGCGGCTGCGATCCTCGCATCGCTTGACCCGCGAGTGAAGCGAGTGGTAGCAAACTGCCCGGTGGTGGATTGGGAGATTCTGGATGGTTCTGAAGAAATGGACACCTCCAAAGAGAACTATCGAGACTACATTCGCGAGGCCTTCGGAAAGGGGTATCGAATTTCTGATGCGAACTGGCGGAAGCTCCGCAACGGCGCATTCTACAATCCTTGGCACCACAGAAATGAAATCACACCCTCGAAAATTTTGATGTTTCACGCCCAAGATGACCCCCATGTGTCCTACGAGGGCAGCCGGCGATTCGCCGACGTTACAGGAGTCAAGCTCAAATCACTCAAGCATGGCGGGCACATCAGCACGGATTACGTCACCAGGAAATTTTGGACGCAGATCAAGAGATTCTTCGATTCCGCGAGCGACTAGCGAAGAGGAACTTGCTTCCGGTCCTCAGGGTTGCGGTTTTGTGGTTGGCTTCAGAAACCACAGGCGGTGCTCGAACCGGTTCCGCGTCTGCGAGATCCGCTCGGAGATCGAAACCAAGCGGAGGAGATCCAGCGGCAGGGTTGCCGTTCTAGATGCGGGGCAGGCAACTGCTACAGGGGGTACGGCCAGCCGAAGGCGGGATTCGTCGCCCAGCTTGCTACTTTCATTCCACTTTGTCCACGTTCTACAGTGAAAGGGTGCGTCCGTGGAGTTCGAGCTGCGCTTTGAGGTCCCGCCGTGAGTTCCTGCGAGAGGGTTTCCGGTTCGGTCTTGGCCTATCGCTTGCCGGATCCGGCTTGGTCCCACTCTTGGCCGAGAGCGAACCATCTGCGGTGTGCTTTGCGCCTCTCCCCCCTGCGACCTCCCTCGCACCGGAAGATGAACCGCTTCTCGAGGAGGTGGAGCGGGCGAATTTCAGATATTTCTGGGAGCAGACCAACCCGGCGACTGGGCTGGTGAAAGACCGCGCCAGCACGCGGGCGCCGGATGAGCGGGTGGTGGCCAGCATTGCCGCAACCGGTTTCGGATTGACCGCGCTCTCGATCGGACACCAGCGCGGCTACATCTCGTATGCCGAAGCGCGTGCGCGAGTTCTGGCTACCCTGCGCTTTTTGTGGAAGAAGTTGCCGACCCATCGGGGGTTTTTCTTTCACTGGGCCAATATGAATACCGGGGAGAGGATCTGGGATTCGGAAGTTTCCTCGGTCGACACCGCGCTCTTGCTTTGCGGAGTTCTTACCTGCCGCGAGCATTTCCCGCATTCCGAGATCAACCAACTGGCACACGAAATTTTCAACCGGGTGGAGTGGAGCTGGCTTTCCGAAGATACCACTCTGTTGCCACACGGATGGAGTCCGGAATTCGGATTTCTCTCCTATCGCTGGGACTATTACAGCGAACTGATGGCGATGTATCTGCTCGGTTTGGGATCCTCGACCTTCCCGCTCAAGGTCGAGACTTGGAATGCCTGGAAACGAACCGCCTTCGAATATGATGGGCTGCGCTATGTGGGGTCATTCGCCCCGCTGTTCGTGCACCAGTACTCCCACGCTTGGTTTGATTTTCGTGGCAAGCGGGACCAGCATGCGGATTATTTTCGCAACTCCATCATTGCCACCGAGGCTCATCGGCGTTTCTGCTTGGAGCTGGCGCAAAGGTTTCCCGACTACAGCAACGATCTGTGGGGAATTACAGCCTCGGACTCCGAGACAGGCTATGTCATCTGGGGTGGCCCTCCCACGATGGGACCGATTGACGGTACGGTCGCTCCGAGTGCGTCGGCGGGGTCCTTACCGTTCCTTCCCCAGCCGGTCATGCACGTGTTGCGGAACATCAAGGATCGTTACGGAGAAAAGGCTTGGACAACATATGGATTCGTGAATGCATTCAACCCCTTGAAGAATTGGTACGACCCTGACGTCATCGGGATTGACACCGGAATCACCATGCTGATGGCCGAAAACACGCGCAGCGGGTTTGTCTGGAAGACTTTTATGAAGAATCCCGAAGCGCAGCGCGGCATGGACCGCGCAGGATTCAAACCCTATGCCCCGGCTGGCACCACCCCAGACTCCGAGATGACCCATGCCACCAGCGACACCCGCTGCGCCATCGAATCCTGAAGCCTGCCAGCAATGCTTTGCTGCCGGCCAGAGATTCCCTTCATCGTGCCAAGCGGGAATACCTCGAAACCCTCACTCATCGTCGGGAGTGATGGGCTCCCCTACGATGTTGTAATAGACCTCCTTCGCCTTCTCGGGTTTCTTCGCCTTTTCGGGTTTCTTCGCCGGCAAAGGGGGCTGAGGCGGGATTGGCGGCGGCGCTGGCTTCGGCGGCGGCGTAGGTTCCTGAGATATCGCTGGTGGCGGCGGGGACAATACGGGGGCAGCGACAGGCTGCACGGCGGCGGGAGCAGGAGGCGCGATCGGAGCAGGCTCTTCCACTGGGACCCGGACTGGGGCCGCCACCCGTCGAACCCGGGGCGCACTCGGCGCCCCTCGGGTGGCCCAAATCTTGATCGAGAGAAAAACGATGCCCGCCAGGCAAAGCTCCACCACGGAGACGAATAGGTCGGGGATATTGAAGTCGCCTTTGCCGAACGGAGATTGAGCATTTGCGCCAACTGCTCTGGCCATCAACGGTACGAGCAGGCTGCGGGTAAGGGAGACCAGAGTGGCCCAGATGCTTTCTGCCAGGACAACGGCGGAGACCACCAGGCCAAGCCATTTCCCTAGGGCGAGGGTTGGGGATGGCACGGACGGGTTTGCAGTTTCACTCATAGTGGGTCTTATGCAAATTGTGGCACAGTCGCGAAGACTGCGAAAGTCAAGCTCGAGTTCCGGCGTGTTTCCCGGGGAAACCGCAGAATGATCGAAACTTGGGAATGCCGCTCGGCGAGCCGGAGACCATGAGATTGCCCCTATGAGCCGGGGCCCGCGGCCGGCGAGAACGAGCTTGCGAGCTTGTTGCCGGTGATGGTGTCCGATGCGCCAGAGTTCGGCCCGCAAGCAAGCAGGCAGTAAGATAGTAGAGTGCGTAAGTTCTGGGACAACGCGAACCAGGTGGAGGCCCGGGTTCGTGCGACTGCGCCTGTGAAGCCGACGCATGGGCGAGTCGTAGTTCCGGAGCGTTTGCTGATTGGGGGTGTCGAGATCGCTCCCGCGACCGTACTGGCGCCCATGGCCGGGGTGACCGATACGGTCTTTCGTCGCTTCATTCGCAACCTGGGTGGCTGCGGCCTGATCATGACGGAGTTTACCTCCGCGGACGGGATCTTACGCGCTCGGGACAAGAAAGCCAGGCGCTATCTCCACTTCTATGAGGATGAACACCCGATCTCGGCGCAGCTGTTCGGCAGCGATCCCGCCGTCATGGCCGAGGCGGCCAGCCTGGTCGAGGACCTGGGCTTTGACTTGGTAGATTTGAACCTGGGCTGTCCGGCGAAGAAGGTGGTGAAGTGTAATGGCGGGTCCGGCCTGCTGCGCGACCTTCCTTCGATTCGTCGTATTTTCGAAGCGGTTCGGGCACGTGTAACCATTCCATTCACGGTAAAGTTCCGTGCCGGGTGGAGCGAGCAGGAGATCGTCTGCGTGCAACTGGCAAAAATGGCCGAGGACTGCGGTTTGTGCGCCCTGGCCCTGCATGCGCGCACCCGCGAGCAGGGCTATGGTGGCCAGGCTCGGTGGGAGTGGATTGGCGCCGTGAAGCAAGCGGTCAAGATTCCGGTCATTGGCAACGGCGATATCCGCACGCCGGAAGATGCCTGCAGCATGGTCGAGCAAACCGGTTGCGATGGAGTGATGATCGGCCGCACCGCCCCGGCAAATCCTTGGATCTTTCGCCAGATTCAGCAATATTGTTCCACCAGCGGCAAGAACCCAGGAATGGCGAACGAACTGATTCGCCAGGAAGAGCGAAGCTCGACACGCCTGGATGGCAGTCATTCGATCCTCCCGGACTCGATTCCGGTACAGGAGATTTGCCTGGGGAGCCGGGTGCCGGATCGCCTGCTGGCGTCGCCTGGGGCGACTGAATTGGCGCGCCTCCGAGTTCACACTGCCGGCGATCGAGCCTATGAGGAACCGAGCGAAGCCGACCGCTACCAGATGATCCGTACCTATTTTGCGATGCTGATCGAGGAAGAAATGCCTGGCGCCGAAGGTAAGATGAAACAGTTTGCCTCCTGGTTCACCCATGGTGTGCCCGGCGGTGCCGCCTTGCGCAAGGCAATCTACCAGGCCGAGAACGCGTCTGAGATCCTGGGGCGAGTCGAAGAATTCTTCGAGGGCAGGCAGCTCGGTCGGGGTGCGCTCGCGCGAGAAAGCTAGGGGATCTCTTCCTTGGCGAGCTTCGTCCATTCTCCAGATGGCGTTTCCTATCGAGCGATTGCCGGTTTCCCCCGCTCGTCCTTGGTCAGGTAGGCCCACGGCACGGAGGGGTCGTGGGTAAACATGGTGAGCCATTTTTCCGGAATCGCCCGGGAGTAGAAGCGCTTGCGGCTCTCGATGGTTTCGAGCGGAAACAAATCAAAAGCCATGCCCCAGGTCAGCTCCAGGTGTGCCGTTGTCGGGATCAGGTCCGAGATGTAACAAGCCGTCTTTTGGGCGCTCTGGACAACGACTGCCTGCATATGGCGGGTATGCCCGGCAAAGACCTTCACCGAAATCCCCGGCACGATTTCCTGGTCCCCATGCAATAACTGCATCTGCCCGTTGGCAAGGAGGGGATCATAATTGGCGCTCATGTAGCTAACTGCGTCGCGCTCGAGCTGGCGACGTCCGTGCCGCCACTCACCGGCCTGCACGTAGTACCTTGCCTTGGGGAAGGTAGCGACATGCTGGTCACCTCGACGGATCGTATTCCAGCCGCAATGATCGAAGTGCAGGTGGGTATTGATCACCACGTCGATGTCATCAGGCGAGAGACCGGCCGAGGATAAACCATCCAGCAATTGGGCGGGCTGGCCGTAGATTGCGATCAGCTTCTCCGGCAGTTTGTTGCCAATCCCAGTCTCGATCAACACCGTGTGCGCGCCGGTCCGTACCACAACCGAATTCAGTCCAACCGGAACCCGGTTGTTGGCATCGGCCGGGGTTTTCTTCTGCCATAAGAGCTTGGGCACGACCCCAAAAAATGCCCCGCCATCGAGATGATAGATGCCATCGGAAACGGCCATCAGTTCGAAATCGCCGAGATTCAAGGTGTGCATGGTTTCAGCCAGCGGTTGCCGGGCGCTCTCGTGGCCAGGCTCTTGAGACTCTACGGGGTATCGTGCGAATGGAGCTCTCGTTCGAAGTGATCTTCAATCATATGGAACAGGTGTTCGCGATCCTCCGCTCCAGCGATTCCGTGGGTCTTGTTGGGATAGATCATGAACCGGAATTGCTTGCCGGCTTTGATCAGCCCCTCGACCATCTGCACGCTGTTTTGAAAGTGGACGTTGTCGTCGCTCGTACCGTGCACCAGCAGCAGTGCGCCGTGCAGTTGCGCGGCGACACTGGGCAGATCCAAATCCACGTAGCTGGTCGTGGTTTTGTCTCCGGGCAGGCCGTTATTGCGCTCGGTATAAATCGAGTCGTAGTTGCGCCAATCGGTCACCGGAGCTACGGATACGCCGGCTTTGAATCGATCCGAGTGGGTCATCGTATACAAGGTCATGGATCCGCCATTGCTCCATCCCCAGATGGCGGTCCGCGCGCGATCGAGCTGAGGAAATTGCAGCAACAGCTGGTTGAGGGCGCTGAGCTGATCGCGCAATTCGACCGCGCCATATTGATGGCGTACGGCGGTTTGGAACTTGCGATCGCGACCCGGTGTGCCGCGATTATCGACGGTGAAAACGGCAAAACCCTTTTGCGCCAGGATTTCGTGAAACAAGTCTTGGTGAGGCCACTCATTGCGTACCGTCTGGGCTGCCGGGCCGCCATAGATGTAGACGATCAAGGGAATCTTCCCCGCCTCGCCGGGAGCAGCCGGCATGATCAGTTCACCGTAGAGCTTGGTCCCATCCTCGGCTTTGAACTCAAGAGACTGCGGCGGGATCAGGCCATAGTCCTCCACGCTGCGCGAGTCCCAAACCTTGCGGCACGTCCCCCCGGGTTGGCAAAGGGACAAGCTCGGCGGGGTCAGGGTCGCCGAGTATTCGTCCACATAGTGCTTGGCATCCTCGGCAAAGCTTGCCTGGTGAGTTCCACCTCCGGCCGACACCTTGCGCAGGTTCGACCCGTCCAGCTTGACGGAGTAGAGCTGCCGCTCGCGTGGGTCATCCTTATTGCAGGTGAAGTAGATCACGCCGGCATCCTCATCGACGGCCTCGATCCCGGTGTGCGGTCCCGCACTTCCTCCCAGCACCTCAAACGCTCCCTGGGTGAGCTGACGCTCCAACTTGGCGTCAGAACCCAGGGGATTGTTTTTATCGAAGCCGTACAGATAGAGCTGGGTGGTACCGTCTCGCCAGCTCTGCCAAGTAAAGCGGTCCCCGGATTTCAGGATCTTGAAATCATCGTTGACGTAGACCCAAGCGTCGAGAGCGGATTCGGTCAACACTTTGCGTGAACGACCGGTGTGGACGTCGACGAAGTACAACCCGAGCTGGTCCTGGGTTCGATTTAACACTTCCGCCCAAACCAGATCGTCACGGACCCAGCCAAAGCGTGGAATATAGATATTCTGGTCGTCGGTGAGGGAAATCCACTTAGTTTTGCCCCCATCGGCTGCAATCAATCCCAAGCGCACCCCCGGGTTCGGATCCCCGGCCTTGGGATACTTCTCCAACTCGACACCGGGATGGGTCACTAACCAGTTCACGATGGGATAGGTCGGAACCTTCGTCTCATCCATCTGGAGGTACAGGATGTGGTGGCTGTCCGGGGACCAGAAGTAATTGCTGCGCACATCCAGTTCCTCGGCGTAGACCCAGTCGACCTCGCCGTTCAGCAGATTGTCATCTTTTTCCTTGTCTCCCGTCCCCTTGGTGAGTTGCTTCTCCTCGCCGCTGCTGGTTGAACGTATATACAGGTTGTGCTGGCGAAGGTATGCCAGTTTGTTTCCATCGGGCGAAAACTTCGGATCCCCGCTCGGTTCCGGTGCCGAGGTAACTTGAACTGCGGTGCCGTTTTCGATGCTGTAGAGCCACAGCTGGCCCTGAGCGTCAAACAGCAAATGCTTGGAATCGGGAGCCCATTCGTAGGCGGCAACGTGATACCGTCTCACCCGCTCCTTTTCCCGTTCGTCCTTGATTTTTTCAAGCGGCGGGGCCAGGCTGGCCAGCTTGGCTTCGCTGACCAAGACCTTCTTTTCGCCCGTCGTGGCGTCCACATACCAGAGTTGACCATGTTCGCCCGAATCATCACGCTCGACGAAGGAGAACTTCGTGCTGTCGGGACTCCACTTCATGTTTTCCGGTTCGCGTCCGGTAATTCCGCCGGAGGCGAAGATCGCTTCTATGGTGAGCGCTTTCCGTTCGCTCGTGGCGGATTGCGAATAGCCGCTCGAGGTCAACAGCCAACAGACCATTGCTAAACTGACGAAGTGCTTCACAAGTGGGCTCCGAATAAGAAATCAGGTGAGTTACGCAAGGCTGAAAAGTGTACACCGGCGAGCCCGGTCCGTGCATGGACTAGCAGGGCGACCTCGGGGGGATGGATTTGCACTCGGCTTGTCCCCATCCGATCTGGGGAGTTGCTCCGCGTAAGGCCGGACGGGGCAGCGATAGCTTCGGTCGAGGAGTCTCGATCAAATCCCATCCGGGGCAGTGGTCGGCAGCGCCTTTCCCGTTCCTTCGCCCCAGACCGGGACCGCTAGCTCGGTCCAACCCAGGGGATGTGAAGAACTAGCCAGGCCGTGTGGGAGGGAACTGCACGTGCTAGAATCACAACAGTGCTTTCCGACATTCAGAGTCTCATCGAACTCCAGAAAGCGGACCGCGAGATTCTTCGCCTCAAAGAAGAAATTGCCTTGTTACCCAAGCGGGTGGCGGCGATTGAAGCGAAGCTAGCCGGTACCCGGACGGTGCTTGAAAAGGCCAAGACCGCGATCAAGGCGGATGAGGCTACCCGCCGCAAAGCCGAGTCGGCGATTCAGGATCTCGAGCAGAAAATCTCCAAGTACCGCGACCAATCCCTAGAAGTGAAAACCAACGACCAATACAAAGCCTTGATGCACGAGATTCAGTTTGCCGAGCGGGACATTCGCAGCAATGAAGATCGAATTCTCGAGCTGATGGTCAACGCCGAAGCCCGGGAAAAGGATATGAAGGCGGCAGAAGCCGAATTGAAGGCGGAGAGCGAGGAAATCGAGAGGGAAAAGGCCGAAGCTCGCAAGCGGACGGCGGAGGATGAGGAGCAATTAGCTGAGTGGAATGGCAAACGGGACGTGGCCCGGGCGGCGGTGAACCCGGATTTGCTGCGGCACTATGACCGTGTCGCCAAGCACCGCGGCACAGGTCTTTCCGAAGTCCGGGATCAAAAGTGCCTTGCCTGCCAGGTCATGCTGCGCCCCCAGACATATAACGACGTGCGCGCCGATGCCGAAGTAGTCTTTTGCGAATCCTGCCAACGGATTCTTTACTACGATGCCAGCCAGGCAAAGCCCATGGCGCCGGTAGCAACCAGCAAACGTCGCCGGCCTCATCCCAAGTTCGAGTCCAGTCAGGCCTGGTACTATCAGCCCAGTTTTGAAGACCATGGCGAGGTGCTTTTCGCATTTATCAACGCCGATGGGAGGTCTCGACGGCGGGTGTACGACGTAGCAACCGGGCGCCAAATCGGCGAGATCCGCGAACGTGAAGGAGAGTACCGACTGGCCTTTCCGGAAGACCTGCGGGAGACGATCCGCTTGAACGGCAACTGGGCGGAGAGCGAGTTGGACCAGTGGGGGACAGAGCTTCCCATGGTGGTTCTCGACACCCTGCACCGTGATCTCGATCTGGCCCGGGCCGAAGCGGTTGGGCGAGGACATACTCCCTCCCCGCCGATTTCCTCCGAACATCCCGCCGCCAGCTAACGTAAGTCGCCAGCCGACCCGAGCTTAGCCACCCTTCTTGCTCCGTTCCTCGAGGCTGTCGCCGACCCGTCCGGGCAACCTCACAGCCGCCGATGGCGGTCGGGGTGATCGGGTCGCGGTCCAAGAATAATTTATGCCGACCAAGCTCTCGTCCCTCGAAATCCCGAAGGTAAGGGTGTCCCACCGCGGTGCCCAGCGGCTCAAGGCGGGTCATGTTTGGGTCTATCGTTCCGATGTTCTCGCGGCGGATGGAATCGCTCCCGGCTCGCTCGTCGATGTGGTCGATGAGCGGGGAAGATTCTTAGGCACGGCTTTCTACAGCAGTGCCTCCCAGATCGCGATCCGATGGCTTTCCCGAGACCCGGTGCGGGAGCCAGAGAACATGCTGCGGCAGAGGATCCGTGATGCCATTGCGTATCGTGAAAGGGTGGTCCAGGACACCAACGCCTACCGCGTGGTGTTCAGCGAAGGCGACTTCCTCCCGGGACTGATCGTCGATCGCTATCGCGACCTGCTTGCGATCGAGATTCTGACGCAAGCCATGGATCAGGAGTCCATGCGGGCAGCCATCGTCTCCGAGTTAAGCGACGCTTTTGAGCCGACTGCCATCTTAGAACGTAGCGAGCCCAAGATTCGTGAACTCGAGCAGCTTCCTCCTCGGGCTTCCGGGCTGCTGCTCGGTGAGAAGAGCAGCACGATTTTTGCGATGAACGGCGTGAAGTTTCACTACGACGGCCTTGCCGGTCAAAAGACCGGAGCTTTTCTCGATCAGCGGGAAAACTACGCCGCCGCCGCCCAGTACGCCCGCGGCCAGGCTTTGGATGCCTTCTGCTATCAAGGTGGCTTCGCCTTGCATCTGGCCCGGCACGGTTCGAGAGTCACGGGCGTCGACAGTTCCCGTCCGGCCCTGGAAATGGCCGATCGCAATGCCGAGCTGAATGGCTGTTCGATCGAATGGATCGAAGGCAACGCCTTTGACCTGCTGCGAGACTATTCTGCCGCCGGTCACCGTTACGACACCATTGTGCTTGATCCCCCGGCGTTTGCCCGGAGCCGAAGCACGCTCGAAACCGCCTTACGCGGCTACAAGGAGTTGAACCTGCGCGCCATCAAGATGTTGTCCCCGGGCGGAATTCTGATTAGCTGCTCTTGCTCCTACCACGTGAGCGAACGTGACCTCCTCGGCGTGGTTTCGGATGCTGCCCACGATAACCGCCGCAACCTGCGCATCCTCGAAAGCCGCACCCAGGCAAAGGATCATCCGATCTTGTGCAGCGTGCCAGAAACCGGATATCTTAAGTGCTTAATATTCATTGTAAGTTAATGAAACTAAATAAGCAATAATAAATTGACAATAACACGCTCATATTTGATGATTCTTTCACGCTAAGCAATCATCTAAGATAGCGTGGAGTCATACGAAAAGACTCTTTAAGGAGGAGACAGTTATGACAGTACTGACCCGTTGGGATCCATTCCGTGAGTTCAGCACTCTGCAAGACCGGATGAACCGTCTGTTTCGCGACAGTTTTGGAGAAGGCCGGGACGAGGCGCTGACGACCACTGGGTTCGCTCCGGCGGTCGACGTTTATGAGGACGAGCACAACGTGACCCTGAAGATCGAAGTGCCGGGGATCGATGAGAAAGATATCGATGTCCGCATTGAGAACAACGTTTTGACGGTTCATGGTGAGCGTAAGTTCGAAAAGGAAGAGAAGGAAGAGAACTATCGCCGGATCGAACGGCAATATGGAAGCTTTACTCGCGCCTTCACCCTGCCGAACACGGTGGACCCCGAAAAGATAAACGCCAATTATGAAAAGGGTGTGTTGAAAATCACGTTGGCAAAGAAAGCCGAGGCAAAGCCAAAGCAGATCAAAGTCAACGTGGGAAGCGAGCGCACACTCGATGCCAAGGGCACGGGCAAAGCCGCGTAAGCAGCACCACCTCTGGCGGGCCACCGCCCAGCCGGAACCTGTAAAATTGGCCTTTGGACGGGAGGCGGCTGTCGAGCGCGCCTCCCCGATTCTTTTGATCCGCATCCGCACCGGTCAGCGGCTTCAGCAATACAGCACAATATAAGGAGTGAATTTTATGGCCATCCGTTGGGATAAATTGACGGTCAAAGCCCAGCAAGCTGTCGAACGCGCCAGCCAGCTGGCCTCCGAACATGGGAACCCGGAGATCGTTCCGGTGCACCTGCTGGCTGCCTTGGTCGGCGACCAGGAGGGAATTGTTCCACCGGTTCTCGAAAAGATCGGCATCGGAACCCAGGCGGTGCTCCAGGCCTGTAATCAGCAAATCGAAAAGTTGCCCAAAGCTTCGGGCAGCGTCGCTCAGCCCGGCTTCTCTCAAGCCGCAAATCAACTGCTGGAGCGGGCCTTCAAAGAAGCCGACAACTTCAAAGATGAATACGTTTCGACCGAACACCTGCTGCTGGCCGCCACCCAACTGAAGCGCGATCCGGCGACCGAAATCCTGGTCCATCAGGGCGCCACCCATGAGGCCATCCTGAAGGCACTGACCTCGGTTCGTGGCTCACAACGGATCACCGATCAGAACCCGGAGGCCAAGTACCAGGCGCTCGAGCGTTACGCCCGCGACCTGACGGAGATGGCCCGTCGCGGCAAGCTCGACCCGGTGATTGGTCGGGACGAAGAGATTCGCCGCGTCATCCAGGTGCTTTCCCGCCGCACCAAGAACAATCCGGTTCTGATTGGCGAGCCCGGGGTTGGCAAGACGGCCATTGTCGAGGGCCTGGCGCAGCGCATCATCTCGGGCGATGTCCCGGAGATTCTGAAGAACAAGCGCGTGGTCGCACTCGATTTGGGTGGGATGCTGGCCGGCGCCAAGTACCGCGGGGAATTTGAGGATCGGCTGAAGGCCGTGCTCAAGGAGATTGAGGACTCCGAAGGGCAAATCGTCCTGTTCATCGATGAATTGCATACTTTGGTCGGGGCAGGAGCCGCCGAAGGGGCGATCGACGCTTCGAACATGCTGAAGCCTGCTCTGGCCCGGGGAGAGCTCCGCGCCATCGGGGCTACGACGCTCGACGAGTACCGCAAGCACATCGAAAAAGATGCTGCCCTCGAGCGCCGTTTCCAGGTGGTTTACGTGGGGGAACCGAGCGTCGAGGACACGATTGCCATCCTGCGCGGATTGAAGGAGCGGTACGAAGTGCACCACGGGGTTCGCATCAAGGATTCCGCCATCGTAGCCGCCGCCACGCTTTCCAATCGCTATATCACCGATCGTTTTCTTCCCGATAAAGCCATTGACCTCATCGACGAAGCGGCCGCCTCTCTGCGCATCCAGATCGATTCCATGCCGACCGAAATTGATCAACTGGAGCGCTACGCCACCCAGCTCGAAATCGAAAAGCAGGCCTTGAACAAAGAAGACGATCCCAACTCGAAGGAGCGGCTCTCGGCCGTCGAGCAGGAGCTGGCCGATATTCGTGAGCAGTCGAACGCCCTGAAAGCCAGATGGAAACAGGAAAAGGAATTAATCGCGCGGACTCGCGCCCTCAAAGAGAAACTCGAGCAACTCAAGATCGAAGAGCAAGCGGAAGAGCGCAAGGGAAATCTGCAGCGCGTGGCCGAGATCCGTTATGGGCTGATCCGCCAGACCGAACAGGAACTGGCCAAGCTCACGGCCAAAATCGACAGCCAGGGCGGCGACAGCCGTGCTCCCCGCATGCTGAAGGAAGAAGTGGATGAAGAAGATGTGGCCCGCATTGTGTCCAAGTGGACTGGAATCCCGGTTTCGAAGATGCTCGAGGGCGAAGTCAAGAAGCTGATCACCATGGAAGAGCGGCTTCGCCAGCGGGTAGTGGGGCAAGAGGCGGCCGTCGAACGCGTCTCGAATGCGATTCGGCGTTCGCGCGCCGGCTTGAGCGATCCAAAACGCCCGATTGGCTCCTTCATCTTTCTCGGACCGACGGGAGTGGGCAAGACCGAACTGGCACGCGCCTTGGCCGAGTTTCTGTTTGACGACGAACACGCCTTGATTCGAATCGACATGTCCGAGTACATGGAGAAGCATGCGATTTCACGACTGATCGGCGCTCCTCCGGGATACGTCGGCTACGAGGAAGGCGGGCAGCTGACCGAGCAAGTGCGCCGCCGCCCCTATTCGGTCATCCTGTTCGATGAAATCGAGAAGGCGCATCCCGATGTCTTTAACATCCTGTTGCAGGTCATGGATGATGGCCGTTTGACCGACGGCCAGGGTCGTACCGTGGACTTCCGCAACACCGTCCTCATCATGACCTCCAACATCGGGTCGCAGTATTTGCAGGCGGAGAAAACGCACACCGCGGCAGAGTTTGCCGAAGCTACTAAGTTAGTCATGGCCGCCTTGCATGCGAGCTTTAAACCCGAGTTTCTCAACCGGGTGGATGACATCATCGTCTTCAATCCGCTGGGCAAGGAGCAGTTGGTCAAAATCATCGAGCTACGGCTCGAAGATGTTCGGCGGCTGTTGGCGGAACGCAAGATTTCGCTGGAGTTGACCGATCGAGCGCGCGAGCTCGTATTCCGCGAAGGCTTCGATCCGAACTTTGGGGCGCGTCCGCTCAAGCGAGCGATCCAGAAACTGGTGCAGGATCCTCTGGCTATGAAGATCCTCGACGGGGAGATTCTCCACGGCGATCACGTCATCGTGGATGCCCGCGCGGGAAAAATGACCTTCGAGGTCAGCCGCCATGGGGGAGCCACGAAAGCAGCCGAGGCATCGCAGCCGGCATCTACTTCGACAAAGCGGCCAGCGTCCGCTTAAACATGGCTTCAAAAGACTGGTCGGTTCCGTTTTTCGCGGCGCTCAAGACCGCCTTCTCCGCCACCGCTCGTGGGTAGCCCAAATTTACCAGCGCGGAAAGTACATCTTCCTCGAGCGCCGTGGCCGCGGGCGGAACCGGGATTTCGCCAGGCGCCGCGAACGACAACTTGTCACGCAGCTCGAGAACCAGCCGCTCGGCCGTTTTCCGGCCAATTCCAGGAATCCGGGTGAGCCTGGCTGCATCATTCCCTCGAATGGCTCCGGCCAACTCGTCCGCCGGCATCCCGCTCAAAACCGTAATCGCCAGCTTGGGCCCAATCCCGCTGACCGCGATGAGTTTCTCAAACAGCTGCTTCTCAGCCGGGCGCAAAAATCCATAGAGCGCGATCAAGTCTTCCCGCACATGGGTGTAAATGTGCAGCGAGACTTCGCTGCCCGCTGCGGGCAGGCTCGAAAAAGTTGGCACACTGATCGCAACCTCATAGCCGACGCCTCCGGTCTCAACCACAACCTGGTTGGGATGCTTGGTGAGCAGTCGTCCGCGCAAATGGGCAATCATCAGGAATGTTAGGGTGCGATCAGAAACGGCGGCGTCGAGCTCGCCCGAGCAACCCGAGAGTTCCTATGCCAAACGAGATTCGTCTTTCGGGCGAGATCGATGGTCACGGGTTCCCTCCGCGGACTCCAAGCTATTCTAGAACAACGAACTCTGCCGCCGAGGAGGGGTTATCCCGAAGTGCTCATACGCCAGCTGGGTCGCGACCCGGCCTCTTGGGGTGCGGTTCAGAAAGCCGATCTGGATGAGAAACGGCTCGTAGATTTCCTCGATCGCATCCGCTTCCTCGGCCAAAGCCGCGGCCAGGGTGTTCACGCCCACCGGGCCGCCCTGAAACTTCTCCATGATGGTCAGCAACAGCTTGCGATCGACTTCGTCGAACCCGTAGCTATCCACCTCCAGCATTTCAAGGGCGGCCTGCGCGGTAGGCAAATCAATCTTGCCCGCTCCTCGCACCTGGGCGTAGTCCCGCACCCGCCGCAGCAGCCGGTTTGAAATTCTCGGTGTTCCGCGGGAGCGGCGGGCAATCTCGAGCGCACCCGCGCGATCGATTTCCACCCCCAGAATCTCCGCCGACCGCTCGGCAATGACCCGCAGATCTTCGTGACCGTAGAATTCCAGCCGCAACACGATACCGAAGCGCGAGCGCAGCGGAGAAGAGATCAATCCCGCCCGCGTCGTGGCCGCCACAAAAGTGAACGGTTTGATCTCCAGGGTATGGGTCCGTGCTGCCGGCCCCTGCCCGATGATGATGTCGAGTTTGTAATCTTCGAGCGCAGGATAAAGAATTTCCTCGAGAGCGGGTTGCATGCGGTGCACTTCGTCGACGAAAAGAACCTGTTTGTCACGCAGGTTAGTGAGAATGGCCGTCAAGTCACCTTTGATCTCGAGCAACGGCGCTGCCGTGGGCTGGAAGGCGACACCGAGTTCGTTGGCGATGATGTTGGCAAGCGTGGTCTTGCCAAGCCCGGGTGGTCCGTAGAGGAGAACGTGGTCCAACGCCTCGCCGCGGGAGCGGGCAGCTTCGATGGCGATGGCCAGATTTTCCTTGATCTTGGATTGCCCGATGAACTCGCCGAGCCGCTGCGGCCGAAGCTTTAATTCAAAGGATGAATCGTCCTCGACGGCTGCTGCCGATACCAGGCGCTCGTGTTCTTGAGGAATCTTGGGAGTGTTTCTGAGCGTGGCCACTGGACGGATAGTACCAGAAGATGAAGTGTATCGGAAGTAACCCAGCGGCCCCGAGGAGCGCAAGCTATGTTGACCTACATGAGTCACCAAGCGTCGACAGATATCTGGCTGAATTGCGGCTGACACGAAAGGCCAGTACCGTTATAAGTCGGAAAAAATTCTGCTCGAGTACCTATCGTATTGCGATCCATTGAATGTTCGCGCAGGCATCATTACGTATCTTTCCGCGTGCAAAGCCGCAGGGAACATGCCAGGGACACTCGAGCACAAACGTATTCGCGTGCTCGCGTTCTACCGCTGGCTCGGCGTGAAGATCCAGCCAAAGATTCCAGCGTTCAAGCCCGTCAAGGCACTGCCCGAAGCTTATGATGACAAGCAATTGTCCGCTCTCTTCTCTGCAGCTCCTCTGCGCCATCGATTGCTGTACACCTTGCTCTTACAGTCAGGCTTACGCGAAGGAGAAGCCGCGAGCTTGCGGTACTGCGACCTGGCCGACGATGCGGTTCTCGTACGGCCACACAATGGTTTCGTTCCCAAGGATTCAGAAGAGCGAGCGATTCCTGTGCCTCGCGCATTGATCAAACAGTTGCGAGCTTTGCCCGCGTCAACGGAAGCGAGTTGCTATTCCCAAACCGCGACGGCTCGCACTGCAAAAATCTCCGGCGCGATCTCTATCGAATTGCCGAACGTGCAGGGCTGGACAAGCGGGAATTTTGGTTGCATCGCGTAAATCGTGCAAATGTTGGGATGGTTCAGAGCAGATGCGGCTTGCGCTTCACGCTGGAATCGAGCGAGAGCTTGTGCATCCTTGGCGACATTGTCGGGCGCCACAATTCCTAGAAGTTGACCCGAATACCCATCTCCATTGTTCGTGGAGTAGTTCCCTCAATGGAAAACTGCCCGAAACTAGCTGGCGGACTTGTAACGAAGAGTGTTGGATCCAGCAGTTGGTTGTGGTTCAGAATGTTGTTGACATTGAGCGAAGCTTCAGCATTGAAGCGTTCTGTAATTTTGATGTTCTTCTTGACCCCAAAATTCAAGTTCCAGTACCTTAGGCCGCGGAACGCCCCGTACCCACTGCTGCGGGTATCATACCCCAGGATCAGAGGACGAAGCCTACCGTACACCGCCGTTGGATCTCCAAAGGCGGTGTAGACTCCGTTGAGATTGTGGAACGACGCCGACGGTGGCCCGCCTCCCAGTACGCAGTTTGCATCCGTGGCGGAGCCGTTCCCTGTGGTCGATCCAAACTCCTGTGCACCGCTATAACCCTCGGATCCGAGATTTACATAGGTGCCACAGAACAGTGGCGCACCGCTGCCGGCTGTGAAAACAAACGAAGGGGTCCAGCCCCCTAAAATATGTCCCACCATGCCTTGTTGGCCACGATAGAACGGCTCCTGGTAAACCAGGAACATCGTATCCACCAATTTGCGATCCGACGGTTGCACTCCATACTGAGTATTAAAGTTGAACGGGTCCACGACACCTTGCTCGCTCGTGGCCTGAATCACGTCGCCCGTCCCCAATGCCCTGCTAAAGGTTAGATTGTTCTGCAGGGTGATTCCACGCCAGTTATTGAACTTGAGCGTGGCAAAAGCGGCATTGTAATTACCATGCCCCAGACTCGTACTCGTGAGGATGTTGTCCGAGATTTGACCTGAGCCGAACAGGGTGCTGGCAGGGAAATTAAATCCGGGCGCTTTTCCTCCGTGGTCCAGAAATGTCCACAGCGAGTAGACCTGCTGGGTTTGCAGGTCGCCGAACAAAGAGGCGTTATTCACCAACCCCTGAGTGCAGCTCGGCGTGCAGGGGAAACCGGTTCCCGCGAGCGCTGCCTCGAAGAAAGGCTGCGGGGCAACGGTCATCCCCACTTTCGCCGCCTGGCAGGTGGTGTATGAGGTCGCACAACCCATCGCCTTCTCTAGGTTGGCATAGGCGGCCTGGAATTGCTGCCCGCCCAGGTTCATCATGTACGGCACAGAGTTGAGATTGACCGACAGAAGTGTGTTGTGGATCCAACGGCTGATGCCGCCCACCTCCATCGAGACCTTATTCGAGAACTGGTGCTGAATCGTCAAGTCAAACGAGTCGACAGAATTTGGCCGGGTTTTCGGGTCCAGGGGCGCAGCGCTAAAAGCTGGAGCGTTCCCGTTGACCCCCGGGAACTGCGGTTGGGTCACCGTCGCGGCTGGGGCCGGAATTACCGGGCTTGTACCATCAGTTCCAATGCGAAAAGCCGTATTGATGTTGGGGCCAGATGTACCACACGACCCATTCGGCCCCCCCCGAAAGACGTTCCCGCAACTTGCCGGGTAGATCAAACCAGGGCTGAGCAGTGGCGCCAGCACCAAGCCCACGCCGTTCAAGCGCCCGTAGATTCGCCCGTAGCCGCCGCGGAACACTGTGTTCTTTCTCCCCAACCTATCCCCCAGGTCCGGGTTCCACGCTATTGCGATGCGGGGGCTGAACGCGTGATAGTACGGGTCGTACATGTAACTCGGAGGTCCGGTGGCACTGCCGATCAGGCTGAAACCGATTAGAGGGTTGTAAACCAGCCCTTGGAGTGCGGCTTGCTGGCGTTGTGCCAGATACGACTGAGTGTCGATCTGTCGGCCGGTTGAATCGACGAGCAGGATCTGCTTACCATTTTGCTCCGCGGGGGGCATCTCCAAAGCCCACCCGAGACCATACGTAACGGTGAGAGATGGTTTCATGTGCCACGTGTCATTCATGTACAGGTTGTAGTAAGGAATAGTGACGCGATCATATGCCGGCGTGAGTGGTGGATTCCGGACGAGATTCGAACCGGAAACGTTGTAGGTAAATACCTGCTGCGTGTCGGTCACGATCCCCAGGACTGCGGCCGCCTCGCGGGTGAGAATGGTGTTACTGGGCGAGAAAGCGGAACCCAAGGACGACAGGTCGACATTACCGGAGCCCGATGTGTCTCCAATCTGGTATACAGGATAGTAATTGACGGTTCCACCGTTGTCGGTGCGCTGGTGGTAGTTCCAGTTATGCTGGTACTGACCGCCAAACTGGAACAAGTGGCTGCCTTTCAGCCAGGAAACGTCGTCCCTGAAGAAATGATCTCTCCCATTCCAGAAGCGCGTGCGCGTCTGCTGGTTGTTGACATTGTAAGGAGCGGGCACCTGAGTCGGTGTCTCCTCGCCAAACGGCTCGAGGGCTGCACCCAAGTTGGAAAACTGCGGGGGGTCGCCGTGCGATCCCCACTGCCACCAGTTGCGCAGGAAGCTGTAGTGGAAATCATTTGTTACATGCAAATTGACGTTCGTGGTCATCCCCAAGACAAGATACCAGGGCACTTGCGGGCGGTTAGTGAGCGAAGTTGGGGTACCCAACGTATCGCCGGGGAAAAATCCTCCGATATCAACCTGATCGTCCGTGGCGCGCGTCAGATGGTAGTCGCGGTAGCTCGCCTGGAAGTGCCACTTCTCTCCGAAGTCGTGATCGACGCGCACCACCCCGAAGTTGTCGTTTTGCGGAAGGGCTAGGTTCGCCCTGAAGGCGAGCGTGTTGACCCCGTCGCAGTAACCACCGCCCGCTAGGGCACCACAACCCGCTCCCGGGGTAGGAAGGGGCACATACTTGTTCCACAACTGCTGCATATAGGAATTGATCCCAATGCGGCGTGGGTCCAGCGTGTTCAGGTTATAAGTTATCGAAGGGTTAGTTAGATCGTGCAGGATCCCGTTGCGCATATCAACACTCGGGACGAGCTTAGTGATGGTCTCGGAGTTCGGCCAACGTGCGCCTTGGTAATTGAAGAAGGCGTACGTCTTTCCCCCCAGAATCGCCTTGGGGACGACCGGGCCGCCAACCGCCCCTCCGAACCAGTTCCGATGCCAGTCCGGTACAGGTATCTTCGGGGTCGCCTGATTATTATCCCAAGTGTTACCAGAAAAGTTATTGTCCAAATAATACTCATACGCCGTACCATGCCATGCGTTGGTTCCTCGCTTGGTGACGATTGATACTTGCATACCAGACGAATTGTTGAAGTCGGCGGTCTGGTTCGTGGTCGCGACTTTGAACTCTTCCACGCTGTCGACCGGCGTTGGCATCACTCCCGAGGGCTGGCCGCCGTTGATCCCGTTGATTATTCCGCTGATTTGATTCGCCTTGTTGGAAAACAACCCCCCAGCTGGATCGTCGCCAAAATTCGGGTTGTAGACACCCGAACTGCCGTCCATGTCGTTGCTGTTGTTGCCCCCGTCGAGCATGAAAACCGCCTGGTCCACCACGGTGCCGGCAGCACTGCCATCGGGGCTCACGCCAGGTTGCAGGGTGACGAACGAACTGGTATCGCGGCCCAGAGTAGGCAAGTTCCCCAAAGCTTCGCCGGTGACAGTATTGCCGATTGTGGCATTCATGGTCTGCAGTTCGTTAGTCCCAGCAGTCACTTCGACCACGACGGAGGACCCGCCAACCTGCAATGCCGTATCAAATGTAGTGGCTTGACCGACTTCAACATTAAGCGGAGCTTTGGTCGTCGAAAACCCCTGCTTGCGAATGGTCAGGTCATACCGTCCCGGGGGGACATTGACGAGCACATAATGCCCCGCATTATTCGTCGAAGCAGTTCGTGGAGTGTTCGTTGCTACATCAGTCAGCGTGACCGTAGCTCCCGAGACGACTGCTCCTGAAGGATCCGTAACAGTTCCGCTAACTGTTCCGGTGTTCGTTGATTGCGCATGTAGGAATTGAACGAACAGGCAAAGAACCAACAGGATAAGAACTGAGGTGAGTTGGCGGCTGGGCATTGTTCCTCCTCACAGAATCACTCGAGCGACGGGTGCACCGTCGCGAACTCCCTGGGGCTAGCGAATTCCTGTGTGCATTCGCACAGCCGCGGAGAGTTTCCCTTCCGAACGTTTCTTGGGTATGTGATGAACTAAACAATTGTGGATTTGAGGTTCCCGTTCTGTGCCTCGAGAAACTCGCTTGCTCACCCGTGTTGAGAGCAACCCCGAGTCTTCGAGGCCGCGAATCTTCCAAGAATGGAATTAGCTGATGGCCTAAACTATGGAACCGCGGATTGCGCGCTCCGGTGCAACGTTGTCGCCACCGCTGATCGGAGGCCCGGGACGCTTTCTTCCGAACTCAGCAACGAACCGGCAAATATGTTAGTTCGCGAACACCCTTAAGATTGTGAGATACCCGCCAGGGAGATCTGCCTCCCCATGTCTTCCACACGAAAGCCTTAGCGATAGGGCGTGGTGTAGTGCTGCCAATCGGCAGGGGTGAGTTGGTAGTGAGTGAAAAAGTTGCGGGCGAAGAGGCGGGTGCAGGTTTATCAGCTTCGTACGTATTTTGAATCTCTTCGCTGTGTTTACGTTGCCGAGGCAGCTGAGTTCAGTGTGTCTCGCGGATCGCAAAGGGGACACAACCTGACGCAGATATACGCGACTTCGCCGAACACATGGGACTGGCAAGTCGAGGCTGTGTGGACTCGATTGCTAGAAGCGGTTCTCGTTTACTCACCGACGAATCCACCCTCATCTCTCGAAACGCACGGCCAATTTCTTCTGTTCGCATTCGCTTTCGCGCCTTTTTTCCTGAACTTCGGTCAGACATTCGGCTCGCGTCACACAATCTCCACGCCGAGCCAGGACCCCGCGATCATTTTCAGGTTGCGCTTGTAGGCGCGGCCCACGGGATGATCTCTGCCATCAATTGTACGCAGGACATACGTGCCTGTGTTATCGCGTCGCAAATCCTTGACTAGGGTTGTGTTCACTAGAATGGACCGATGAATTCTCACGAATCCGAAGGATGCCAATTTCTGTTCAGTGGTGGCCATCGTTTCCCGCACAAGATAGGCACCCGATTTGTGCACAAGAGCGACGTAGTTCCCCTCGGCTTTGGCCACAGTAACATCGAGCGGGTTTACAAAGAGAACCCTGCCTTTTGCCTTGATTGCAATTCGCGCAGTCGCGCCTGCACCGTTATTCGCTGGGGGACCATCATCTGCGAACACTTCCCCCATTGGCGACGAGGCCCTGTCCGATGTGTCGACCCATCCTTGGTTACCGACACCAGTAAAAGCCAACTTAGGTGCCGGACAGTCAAGCCAATCAGCGATCAACCGCCTGTTGTCTTTGCCAGAATCTGCTTCCGTTGCGAAGGAACGCGTCGGTTTCTCCATACTCCACCAATCTATTGAGGGCCAGGGGCTGATCATCCGCGATCGACACGCGGTTCCCGGTCACCATCCATCTGTCAGTCGTGAAAGTCTTGGCTCACCGTTTGGGACCGGAACCTCGAGATGTTGCCGATCTTCGTCGCACGGTCATGACTTGAATTCGCGTTAAGATCGGACGTCAGTGAGCATCCGGTGTTCCGTCCGACCACTCGGACACCACAATAATGAGCTCGGTCACTGGCTCCGGAGCACCATTAAAGCGTGGAGCCACATAAATCGGGGAGCCAGGTTCGCCTGCACCCCAAGTCTTAGCGTCTCCCAGGGGAACGTAAAACATGAGGTGGGGATGCCAGTGCCCGGCGGAGTCGTTAATGCACCCTTGCTTCGACAGCATGTAGATCATCGCGCCAGGCTCGAGGGCCGGCAGTTCCCCTTTCGCAATCGCGGCCTTCATACTCTCGTGGATTTCCTCTTTCGATTGTCCCGCCAACGCAAATCTTGTCCTCATCAGATCGATCGGCAGCACCGACCGAGCGGCTTGTGGGTTATAGCAGGACGGGGCGCGATTCTTAGGGTTCCAAAACTCGGGACGGTCGAATCCGTCAGTCCATGTGCGACCTACCATGCAGACAAAGCCGTTCGTGCCTTCCACCGCGGTTTCATAGCCGTGCTTTCCGAGGACCAGAACTGTGGCATCCTTGGCAATGGATGGCGGAGCCGCGCTTCGAGCCAGAGCAATCTCCGCGTCTCGATCCATCAAATACTGCTCAAGCGGGGCCATGCTGGGATACGGAGTTTTGGTGTCTGCTGCGCGCCCTGGCCGCGACGCGCACAGTACTGCAACCAACGCGAAAGTTCCTAATGTGACTGTCCTGACCATCTTTCGGTTCATTGATTTTCTCCTTCGATACCGATTTCGGTACACCGTCCGGGCCGATGATGATTGAACCCCTTTGAATTCGTTTTCTGAGTTCCACTCCCTGATGGCTGGAGTGAAGCTGCTGTTCGCGCTCTTTCTCATTGACGCATTGCTACATAGCCGGTGCCGCCGTTCCATCCGACCATTTGCCAACCGGAATCACGAACTCGGTGATCGGCTCCGGACCGCCCTGAAACTGCGGATTCAGCGTGACTGGCGAGTCGGGCAGATCCGCACCCCAGGAGGATTTGTCTGTCAGTGGAAAATAGAACATCAGATGAGGTACGTGGTGCCCAAGGGTGTCATTCAGGTAGCCTGCCCGCGACATCATGTAGCACATCGCGCCCGGCTCCGGTGCCGGTAGCTCTTTATTGTCGAATCCGGCCTTGATTCTGTCGATCATCTGAGCTTTCGACAGCCCGGCTAATACCATCTCCGTCCGCTTGAACGTGAGAGGCAGAATGGATCGCGCGGCTGCGGGATTGAAGCATTCCGGCACACGTATCTTGGGGTTCCAGAACTCCGCGGAATCGAATGGGGACCCCCATGAGCGTTCCACCATACAAACAAAACCGTTCCTTCCTTCGATGGCGGTCTCATAGCCCCGCCAGCCAAGGACCAGGACCTTTGCGTCGCTGGATATAGATTCCGGAGCAGCGCTTCGCGCCAAGGCGATCTCGGCATTGCGATCCGGCATCAGGTATTGCTCGATCGAGGCCATGCTCGGATAAGCTGTCGAGCGATCCTCATTCCGATTGTGCCTGATAAGCGTTAACGTCAGTCCCACAGCCACGCAGACGATAGCGAAGGCTCCGGCCCAAGCCCACCGGCTCGTCATCACTCTGTTTTCCAATCTCGGCCAGCTGATCTTTGACGCTCCGCGCTTCTGGAGGCGCTCCCCAAGTGCCGCAGTGATCTCCGAGGGGATGCCTGCTTCTGGTGACTCAACTTCCCAAGCCAGTAGTTCTTGGGAAACACCCCGGAAATCGGCAGCGAGGGTCTGGCACTCCGGACACAGTTCCATGTGCGACAAGGTCTCCGTGGCTCGCTCCATGGGCAGTTCCCCGTCGAGATAAGCCATGAGTTCTTCCTGTTCGATCGGATGTCTGCTCGTGCTCATTGCATGCCTCGTCTTCCTGGGGACGGCTGCCCGGCGCTCGGTCGTAAGGCAGGATTGTTTTTTGCCTCCGACTTTAGGTAACTTTTCAATGCGAGCCGCGATCGAAAGAGCCTGGAACGCACCGTGTTTACGGGAATTCGCAGCAGCTCTGCAATTTCGGAGTAACTCAGCTGTTCATATTCGCGCAGCATCAAGATTTCTCGCTCCGGCGCATCCAGCATTTCCATAGCTTGCCGCACCCAAAGCACGCACTCGGGAGTTCCGTCAATCTTAGGCTCGGTAGCGGACTGCCCTGATGTGCTGCTCGTCAAGAACTTGCGCCGTTCCGCAGCCAGCAGCTTCAACGCAATGCCATACAGATACGTTCGAACCGAGGCTCGCGGCTCATAACGGGAGACTGCGCGGATCACCGCGAGGAAAGTTTCCTGGGTGACATCCTCCGCCCGCTCGGGGTTGTTCAGCCGGCGCCGAAAGAAGCCGTACAGTGGCTTGCGATAGCGGGCAAACAGCTCCTCGAAGGCTGCGCGTGATCCACCCTGGAATTCCAGCATCAAGGCTTCGTCGCTAGTCATAGTCGGTGCGCCAGCTCAATCCCTGAATCCCTCTGCGACATGGTTCACATCGCTCGTGCTTATTTAATGTCACAAGAAAGCGAAAAGTTCCCTCTCGGTTTCATTTCTCCTGCGTTTGTGTGGATCTCATCAACATGATCTCCAGCGGTCGGGATTGGGGCAAGAAAACTCAAACTCCGCGACAGCTTTACATACGTCGACAAAACTACCCTCCGCGGCGTGGTTGAGGGTGTCATGCAAGCACCCTCAACAGTTTCATCATCCATCTACTGCGAACTGCACTGCCGACGCGTGAGCGGAGGATAGAGCGATGATGTTTTTACTTCCTACGACAACTCGAGGTGCTTTGACGGGAATCGAGACCGGTCTCGCGGTGCAGAAACGGCACCTGCTTGATAAGAGGTTCCAGGACGGCCATTCTGAGTATTTGTATTTCTCCGATTCGATCGCGGACCACTTCTGGGAGATCGTTCAACGAATGCCGCGCTCGATCTCTGAATCTCTAGAGGGCGCCCAAAAGGTGGTCGTTGAAAAGGTGTTGAAACCATGAATTCAAGGATCGAATAGAGAGGAAAGACTCTGGGTCGAGAAGCGGAGATGAGCCAGGTTTTTACACACGATAACCCGTTGTAAAATCATGGGGGGTCAGATAGTACCAGTTCTCGATTGCGCAGTTGCCAGACGTTAGTTCGCTTCCTCGCGCCACCCGAGCGAGTTGTCCCCACCACACCGTACACACCGAGTTTGCGAGCGAAGGCGATGGTGGCGAATTCTATCGGTCTTAGTGGGTCACGTAGGTCGAAAAGTAGTAGAGGAGAACGCCAAACAGCACTAAGCCGGAGATTCCGTACGCTGTCAGAACCCAGACATTGCGGGTTCCTCTCTGCACCTCAGCAGAGTCAGAATTGATTGTCTTGGTCGAAGACTGAGCCAGGGCCCGATCCTCCATGAAAAACCTCCATTGTTGAAATTTCCCGGCGCGATACCGCGGTTTTCTAACCCCACCCTGCCCTCTGAGGCAGGCTTACCAGCGGAGATGTTACTACAGATTTGAAATGGCGCAGCCAGGAAAGATGACCAGGGACCGCCTGCCCGATAAAGGCTGTTAGCTCAAACTGTTGGGCGTGTTGCCCGGAGTGGGAACCAAGCCGAGCCCGGTTAAGCATGGGTTCCGGGAGGGTTCGCCGGCAGACCGTCCGGCACCATCGGCAGCGATCGCAGGCGGATGCCGGTTGCGGCAAAGATTGCATTGCTGATCGCCGGAGCCACCGCCATGAGGGGAGTCTCCCCGGCGCCGGCTGGAGCCAGGTCCTTACGGTTGACGATTTCCACCTCAATCTTGGGCAGGTCGCTGAAGCGGGGAACCCGATAGGTAACCAGGTGGGGGTTCAGGATCCGACCGTTTCCGAAATGAATGGCCTCAAACAGGGCCCCTCCCAAGCTCATCATGATCGCCCCTGCGATCTGGTTCTCGAGCCCATTTGGATTTACTACCGCCCCACACTCGAAGGCCTCAACCACACGCTTGAGCTTGACTTCGCGCCCCGCGATTTCCAGCTCCACACAGGTGGCGACGTAGCTTCCTTTCTCAGCGCCCAGTGCGATCCCGAGTCCCCGGGTCGGGGAACTCTTTTCCCGCTGCCAATCAAATTTCTGGGCGGCGGTGGCAAGCACTGCCCGGGCCCTCGCATCGCTAAGATTCTTCATGCGAAATTCCAGGGAATCCATGCCGATAATGTGCGCTAGTTCATCCATGTGGACTTCACGGGCGAAGTGATTGGCCGGCGCCGCCAGCCCGCGGTAAGAACCCTGGCGAAGAGGCGGATCGGTGGGGTGAAATTCGATGGCTTGGTGGGGAATCGCATAGGGTGAGCGAAGGCCGGCTGGGCCTGAGTTGTAGTTGTCGAATCGCCAGGCAACCAGCGAGCCATCGCGACGAATCCCGCTTTTCACGTCAATCACCCCTGCGGGACGGAAATACGCCCAGGTAAACTCTTCCTCCCTCGTCCACACCAGCTTGACCGGCCGGTTGGCGGCTTTTGCCAGCCGCGCGGCTTCGACCGCGGCATCGCCCGTGTGTTTGCCTCCGTATGCGGATCCGGTATCGGGAACCAGGACACGAACCTTGTCCGAGGAAAGTCGGAATGCCTGCGCCAGTTCGTCGCGCACCGCGAAAGGGCGCTGCGTTCCCGTCCACACCGTTAGTTTTCCATCCTGCCATTCCGCCACCGCCGCTCTAGGCTCGAGAGGCACGTGCGCGATGTAGGAAACCCGATAGCTTTGCGCCAAGGTATGGTCGGCAGAAGAAAATCCTCGTTCAATCGAGCCAGCCGTAAACCGAGGTGGGCCACCTGGATTGTCGGTCTCTTCCGTCGCCGCTTTGCGGACATCCTCAAAGAGCGTGGCCTCGGAGGTCTGAGGCGGCGCAGCCCACTCGGCGTGCATGGCTTGCAAAGCCTTGCTCGCCATGCCCAGGTCCGGGGCCGCCACCCCGACGAAATCGCCATCGCGGACCACGGTGACCCCCGGGATTTGCTTGGCGCCGCCAGGATCAAAGGACTTGAGTGTGGCGCGGAATGCCGAGGGCCGAAGCACTTTGCCGTGCAGCATGCCGGGGCGAATCACGTCCGACGGGTATTGGTGTTTGCCGGTAACAAAAGCGCGCCCGTCCACCTTGGGCATTGGTGTACCGGCAATTCGCCATTGACTTGGCGGCTCCAGGGCGGGATCGTCGCCAATCACCTGGACGAGTTCCCGGCCCTTGGTGAGCTCACCATAGGCAACCGAACGGTGCGAATTGCGGTCGCTGATCTCTCCATCGGCGGCGACGAGCGACGAGCGATCCGCATGCCAGCGCTGAGCGGCAAGATCGAGCAGGGTTTCGCGGGCGGCCGCCGACACGTTCCGGAGCTGTGGCCCCATCGTTGGCGTCGTACGGCTGCCGAAGGTGCCCATGTCATAAGGAGTGAGAGCCGTATCTCCCATGATCAATCCGATCGAACTTGCGGAAACACGCAGTTCTTCTGCCACCTGTTGGGTGAGCGAGGTACGGATGTTCTGGCCGACCTCCACCTTCCCCGTATACACCGTCACCCGGCCGTCCTCGGCAATGTGCAACCAAGCCTGGATGCTTTGTGGAAGATCTTCTTCGGAATGGCGGCGGGCGCCCGATTCTTGAGTCCGGGCGGGGCCGGTTGACAGGCATACCACCACGCCGCTTCCGAGCAACTTAAAGAAGTCCCGCCGCCCGAGCGCAAAGCCGTAGCGCAGAGGCCGGATGGCAGCGTGCTGCTCAACTTCTAGCAGAAGATCGCTCGTGGCTTCGTCATTCATTCCGCCGATCCTTTGGACGCGGCTTGGCGCACAGCCTCCACAATGCGTGGATAGGTGCCGCACCGGCAGATATTCCCATCCATGGCATCGATGATTTCCTCAACGCTTGGCCGGGAATTGCGATTGAGTAAACCGACCGCCGCCATAATCATGCCCGAAGTGCAGTAAGCGCACTGGAAAGCTTCCGCCCCGATAAAGGCCTCCTGTACCGGGTGCAGCCGGCCGTTTTGCTCGAGTCCTTCGATGGTGGTGATCTTTTTTCCGACGACCGTACTGAGGGGAGCCTGGCAGGAACGCGCCGGCTTGCCGTCGAGCAGTACCGTGCATGCCCCACACATTCCTTCGCCGCAGCCATACTTGGTTCCGGTCAGGCCCAGGCTGTCACGCAGGACGTAAAGCAGCTTGCTGTCGGGGGGGGCATCGATCGTATGGTTGGCTCCGTTGACCGATAGCAGCAGGGGCATCGCTTACCTCGAAGCCGCGGGGGCAACTTACGCCGATTATAGCTCCAGGCGCTCGGTCGAAAGTCAATAATCGCGGCCGTGGGATCAGGCTTCCCGAGCAACTTCCTCTCTTGCTGGTGCTACTGATTTGGTTGCGGGAAAGAGCTCGCATAGGTTTATGGCAGGTGGCACCGGGAAGGAGCGACCGATCTTCGGATTTTAGGAAATCTGGATCAAAGTCCCGAAAGGCAGGTGGTCCCAACGAAATCCCGCACTAGCTCAGAGCACGCATCACCCGGTCGGCGGCGATGATCCCGCGGTATTGCGCTTCCTCGAAGATCGAAAAGCCGCTTAGGTCCGAATTTGCGAAGAGAATGCGACCGTGCGGCTTGGTCAAGCTGCGGCGTTCTGGTGAAAAGATGGCGCCCACCTCGGGACGAGCCATGGCGTGGCCCATGCGCATGATGTCGATTCGCGAAACGCAACTGCGGATATCGTGGTGCACTCGTTCCAGGTCGTGGAGAATGGCTTCCTTCCAAAAGTTCCAATCGCGGCGCAATAACAGCTGCCGGTTCTGGGCGGGTGAGCCGTCAGCGAGCGCCCAGTAAAAGGTCCAGACCGTCCGGTCTACGTGAGTGCGCAGGCTCTGGTGGGTCGCATCCACATAGCCAAGGGTTGGAGACTCCATGAACACGCTGTCCCAGGTGGGATCGCCTCCATAGGATTCCGGAAGGTGATCGAGCGTCAGATTGGCGGTTAGCCACGGCGAGTACTCGAAGTCGCGCAACGGGCCGATGCCGTCGATCAAATAGGGAGCTAAGAAAGTGGGTGCCGCAAAAATCACCCGCTCGGTCTGATATTCCGTGTCGCCTGCCAGTACGCTCAAACGCTGCTTGGTCTCGGAGATCCTGTGCACCATCTGACGGGTGCGCACGAAGCTTCCGAGCTTTTCGAGCAAGCGGCGAACGATCCAGCCGTTTCCTTCCGGCCATGTGAGAGGACCTTTTTCTTCCGGCTCGCGCGAGGCGAAGTATTGAATCCCGGCCCAGGCCGAGGTTCGATCCGTGGTCGCGCCGTAGTCATCGCGACAGCAATAGTTCATGTACCAGTGCAGAATTCGAGAATCCATGTGCTGCTCACGAAGCCAATCGGCAAAAGAGATCTGGTCGAGATGAGCGGTGCTCTCGGACAGACCGGGCTCCATGGGGACAGTAAATGTACCGGTTGCCCGGAAGGTGTGAATCTGTTCCTCCAGTCGCCGAAATTGGTCCCGGTCTTTTTGGCTCAGCCCGATCGCCGGCTCGATTCCTTCCTGCCATCGTCCATAAAGAAACAGCCGTTCCTGGGGCGCAAAGCACAAATAGCGCTCTTCCCACTGGCCGTTCTTCAGCACTCCCAGCTCTTCGAACAGCTGGCGGACATAAACGGTGTTCGGCCCGGGCACAGGCACGTAATGCGCTGCCCACGGGTAAGGGGTAATCTCGTTCTCCCCCCAGCGAGAATTGCCGCCCGCCTCCTCGTTCATTTCAAGGAGTACGAAATCGCGAAAGCCCTTGTTCTCGAAACGCCATGCGGCGCTGAGGCCGGCGATCCCGCCGCCCACAATGACAACCGGGATCTTGACCGCCTGCTGGGGTGGCCGAAAGCTTGCTCGATCCCGTAGCAAATGGCCTTGCTCGAAGGATTCGTTCACGAAGGACCCGGCGATGGGGCGCTCGCTCTTGACAGAAAGCCCGATGAGCGCGGCGCTGGCCGACTGGATGAACCTCCGGCGCGAAACCGTCAATGACTGATGTCCTTCCAATCCTGGTCATACAGGCGGACCAGTACTTGATCGTTCAGCCGGTTGGGTGGCATCGCGAGCGGAGCCATATCAGGTGGAAACTGGAAGAGCGTTGCCAGGTCCCTGACATCGATGAACCGAAGCCCCGCAGGTACCGACGTCGGAGGCTGATACTCACGGTGGCCGGCGATCACAAATCCCCACTCGCCAAATGAAGGCACGTACACATGATAGGGATAGGTGCGAAGCCCCGCCTGTTTGATCGTCTCCGCGATACACCAATAGGAATCGCGGGCAAACATCGGCGACGTGCTCTGCACCACCATCAGGCCCTGAGCGCTCAGGTGGCGGGCTGCCGCTTTGTAAAAGGCGGTGGTATAGAGCTTTCCTAGCGAATAGTTGGTAGGATCGGGAAAATCGATAACCATAAAGTCAAAGCTGTCGGGGTTCGAATCCACCCACGGAAATGCGTCCGCATTCGTAATGTGCACTTTGGGTGACGAAAACGACCGCTGATTCAACGCCGTGAGCATCGGGTGCGTCGAGAACAGCCGAGTCATCTCCGGGTCCAAGTCTACCAAGTCGATGCTCTCAACCTGCGGATATTTCAAAATCTCCCGTACCGCCAGGCCGTCGCCTCCCCCGAGCACCAGCACACGGCGTGGCGCTGGAATCGCCGAGAGCCCGGGGTGAATCAGCGCCTCATGATAGCGGTATTCATCGCGTGAGCTGAATTGCAAGTGGCTGTTTAAGAAAAGGCGAATATCGTCTTTAAATCGCGTGAGCACAATATGCTGGTAGCGAGTGTCACGGGCGAAGATGATTTCGTCCGCATAGATGTTGTCCTCGGCGGCGGTGGTGATGCGCTTTGCCTGGGCAAGCCCGATTCCGAGTCCACAGAGCACAATGCAAGAGACGGCGCGCAGCGCTGGCGCCTTGACCAGCTGATTGGCAAACAGGAACGTACTCCACAAAGCAACCGCCACGTTGATGATGCCAAATAGCATCGCCGAGCGAACCAAGCCGAGATAGGGGACCAGCAGGATGGGAAACAGCAAGGAGGCGCCAAGGGCTCCCAGATAGTCGAAGGTGAGGACGTGCGCGATGACGTCGCGGAAGTGATAGCGTCCTCGGACGATTCGCATCAGCAACGGGATTTCGAGCCCAACCAAAACGCCAATCACGATGACCAGGGCGTACATCAGCAACTGAAATCCCTCGGTATAGGCAAAAGCCAGAAAGAGCAGGGCGGAGGAAAAGCCGCCAACGACACCGAGCAACAGCTCAATCCAGACAAACCGGTAGGCCAGCCCGCGATTGATATAACGGGACAGCGCGCTGCCGATTCCCATCGCAAACAGGTAGCAGCCAATAATGGTCGAAAATTGCAGCACGCTGTCGCCGAGAAGGTAGCTTGCCAGGGTGCCAGCAATGAGCTCGTAGATGAGCCCGCAGGCGGCAATCAGCAGCACCGTGATGAAAAGGAGAATTCCCACGCTAGTGAATCGCCGATGCAATGATCACGCAAATGCCGAGTGACATGGCCCCGAGCAGAATCGCCAGCGCGGTATTGTGCTCTTGGACAATCTCTTTCCAGAGGTTATACGGCGTGACCTTGTCGATCACCAAGAACGCGCCGGCGAAAATTACGATGCCAACCGCCGCATAGAGGATCGCATTGACCACATTGTTCAGCTGGACGCCCATCACTTGCCTCCTGTGTAGTGGTGGTAAAAGCCGTACACCGAGCGATACGAACCCGGATTGTCACGAACAGACTTGGGAACGTTCAGTACTTCATCCACGCGATTCAGGCTCCACCCCCGATATTCGGCGAATGACACCGCTAGAAGCACCGCCATTCCATAGATCAGAAAGAGCCTTGGAATCATTGGTCATCTCCCGCAATCGATCCTTTCAAGGAATCAACCGCATTCTCCACCGTGCTCAGCAGGGAACCGTCATCGGGCGCAGCGCCATAGTCGCTTTCGGCCCAGCGCAAGTGCTCAAAGTTGAGGGAACGCCAGGTGAGGAGGCCGGCCGGAAAAAGCAAGGCGAGCACGCCGAGCCCGAAAAAGCCGGCTTGCGGCACGTCGCGCCTCACTGTGACCGTGTAAGGGATGGTTCCATGTTTCGGATCGCTCTCGGGTTCAATGCGCAAGTAGTAATTTCCCGGAGGAACGCTCGGCACGGTGACGCTATTTTGGGTGCTGCCCTCGGACCAAGCTCCATCCTCGTCGTAGCCGTGGTAATAGCTGACCTCTCTTCCAAAATCGTAAGCATGGCCCGTATCTTGGTTGATCAACGCGTAGTTCAGGTAAATCCATTCATTGTCGAGCTGAGCGCGGGTCGTCAGCTCTACATCGGACGTGTGCCCCTTCAGTTCGAATGTGTCGGTGACGAAGGAAGCCTCGCCTTGCGCATTGGTATTGAACTCGTAGGACTCTTCAAACACTTGCTCGTCGCGTGCCAGGGAGTAAACACCCACGAGCAGCAGCACCAGCAGCCCGAGAAAGACCCCGACGAAGGCCCACACCGTCTTGACATCGGCACGGAGAGGCGAGGGCTGATTCTCGTAGACTCCGATCGGTGCTGGCGGTTCGCCTTCGAGCTGGAATGCTTTCCAAATGTCACGCCCGGAGATGTACTCGCCCATCGACCAGGTGAGCTCTTTCCCTGTCCCTTCGCTGGAGATCACGCGCGGAGGCGAAATATAGTCCGACACAGTCACGGATTCACCGACCCGCACCCGCCAAGGGAATTCTCCCAACACAAAGGTGGTCGCAGCATTTGCGGTCTGAAACTGCTTGTAGGTTTCTCCCAAGTACCTCAACGAGCTGCCGCCGGGACTCACATCGGGAACAGATCGCAGGATGCTGCCATCATTCCAGTGTCCGTTGTACTCCGTCAGATAACGAAATCCCTTAAAAGGATTGAAGAGTACGTATTCATGCCAGCTGTAGGGGACGCCATCCACCCGAATCGTGCGCCGCTCGAACCCGATCACGTCGTAGGCCGTTCCCCGGATGACTCCCCGGCTGCCGAGGGCAATTCGCGGTGGATCTTCGCCTTCCGCCGCCTGGAACTTCTCGAGCACTTTCAATCGGGGGTCTTGCGCATCAAGAATGGCGTGACAGCTGGCGCAAACAACGGTGACCGCATGACCGAACGAGCGCACCGTCAGGCTGGCGCCGCAGCCGGGGCAGTTCAGCGATTTGACCTGCGGCGCAGGCGTCGGCCCACCGACGGTCATGACCACCCCTCAAAACTACGGAGGTTTTTGAGCTTAAGATTTTCAAACTCGACGGCCTCGCCGAGATATAGGATCGGTGGGTCATCGCCGTAATCGATCGTCGCGAACTTCCCTGTATGCGACATCAGATCAACCAATACCACGTCCGACTTATCCCAATACTGAAATGGCAGTTCTCCTTCTACTCCCCGATAATGCGCTTGGGTGATCGTGCTGACCGTGTAGGTCTGCTTGTCCCAGGTGCACTCTTGGCCGATGTGGCACTCCTTCGGTAAATTCCGCCCCGGAGCTTGAAAGGTGATGGCATAGTTGTCTTGCGCGTCCGAGAGCCAGCCACTGGTGCCGTCATTCATCCTCAGGTGCCATTCATTCCAGTTGCCTTGGTCGTACTCGTAGATGATTCGCCCCGTGGCCACGAATGCGTGGGACCCGTACACCCCTTCGGTTCCCATCTGGATCGGAGAGCTGTTTGGTGGAAGATCCGCGACTTGCCCGACTTTTTCGAGATCAAGATCGGTGCGCACCAAGATGGATTTGCAGTATTGGCACACCGTTTGCACGCAGCCCGACCATCGGAACGTAATCTTCGCCCCGCAATTCGGGCAATTCGCGCTAGGCTGAGTCATCACTTCTCTCGCGCTGCGCCGATCGGCTCAGATTCCGGGGTGGCAGAGTATTCCCTCCTCAGTCGACGAACTCGCACCGACCTGGCGGAGAACAACTGCGACAGCTGGGACTCAAAGCCCCACCGGGCGCGAGGCACGCAGCAGAACAGGTTTAAGCAAAGTGACCCAAACTCAGGGAAGGTGTGGCAGGTGAGGTGTGACTCCGACAAAAGGCAAAGACCGGTAATGCCTCCTGAGCCCGGGAATTCGTGCCACTGCGTTTCTCCGATGGTTCGAAGACCCAATTCCGCGATGATTCGCTCGAACAAGCTCTCGAGCAATGCCCGGCTGCGCAGCGACTCCCGACAACACCCCTGGGCATCGACAATCCATTCCGTTCCACGCATAGACTGTAGTCGACTGCTACTGCTGGGCGTGCCCGCATTCGGAGCAAAACTTGCTCACTTTGGGAATTGGCCTGCCACAGTTCAGGCAGAATTTCGTGTCCGCACCGGGGCCCGCAACGCCCGGTCCCGCGGTAGAGGATTCTGCTGCGGGTGTGCCGGCTTTCTTGAGCGCATCCATCATCGCTTGGCCCATCGCCACTCCGGCTCCAAGCCCGGCGCCAACACCGGCCGTTCCGCCGCCCTCGTTCGCGGCTGCAACCGGGATGGACTGGGCCACTTGATATTGCGTATATCGTCCCATGTCGCCGACCATATTCATGCTGATGCGTTGGTCAAGAATCTTCTGCAGCTCGTCGGGAAGTGATAGATTTTCGACGACGAAGCTGTCCAGGGCGAGTCCCAGTTCGGAAAAGCCGGGTTTGAGTTGGGATGCAATCTTGTCCGATAAGACAACCTGGTTGGCTGCCATGTCAAGAAATGGCAGCTGGCTATTGGCGAACGTATCGGTTAGGCGCCCGATAATGGTGTTGCGCAGCTGACCTTCCAAGTCGGGCACCCTGTAAACGTCGCGCGTGCCACTGACTTTGGAATAAAACACCTTCGCCTCTGCGATGTGATAGGTGTAAATACCGAACGCCCGAATGCGTACGGCGCCGAATTCTTTATCGCGAATGGTAATCGGATTCGGTGTTCCCCAATGCTGATTGGTTTCGAGCCGCGTCGAAAGGAAATAAACGTCGGATTTGAACGGCGACTGAAACGCTTTGTCCCAGTTCTTCAAGTAGGTGAGAATTGGAAGGGTCTGAGTATTCAGGGTGTAGAGACCCGGTCCGAAGACGTCCGCAACCTTCCCCTCATTCACAAACACGGCCATTTGCGAGTCACGGACCGTCAATTTGCCGCCATTCTGAATTTCGCGGTCCTGCATGGGATACCGGTACGCAAGAATACCGTCCTCGGGTTCGACCCACTCGATGACGTCGATGAATTGTTTTGACAAGAAGTCGCGAAGGCTCATGATTTCACTCGTTACGCATGTCGGTTTGGCTTACGGTTGCGCTTGAAACGGCATCCTATGGGGTACGAAGGCACCTGTCAACCGGCAAGGATTTGCCGCGAGCGACAAAGGTATTGCCGATCGTGAACTCGGTAGCCGACGGGCGCAACTAACGAGCAGATTCAGGCATCAAAGATCGGCTTGTGCGCCCAATCGGCCGGCATGCACTATCGTTCGCACCTCAAAGATTTCATCCTGGGCCTCCACGCGGCATGCGATCGCGACAGTCTGCTGGCCGCTTTCGTTCCCCACGGTCCGACCCCATACCAGGCTCGCTGCCACCCTCAAGTTTCCACAACTGTTTCACGAAGATTCGCCTTTTCTTCGCTCACAAGCGAGTATATAATCGCGGCTGAGTTCAGTCCGCTGGTCTCGACAGGAGCCTCTGCATGGCCGATGAACGCAGCAAAGCCATTGATCTGGCCTTCTCGCAGATCGAAAAGCAGTTCGGGAAGGGTTCGATCATGCGCTTGGGATCGAAGGAAGCCATTGTTCCGATTTCGGTTATTCCCACGGGGGCGATTTCCTTCGACGCGGCGCTCGGCGTCGGCGGTTTCCCCCGCGGACGGGTGGTCGAGATTTTCGGCCCGGAATCATCCGGCAAAACCACGATTGCTCTCCAGGTGATTGCCGAAGCCCAGAAAACCGGCGGCATGGCGGCTTTTGTAGACGCCGAGCACGCTCTCGACCCTGGTTATGCCAAGAAGCTTGGCGTAGATGTAGACAATCTGCTGGTTTCCCAGCCCGATTATGGCGAGCAAGCCCTGGAAATCGCGGAGACGCTGGTTCGCTCGAATGCAATCGACGTGCTGGTCGTCGACTCGGTCGCGGCCCTGGTCCCCAAAGCCGAGTTGGATGGCGAGATGGGCGACAGCCACATGGGACTGCAGGCGCGACTGATGTCGCAGGCGCTGCGTAAGCTGACCGGGATCGTTTCGAAGTCGCGCACTTGCCTGATCTTCATCAACCAGATCCGGGAAAAGATTGGCGTCATGTTTGGTAATCCCGAGACCACGACCGGAGGTCGTGCGCTTAAGTTTTATGCCTCGATGCGCATCGATATCCGCCGCATTGCCGCCATCAAGGAGGGGGACCAGGTCACCGGTTCCCGGACCAAGGTCAAGGTGGTGAAAAATAAAGTAGCCGCTCCATTTCGCGAGGCCGAGTTCGACATCCTCTATGGCGAAGGCATCTCCCGCGAGGGGGACTTGCTCGATCTGGCAGTGGCCCAAAACATCGTGGAAAAAACCGGTGCCTGGTTCAGCTACAAGAGCGAACGCATCGGCCAAGGTCGGGAGAATGCCCGCCAGTTCCTCAGGAGCAACAAGGATACTTTGGCTAAGCTCGAAGCTGAGGTGCGCAAGCAACTCGGCTTGACGGCTACGATGCCAGCCTCGGCGGCATCCTCGGCGCAAGCTTCTCCTCAAGGTGCTCGCATCACTACCATGCCGAGCGCTTCCACCGAACCGTCCCGGGTACCCGCGGCTCGTCGTTAGTCACGAAGCGGCTCAATGCTGGCTGATGGAGGCAGGCAGCACCGAGAACTGGATATCCAATTCGTCTTTGACTCGGACCATGCCTCCTGCCACCCGGACCGGCGCAATGCCGAAATCGCTCTGCTTGATCTGGCATCGCCCGACATAGGCGTTTTCCTGCTTGCGAACCGTAGTCGTGACCGGCCTGGTTTCCCCATGTAAGCTCAATTCGCCGTGTACTACCCAAGTATCCTGGGAGGCCGGTTCAATCGAGGTAGAACGGAACCGAATATCGGGATACTTTTCGCTCTCGAGTACCTGCGTCTGCATGGTGCGCTCGACCTCGGCCTGCTGCCCGGCCGAAAGGCTCTTGTCTGCTTCAAGCTTCATCTGGCGGGACTCGACGCGGAAGCTGAAACTGGATGATGGACCCTCCTCGAGGGCGCCTTCGGCGATGGGAGCCAGCACCCAATGCTCGTGGCCGGCGGCGGAAAACAATCCCGACTTGCCCACGTGGATGCGAATCGTGCTGTGCTCGACATCAATCGCGCTTTGCGCTGCGGGAACCGTTCGGGCTGCGCTGGTGAGCAGCAAGAGAATCCCGATTTGGACCATCCTCGTCAATCAAGTCTGCCTTCGCGCCTCGTAGGCGGCAATCTCAGCTTCCTGTTCGAGGGTGAGGCCAATTTCGTCCAGTCCTTCGAGCAGGCAGTGGCGGGTGAATTCGTCGATCGCAAAAATGGCCGAAAATCCCTGGTTATCCTTGACCCGGCATTGCTCAAGATCGACGGTAAGCTGGTAGTCAGGCGCGGCCGTGGTGCGTTGCATGATGTCGCTGACTTCCTTCTCGCCCAGCACCACGGCCAGCAGCCCATTTTTCGCACAGTTGGTGGCAAAGATGTCGGCAAAGGAGGGCGCTACCACGGTGCGAAACCCGAAATCCGCCAGCGCCCACACGGCATGTTCGCGGGAGGACCCACAGCCGAAGTTTTTTCCCGTCACCAGCACAGTCGCACCCTTCGAGCGCGGCTGGTTCAACACAAACGACCGATCGAGCGCCCCGTCGGGAGTGTGCCGCCAATCAAAAAACACGAACTCACCGAAGCCGGTACGCTCGATCCGCTTGAGAAACTGTTTCGGGATGATCTGGTCGGTGTCGATGTTGGCCCGATCGAGAGGCACGACCCGGCCGGTGTGAATGCGGAATGGCTGCATGGGAGTCCCCGGTTTCAGCGAAACTGCCAGTTACGAATGTCGATGAAGTGTCCGGTGATCGCCGCCGCCGCGGCCATCATCGGGCTCACCAAATGGGTGCGACCGCCCCGGCCCTGCCGGCCCTCGAAGTTGCGGTTGCTGGTCGAGGCGCAACGCTCACCGGGCTGGAGAATATCCGGGTTCATGCCCAGGCACATGGAGCAGCCGGATTCGCGCCATTCGAAGCCTGCCTCTTGAAAAATTCGATGCAAGCCTTCTTGCTCGGCCGCACGTTTTACCGCCTGCGAACCCGGCACGACCATGGCGCGCACCTGAGGCGCCACCCGGTATCCCTTGGCCACGCGGGCCGCAGCCCGCAGATCCTCCAGGCGCGAATTGGTGCATGAGCCGATGAAAACACGGTCAATGCGAATCTTCTCGATGGGCGTGCCCGGCTCCAGCCCCATGTAGTCCAGCATGCGCGCAACACCGGCGGCCTCGCCGGCCCCCAGTTCATTGCTTTGCGGCACGTGGCCCGTGACCGGCACGACCATTCCGGGGTTCGTTCCCCAGGTGACGAGCGGCGCCAGGGGGGAAGCCTCGACCTCGACGACGGCGTCATACTTCGCCCCGGGATCGGAACGGAAATGGCGCCATCGAGCGCGAGCTTCGTCCCATGCCCGGCCGCGCGGGGCAAAACGACGGCCTTCGAGATAGGCAAACGTCACTTCGTCGGGAGCCACCATGCCCGCGCGTGCGCCCGCTTCAATGCTCATGTTGCACAAAGTCATCCGGCCTTCGATCGAGAGCGAGCGCACGGCTTCGCCTGCGTACTCAATCACGTGGCCGGTCGCTCCATCGGTCCCGATCTGCCGGATCACTGCCAGGGCGAGATCCTTGGCGCTGACCCCTTCCCCCAGCCGGCCGCTGACCTGGATTAGCATGCTTTTGGGCTTGCGTTGCGGCAGACACTGGGTGGCGAGCACGTGCTCAACCTCCGAGGTTCCGATCCCGAATGCCAACGCTCCCAGCGCGCCATGTGTACTGGTGTGGCTATCCCCGCACACGAGGGTCATGCCGGGCTGGGTCAAACCCAGTTCCGGACCAATCACGTGCACGATCCCCTGATCGGGCGAGTCGATATCGAACAATCGGATGCCAAACTCTTGCGCGTTTCTCTCGAGGGTCTGGACCTGCAGGGCGGCAATGGGGTCGGTGATCGGAGTGCCACGCGGGGTAGTCGGCACGTTATGGTCTACGGTGGCAACCGTGCGCCCGGGCTGGCGCACGCCTCGGCCGGCAGCCCGCAAGCCATCAAAGGCCTGCGGCGAGGTGACTTCATGCACCCAATGGAGATCGATATAGAGCAGTGGCAGCCTGCCGGGCAGCAGGCACACCACGTGGTCCGTCCAAATCTTATCGAGAAGTGTGCGTGGTTCGCTCATGAACTTCTCAGTTGACGAACGGGCCGGAGCCACGCTCGCCTGGGGAAGATGCCCTGGGCGGAAGTGGACGTACCAGGGTACGCTCGTTCGGATCAACCGGCAACCACGCGCTCAGGAGTCTGCTCGAGCTCGTGGACGGCTTCCACCACCTTGGTTCCCATCTGTTCGGTCGTGACCGGGTTCTCATCCGGTCGGGCCAGATCCCGGGTGCGATATCCAGCCGAGAGCACGGCTTCGACCGCCCTCTCGATCGAACTGGCCTCGGCGTCCAAATGAAAGGAATAGCGGAGCATCATGGCGACGGAAAGAATTGCACCCAGCGGATTGGCGATACCGCGGCCGGCAATATCTGGCGCCGAGCCGTGCACCGGCTCGTAGAGACCCACCGAGCCGCCGAGGCTGGCAGACGGCAACAGCCCAATCGATCCGACAACACTGCCGGCTTGATCCGAGAGTATGTCGCCAAACATATTCTCGGTCAGCAACACGTCAAACTCCGTGGGACGGGAAACCAAGGCCATGGCCGCCGAGTCCACGTACAGGTGAGTCAGTTGAACCTCGGGATATTCTTTGGCCACACCGGTCACTACTTCGCGCCAGAGGCGGGAGCAATCGAGCACGTTGGCCTTATCCACGGAGGTAACCTTGCGCCGCCGGTTTCTTGCCAGCCGAAACGCCATGCGCGCAATCCGCTCGATTTCCGTTTCCTGGTACTGCATGGTGTCGATCGCGATGCGATTGCCGCTCGATCCCTGGAGCGAGCGCGGTTGGCCAAAATACAGGCCGCCCAACAGCTCTCGCACGATCAGGAGGTCGGTCCCGCGGACAACCTCGGCTCGCAACGGCGAGCCTGCGACGAGAGCGGGGAAGCAGAGGGCCGGCCGCAGGTTGGCGAACACTCCCAGCGCCTTGCGCAGGTTGAGCAAGCCCCGTTCCGGGCGCAAGGGAACCGGATAGCGGTCGAACTCGGGGCTTCCCACGGCTCCGAGCAGAACCGCCCGAGAACCTAATGAGCTCTCGATGGTGTCTTTGGGTAAGGGATCGTTCTGGGCCCGGAGAGCGGCGCCGCCGATATTCTTGTGCGAAAGACTCAACTGGTGCCCGAATCGTTGGGCCACGCTTTCAAGAACGCGCAGGGCTTCCCGGGTGACTTCCGGGCCGATGCCGTCCCCCGGCAGGATGGTGAGAGGAAGCTGCATTGCTAGCGAAAACTATACACCCCAGAGATAGTCTTCCTGCTCGCCGTGGTGGTCGGCGAGCGGAGCTCGGGAGAAAAGCGGGATGTCAGACCGGAAGCCCGATTTGGCGGGAGGCTGGATTGGAGCTTCGGGAGTTCCGCCGCTGGCCGCGACGGCGCGAGCTTTTTCTAGAGTCGCCGACGCAGACTGGGCTGGAGCCTTGGGGGTTGTGATCAATTCGAGCAAATGGTGATCCTCGATCTGCTTGATGCGATCGGCGAGCGCCACAAAACGACGATAAATGTCGTCCAGTGCGCGACCCTCGAAGCGATATCCCAGTTGCTCGTAACGTAGGCCGAGGGCGTGGCGGCCGGAGTGTTTGCCGAGCACCAGCTTCGAATCCGGAACCCCCACGGACTGGGGAGCCATGATTTCATAGGTCCGTGGATTCTTGAGCACCCCGTCCTGGTGAATGCCGGCTTCATGGGCAAATGCGTTGCGACCGATGATCGCTTTGTTCGGCTGCACCGCCACTCCCGTGATCTCGCTGAGCAGGAGGCTGGAAGGGTAAAGCTCGCGGGCCACCACTGCGGTATCGTAAGGCAGACGATCGGCCCGAACCCGCAATGCCATGACGATTTCCTCGAGCGCGGCGTTGCCGGCGCGTTCCCCAATCCCGTTGATTGTGCATTCGACTTGTCGGGCGCCCTGGGAGATGGCGGCCAGGGAATTCGCGACCGCCAGTCCCAGATCGTCGTGGCAGTGTGCGGAAATCACTGCTCTTTCTATCCCCCTGACTCGCTGCTGGAGAGTTTGGATGAGTTCGCCGAATTCGGAAGGGGTGGCATACCCCACCGTATCCGGTATGTTGATGGTGGTTGCCCCGGCTTCGATGACGGCTTCGACCACCTGGCAAAGAAAGGCCGGGTCGGTGCGGGTGGCATCCTCGGGAGAAAACTCCACGTCGTCACACCAAGTTCTGGCCCGCGCCACCGCCTGAGATGCCCGCTCGAGACATTGCTGGCGTGAGATTCGCAGCTTGTATTCGAGGTGAATGTCGGAGGTAGCCAGGAAGATGTGGAGGCGAGGCCGCGCCGCCGGTTCGAGGGCCTGCCAGGCTCGCTCGAGGTCCTCGGGGCAAGCCCGGGCCAGAGCCGCAATGACGGGACGCCGCAGGGCGGTCGCGATCGAGCGCACGGCCGCGAAGTCCCCCTCCGATGCAATCGGGAACCCAGCCTCAATCACGTCCACACCCAAGCGGTCGAGTTGATGCGCCATGCGCAGCTTTTCCTCGACGTTCATGCTGCAGCCCGGCGACTGTTCGCCATCACGCAAGGTCGTATCAAAAACTCGAATTTTGGTCGGATCCATGTCCGGCTTCTCCCAGGCGAGGAGTCGGTCTGATCTTACGTCGACAGGGAGCTTAAGCAAAGTTTATAATCATTAATCTAGTATTAGTTTATCTGAATACCATAAGCCAGGCTAATGCCGCCTGCAGTTTGTCTAAAGAGGGTGGGAGCATGG
>Ga0187783_10000163_pt1 | contig 50145 bp, 38 predicted proteins | sample 1015_SJ02_MP02_2_FD_132471 | JGI IMG/M metagenome (GOLD analysis project Ga0187783, IMG submission 132471) | Tropical peat soil microbial communities from peatlands in Department of Meta, Colombia - 1015_SJ02_MP02_20_MG | ecosystem: Environmental > Terrestrial > Soil > Wetlands > Peat | place... | reverse complement strand
GCGATGCGGCGACACGTCCCCCCGGGGCGGTCGACGCCCCGGAGGGCGGAGCGGGAGGAACCGTCCGGGACGGCGCCGCGCCGGCGGTCGCCACCGGGGCGGGTGCCGCGGGCGGCGGCGGCGCGCCAGTCCCCGTTTCCAACGTGACCAGTAGACCGCCTACCTTGACCTTCTCGCCGACGGCCGCGTGGATCTTCACCACGCGCCCGCTCTTCGGCGACGGGATCTCCACGTTCGCCTTGTCCGTCAGGACGCTGACGAGCGGCGCATCCTCCGCCACCGCGTCCCCTTCCTGGACGTGCCACTCCACGACCTCGCCCTCGGCGACGCCCTCGCCGATGTCCGGCAGGCGGAACTCGAACGGCACGGTACTCCCTACCCGGTCCGCACGGCGGCGCGAGCCGCCGCGGCGATCTTCTCCGCGTTCGGCAGGTAAACGTTCTCCAAGGCGTACGGAAACGGCGTGTCGTAGCCGGTCACCCGGACGATCGGCGCCTTGAGCGAGTAGAACGCCTTCTCCGCGAGGATCGCTGCGATCTCGCCGCCGAAGCCGCCGAAGCGGGGCGCCTCGTGCACGATCACAGCCCGACCGGTCTTCTCGACCGAGGCGACCACGGCGCTCTCGTCCAGCGGAACGAGCGTTCGGGGGTCGATCACCTCCGCCTGGATACCTTCGCTCGCCAGCTGCTCGGCGGCCTCGACCGTGGGGGGGACCATCGCTCCGTAGGCGACGAGGGAGACGTCGCTGCCTTCGCGGACGAGCCGGGCGTGCCCGAACGGGATCCGATGGTCACCGTCCGGCACTTCCCCCGTCACCGCTCGATAGATTCGTTTCGGCTCGAGGAAGATCACGGGGTCCTCGTCGTGGATCGCGGACAGCAGGAGCCCCTTCGCGTCGGCCGGCGTCGACGGAATGACGACCTTGAGCCCCGGAGTGTGCGCGAAGTACGCCTCCGTGCTCTGCGAATGGTAGAGCCCGCCTTTGATGCCGCCCCCGTACGGAGCGCGGACGACGACGTGGCACGGGAACTGCCCTCCGGACCGGTATCGGAACTTCGCGAGCTCGGACACGATCTGGTCGAACGCCGGGTAGATGAAGTCGAGGAACTGGATCTCCGCGACCGGTTTCAGGCCGTAGAGCGCCATGCCGATCGCGGTGCCGAGGATACCGGTTTCCGATAGCGGGGTGTCGACGACCCGGCTCTCGCCAAACTCCTTGTAGAGTCCCTCGGTCGCGCGGAAGACGCCCCCGTTCACCCCGACGTCTTCCCCCAGGACGAGCACGTCCGGGTCGGCGCGCATCGCTTCGGCGAGGCCCCGGTTGATCGCCTGGACCAGCGTCAGCTCAGCCATGGCCGCCCCCCGGGGGAGTCGGTTCCGCGTCGAGTTGCCGCCGTTCCTCGAGAAGACGAGGGGTCGGCTGCGCAAAGACGTCGTCGAGGATCGAGCTCGGGGCCATAGGCGGTTCGGACTCCGCGGCGGTGAGCACCGACGCGAGCTGGGCCCGCGCCTCCTCCCAGATCTTGGCGTCCGTCGCTTCGTCGAGCAGTCCGGCCGTCACGAGCTCGTTCCGCAATCGGGCCAAGGGGTCGCGCTGCTTCCACAGCGCCACCTCCTCGTCGGTTCGGTACCGCTTCGGGTCGTCCGAGGTCGAATGCGGCCCCAACCGGTAGACCTGGGCCTCGATCAACGTCGGGCCGTCGCCGCGCACGGCCCGTTCGCGAGCGCTCGCGACCGCGCGATAGACGGCGTGCACGTCGGTGCCGTCGACCACCACGCCGCCGAATCCGTACGCTTCGGCCTTCTCGGCGAGGGTCTTGCTGCGGGTCTGCTTTTCCCGCGGTAGGGAGATCGCCCACTGATTGTTCTGACAGAAGAAGATCGTCGGCGTTCGAAAGACGCCGGCAAAATTCAGGCCCGCGTGAAAGTCGTTCGAGCTCGTGGCCCCGTCCCCGAAGAATGCGACCGTGACGATCGGATCCTTGCGACGTTGCGCGGCCATCGCGGCGCCGACCGCCTGCGTGATCTGCGTCCCGATCGGGCTCGACGCGGTGACGAAATGCTGGTCCGCGAAGCCGAAATGGTTGGGCATCTGACGACCTTTGGTCAAGTCGGCGGCGCTACCGATCAACTGATCGATGATCGACTTCAGCGACGCGCCGCGCGTGAGGGCGACCGCGAGCTCCCGATACGCGGGGAACATCCAATCGTCGGCCTTCAACGCGAGGGCGCATCCGACCTGCGCGGCCTCCTGTCCCAGGAGCGGTGCGTAGAAGCCGATGCGCCCTTGCCGCTGCAGGGAGAGACAGCGTTCGTCCGTCGTTCGCGACAGGACCATCAAACGATACGCGGACATCGTCTGGTCGGGCGCCAGGTCTCCCTCGCCCGACGGTGCGGCGGTGATAGTGCCGGGAGCGGCCGAGGCCACGGAGGTCACCGAGGCTCGGACCGGAGCGCGCGATATAACGGTACGGTCGGGCGCCATCGAAAACTCCCACGTTCGGTCCCTTCGCAGCCGCCGACGGCGGAGCTTTCGGTGCGGCCCGGGCCCGCTCCGGGAGCTGCTTTCTCTGCGGTGCGCCGGCGGGCCCAGTAGGGCCACCGCGCGCGCGGGGCTCGCGCGGAGTGAGCCCCGGAGGGTGCAACCGCCGGGCGTTAGATCAAGGCGTGCACGGGCCGGGTGAACAGCCGCCACTCACCCGTGGAGGGATCGTAGGTGGAATTCACGAAGCATCGCCACTTTTCATCGTCGATCTTCGGGTAGTCGGACCGGTAGTAATAGCCCGGCCAGCGGGTCTCGGTCCGGAACCGAGTGTGCCGAAGCACCACCTCGGCCGTCCACACGCGATGCTCGAGCTCCCACGCCCGGCCGAGCTGGTGAAGGTCGCCGGCCCCCATCGCGCGGAAATCCTCCCGGAGGTGGCCCAGTTGCCGGAGTCCCCGCTCCAGCAGCGGGTCGTTCGTGGTGTAATTCGCGCCGACCCCGCCGCCGTACTCGTCCATGATCTTCTCCAGTCGATGCAATCCCTGGTCCGGCAGGAGGACGTCCGGGTGCACCACGCCGGCGGTGATCCGACCTCGTCCTTCGAGGTAGCGGACGAGCGGCGCGTAGACCGCCGACCGCGCTCCTTCGACCTCGGCGTCCGCGACGGGGGGTCGTTCGGGGTGGTCCTGGAGGAATCGAAAGGCACCCTTCGCCGCCAGCCGACCCTCGGTGAACGACCCGCTCGAGAACTTGTGCGCGCACCCTCCGATCGAGTCCCCGGCGCCGAACAGCCCGGCGATCGTGGTCATCCGGTTGTAGCCCCACCGGTACTCTTCGGGGCTGAGGTCGGCCGGGCCACTCGCCCAGGCGCCGGCGCAGACCGCGTGCGAGCCGAGGACGTACGGCTCGGACAGGATCAACTCGCTCGGGTCCCTCCGGGGGTCGGTCCCCTGCGCGGCCCAGGTGACCGCCTGGCCGACCGTCATGTTGAGGAACGCTTCCCACGCGACCGTCTCCTTCTCGGGCGAGTCGATCGCTCGCTCCGTGTGCATCAGGATCGGACCGCGTCCCTCCTGGATCTCCCGGAACATCAGGTCGTTCCGCAGGCAGGTCGGCAGCGGCGTGGCGTCGGCGTACGCCCCGACCCGCTCCCGCAGGCCCGGTCGTCGGGCGACCTCGTAGTTCTCACCGGCGGCGTTCGTCGCGACGGCCTTGAGATAGAGGAAGAACGCCCCCACCGGCCCGTATCCGTCCTTGAAGCGCGTGACGACGAGACGGTTCTCCATCTGGGTCATCTCCGCGCCGGCCCGGATCAGTAGGGCGTACGCGGATCCGGTCGACCACGGCGGGTACCAGGTGCGACCCCATCCCTCTCCCGAGGAGCGGGGGCGGAACAGATGCGACGCACCGCCGGCGGCGACGATCACGACCCGGGCGCGATAGACCCGGAAGCTCCCGTCCCGGACCGAAAACCCGACCGCTCCGGCCACGCGATGACGATCGTCGGCGCTCAGCAGGAGATGCGTGATCAGGACATGCTCGTCCACCTGCGAGGCGGCGGCCCGCGCCGCTTCCGCGATGATCGGTTTGTACGACTCCCCGTGGATCATCACCTGCCAGCGGCCTTCCCGCACGTACTTGCCGGTCTTCGGGTCGGTGAAGATCGGCAGGCCCCACTCTTCGAAGAGATGGACCGAGGAGTCGACGTGGCGCGCCACGTCGTACACGAGGTCCTCCCGCGAGAGCCCCATCAGGTCGTTGCGCACGTAGCGGACGAAGTCCTCGGGCTTGTTCTCGTCCCACCGCATGCCCATGTAGCAGTTGATCGCGCTGAGACCCTGGGCGACCGCCCCGCTCCGTTCGATCGCGGCCTTTTCGACGACGACGATCTTGAGGTCGCGGCCCCAGTAGCGCGACTCGAACGCGGCGCCGCAGCCGGCGAATCCGCCCCCGACGATCAGCACGTCGCAGTCGACGACCTGCGGGCTCGAGGGAACCCCGTCCTCCATCGCGACCGACCCCGAGGCGTCAGGCAGCGGAGGGGCCGGCGACGGTCGGGAGTTGGTCCACGGCGAGATAATCCGGTTCGAACGCGAGCAGCTCGCCGGCAATCACCTCGGCGGAAGGGGCCGGCTCGGTCGCCGGGGACGGGATCGATTTCCATTTTCCCTTCCGGATCGGAAAGTCGAATTGCTTCTCGCTGCCGTCCCGCATACGGATCGTCCAATAGATCCGGTCGGTGGTCCGATTCGGCACGACCCGGTGGCCGAGCGGCGCGAAGTCCGCGTACCCGCGGACCTCGATCGCTCCCTCCGGGCAGCTCTTGACGCACGCGAAGCACTCCCAGCACATGGACGGTTCCACGTTGTACGCGCGGCCTTGCTGGGGGTCGATGTGCATGATGTCCGACGGACAGATGTCGACGCACTGCATGCACCCCTTGCACTTCTCGGCGCTCACGTACGTCGGCATGAACCTCGAGCGGCGACCCCCGCGGTCCTGCGACGAAGGTCGCATGAAAAAGGTTTTCCCCGGAGGTACGGCGCGACGTCCCGAGCCCGCGCCCCAGGGTGAGAATTCACGACGGTCGACGCGCGGCCACGATTTTCGCGTTCAGCTCCGACCCGAGCTCCGCGAGCGAATGAGCGCACTTCGCGTGGTCCCGATACCGCGCCTCGACCTCGCCGAGGGGACGCGCTCGCATCTCCCACTCGCACGCGAAGCCCACGTCCCGGCACGCCAGCGACCAACGGGCCTCGGCGCCCGTCGCGTTCATGCCGCCGCCACCGTGAACCGCCGCCGTACATGACGGGGCGTCTCGAGCTCGTCCGCGATCGCCACGGCGTAATCCTCGGCGGAGATGCGGCTCTCCCCTTTAGCATCGACGAGCAACTGGTCGCCGCCGGCCCGGTACCGACCGGTGCGTTGTCCGGGTTCGATCATCGCGGCGGGGGACACGACCGTCCATTCGAGGTCGGGTTCCTCCCGGTAGATCGAGAGCGCCTCGCGGTGGGCCTCCGCGACCGGTTTCCAATCCTTCGGGAACTCCGGCGTATCCGCGAGCTGAACGCCCGGGGCGACCTCGAGGCTGCCGGCGCCTCCGACGACGACGAGACGATGGACGCCACCTTTGCGAAGACCTTGCAGGAGGCCGTGCGCCGCGCCGAGAATGACCGCGGGCGACTGGCCGGGTCGTGGACCGACCGCGGAGACGACGGCATCGGCGCCTCGTACGGCGTCCGCCACGCTCTTCGGGTCCGTGACCTCCGCGGCGAACCCCGCGCGCTCCGCTTTCGAAGGAATCGACCGGGAACTCAACTGCGCCACGAAGCGAACGGTGTGGCCCCGATGGACCAGCTCGGAAGCGATCCGACTCCCCAGCGTGCCCGTGGCGCCAAAAACCACGACGCGCATCTCTCCCCATCGTCAAGGAGGCGCCTACCCGTATATGAGCCCCGAATACCGAGCGAGCTCGCCCGTCGGAGATTCGGGCCCCGGGAACGATGAGCGCCGACGGGCAGCGTGCCTCGGAGACTGCTCCCGGGGATTTGTTTTCCGGCGCCGACGAGGGGTTTTTATCCCTCCGCCCCTCGCTGAGCCCGTTGGGGACACCGTCCCTTCGGCGGAAGAGGTGAGCTCGCGATCTCGGCGGACGGGCCCGTAGCTTAGTTTGGCTGGAGCACCCGGCTGATAACCGGGAGGTCGTCGGTTCAAATCCGACCGGGCCCACCGCGGGTCGAGAGCGGATCGATTTCGTGCCCGGGGATATGCCCTTTACTCACGCCAAAACCGAAAGTCTACGGAGGTGGCGAACCCCCCCCGAGATTCAGGTCCCAACGAAAGTATAATTGAGGATCGGTGGCGTGGGGTCGCGTGCGCCAAGTTCGATCCGGCGAAAGCCAGCCCAACCGACGGCTGCGACTCGTCCCTTCCGTCGGAGGTTCGCGATGGCAGCGGGCGGCGACGCGGGCCGGCGGCGGAACGCAGCGGCTCGCAGTACTTCTCGTGCCCCTCGCCATCTTAGGGCTGTTGCTCACCGCAGGGGCGGTCACGGTTGCGGACCAGACTCACGCATCCGCGCCGCCCCCGGCCGCATCCGCACCAACCGATTCTTCTTCTTACATCTACTACAACGGGACGGTCGTAGGGAATGGTGGGGTTCAGACCGTATTCGTTCCGGCGCCGGCGAACGGTACGGTCTGGGACCTGGTAAGTGCTCGGATCTCGATCACCGCGGGCAACGCGGTGGGGACCACTCAGATGTCGTACCTTTACGACTCGACCTGCACCCAAACACCGGTCGCCCCGGCGCCGTCGGCCTGCAAGCAGATCTACGGGCCGAACGTCGACGCCATCGCGAACGACATTCTGGAGCCCGGGAAGGTCGGAACGGTCGTGGGGGGAGGTGGCTATACCTCTGCCAAACCGAGCGGCGTCTCCTACTGGATCCAGTTCGAGCAGACCGTCCATTTGAACCATGACATGTTCATCAGCTTTGGAGCCGAGCTATCGACCGGAGTCTCGTCCACCTACTATCTCGTGTTCGACCCGGAGGTCGGCGACTATCCTTCGTTTGCGTTCTACCGGTGGGGCGACCCGGTGGATCCGCTGAGCAGTACCGCGAAAACGGTCACGATCCCCGGCCCGCCGACCGGCTATTACTACCGGGCGGAAATCTCGGTCTCGACGATCCAGCTCGCCACGCTACCGGGGCCGACGCGCTCGGCGGAGGTCGTCGAGGAACCGTCGGGGACGGTCTTGTCGTTCATCGACGACTGGACGGTGGACGCGACGGGCCTCACCGAAGATGCCTGCGGCGGCTATTCGGCCGCTCAGACGTGCACGAGCGACCCCACGGGAACGGCGACCGTTTGGTACGATCAGGTCCTCGTTACCTCCAGCGAATCTCTCGAGGCGCGGTTCGTGGGGGTCTCCGGCGACCTTGGGGTATTCGGGGTTGTCGTCACGGAATATCCCGCCGTACCCGCCGCCCCGACCGCACTTTCCGCCGCCTCCCCGACGACGAGTTCCTTGACGTGGTCGTGGACGAATCCCGGCGGGCCGCTGACCGACGACCTGTTCTTCTGGGCCGCCGGATCCTCCTGCGCGTCCAGCACCGAAGTCAACCTCGAGGGCGTGACGGACTCCTATCTCCTGAGCTCGCTCTCCGCCGGCACGGAGTACTGCGCCTACGTGGAGGCGGTGAGCGCCGGGGGGACCTCGCCGCACTCCTCGACCGCCACGGGCACGACCACTCCCTCGAGTGCCCCCGGAGCCCCAACGAACGCTTCCGCCGCTCCGGAGGGCGTGTCGGAGATCCTGGTTTCATGGACCAACCCGAGCGGACCGCTGACCGACGACCTGCTGGACCAGTACTCGGGCTCGAGCTGCCTGGGGCCCCCGACCACGGTGGACGTCGGGTCGGTGGTTTCTTCCTTCGACGCCACGCAACTCGAGGCCGACACGACGTACAGTTTCGAGGTCGCTGCGGCGAATTCCGTCGGGGACGGCGCCTGGTCGAACTGTGCCAACGCGACCACCGACCTCGCGCCCCCTCCCGCCCCGACGAATCTGTCGGCGACCGCCGTCTCCTCGAGCTCGATCGAGCTGCTGTGGACCAATCCGCCGGGGGCGCTGGGGGACGACTACGTCTACACCTACGTGGGCTCCGGATGCTCCGGGGTCGGAGCGACGGCGGACTTGGGGTCGGTGGAAGATAGCTATCTGAGCGCCGGGCTCGCCGCGAACAGCACCTATAGCTACGAGGTCGAGGCGTCGAATCCTGCCGGCGCTGGGCCCAACTCGAATTGTTCCTCGTCCACGACCGAATCCGGGGGTGGTGGGGGGCCAGAGAATGTGACGGTGCTGGAGTTGACCGCCATCACCCCGAACGCGACCGCGGCCTCCGGTGTCGCGGCCCAGGTAGAGTTCGAGCGGCTCTCCCAGAACTTCACGGTCCTGCTGGGACCGACCAACGCGTCGGGCAACGTCAGCTATGGGGAGTTTCCGGCGGGGGCGTTGATCCTGAACGTCACGCTCGTCGGAGGCAACTTTTCCCTCAACAGCTACTCCGTCACGAACCCCGGGTCTTCCCTCCAAGAGCTGTTGCTGATCGTGACGCCGGTGCCGCCGACGGCGAACAACACGACGACGGTCCATTGGGTCGAGTTTGACGAGCAGGGGCTCCCGCTCGGGGCGACCTGGTGGGTGTCCGTGGCCGGACCCATCTCCGAACGGTTCAACTCCTCGGGGACGGCGATCCGATTCGAGCTGCAGAACGGGACGTACCAGTTCACGGTCGGCGCCGACACGGACTTGAATGCGAGCGAGCCCCAGGGCACGATCGTCGTCCCGGATGCTCCCACCAAACTCTCCGTGAACTTCACGAGCCAGTCCGGCGCGACCTCCGGTCCGCCGCCCTCGACGTCGGTGGCCCCCCCGACGTCGATCGCCTTCGGGGTGACGGGCGCAGTGGTACTGGCGCTACTCGCCGTCGCCGGGAGTCTCGTGGTCGGGTTCTACGTCTCGGCCCGCCGACATCCGACCCAATTGCTACGACATGCGCCCCGGGCGCGTCTCGAAGTATTGCGTCACGGAGACTTCGAGGCGATGGAGCGGCTCGAGAGAACGATCCGAATCCTCCAGACCCTGGACCCGGGGACGTCGACCCTCGGACGCCACGGGCTCCGCCTCCCGGAACGGTATCGCACGCTCTCCCGTTGGGTCCGTGGACGGTACTCGCGCGGGGCGGAATGGCTCCGAGCGCGTCGCAAGTGATGACCTTCCGAGACCGTGAGTCTCGGGTCGGCCGCATCCGCTGTCCGACGGGCATCCTCGTGGTTCCGAACCGGAGATTTCCGTCTCGAAGCGACCGGGCGGCCGAAACTACTTGAGAGACGGGAGCGCATCCTCCTCGGGGGCGGTTCGGATGGACGGAACGGCGCACGACGACCCGGCACTCGCCGGCAGGGCGGCGTCGACGCCCGCTCCCGGACCCCGGGTCTCCACGGGGAACGTCGGCGTGGACGCGATGCTCCACGGCGGCTTGCTACCGGGCCGCCCGTACCTCGTCGTTGGCCCGGCGGGCAGCGGAAAGACGACCCTAGCGCTGGAGTTCTTGTGCGAAGGCGCCCGCCGCGGTGAGCGGGGCCTCCTCGTCTCGCTCGAGGAGCCGCCGAACGAGTGCCGGTACAATCACCGAGGTTTCGGTCCCGAGCTCGGCCGGATCGACGTCTTCGACGCGATCCCGGACGTGATGAACTACGAACACGTTCCGTTCACGGACATCTCCCGCGCTCGGTCATCGCTCGCGTTCGGCCGGGTGCCGTGGGTGATCCGCCGGACGCCCGAGCTGACGAGCGTCGAGATCACGATCAACGCCCTCGAACAGATGCTCCGCAGCGAGGTCGCGCGGTGCGGCTACTCCCGGGTCGTGATCGACTCGCTGACGGCGTTGCAGTACTTTTGCATGAAAGGGCTCGAGGAGATGGCGGGCGCGCAGACGTTTCTTCGCTTCCTCTCCGACCTGGACGTCACCTCGGTGTTGACGGTCGAGTCCCCGGTGGAAGACGGCGATTCGACGGAACGCGTCCTGGCCCGGGGGGAGATCCGACTGTTCCGTTGGGAGGCGAATCGGACCTCCGTCCGCGCGATCGGGATCGAGAAATTTCGGGGCAGCTCGCACGACGAGCGGCTCCATCCGTACCGCATCGGACCGACCGGACTGAACGTCGACATGGCGACCACGATCTCTCGACGGGGCGTCGGGCGGACCCGTCGGCCGCGCACTCTCCCGGCGCCGTCGCCGGTTGCGAGCGGGGCGGCGACCTCGGAGCCGCCGCCCTCGCCCGGTTAAGTCCCCGACCCTCCGGAAGGCCGGACTCGCCCGTGGGACCCGCTCCCGGAGGACGGGGACGAACACGTGCGAAGGGGACTCCTCGCGGTCCGCGGAGCAATACGTCGGTCGGTCCCCGGCGCTCCGGCGAACCGCGTGACCGGTCGCGACGATGACCAGGTATTGTACCCCCTCCCGCTCGGGCTCGGAGAACCCCATGCCGAATCGAGGATCTTCGACGCGAAGCGGGAACGGCTTCCGCGTGCGATCGGCTACGACCGCGGACTTCGAACTCCTCGTCCGGCACCGCGAGCAGATGTGGATCGACATCGGCAGTTTCCGACCCGCCGAGATCCGAGCGGCCGCCGGTCGGAGTCGAACATGGATCCGCCGCGAGGTCCACGCCGGACGGTATCTTGGGTTCATCGCCGAGACGCCCGCCGGTCGAGTGGCCGGGAGCGGTGCGATCTGGATCCACCCTACGCAGCCCCGACCGGGTCCGCAACCCCGCGCGGTCGCCCCGTACATCCTCTCCATGTACACCGAGCCCGAGTTTCGTCGCCGCGGCGTTGCGACCCGACTCGTGGTCGAGATGCTGGAATGGGCCCGCCGTAACGGCTACCGGCGGGTGACGCTCCACGCGTCCACGGAGGGTCGACCGGTCTATCTTCGTCTGGGGTTCGAACCTTCCAACGAGATGCGGATCGATCTCGGGCGCGTTCGGGGCGGGAGCCCACTGGGACCGACTCGCGCGCGCCGCCGGAAGCGCTAGGGCGGACCAGGCCGGTGCCGCGACCGTCGACCGGTCACGACCGCCAGGACGGCCGCGATCGCGATCGTGACCAAGCCGCCGACGAGGATCGCGGCCAGTTCGAACTCTCCGGAGAACGGGCTCGGGCCCGAGCCCGACACGTTCACCACGAGGGGAGGAGCACTCGTCGCCGAGCCGCCGTTCGAGTCCGTGACCGTGACCGTGACGGAGTAGCTCCCGGCGGTGTCCGGCACGCAGGCAACGGTGGAACTGTTTTGGGAGACGCATCCGCTGGGAAGACCCTGCCAAACGTAGCGAAGCCCTCCGGAGCCCGTGGATGCGAGGACCGAGTACGTCTCCGTCTGCCCGACCTGCGGGGAAGCGCCGGCGATCGTCGGCTCCCCGACCGACGGCAGCGGCGCGACCGTGTAGTTCCGACTCTCCGTCACGATCGCGAGGTTCGTGTCCTGGACCTCGACGACCACGTGAAGGTCGCCCGACCGGGCCGGCACGCAATGCACGATCGACGCGTTCTCGGCGGTGCAACCGAACGGCAGCCCGCTCCACAGGAACGAGTACACGCCGGAACCGCCGGCGACGCCGACGATCGAGAGATTCACGGCCTGGCCCACGTCCCCGGTAGCGCGGGACGCTTCGAGCGCGGACGCCACCAACGACGGATCGACCCGGAGGTTGAGCTCGGTCTCGGCGGTGATCCGATCGGCGTCCGTCACGCCCAGTCCGACCGTGTAGTTGCCGACCGACTGCGGTACGCATTCGATCGAGGGAGAGTTCTCCGACACGCAGCCCGGGGGCAGCCCGGACCACGAGTAGTTGTAGCCCCCCACTCCACCGACGGCGCCCCCCGACGCCACCGTGACCGTCTCGGCGACGTCGGTGGTGGAAGGGTGCGCCACAAGGGGACGCACACCCAGCGTCGGTTGCACCACGAATTCGGCGGGGGAGCTCGTCGCAGCGCCGCCCTCGGAGTCGGTGACGGTCGCGGTGACGTTGAACTCACCGGAACCGGACGGAAGGCATTCGATCGCGGTCGCGTTGAGGGAAGAGCACCCGGTCGGCAGATCGCCCCACTGGAAGGTGTACGGAGGTACGCCCCCCGTCGCCGCGGTGGTGAAGTTGACGGACCCTCCCAGCTCGATTGGACCGGCGGGAGTCGCCACGGGCGCGGCGATCGACGGGCCGGGGGCGACCGTGTACGCGAGGGGCGAACTTGTCTCGGAATCGTGGTTCGAGTCCGTCACTTCGACCGCCACCGAGTACGTCCCTTCGGCGGAGGGGGCGCAGGTGGCCGTCGCCGTCGTGGTGTTCGTACAGGGCGTCGGAAGCCCGGACCACGCGTAGGAGTAACCGCCGGATCCGCCGGAAACGACGACCTGGAACGCCACGGGGTGTCCGGACTCGGCCGTGGGAGGGGATCCGGAAGGAGTGCCAACCTGCGGGTCGCTGTCGACCCGAAACTCGAGAACCCCGCTCGAGTTCGACTGACCGTCCGAGTCGGTCACCGAGACCTGCACCGGGTACGTTCCGACCGTCGTGGGCGTGCAGACCACGGTGTCCTCGGTCGACGGCGAGCAACCGAGCGCGCTCGACAGCGCGCTCCAATCGAACGCGTCGCCTCCCGAGCCGGACGACAGGAGCGTCGTGTCGAAAGCGACCGTCTGTCCGAGGTCCACACTCGAAGGAGTGGCGGTCGGCGTCGCGACCGCGGGATAGCGGCCGGTCGGTAGCGTCACTCGATCGGTTGTTCCGCCCACCACGGAGCAACTGCCGAGGAAGTGGTGCGACCCCGAGGAGTTCACCCAGACCTCGTATGTCCCCGGCACGAGCGTGAGGTTGGCCCAGCCTCCGACGTACGCAGAGTCGGTCCCGTCGACGGACACCGTGCCCGGGGTCGCCCCCGCGGCGTCGATGGAGATCACCCCGACCTGGGAGGGGCCGTACGCGAGTGCCGGCGTCGCGTTCCGCGCGGTGCCGTTGAGCAGCGTTGTCCCGGGAATTCCCCCGACCGCGGGCGAGAGAAACGACTGCGCGTTGAACACCCGTTCCGCGGTGTCCCCGCCGAAGTTCCAGGTCGATCGCGGCGCCTCGAAGTTGTGACCGTTCCAGTAGGACAGCTGGGAATGGAGGTCGGTGACGGCGGCGGCTTCGGTCTCCGAACCCCCGCCCGGACCGCCGATCACGAACTCCGCGTCGTAGAAATTGCCCGACGGCGCGGTCGAGTTTCCGTCCACGAAGAAGTTGTTGTCGTCGGTGACCGAGCGCGCCCACGGCCAGACGACGTTGTCGTACGTGACCTCGTAGGAGGCCGCTCCGTCGTCGTACTCGAACGCCACCTCGGGCGTGTTGCTCGAGCTCGTATAGGATCGAACCAGCAGGGAGAACCGGCCCGGGGTGGGCATGAACTCGAATGCCCCCGGCTGGACCGAGGCGCCGACGGCGTAGTACCCCTCGCAGCCACCGCCGTACGCGTAGACCGTCCCGTTCCCGCTGACCGCGCTGTTCGAAAGACAGTGCGAAGGGCTCGAGAAATTCCAGATGTTGTTCTCGAACTCGAGCAACCCGGTGCTGCTGTTGAGGATCGCGACGTCCTGGATCCAGTAGGCGAACGAGACGCCCCCCTGGTCGAACTCGAGGACGACATTCAGCTGGTCGGTGAAGTAGGCGTCCCCGTCGAGCGAGAGGTCCAGGGAGCTCCACGAGAGGTTCGCGAGGAACTCGGTCGTACCGTAGGTGTAGGCTTTCGACCCCGATCCGACGCCAAAGTCGGCGATTCCCATCGGCGCCGGCTCGGAACTGTAGCCCGCGGTGGGGTCGATCGCCTCGGAGGGGTCGTTCGATTCGATCGTCGGGTCCCGCGGGGGCGAGATGATCGGAGGAGGACCGACCCGAACGTCGTGCGCGGACGTCGTCGGCGCACGGTCCACGGGCGCGCCGACCGCGGTCCCGGGCAGGACGACGACGCCGCTGACCGTGAGCGCCGCCAGTACCGAGAAAGCGAGCGCGAGACGCCATGCGGAGCGATGAGCAAGGTACGCCACGAGGACCTCTGGCCGCGGCTATAGGTAGTTTAGCCGTGGGGACCCCGTATAGACATTTCCCCGCGGCCGGGGGGACCGGCGCCGGCCAATCGCTATTCGGTGTCTCGGATTCCGGGACATTATGTCGGCCGACGCGATCGCCCGGGATCCTCCGTGATCCCGCCGGCGGAACGGGGGCCGGGAATGGACCCGTCGGAGGTCGGCCGGCCGATCGGTCCTGCCGAACTCGAGCGGCTCCGCCTCGCCGGGCTGTCCGACTCGTTCGACCCTTGGTTGTCTCGCTTCGCCCGAGACGCTTGGCGCTGCGGCGGGGAGGTCCGGGTCGTCGCGGACGCGGCCGGCCCCGTCCGGGCGCTCTACCTCTTCCATCCGTTCGAGGGCGAGGCGTCGGTATTCACGCGAGAGGCGGCCCTCGCGGAGTCGTTGCGTCGACTACGACCGGGGACGGCGCTCTACTCCGACTTCCGTCTGGGAGCTCCAAGCGTCGAGTTCATCGTGTACGCGGGACCGACCGGATCGGTGCCCGGAAGGCACCGATTCCGCCACCCGGTCCGTCTGGCGAGCGCGGGGGACCGTTCGGGGGTTGCCGCCGTGCTGCGCCAAGTCGACGGCTCGGTCGATGAAGGCTGGATCGCGACCGCTTCCGCCGGTAGCGAGGACTGCCTCGTCGTCGACGGTTCGGGCGAGCTCGCGGGCGTAGGGTGGGCCTCCCGTACCGGCGGCCACGGGCGTCTGCACTCCCTGGCGGTTCGACCGGCGTACCGCCGCGCGGGCATCGGGACCGACCTCTTCTTCGCCCGTTGTGCGTGGCTGCGAACGAACGGGGCGCGGTGGCTGGTCACCGAGATCGCCACCGCGAACGCGGCGTCGCGGGCGATCGCGGAGGCCGGCGCGTTGCGGCCCGTCGGGCATCTGTATCGGTCCTCCCCCGAGCCGCCCGGGCGGCCGTGAGCCGTCAGGTCCGAGGGGCGCCGCAGTTCGGGCAGACCGTAGCCGTTGAGTCCATGAGGGTGCCGCAGTATCGGCACGGCACCTTCACCGTCTCGCGGATCACGATCTGCTGGACCGCCGGCTGACCGGACGGGGTGAGTCGCACCGGAGGCGGCGACCCCATCGGCGGGGGGGCCGGACCGAATCCGAGATTTCCGGTCGCCGAATGTTGGGGGATCCGCGGACGACGCGAGCGGGACGCGAGGATCGCGATGATGACGATCACCACGACCACGACGACGACGATCACCGCGCCGATCAGGAGCGGTTCGGAGATCGTGCTCCCGGAGGAGCTCGCGGTCCCGCCGGACGTACCGGCGACCGAGGTGAGGGGGTAGGTCGTGCTCGTGACCCGGAGCGTGTCGGTGATGGTGAACCCGTTCGCTCCGTTCACGTCGTGCTCGACGTAACTGTAACCGACGACGTATCCGGTGCTCGGGTCGAAGTAGCTCGACCAGCTGTACGATGCCTGAAAGGCCCCGTAGATGTCGTTCCGCGAGAACGTGCCGTTCCCGACCGTCCAGATCGTGCTAACGTAGCCGGTCGAGGAGGCAGCGAACGGATAGGCATAGTCGGTGGCGACGACCGTGCTCGGGGTATTGAGCAGGGTCACCGAGCCCCCGGCGGCCACGGAGTTATTGACGTAGAACCAGACGGAGGGGTCGACGTAGCCCGTCTGGTTGTCGGTGTTATGGACGTACCGGAACGTCGCGGCCGAGAACGTGAACGTTCCGGAGGAGGTCCAGCCGTAGTACGACCCGGTGACGTTTCCCCAGGTATCCACGTTCGAATAGGTCGCGGCGTCGGTGCCGTTCGGGGCGGTCCCGGTGACGCCGACCGAGCCGTTGATGAACGAATACTCGGAGTAGCCGGAGTAGTTGCCCGTCCCCGCGTTCAGGAACCAAGACTCGGTGTAGTGGAACCCGTCGCCGGCTTGCGGGAGGTAGTGACCGGCGCTCGCGCTGGCGCCGGCCGGCGCCGCGAGAACGAGCAGTGGAAGCAGGACCACGACCCAGGCGAACTTCATCCCGTGAAGCCCCCGGTGCCGAAGTGCGCGTGGCCGGGGTGCGCCCCCCCGATGCCGCTGAAGGTCGAGTAATACGCCCCGTGCGACACCAGGATCGGGACGAAGAAGAACCGAGGACCTCCGTAGAAATAGGCGCCCCCGCCCGGGGCGGAGGGGGCCGGCGTCCCGGTGGTGTCGAGGTTCTGGATCGTCTGCGGTCGGACCCCGTGCACCATCCGCACGGCCAGGCAGATGAGCTCGGGCGGCGTGAGGGTCGTCGCGCGGCGGCCGACGATGCCGTACGCCTGCTCGAGGAGCGCGAGGCTCTCGTTCGCTTCCATCACCGGCACCGCGGCCAGGATGGACGAGGCGACGAGCGGGTACTGCAGGTAGGCACCCAGCCCCCGGGCGATGATCGCGAGCTTCGCGTTGACCCCGTCCGCGGGCAGGTCCGAGAGCGCGAGATACGCCGACGAGAGCTCGACGTCCTCGGACGGCTGGTACCCCCAGGAGTAGAACATCGTTTGGAGGCTCACGAACTTTTGCGTCAGGTCCGGGATCGGCCGGTTCATGATCGCGAGGAGCGCGGCGGACTCGTAGGAGGGGGTCACGCGCAGGAACGCCGCGAGGTTGTCGGTCGCGAACGTTCCGTCCGCGCGCTGGCCGAGCAACAAGACGGAGGCGACGCCGAGCGACGACTCCTTCGGCACGCCGAGGTGGCGCGCGGCCACTTCGAGCTGGGTGAGCGCGGGCAGGGCGTCGGAGAGGTTGCCCCGCGCCGAGGAGAGTATCTCCGCCGCCATGAGCCGGTTCTCGTCGTTGTGGGCCAGCGACCCGAGCTGATTGTACGCGTTCAGGAAGACGGGCCCCCCCTGCTGGGGATCCGGGAGGGCCTTCGCGAGCCCGATCCCGATCGCCCAGAGGTACCCGATCTCGGTCGAGGCGAGCGAGCGGACGAGCCCCAGAACGTAGCTGTTGCCCGTGGCCGCGATCGTGTCCAGGTCGTGGTCGACCTGCTGGCTCTCCGCCCAGTAGGCCGGGAACGTCAGGTCGGACACTCGGTACATTCGGATCGCCATTTGGCGCAAGGCCAGCACGCCCGCGCCGGTGAGCCCGACGTAACCGCCGGAATAGGGGACCATCGTGCCCAGCGAAGCCTGCTTCGCCATCAGCGCGTTGAACGCCTGGATCTTCGCGGTCAGGTCCGCGTCGGTGGCGCGAAGTTTCGCCGAGTCCTGGCTCTCTTTCGTCTCTTCCGCCATCTGGCGCTGGGCGTTCTCGAAGTGGAACAGGATCGAGTGGGTGCGGCGGTCCTCCTCCTGCAGCGAGTCCGCGAGGTCGGCGCGGTTCGAGCTCTCGTCCTGGATCTCCGCGCGGTCGGAGTCGAGGCCCTGCACGTCGTGGCTCATCTGGGAGTACTGGTCGGAGCTGAGGCGCTGGATCAACAGCAGTTGCGCCAGAGCGGCCAGGTCGGGATCGGGCAGCGTCGTCGTGACATTCCGGTTGCTCACGCCAGTAAGGAAGGTGTAGACGTCCTGACAGTTCGTCACCTAGTGATCCACCGCCTGGAACCGAGTATACAGCGTCGCCTCTTGACAGTTGTTTCGAATCTCGAACTCCAGCCGACGGCCTTCCTGCCGGAGACGGACGAACGGGTCCTCGTGCAGCGCGGCCCGGAGGATCCCCTCGAACTGGGCGGCCGGGCTCGCGGGGTCCCCAAACCTCCGTGCTCGTTCCGCCTCGATCTGTTCGTACGCGAACGTCAGCTCGTACAGCGAACGGTAGACCTGGTCCTCGATCTTCTCCCGGACCTGGGCCCGCGGGACGCCCACCTCCTCGATCCCCTCCAGGTCGACGAAGTACACCGCACCGTTCGGGGCGACCACCGCGTCTTTGTCGAGCCAGACGTCGTGGAAGTCCAGCCCCCGAAACTCGTCGGGGCCGCTGCCGCGCGCCATCGTCCGAGCAAACAGCGTCAGCATAGCGACCGTGCTACGAACGAAATTCGTCTCGAAGAGGAGCGCCGCCGCGTTCGAGTCCACGTCGAAGAGGTCGAACACGTGGCGCACGTTGTTCCCGACCGTGTTCCGTGCGTGGAAGTAGATGCGAATGTTGGAGGGAACCAGGCGCAGCTCCTGGACGATGCGACCCCGGTACTGTCGGTACCAGTAGATCGAGCGCACCGCTTCCTCCAACGCGTCGGGAAGTCGAACGACCTGGACGACCGGCGCGATGAGGAAGCCCCGGATCGAGGTCAGGTCGGCCCGTTCGGAGATCCGGAGCGCCGTGGCGGCATGTTCCCATCCCTGGCCCCCGTACGGTGACCCGCGCAGCCACAGCTCGCCCGTGATGATGCGGTCCGTCCCGTCCGCCGGAGCGCCGCGGAGCCGGGCGCCGACCACCGGATCGTGCGACAGCTCGGCGGCGTACATCCGATCCAGGCCCCGCCACGAGTACGGGGCGACCGCGGCGCCGACTCCTTTGACCGAGAGGTAGAAAGGTTGTCCATCGAGCGAGGCGACCGCATTCGGGAGGATCGCACCCCGGTTGTCGTCCTCGATGAATCGGCGGACGGCGCGCGGCGTACCGTCGACGAGTCCGCGCATCGCCGTCGGCAAGTAGAAGGCGTTCAGTTCCGCGGGAATCGCGCCCTGGAACTGGCGGTTGGTCACCCCGTCCGCCGGGAATTCGGCGAGCTCGAGAGGAAGTCCCGCCAGGGTCATGGGGGGGCGGCCCGGGGTGTTCCCCGCGCCACCGCGTCCGGATCGGGGGTGAGGTAGCGCACCAGGAAGTCGGCGAACTGGGCGTACGCGTCCGCCTGGTTCTCGCGTCGCACGAGACCGTGACCCTCGTTGTCGTACCGCAGATAGGACACCGGGACGTGGCGGATCTTCAGCGCGGCGACGATCTGCTCCGCCTCGTGCACCGGGACCCGCGGGTCGTTCGCCCCGTGGACCACGAAGAGCGGCGCCCGGATACGGTCGACGTGGTGGATCGGGGAGATGCTCTCGAGGAAGTCGCGGTCCCGGTCCAGGCTGCCGTATTCCGCCTCGCGGACGCCGCGTCGCCACGCCGCGGTCCGCTCCAGGAACGTGACGAAATTCGCGATCCCCACCCATTCGGCGCCCGCCGCCCAGAGGTCGGGGTACGTCGTGAGCGCCGAGAGCACCATGAAACCCCCGTAACTCCCGCCCGCGATCCCGAGCCGGCCCGCGGCCACCTCCCCGCCGGCCGCGAGGAATCCGGCGAGGTCCCGGAGGTCGCGGACCGAGTCCATTCGGCGTCGCACGTCGTCCAGATGAACGAATGTCCGTCCGTAGCCGGTGCTGCCGCGAACGTTCGGAAGGATCAACCGCCATCCTTGTTCGACCAAGAAGGAAAGAACGGGCAAGAATCCGGGACGGTACTGAGACTCTGGCCCCCCATGCACCCAGACGATCGTCCCGCGCGACGGTCGGTCGGACGGGCGAGCGTCCCAGAACGGGATCGTTAGCCCGTCCGTGGCCGTGAATTCCCGCAGGGTGGGCGACGGCGTCGCCGACGGCAACGGCCGCGCGATCTCCACGATCGGCCGGACGTCGCCCGAGTCCAGCTGGTACTCCAGCACGCTCGTTCCGGCGTCCATCGAGCTCGCGTCGAGCAGCAGGGAACGTCCGTCCGGGCACCAGTCGACCCCCGTCACGACGCTCGGCCGGGAGAGCGGCAGTTCTCGACGCTCGCTCGCCGCGAGGTCGACGAGATACAGCCGGCTCCACCCTCGCTCGTTGATGACGACGGCCGCGCGATCGCCCGGCGGGTCGACGGTCACGTGCTCGACGTCGCCGTTGAACTCCTGGAGGATCTCCCCCGAACCTTTCCCGTACCGGACGAGAGCGGTGAACTCCCGTTCGGGGTTCGCCGCCGCCACGACTCCGTCCCGCGCCAGGTCGGCGCTGAGGATCGTCAATTCGCCGGAGTGGGGAGTCAGTAACGAGGCTCCGGAGCCGTCCAGCAGCAGGAGGTCGTGGTCGAGGTTGGTCACCGACCGCCGGGCGAGCACCCGGGAGTCATGGGCGGCGACGACGTCGATCAACACGTCCTCAACGTGCAACGGCCGGGCCGTCAGGTCTCCCTGCGTGTCGAGGTCGTAGACGTCGAAGAACCGGCGGTCGCGCGAATTCGACGTGAAGGCGTACTGTCGGCCGTCCCTCCACGCACCCGGTCGATGGATCACTTCCGGGTTCGAGGTCAGCCATCGGACCGATCCCGATCCCGCCCCCCGACCGGGCTCGAACGCGGCGAGCTGCCACTGCTCGTTTCCGCCGCGGTCGACGGCGAGCACGGTCCGAGTCCCTTCGGGGGCGGGTTCGACACCCGCGACGCGTTCCCCGCCGGTGTCGATGCGCTCGACGGGACCTCCTTTCGCCGGGACACGGTAGCCGAGGGGCAGGCCGTCCTGGGTCGAGACGAAGTAGTACCAACCCCCGTCCGCCGACGCTCTCCCCGCGGTCGACGTGGGGTACTCGAGCCAGAGGGAGAGCCGCGCGCGCGCCGCGGACGGCTCGAGGGCTGGTGTAGTCATGTCGCCCGCATGGTCGATAGGAAGGTAAGTCGTTCGGAACTCGCTCCGCCGATTTCCCCGGACGCCGGTCTTCGATCGTCACCCACTTTTCATGCGAGGGGGGGCCGACAGAATGCGTATCTAGCGCGGCCGGCTCGTCGTGCCACCGGGCCCATGCGCCTCGAGCTCTGCGTCGCCGTCGTCATCGCGGCCGTCGTGTTCCCGGCCCTGGTGCCGGGTATGGTCGGTCATACCCTCCCGACGTACGGGACGGTCGGCGACCCCGCCGGACGGCCGGCCGCAAGGAGTTGGGCTTCCGACGCGAATCCGTTCTCGTCGGGGATGCCGGCGTCGCTCGTGCTGGGCCAGCCCAACCTGACGGACGACGCTCTCCCGTCTCGGACTTCGGCGTCCTCGGTCGGGTCCGATTACGGCTTGGCATTCGATGCCATGGGAGACCTCTGGGTCGCGGAGTGGTCGGCCAATCGGGTGCTCGAGTTTCGGCCGCCGTTCACCACCGATATGAACGCCGTCCTGGTTTTGGGGCAATCGACCTTCGTAGGGAATGACTCCGGGTCGGGGGCGGCCAACCTTTCGGATCCCGACGGGCTGGCGTTCGACTCCGAGGGGGACCTCTGGGTCTCGGATTTTGGCAACAATCGGGTCGTCGAGTTCACCGCGCCGTTCACCGACGGCGAGTCGGCGTCGCGGGTGGTCGGTCAATCGACGTTCGGCGTCTCGACGTACGGCCATGGTCCCGGCAATCTCTCGGGGCCGGCCGGCATCGCCTTCGATGGCCCGGACCTGTGGGTGTGTGACTTCGAGAACGATCGCGTGCTCGAGTTCGCGTCGCCCCTCGACAGCGGCGAGCCCGCTTCGGGGGTGCTGGGGCAGTCGACCCTGTCGGGAGACCTTCCGGCGACGACCGCGCGGAACCTGAGCGGACCGTCGTGGATCTCGTTCGATTCGGCGGGCAACGCGTGGGTGGCGGACTCCGGCAACAATCGGGTGGTGATGTTCCCCGCTCCGCTTTCGCGCGGAGAAGCGGCCGCCGTCGTTCTCGGGCAGTCGGACCTTACCGAACGCGCCGGAGGATTCCCCGCTAGCCTTTCTTCGCCCGAGGCGGCGGTGATCGACGGGCGCGGCGACGTGTGGGTCGCGGACACCGGCCACAATCGCGTCCTCGAGTACGCGGGGCCCACCGCGACGATCTCTTCGAACGCGACCCCGGCGATCGTGTTGGGGCAGCCCGACCTATCGTCCCTCGGTGCGAACGCGACTCCGACCGGCATGCGCGCGCCGGCCGTCGCGTTGCTGGATTCGACCGGCGACCTCTGGGCCTCCGACTTCGGCGATCGCCGAGTGCTCGAGTACGTCCCCTCCTCGTACGACGTCGCCCTGACGGAATCGGGGTTGCCGTCGGGGACGAACTGGACCGTGACCCTGGGCGGGGCCGCACAGAGCAGTGTCGGGCCGACGATCGTGTTCGACGAGACGAACGGCTCGTACGAGTTTCGTTTGGGGCCGATCTCGGGGTTTCGATCCCCGAACGAAACCGGGGAGATCTCCGTGAACGGAACCGCGGTGGGGGTCGCGATCGAGTTCGCTTCGGTCGAATTCAACGTGACGATCACCGAGGTCGGGCTGCCGGTCGGGACTGCCTGGAACGTCACGGTCGCCTCCACCGTGTACGTTTCTCGTACCGCCGCCGTCGTGTTTGGTGCGGCGAACGGCAGTTATGCGTTCCGCGTGGCCCCGGTGCCCGGCTTCTCCCTGACCCACGGCCAGGGGACCCTCGACGTGAACGGCGCTCCCACGGGGATCGAAGTGACGTTTACGGCGAACGTCACCCAAACCGGGTCCTCCGCCCCCGCAACGGCCGGCTTGCTGGACTCCGGCTGGATCTCGTGGGCTCTCCTTGGAAGCGTCGTCGGCGCGGCGCTCGCCGCGGGGGTCGTATGGGCGCGACGACCGCGAATTCGTCGCCCACCCGACGGCGGGTCGGTTCTCCCCCCGGGACCCGGCGAGGGTGCGAGCTAGGGGCGGCCGGGCGTCACGGCGGTTGCCGTCGGGGCGAGCGGGGCGGCCGAGGACGCGCCGGCGGCTCGCCCCGGCGAAGCCGCGATCATGGGCAGGCGCGCTCTGAGCGGGGGTACCTGACGGGTGCCGATCCGGTCGCGGATCCAGTGTCGCAGGTCGGAGATGTAGAGATTCCCGTACGGGCAGGCGCCGACGCAGTTGCCGACCCCGCAGCACTTCGTGCTGCGGAACTCGCCCTTCGTCCGGAAATGGCCGGGCATGTCGACCAGGCCGACGGGGCACGACTTCGCGCAATCCAGCGTGGTGCACGCCTTGCAGACGTTCTTGTCCCGGACCTTGAGCTTGAAGAAGCCGATCTTCTGGAACGCCTGGGCGATCGCGCCGGTGTAACACCAGCCCATCGTCACGCAGTTGTAGTTGCCCGTGTACGGGATCGTCACGAACATCACGTACCAGACCACGCCGAAGTAGAGCGACAGCAGGAACACGGTCGGGTCGCTGCCGAGGATCGAGACCGCCCAGACCCCGGTCGAGTCGAGGTACGAGGCGACCGACGCGAGTCCGAGCGAGACCAGGACGAGCCCGGTGGTGACGGAGTAGGCCGTCGAGAATCGACTACCGAGGTACTTCTTCGCGGGCCACTCGGTCCGGTTGAACGTCCGCATGGCGTCGATCGTCGTCCCCTGATACATCAGCGGGGCCGTGCAGAAGATCGAGCAGATCACGCGGCGTCCGAAGGCCACGGTGAGCGCGCCGGTGATCAGGTAGGTGACGATCACGACGCCGAAGACCGTCGAAGCGAGCTGGGCGGACCCGATGCCCATGCTCCATCCGAGCACCGGAACGGTGACCGGATTCGGGGCGTTCGGAAAGACGGTCGCGAGGTAGATGCTCGGGAAGAACACCGCGAACGCGCCGTAGCAACCCATCGTCAGCAGGATCCGTACGCGGTTCTCGAAGTCGCGGCTCTCCCGGAACTTGTAGTAGAGGAGGGCGCCCATCTCCACGCCCATCATCGTCAGGAACCAGGTGGAGGCCGTCACTCCAGAGAGGAACCAGAACCCGTTGTAGACGGCATTGTAGAGGACGGTCGCGGGAGGTCCGGCGAGTGGGAGCGTGAAGAACGCCCCGGCGTAGATCGACGGTTCGGCCTGGAGGTCGAGGAGGGCGCCCATGAAGACCTCCGCGACGAAGATGAGGGCGAGCAGCTGGAACGCCCAGGACGGGTTCAGCTGCCACGGGCGGTCGACTCCGGCGGCGAACCGCTCGAACCGAAGCACGGCCGCGAAGAAGAGCGCCATCTCGGCCACGATCGAGGCCGCGAACACGACGGGCGGTCCCCCGTAGTACAGCCAGAGGAACTGACCTGCCATCATCGCAGAGAAAACAGCCAGCAGTGCCACGACATAGTGCGAGAGCGCGGCGTTGAGCTGGCGGTGCCGGTAGACGAACTCCATGAGATACACGATCAGCCCGATCATCACCGCGCTGCCGCCGTACACGGCGAGCGCGACCCAATTCGCGAACGCGAGGGCCGTGGGGGAGAGGAACATGATCGCCGACTGCGCCAGCAGGATCCGGAACATCGGAGGAGAGATCCGGTCGCGGAGCAGCAGGGTGGTCGCCGCCATCTCGACGGACATCGTGTAGAGAAACCAGGGAGAGGCGACGACGGACGCGAGCAGGTTCAGGAGCGCCCCAGCCCCCGTGGCGGCGCCGACCAGCGTCGACCCGGCCGCCGCCGAGAACGTCCAGCCCATGAGCAGCTCGTTGGCGAGGACGAGAACAATCACGGTGGCCGGCAACCCCAGCGTCGATCGCAACGTCGGCGGCGAGGGAGTCCCGCCTCCCGCGAGCCGCGTTCGAGCCTCTTCGAGGAACGCGACGAACACCGTGACCACGCTGATCGACATCAGCGCGCTGGCCACCCAGAATCCCTCGACGAGGTTCGTCGCGGAGGGATGGAGATAGTACACTGACGCACCGGCGAGCATGCCGGCCATCATCATGAGGAGGAAGACGACGGTCGCCGCCCGGAGCGGAGTGCGTGCCTCGGCGGCCCACTTCACCAGACCGGCCGTGAGGAGCGCCATGCTCAGGGCGAGGGGCCAGAGCAGCAGGGCGACGGCGATCATCTTCCCGCTCCCCTTTGGATCTCTGGTGCGGTCAGGGCCGAGGCCCGCTCCCGACGGTCGCCGTCAGGTCGGCGCCCGTCATCCCGGCGAACGGGCGGCTCGGGGTGTCGGCGAGGGGTGCCCGCGCGACCCCCGACGGTTCCCCTTCGGCGAAGAGCGGCCCCGGTTTCCATCCGAGCGCCGTGAAGATCCGGTGCGGCGCGACCGCGACCGCGAACGAGAAGCCTCCGAGCAGCACGTACTGGAACGTCCAGCGGAGGAACAACGCCGCACCCGGGCCAAAGACCGGTGCGACCGCACCCCATGACGGCGGGAAGCCGAGCACCCCCAAAAACTCGTTGACGAAGCCGGGTGCGCCGGCCACCGCGAGCCCGGGGGGTACGCCGACCGCGAGCGAGAATCCCGCGATCGCGAGCGCCGCCCGGAGGGTCAATGCGATGGGTCGACCGCCCCCCGGGGCCAACGCGCGGGCCGTCGCCGAGGGGAACAGGGCGACCGCGACCGCGAACGCGGCGAGGAGCTGGTGCTGGAAGATCCACTGGAACCAGAGCGCCGGCACCGCGTCGCTCGGAGCGGCGCCCGCCCACTCCGCGAGCATCGCGAGCGACCACGTCACGCCGGCGACCAGGAGCACGCCCCGAAGCACCCCCGAGGCCCACGACCGAGCGTTCGTCGGGGGCGTCGTGAACGGAGCGAGCTTCCCGTCGAGGGTCCGGAGACCGAAGAGCCCGCCGTAGACGGCGAGCAGCATCTCCTGAGCGTAGAGCGCGACGAGCAGCACTACGACCTGGAACAGATCGAGGTACCAATTGTTGATGAGGAGAGTTCCGAGCGACGTTCCGCTCGCCTGCGCGACCAGTCCGACCCCCGCCGTCGCGGCGGCGGTGGTCGAGCAGCACGCACCCAACGTCACCAGCGCGATCATCGCCGGCGTCAATCCGGCGATCGTCCCTACCGCGCCGGGTTGAGCCGAGTGACGACGTAGGTCGCGGACGAGCCGTACCGAGATCAGGATCGCGACCGTCGTGCCCATCCCCACACCCACCGAAACGAACACCATCGACCAGGTGGCGAGGAACGGTAGGCTGACGATGCCCCACGGGGCGACCAGCAAGAATCCGGGGTAGTTCCACGCTCCCGTCCCTAGTGCGTTGCCCCAGAGGACCTCGGCCGTGTAGCCTCCGGGAACTCGAGTGATGATCAACATCCCACCGAGCGCCATCGAACCGAGCGCGTAGAGGAGCGCGAAGAACACCACCATCATCCGCGCGTGCGACTGACGAATGTACCCTCGAATCCGGGACAGGGAAAGTAGTGAGAGTGGCCCGGGCGAGAGCGTAGGCTCCGACACCGGGTAGTAGCTAATCTTCCGACTTATATGCCGTCGGTTGGCACGCCGGTCCGGGCCGAGGGGTCTGCCGCTCCCCCACGGTACCCCGGGTTTATGGACCCGGTGACGCTACCTCCCAACGACGTACCGGTCGAGGCCCCCGTCGGGACCCCGACGGCGCCTTCAACGTGGCCCGAACGAGGGAGCCTCGAGCGGCGACCGCCTCGACTCAGGGTGGCGCGCGGCCTCGCCTGCGAGTGGTTCCGCCCATCGTCGAGCCGGCGCTGCGGATCCTCTCGACCGAGGCGCTCGATTTTCTTCTCAGCCTCCACGACCAGTTCGATCGGCGACGTCGTGATCTTCTCAGTAAGCGGGGGACGTTCCGCGCGCGGATCCGGACCCGCCAACCCCTCGAATTCCCCCCCGAAACCCGCGACCAGCGCGCTCGAGAGTGGCGGGTCGCTCCCCCACCGGAAGACCTGCGCGACCGGCGCGTCGAGATCACCGGCCCGGTGGACCGGAAGATGGTGATCAACGCCCTGAACTCGGGCGCGCGGGTCTACATGGCCGATTTCGAGGACGCCCACGCGCCGACCTGGAGCGGGACCGTCGCGGGTCAAGCCAATCTTTTCGACGCGGTCCGCCGTCGGATCGAGTATCTGGCTCCGGACGGTCGCGAGTACCGCCTCGGTGAGTCGCCCGCGACGTTGATGGTCCGGCCGCGGGGCTGGCACCTCGAGGAGCGCCACGTGCTGATCGACGGCCGCCCGATCGCCGCAGCGCTCTTCGATTTCGGACTCTACTTCTTCCACAACGCGCGGGAACTCGTCGCCCGCGGGACCGGTCCGTACTTCTACGTGCCCAAGCTCGAGCACTACTTGGAAGCGCGACTGTGGAGCGACGTCGCGCGGACCTCGGAGGAAACCCTCGGCCTCCGGCCCGGTACCGTCCGGATCACGGCGCTGATCGAGACCCTGCCGGCGGCGTTCCAGATGGACGAGATCCTCTACGAACTGCGCGAGAATTCCGCCGGCCTCAACTGCGGTCGCTGGGACTACCTGTTCAGCTGCATCAAGCAGTATCAGGACGAGCCGAAGGTTGTCTTCCCGGACCGGTCGGCCCTCGGAATGACGATCCCGTTCCTCGCCGCATATTCTCGACACCTGGTGGCGACCTGCCACCGCCGGGGAGCCCATGCGATGGGAGGGATGGCGGCCCAAATCCCCATCCGCGACGACCCCGGGGCCAACGAGCGGGCGCTGGCCCTTGTCCGACTCGACAAGGAGCGAGAGGTCCGCGCCGGCCACGACGGCACCTGGGTCGCCCATCCGGGTCTCGTTTCGGTCGCGCGGGAGGTGTTCGATGCCGGCATGAAGGGACCGAATCAGGTGGGAGTTCCGAGGAACGACCCGCCCGTCGCGCCCGGGGACCTTGTCCAACTCCCGGAAGGGCCCGTGACGGAGGACGGGGTCCGCCGCGACGCCCGCGTCGCGGTGCGGTACCTCGAGTCCTGGCTTCGCGGCATCGGATGCGTACCGATCGACCATCTGATGGAGGACGCCGCGACGGCGGAGATCGCTCGCACCCAGCTCTGGCAGTGGGTCCACCATCGGGCGTCGATCGGGCCCAAGGCGAAGGTCACCGCGACGCTCGTTCGGCGGCTCTTGACCGAGGAAGTGGCGACGCTCGGGCGGGAGCTCGGATCCCCCGGACCGTCGCTCGACGCGGCCGCGAAGCTGCTCCGGGAGTCGGTGCTGGCTCCCGGCCTAGAGGAGTATATCACGGTGGTCGCCTACCCGCTGCTGCCGGACGCTGCAGTGGGACAAGAATGAGCGGCACACTCGAGGCCCGATGGAAAACGGACTCCCGGTGGAAGGGGGTCGTCCGACCGTATCGCGCGGAGGACGTCGAGCGACTTCGTGGCTCGGTCCACCTCGAGCACACCCTCGCTCGGATCGGTGCGGAGCGCCTCTGGCGGCTGCTCGAGACCGAGGCGTACGTCCCCACGCTGGGCGCGATGACCGGCACCCAGGCGGTGCAGATGGTCGCCGCGGGATTGCCGGCCATCTACGCGAGCGGATGGCAGGTCGCGGCCGACGCGAACAACGCGGACCAGACGTATCCGGACCAGAGCCTCTATCCGGCGGACTCGATGCCGTCGCTCGTCCGCCGATTGAACAACGCGTTCCGCCGCGAGGACGAGAAGCAGCACTCCGCCGGCACGGGTTCGGTCTACTGGTACGCGCCGATCGTCGCGGACGCCGAGGCGGGCTTCGGCGGAACGCTCAACGTGTTCGAGATCACCAAGGCGCTCATCGAGGCGGGTACCTCCGGGCTCCACCTCGAGGACCAGCTCGCCTCCGTGAAGAAGTGTGGGCACATGGGCGGCAAGGTCCTCGTTCCCGCGCGGGAGTTCAACCAGAAGCTGTGGGCCGCGCGGCTCGCGGCGGACATCGCGGACGTTCCGACCCTCCTCGTGGCGCGGACGGATGCCCTGAGCGCGAAGCTGCTGACGAGCGACATCGACCCGCGCGACGCCCCGTTCCTGACCGGCAAACGGACGGCCGAAGGGTTCTTCGAGATCACCGGGGGCCTCGACATGGCGATCGCCCGAGGTCTCGCCTACGCCCCGTACGCCGACCTGCTCTGGTTCGAGACGTCGAGCCCCGACCTCGAGGAGGCCGAGCGATTCGCCCGAGAAGTGCATCTCGAGTTCCCGGAGAAGCTGCTCGCGTACAACTGTTCCCCTTCGTTCAACTGGCGGAAGAAGCTCGCCCCGGACGCCATCGCAGAGTTCCAGCAGCGGATCGCGACGATGGGGTACAAGTTCCAGTTCGTGACGCTCGCGGGGTTCCACGCCCTCAACCTCTCCATGTTCGAGCTCGCGAAAGGATACGCCGAGCGGGGCATGTCGGCCTACACCGACCTGCAGGAGGCCGAGTTCCGGGCCGAAAGCGCGGGCTACGCCGCCGTGAAACACCAGTCGTTCGTGGGGGCGAGCTACTTCGATGACGTGGCGCAGGTTCTCTCCGGGGGGCTCACGACCACGCTCGCCATGGACGGCTCTACCGAGGAGGAGCAGTTCGCGGTGCACCGGACCGCGAAGTCCCACCCCTCGAAAGGCGCACCCACGAGTTCGGATCCGGCCCGCAGTACCGCGGGCTAGGTCGGCGAGCCGCCGCCGGTGGCCGGTTTCGGCCGGCGGGGCCAGAGGGCCCGCGCGGCTACGACGTGCATGATCTCGGACGGTCCGTGGGCGATCGGTCCGCTCCGAACGTCGCGCCATCGCTGCTCGTGGGGGAGCGCGCGGGAGTAGCCGCGACCCCCGTGGAACTGGATCGCGTGGTCGATCGTGCGGAGCGCCACGTCGGTCGCCATCCACTTCGCGAGCGCCGCGTCGGCGTCGACCGCTTCCCCGCGTTCGAGACGCTCGAGCGTCTCCCGCACGTACAGCCAGGTGGCCGACAGCTCCGCGCCATCCTCGACCAGCGGGAACGCCACGCCCTCTTGGGCCGAGAGCGGCTGGTCGAACGCCATCCGCTCTCCGACGTACCGGACGGTCTCGTCCCAGGAGGCGCGCGCGACCCCGAGATAGATCGCGGCGAGCAGGGCGCGCTCCCGGGTCAGCTCGGCGCGGACGTAGTCGAAACCGGCGCCCTCGGCGCCGAGGAGATGCGTGCGAGGGACCCGGACGTGATGGTAGGTCACCGTACCGCGTCGCTGCCAGTGTTCTCCGAGGTCGCCGGCCCCGGTCGCTCGGTCGATGCCGGGCAGCCCCTGAGGCACCAGCAACGCGGTGATTCCGCCGGCAGGAGCGGTCCCCGGGGCTCGGACGTAGACGATGGCCGCGTCGGCGTCCTGCGCGAACGCCGCCTCGCTCTTGGTCCCATCGAGCAGGTACGCGTCTCCGTCGGGGGTCGCGGTCGCTTGCAGCGCGGCCGCGTCCGAGCCCGCCCCGGGTTCGGTCAGGTGGTTTCCCACGAGGATCTCTCCGCGCACCATCGGACGGAACCACCGGTCGACGAGCTCGTCCGAGCCGTGCTCGGCGAGCACCGAGCAGAATTCCGGCTGCAGCGAGAGCTTGGCGAACGTCGTTCCGCCGCCGTACGCGAGATGGAACAGGGCGACCCCGACGCGCGGCAGCGGGAGGCCCCGGCCGCCGAACTTCTCGGGTGTCCTGAGACCGAGCAGGCGGGCTCCGCCGAGGGCGCGGAACTCGCTTCGGGGGAATTCGGGCTGGCGATCCAGCGCGCGGTATCGCTCGCCGAGATGGAGGGTCTCGACCGCGCGGGCCACCTCCCCGGCGAGGGCGTCGTGGGGAAGGGGGGGCACGTCGGTCACAGTCCCTCGCGCCGGTAGAACGGTTCGGGAGGGGACGAGGGCCCGGCCGGAGGATGCTCGCCGACGATGCCCCTGGCGCGCAGGCCCGCCACCCGTTCCGGAAGGTAACCGAGCAACCCCTCGAGCACCGCGACATTGTCCTGACCGAGCCACGGGGCCCCGCGCCACACTCCTCCGGGGGTCTCCGAGAATCGGGGCGCCACGCCCGCCCCCTTCACGCGACCGGCGATCGGGTCCTCCCACTCGAGAAACATGCCCCGGGCGCGGTAGTGCGGGTCGCGCGCGAGGTCGGCGATGTCGGAGACCCGCGTGATCGCGAGGTCGTGCTCTCGGCCGATCCGCTCGAGCTCGTCGCGCGAACGCGTCCGGCAGAATTCGGCGATCGCACGGTCGACCGGCTCGCGGTGGGCGAGACGGTAATCCCGGTCATCGAACGCGGGGTCGGAGAATCCGAGGACCGCGCGCAGCGCGGACCAGGCTTCCGGGGTCGGCGCCGCCACCACGACCCAGCCGTCCGCGGCGCGGTGCACGTCGTACGGGTGGAGACGAGCGTGGCCCGTGCCGAACCGACCCCGGACGACGCCGCGCATGAAGTAGTCGAGGGCGAGGTTCTCGAGCAGCATGAAGAATATTTCGTACTGGGCCACGTCGACCGCCTGGCCCTGGCCCGTCCGCTCGGTGTGGATGAACCCCATCAGCGCCGCGGTCGCCGCCGCGAGTCCCGTGACCGTATCATTGAGTGCGGTGCCCGACCGCATGGGGGGCTCCGGATCCGGGCGGCCCTGGAGCGAGAGGAACCCGCTGAACGCCTGCGCCGTGAGGTCGTACGAGGGGGCCGCCAGCCGCGCCGCCTCGCCCGTCCGTCCGTACCCCGACACGTGGACGATCGTGACGCGGGGGTTCGCCTTCCAAATGTCGGCGTCCGAAAGTCCGAGCTTGTCGTACGTCCCCGGACGGGAGGACTCGATCCAGATGTCGGACGCCCGGACGAGGTCGAGGAAAACTTCCCGGCCCTCCGGGGCGCGGACGTCGAGGCCGACCGAGAGCTTGTTGCGGGAGTATTGCACCCAGGACTCCGAGACCGACTCCCCCGACGCCCCGCCCGAGAGCAGCGGGCGGAGGCTTCGCGTGGCGTCGGCGTACGGGGGACCGAACGGCGGCCCTTCCACGTGGATCACCCGGGCGCCGAACTCGCCGAGATAGGTGGCCGCCCACGGACCGGCGACGAATCGGGCGGACTCGAGCACCCGAAGGCCCGAGAGGGGTCCGAACGCCGGGACGATCCCCGGCGCCGTCGCGTCGCCGGTCATGGCGTCCGAGCCGACCGCGGCGCGATAAACCCCGAGGTTCCGTACGGAACCTCGGCGTCCAAATAGCGTCCCGAGGTCGGACGGCCGATGACGGACGCGCCGTGGGACCGTTTCGAGGGCGAGAAGTTCCGAGACGAGCTGACCCGATACAAGATGGCGAACCACCCGTTCAAGACCCACCCGTTCTTCGACCGGCTCGAGCGCGGCGAGGTGCCGCGCCCGCTCGCGCAGGCCTGGGTGAAGCAATTCTACCCGTGGCTCGCCGCCGTGCCGATCGCCATGGCCGAGCGATTCTCGAACTGCTCGTGGGAACCGGCGAACGACCGGTACCGCCGAATGATCCTCGACCAGCTCGTCGAGGAGGCGGGAGACCCGAAAGGGAAGGAGCCAGGTCACCCCGAGCTATGGCTCCGTTTCTGTGAGGGACTCGGGGTCCCGCGGCAGGAGGTCCAGGCCGCCCCGCTCCTCCCGAGCACCATGGTCGCCATCGACGATTTCCTCTACACGAACCGGATTCATCCGTTCTACGTGTCCGCTGCGGGATCGTCGGAGCCCCCGAACGTCGAACTCTGCGCCCGGCTCCTGCCCGCGTTCCGGAAGCACTACCGGGTCGACGAGGACCACCTCGAGTACTACCGGCTGCACGTGACGGCCGACGTCGAGCACAGCGAGTGGATCGGCCAGATCGTGGCCGGCTTCGCGAACAGTGCGGCGGTCCGCAAGCAGATGTGGGACCAGATGCTGCGCGGCTTCTCCATCCACGCCCTGCTCGTCGACGGGGTCCTCGCGGACGCCGCCGGCCGGGCGCCGCCGGGCAAGCATAAATAGAAGGGGGCAGGTCCCGGGTTGATGGCAGCGCTCCCCGACCGCACCGCGAGGGTCGGCTCGGGCCGGACGGCTGCCGCGACCTGGCTCTGGTGAACGGGAGGCGCCGGGAGGGCGCCCCCGACGTGCCCCGCACGGGGACGGGTCGGCGCTTCCCGGTGGCCTCCCTTCGAGCGAAATCCGAAGGAGGAAACCAATGTACGGAAAAACGATCCGACTGCGCCGACTGTTCCCGACGCCGGGACGACGCCTGTTCTCGGTCCCCCTCGACCACGCGCTCTCGATGGGGCCGATCGACGGGCTCGAGGAGCTGGCCCCGCTTGCGCGGGAGCTCGTCGAGGGCGGCGCCGACCTCCTGATCGTCACCAAGGGGGCGGTCCGGGAACTCGCCCCCGCCCTCGGCCCGTCGACGTTGCTCGGCGTCCACGTCTCCGCCTCGACGAGCCTCGGTCCGACGTCGCAGCACAAGCGGCTGGTCGGAACCGCCGCGGAAGCGGTGGGGCTCGGAGCGGACCTCCTGTCCGTGCAGGTGAATTTCGGGGTTCCCGAGGAGGGGGATATGCTCACCGACCTCGGGAGCGCCGCCGACCAGTGCCGTCAACTCGGCCTTCCGCTGCTCTGCATGGCGTACGTCAAGAAGACCGGCGGCGGGAGCCCCGACGAACTCCGTCACGCCGCGCGCGCGGCCGCGGACCTCGGGGCGGACGTCGTCAAGACGAGCTACCCGGGCTCGGTCGAGGAGTTCCGGAAGCTCTGCCGAACGACCCCCGTTCCGGTGCTGATCGGCGGCGGAGTGCGCCTCGACGACGAGGGCGCCTTCCTTCGGCTCGTCGAAGAGAGCATCGGCGCGGGTGGGGCCGGGATCTGCATCGGACGGAATCTGTTCCAGCGCCGACCGGTCGGTCCGCTCGCCCGTCGGGTCGCGAACCTACTGCACGGGGCCTAGCCGGAGACCGACCGTGTCGCGAGAGCGCGTGACGATCGCACTTCCCCGGGAGCCGGGGACGACCCGGGACGCCGTGCTGGAACGCGCCCGGCAGCGCGGTTTCTCTCGGTTCCTCGATCCGGGATCTCCACCGGTCGCGCCCGGTCCCGAGGAAGAGGTGGTGCGTCAAGTCGACCGCCGGCTGCTCGCGGCGGCACCCGGGGGCGCGGACGTTCCGATCACGCCGGTGGCCGACGCCGCGGACCTCGATCGGTTGTTGCGGGCGGTCCGTCCGGACGGTGTCGTGGCGATCGAGTGGACGGGAGACCGCGTGATCCCGCTCGAGAACGCGATCGCCGCGCGCGGTCCGGGGCTCGCGGTCTGGGTGTACGCCCGGACGCCGTCCGAGGTGCCCGGCGCGCTCGGCGCGCTCGAGCACGGAGCCGACCGGGTGCTCGTCACCGTCGCCTCGCCCGAGGACGTCGACGCGTTGGAGCAGCTCATCGAGGGTCCGATTGCTGCCCGCCTCGATTGGGTCACCGCCCGGGTGAGCTCCGTCCGGCCGACCGGTATCGGGGACCGTGTTCTGGTGGACACGACCTCGTTGCTGCGGCCCGAAGAAGGGATGCTGGTCGGGAGCGCCGCGGCGTTCCTCTTCCACGTGGCCAGCGAAGCGGTGGGTTCCCGATTCAGTCACCCCCGTCCGTTCCGGGTCAATGCCGGCGCCGCCCACTCGTACGTTCTTCTTCCCGACGGCTCGACGCGGTACCTTTCCGAGCTCGCCGCCGGGGACCCCGTGCTCGTCGCCCGGCCGGAGGGGACCGTCCGGTCGGTGCGCGTCGGCCGGATCAAGATCGAACGCCGACCGCTCGTGATGGTGACGGCCGACGACGGCGGCGTCGCGCGCACCGTGTTCGTGCAGGAAGCGGAGACGGTCCGCCTCTCGTCCGAGGTCGGGCGGGTCGCGTCGACCGAGCTCGCTACGGGCGTTCGGATCCGTGGGGTGCGACTTCCCCCCGCCCGGCACCTCGGACACGCGGTCGACGAGACGATCGAGGAACGTTGATGCCGGACGTCCCGCTGCTCGTACTGACCGCGCCGTCCCGCGGCGTGGACGGCGCGCGCGACGACATCTCTCGGGCCCGAGAGTCGGGCGCGGACGTCGTCGAACTGCGGATCGACCGTTGGCCGGAATCCGAGCGGGGGCGGGTCGGCGAGCTGTTTCCCGCGCCCCTTCCCCTGATGGCCACGTTACGCTCCCGGACCGAGGGCGGCGAAGGCCCGGACGATCCCGAGGCTCGACGCGCGACCCTCCTGGCCGTCGCGCGGTCGCCGTTCCGCTGGATGGACCTCGAAGAGGCCCGCGACCTCCCGATCGCTCACGAGTTCCCGTCCGACCCCGCGCCGCTGCTCGTCGCGTCGGCGCATCTCCCGGGGGACACCTCGCCGGCCGCTTTGGTCGATCGGTTGCGCCGCCCTCTCCCGCCCCGCACGATCCGGAAGATCGTGCTCCCGGCGAACCTCGGCCGTCTGCTCGGGGAGATCCTGCCCACGTTGCGGGCCGCCGGAACGAGCGGCGCGGTCGTGCTCACGACGGGACCGTCCGGCCCGTTGCTGCGGGCCTGGGCTCCGGAGCTGGGATACCCCCTCGTGTACGCCGCGCCGAGGGTCGTACCGGGCCCATCGCTCTCGGAAAAGGTCGAAGCGAGCCAAGTGCCGGTCGATCGACTTCGATGGTACTTCGAAGGCCCGGTCCGTTCGCTCTATGCGATCCTCGGCCGGCCGGTGGCCCATTCCCAAAGCCCGTACCTCCACGCCCGCTGGATGCGGGCGCACGGCCATCACGGGCTGTACGTCCCTCTCGAGGTCGCCAGCGAGACCGAGTTCGTGGAGGCCCTGGAGCCGCTCGCGGCTCGCGGTCTGTACGGGGCGAACGTGACGCATCCGTGGAAGATGGTCGCCCTCGCGTCCGCCACCCGAGTGGCGCGAGGGGCCGAGGTCTGCGGTGCGGCAAACTGTCTGACGTTCCACGACGGGGAGATCGAGGCGGAGAACACCGACCTCGCCGCTGCCCTGCGTCGGCTCGAAGAGCTCCGGGACAGTGGGCGCTGGACCTCGAACGAGCTGGTCGTCCTGGGCAGCGGCGGCTCGGCGGCCGCGACGCTCGCCGCCGCTCGCGAACTGCGTGCGGAAGCGTACGTGATGGCTCGCTCGGCGGAGAAGGCGGCGGCCCTCTCCGCGCGGTTCGAGTCCCGCCGATTGCCCGCCGAGGAGATCCGCCCGTTCTCGCTGGTCGTCCACGCGACCGACGTCGGACGAGCGGACGCCGACCGGCTCGAGCTCCCGTTGTCGAAACTGGTGAACTCGGACACCGTCGTTCTGGATTGGGTGTATGCCGCCGCGGACGACGTCGTGCGCCGCACGGTCCTCGGCGCGGGGGGCACGTACGAAGATGGATGGCGACTCCTCGTGTACCAGGCGGCCGCGAGCTTCGGGATTTGGTGGGGGGATGCGCCCGACGCCGAGGAGATCGACCGGACGATCCGGGAGGGTCCGTGCGCGGCGTAGGGGAGGCGACCGCGGCGATCACGATCGTCAACGCCCTTGCCACCGGGGTGGGGGCCGCCGTCGGGATCGACCTCCGGGCGCGAGCCGAGGTCGAATTGCATCCGGCGGGCTCCCGCGGTAAGTGGGACGTGCGCCTTCCCGAGGAGAGTCGCACCCCGCTCGTGATCGCTTCACTCGACGCGGCGCTCAACCGATTCTCCCCCGGGAGCGCGGGAACGGCCAGCCTGTCACTCCGCTCGGACATCCCCACCGGTCGCGGACTGAAGAGCTCGAGCGCGGTCAGCTCGGCGCTGGTGCTCGCGGTCGCGGAGGCGACCGACGCGCGACCGGACGCCCTCGAGGTCGCTCGTCTCTCCGCGGCGGCTGCGACGCAGTCGGGCGTGAGCGCGACGGGCGCCTTCGACGACGCGCTCGCGGGACTCGCCACTGGCGTCATCGTGACCAACAACTCGGACCGAACGATCCTGGGCCGATACGAACTGCCGGCGGGTCTGGAGGTCGCTCTACTGATTCCCCGAACGACCCACTCCCCCTCGCCCGAATGGAGAACCTCGTTCGCCCGGAACGCCGCCGCCGGAAGACCCGCGGTCGAGGCGGCGCTCGCCGGCGACTGGGCCGGAGCGATGCGGTGGAACACCGAGCTCGTGGAGCGGCTCGTCGGGTACGACTACGCCACGGTGCGCGCGGCGCTGTCCGCGGAAGGCGCGGTCGGATGCAGCGTGAGCGGGATGGGTCCGGCGCTGGCCGCGGTGGCTCCGCGTCCTCGCCTCCCGAACGTCCTCGGCGCGCTACCCAGCCGACTCGGCGACCGGCGCACCGTCCGCTTCGCCACCTCAGGACGACCGATCGAGGTGGGGACGGCATGAGTGCCCGTTCGGTCCGCCCCGGCGTCGTGCGGGGATCGATCCGCGCCCCCCCGTCGAAAAGTTACACGCATCGGGCGCTCCTGGCCGCGCATCTCTCGGGCCGGCCTTACCACGTCGTGCGCCCGTTGGATTCCGAGGACACTCGGGCCACAGCGGAGGCGATCCGACAGCTCGGCTCGTCGGTGCGCCGGGAGCCCGCGCGATGGAGCGTCCGGCCGAACGTCGCGGACCGGCGCACGGAGGTCGCGATCGATTGCGGGGAGTCGGGAACGACCTTGCGGCTGATCGCCCCGATCGCCGCCCTTTCCGGCCGCCGCGTTCGCCTCACCGGCCGGGGTCGCCTTCCGCGGCGCCCGATCGCCGAACTGTTTCGTGCGATCGAAAGCCTCGGAGCCCGCTGCCGGCGACTGTCGGACGCCGCCGAACTCCCGGCCGAGGTCGAAGGACCTCTCCACGGCGGAACCGTCCGCATCGACGCTTCGCAGAGCTCCCAATTCGCCTCCGCCTTGCTGCTCGTGCTACCGGTGCTCCCGGAAGACTCCCGACTGGAGCTCGCCGGTCCGATCGTCTCGGAGCCGTACATCGAGGCGACCCTCCGAGTACTCGATCGACACGGGATCCGGTTCCAGCGGCACGGTCGCCAGTTCCTCGTTCCCGGCCGTCAGCGGTACCGGGGGGCGCGGTTCGATGTGCCGGGGGATGCCTCCTCGGCCGCGTACTTCTGGGTCGCGGCGGCGCTGACGCACGGTCGCGTGCGCGTCGGCGGGATCTCCCCGGAGTGGCCGCAGGCGGACCTCGCGGTACTGCCGCTGCTCCGGTCGGCCGGAGCTCGAGTCCGTACCACCGCGCGCGGGACCACCGTAGAAGGAGCGCGCCTGCGACCGTTTCACGTGAACCTGACCCGGTCGCCGGACCTCTACCCGCTCGCCGGCGTCGTGGCCGCCGCCATACCGGGGGTGAGCCGACTCTCCGGCGCCGCCCACGTGGCGTGGAAGGAGTCGGATCGGCGCGCCGGAACCGAGCGACTCGCGCGAGCGTTGGGTGCCGAGGTTCGGCCGTCGCGAGGGGGCCTCGCGATCCGAGGCCGGGACCATCTGCGCTCCTTTCGGCTCGCGGACCTCGACGACCATCGTCTGGTGATGAGCGCGGCCGTGAGCGCCCTGGCGGCGGGCGGGGTCAGTGAGGTCGGCGACGCGGCGGCCGTCGCCAAGTCGTTCCCGGAGTTCTGGGCCGCACTCGATTCCCTGCGCGCGGAGGCCCCCGCATGATGTCGTTCGGGACGCGGTTCCGCACGACGATCTTCGGCTCGAGCCATGGGCCCGAAGTGGGGGTCACCGTCGAGGGGATCCCTGCCGGGACGTCGATCGACCCGAGCGCGATCCAAGTCCAGCTCGATCGACGGCGTCCGGTCGGCCGACGTCTCGCGACCAAGCGGCAGGAGGAGGACCGGCTCGTCATCGATTCCGGGCTGGCGGACGGACGGGCGACCGGCGCCGCGCTCCGAGCCCACGTGGCGAACGAGGACGTCCGACGGGAACCGTACGACCGCATGCGCGACACGCCCCGGCCCGGCCACGCCGACTACCCGGCGCGCGTGCGCTACGGTCCGGAGGCCGACCTATCCGGCGGCGGGATCTTTTCCGGTCGGATGACGGTCGGACTCGTCATCGCGGGTTCGATCGGTCGCCAGATGCTCGCGCGGCGAGGCATCGATATCGTGGGCTTCACTCGCTCGATCGGGCCCGTGGACGCCGCCGTACCCGCCGACGCGTCCCTAGGCGAGCTGCGCGACCTCGCCGCGTCGAACGAGGTCGCAAGTCCGGAGGTCGCTGCCGCGCGGCGGATGGAGGACGCGATCCAGGACGCCCGACGCGATGGGGACAGCTTGGGCGGGGTTGTCGAGGTCCGCATCGACGGAGTACCCGTTGGTCTCGGAGAGCCGTTCTTCGATTCGGTCGAGGGCGAGATCGCGCACGCCGCCTTCGCGGTACCGGCCGTCAAGGGAATCGAGTTCGGAGCCGGCTTTGGGGCCGCGCGGATGCGGGGCAGCGAGCACAACGACCCGTTCGAGTTCCGTGAGGGGGTCGTTCGCACTGCCACGAATCACGCCGGGGGCATTCTCGGCGGCCTCGCCACCGGTATGCCGATCGTCTTCCGTGCGGTCGTCAAGCCAACCTCTTCGATCGCGAAACCGCAACGCACCGTCGACCTCGCGCGGCGCGTTCCCGCGACGCTCGGCGTGACCGGCCGCCACGACCCATGCATCGTGCCGCGGGCGGTCGTCGTGCTGGAATCGGTCGCCGCGATGGCGCTCACCGACCTCGCCCTGCGCGGAGGTTTCTTGGCGTGAGCGACGGACGGATCCCGGTCGCCGTGCTCGGCGCGAGCGGATACATCGGTCAGCATTTCACGCGCCTCCTCGCCGACCACCCGTACTTCGAGCTCGACGCGCTCGGCGCCGGAGAGCGGTCCAGCGGCCGTCGACTTTCGGACGTGTGGCAGCTCGCGGAGTCGCCGCCCGGGGAACTCGCCGGCCACCGGCTGGAGCGACTCGGACCCGGCGCCCTGGAGCGCCGGGGGATCCGCCTCGTCTTTTCGGCGCTCCCTTCCGGGACCGCGGGTCGGACCGAGTCGGAGATCGTACGGCGGGGTCTCTCGGTCTTCACGAACGCGGCGGACCACCGCCTGGACCGCAACGTGCCCCTCCTGGTCCCGGAAGTGAACGGCGACCACCTCGCACTTGCGGACCATCGGCGTCGGGGCGAGGGCGTGCTGGTCGCCAACCCGAACTGCTCGGCGACCGGATTGGTCGTGGCCCTGGCACCGTTAGTACCGCTCCTCGCCCCGCGCGCGGTCCACGTGACGACGTATCAGTCGCTGTCGGGCGCCGGGTACCCCGGCGTCCCTTCGCTGGCGATCACCGACAACGTCGTCCCGTTCGTTCACGAGGAAGAGGAGAAGGTGGCCCGAGAATCGGCCCGGATTCTGGGAAGGCTCCGTCGGGGGGGTGTGGCCGCGACGGCCGTTCCGTTCGTCGTCCATTGCGCGCGGGTCGGCACGCGCGAGGGCCACCTCGAGGCCGTCACGGTCGAGGCGTCCCGGCGACCTTCGCGCGACGCCATCCTCCGGGCGTTCCGGACCTTCGACCCGCTCGCGGGCCGGGACCTGCCGACCGCCCCGCATCCGACGCTCGAGCTTCGATCCGAGGCCGACCGCCCCCAGCCGGTGCGGGACCGTTGGGCCGGGAGTCCGGTGCGCGCCCGCGGGATGGCGGTCGTCGTCGGGCGCGTGCGCTGGGATCCGCCGTACTTGCGGTTCTTCCTGCTGTCGCACAACGCCGTCCGAGGCGGCGCGGGCGCGTCCGTCCTGAACGCGGAGTTGGCCCGCGACGTCGGTCGAATGACGGCCGAGGGGCGGCGCGCCCGATGACGCGGCCGCTCGCTCCGATCGTGCTCAAGTTCGGGGGCGCCTCGCTCGAGGACCCCGAGCAGGTCGCACGCGACATTCGTACGACGCTCGGGGAGGGCGCGCCGGTCGTCGTCGTCGCGTCCGCGCGCGAAGGGGTCACGGACCTGCTCAACCGGGCGTTGCAGCGCCCCCGGTCGCGTCCACGGCACCGTCAGATCCTCGACGAGATCGCCCGGCGACATCCCGGCCTTCCGGTGGCGGGCCGCCGTCATCTCCGGCGTCTCGCTCGCCTGTTGACCGAGGTCGAGCGAACCCCGGGCCGAGACGCGCCGCTCGCCGACCGGGTGCTGAGCCAGGGGGAGCGGCTCGCGGTCCACTGGCTCTCCGCCCGTCTTTCGGAGCTGGGCCTCGATGCGCAGCCCCTCGAAGCGGACCATTTGGGTTTGATCACGGACAATGCGTACGGTGCCTCCTGCATCTTGCTCGACCGCTCGGGCCCCGCGGTCCGTCGGGGGCTCGGGCGGGTCCTCTCCCGCGGCCGGCTTCCGGTCGTCACCGGCTACTTCGGACGCAGTCTCGAAGGACGCGTCGCCACGCTCGGTCGGGGAGGTTCGGACTACGCCGCCGCCGCCCTCGGCGCGCTGCTCGGCGCGTCCCGGGTCGAGCTGGTCAAACGACACGTAGCGGTACTGTCCGCCGACCCGCGCGAAGTGCCCGGCGCACGGCCGATCCCGGACCTCTCGTACGAGGAGGCCGAGGAGCTCGCGCAGTTCGGAGCCCGCGTGCTGCATCCGCTGACGATCGAACCCGCCCGCGCTCACGGCATCACGTTGCGGGTCCGTTCGCTGGAGGACCCACGCATCGTGACGACGATCTCCCCGCCGAGACCCGGGCGACGCAATCGCGCGCTCACGATCCTGCGGCCGCTGCGACTCCTCCGGCTCCGGGTTCCCGGCGGCCGCCAACGGCCCGGGATCGTCGCGGAAGTCTCCGAGCGGCTCGCAGCCCACCGGGTGAACGTCGTCCAGCTCTACACGTCCTCGGCGTTGCTGTGTCTCGTTCTCGACCCGCACGAAGTCGTCGCCGCGATCCGGGCGCTCGCGCCGGTCACTCGGGACGCGGCGGCCATGCTCGACGGACCGTACCGCGTCGCGATCGTCACGGCGATCGGCGACGGGGTGCTCGACGACCTGGCGACGATCCCGCGTTCGGTCGTCGCCGGTGCGGAGGGATTCAGCGCGACCCCCCGCGCGCTCTCCCTGGCGGTGCCGCTCGCCCGCGGTTCCCGCGTTCTGCGGGAGTTGCACAAGGCGCTGATTCCCCCGGAGGTCGCATGACCGACGCGTGGGCGCAGTTCGTGCGGGCGGCGGACGGACGCGACGTCGCCGGCTACTTCGAACTCGCGTCGCGGGCGGGATCCGGGCGCGGTCGGGCGGTGTGGTACACGGCCGCCGACGAGGTGCGCCCGATCTCCCGCTCGATCCGCGTGCGCGAGGAAGCCTCTCGGATGGCCCGCTTTCTCGCCGGCGGACCCGGCCGCGCCGCGGTCGGTTTCCTCGGATTCGACGCGGTCGGCCTCTTCGAGCCGCAGCTCGCCCGTTTCCCGTCCGGAGACCCGTTCCCCCTCGGAATGTTCGCGTACGTTCGGAACCCGCACCGGGCACGGGTGACCCGACGCGCTCCTCCCGCGACCCCCCCGCCGCTCCGCGACCTTCGCCCTCTGTCCGACTCCTTGCCTCGGTCGCAGTACGGCCGGGGAGTTCGACGCCTGGTCGAGGCGATCCGTGACGGGCAAGCCTACCAGGTGGTGCTCGCCCATCGGCGCGCTTGGCACCGACCCGAGGACCTGATCGCGGGAGCTGCCCGATTGAGGGCGGCCGAGCGCTTCTCGTTCTTCTACTTCCTTCGGTTCGGAGATGTCGAGATCGTCGGCGCGACCCCCGAGTCCGTCGTTGAGGTCGACGGCGATCGGGCGTTCCTGAACCCGATCGCGGGCACTCTCCCCCGCGGTAGGGAAACGGCCGGTCGGGCACCCCTCGGGGTCGACCCGAAGGAACTCTCCGAACACCGGATGCTGGTCGACCTGGCCCGAAACGACCTCGGCTCGGTCGCGCGGGCCGGGTCGGTGCGGCTCCTTTCGACGGAGCGACTCGAACGGTACGCTCGGCTCGACCATCTCGTGACGCGGGTCGGAGCTCGACTCCGACCGGGCCAGGGACCGTGGAACGTGCTGGGCGCCGCCTTCCCCGCGGGTACGGTGTGCGGCGCGCCCAAGATCCGCGCGACCCAACTGTTACGTCAGGAGGAGAACAGCTGGCGAGGACCGTACGCCGGTACGGTGGGCCTGCTAGAGCGGGGGGGCCGAGCGGCGTGGGCGCTGGCGATCCGCTCCGCGTTCGCGGTCCGACATCGACTCTACACCGCGGCCGGCGCGGGGATCGTGCATCGGTCCGAGCCCGAGCGGGAGTTCGACGAAACGCTCGCCAAGCTTGCCCAGGTCGAAGCGTCGCTGCTGGAGGACGGCCCGTGAAGGTCCTGCTCGTGGACCACGAGGACTCGTTCGTCCACAACATCGCGCAGGCTCTCGCCGCCGACGGAGCGGAGGTCGACTGCATCCGAGCCGGCACGTCGTTCGCCGCCGCGCGGCGATCCGACCCCGATGCGATCGTCCTGTCGCCCGGACCGGGCCATCCGAGCGACCGGCGCATGACGCGGCTCGCCCGGAGCTTGCTGCGCGCCTGGGATCGCGAGCGTCCGTTCCTCGGCGTCTGCCTGGGGCACCAGCTCATCGCCGAGCACTACGGCGCCCGTGTCGTACGCGCCGACGCGCCGGTCCACGGGGAGACGACCGACATCCGCCACGACGGCCGAGGCATCTTCGCGGGCCTACCGAACCCGACGGCCGTAGCGCGTTACCACTCGCTGATCGTCGCGGCGCCGAGCGTCCCGCCCACGCTCGAAGTCTCCGCCACGAGCGATCGGGGAGAAGTGATGGCGTTGCGACATCGCACCCGACCCGTGGAGTCGGTCCAGTTTCACCCGGAATCATATCTGACGTCGTCCGGCCGCGCGCTGTGGCGCAACTTCCTCGGCGGGGTGCGCCGATGACGACGCCGGGACTGCCGCGACTGCTCGACCCGCGGCCGCTGTCGGGTCGCGACGTGCGGGCGACCTTCGACGCGCTCACCGCGGCGACGAGCGACGACACCGACCGCGCCGCCCTCCTGCTCGCGTTGCGCGCGCGCGGCGACCGACCGGAGGAGGTCACGGCGTTCGCACGGGAGATGCGACATCGGGCGATCCGATTCCCGGTCCCCCGATCCGACCACGCGATCGACCTCTGCGGTTCCGGCGGCGCCCCGCGCCCGTCGTTCAACGTGTCGACCGTGAGCGCGTTCGTCGTTCGCGCCGCGGGTCGCCGGGTCGTGAAGCACGGCAACCGGAGCCGACGGGTCTGCGGCTCCAGCGACGTGCTGGCGGCGCTCGGCCTCCCGGTGCTCACGTCGGTGCCGTACGCGAGGGCCTCGTACCGGCGCTTCGGCATCGCGTTCCTCCACGCTCCCCTGTTCCACCCTGCGACCCGCGCCGTGGCGGCGGTCCGACGACGTCTCGGGATCCCCACGATCTTCAACCGACTGGGCCCGCTGACCAATCCGGCCCGCGTCACGTGCCAGGTGACGGGCACGGTCGACCGCTCGGCCGCGGACGCTACGGCGACGATCCTGCCGCACCTCGGCGTCTCCCGCGGCGCCGCGATGACTTCCGAGGAAGGGTGCGACGAGTTCTCTCCCCGTCACCCCACGACCGCGGTCGTCTGGAATCCCCGGGGTTGGCATCGCGTGACGGTGCGTCCGTCCGACCACCTCGACGCGGACGACCGTCGGGGTTCCTGGGGCGAGCTGCCCCCGCCGGCGGCCGCCGAGGAGGTCGAGCGTCTGCTCGCCGGGGGAGGGGGCGCCCGTCGAGGTTCGGTGCTGCTGACGAGCGGCGCGGCGCTCTGGGTCGCCGGAGACGCTCCCTCGCTCGCGGCCGGCGTCGCGGCCGCTCGTACCGCGCTCGACTCCGGCGACGCCGAGCGACTGCTCGGACAGCTTCGCGCGCTCGCGTCCTCCTTCCCCCAGAGTCAGGAGGTCTGAATATGGGATTCCTTGCCGAGATCGTCGAGGCGAACCGCGCGACGGTTCGGTCCGCGTCGTATGGTGCGGGCCTGCCGAGCGCCGGCCGGCCCTCGACCCACGAGCGTCTGGCGACGGCGATCCGCGCCGCGACACCCGCCGGGGCGATCGTGGTCGAGTACAAGCGGGCCTCCCCCGGTTCCACGAACCCGGCCCTCCCGACGTATACGGCCCGCGAGTTCGTCGACCGGACCGAGCCGGGGGAAGTCGCCGGTTATTCCTGCCTTGCGACTGTCCCCCGATTCGACGGCTCGCCGAACGATGTCCATCAGCTCGTGCAAGCCACGCGCCGACCCGTCCTCTTCAAGGATTTCATCCTCGACCGCCGGCAGCTCGACGTCGCCGCCCGCGCGGGAGCTTCGGCGGTGCTCCTGATCGCGCGTCTCGAGACCGGGGGGTATCTCGAAACCCCGATCGGGGAGCTCGCGCGGGAGGCGCACGCCCGAGACCTCGAGGTCTTGCTCGAATTCCACGACCGGTCAGAATTAAGCCGCACGGCGGACGTGGCGGCGGACATGTACGGCGTCAACGTGCGCGACCTGGACACGCTCCGGATGGAGCCGGAGGTAGCCCTCGCGACGCTCCGGTCCGCGGCCGCGCTCCGCCCGTTGCTCGGGCTTAGCGGTGTCGCCACTCCCGAGGACGCGCGACGATTCTGGGACGCTGGAGTGGACGGGATCCTGGTCGGCAGCGCGGTCGCGCGTTCGAGCGACCCGGGCCCGTTCCTTCGGTCGCTACACCGGCCGGTGTCCGCGAGGTCGCGATGAAGACGTTCGTCAAGTTCTGCGGATTGAAGGACGCCGGCGCGGTGCGGGAAGTGCCGGCGGGGGGCGCGGCGGGCTTCGTCGTCGAGGTCCCGAACTCGCCACGCACTCTCCCGCTCGAGACGGTCTCGTCGCTGATCGATTCCGTGCCGACCGAGGCGGAGGCCTGGGCCGTCGTCGTCGACCCTCCCGCGGAGCTGATCCATCGGCTGTTCGAGGAGGTCGGCGTCGACCGGATCCAGGTCTACGGCACGATCCCGAGCGGGCTCGAATTCCTTGAGGTCCATCATCTCGTCCCGTCGATCGCCGTCGGCCCGCCCGGCGGGAACCTCCCGGAGCCGACCGTTCCTCCCGCCGAGGATTATCCCCGGATCCACCTGGACGCGGCGGGGCAGCCCGTCCCGGGCGGGAGCGGCGTTCGACCCGACTGGGAGGTCTGCGCCCGGATCGTGGACGCCCACCCCGGTCGGAAGTTCGTGCTGGCGGGGGGACTCACCGCAGAGAACGCCGCGGACGCACTGGCCACGGTCCGACCGTGGGGTCTCGACGTCTCGTCGGGGATCGAGAGCGCGCCGGGCGTGAAGGACCTCGACAAGATGCGCGCTTTCGTCCGGGTCGTCAGCGACTACGAGAACGCCCATGCCTAGGCGGTTCGGGCGCTTCGGGGGAGCGTACGTCCCCGAGACGCTCGTTCCGGCGCTCGCCGAACTCGAGGCGACCTGGAAATCCGCGCGCCGCGATCCCGCGTTCCGCGCCGAGTTGCGGCGCCTCGCGACCACGCTGGGGGGCCGGCCGACGCCCCTGTACCACGCGCGGCGGCTCTCCCAGCGGGGACGAGGTGCGGAGATCTGGCTGAAGCGCGAAGACCTCGTTCACGGAGGCGCGCACAAGTTCAACAACGCCCTCGGGCAGGGCCTCCTCGCCGCGCGGATGGGCAAGCCCCGACTCATCGCGGAGACGGGCGCGGGCCAACACGGCGTCGCGACCGCGATGATCGGCGCCGCACTGGGACTCGAGACACAGGTCTACATGGGCGAGGTCGACATGGTGCGGCAACGACCGAACGTCGAACGAATGCGGCTGCTCGGCGCCACGGTCGTCCCCGTCCGGACCGGCACGCGCATGCTGAAGGACGCGATCAACTGGGCCCTCCGAGACTGGATCGAGAACGTCCGGACGACGCACTATCTGCTCGGTTCCGCGGTCGGTCCGCATCCGTTCCCGACGATCGTCGCCGACTTCCAGAGCGTGATCGGCACCGAGATCCGGCGCCAGTCGATCCGGGCGTTCGGGCGCCTGCCCCACCTCGTCGTCGCGTGCGTCGGCGGAGGCTCGAACGCGATCGGCACGTTCCATCCGCTCCGCGCCACCCCGGTCGAGTTTCTCGGGGTGGAGGCCGGCGGGCCGCGCGGACATCCTCGCGGCGCGGCCTCCTTGGCGCGCGGACGGCCGGGGGTACTGCACGGCAGTTTCTCGTATCTCCTCCAGGACCGCGAAGGCCAGGTCGCCGAAACCGAGAGCATCTCGGCGGGGCTCGATTATGCCGGCGTCGGGCCGGAACACGCCTACCTGAAAGAGAGCGGACGGGCTCGGTACATTGCGGTCCACGACGAGGACGCGCTGGCAGCCTTCCACTGGCTCGCAGAGGACGAGGGGATCCTACCGGCGCTGGAGCCCGCCCACGCGGTGTACGCCGCGGTCCGCGAGGCGCGACGCCGGGGACCGAAGCAGCGGATCGTCGTCACTCTCTCCGGGCGCGGCGACAAGGACCTGGAGGTCGTCCAGCGTGCGGCTCGATAGCGCGTTGCGCATCGCGCGGCGGCGATCGGCGCCCATCGTCCTGCCGTATCTGATGGTCGACCGGCGACGCCGGCGGAGCCTGGTTCGGGTCGTACGCGCCCTCCGGGATGGCGGCGCCGCGGGACTTGAGCTCGGGTTCCCGTTCTCCGACCCGATCGCGGATGGACCGGTGCTGGATGCGGCCCACGAACGCGCGTTGCGCGACGGCACCCGCTGGGGCGACCTCCTCCACGCCCTGGGGGCCGTCACGCCGCTCCTTCCCACGGCGGTCATGACCTACGCGAATCCGCTCGTGCGACGGGGACTGGATCACGCGGTGGCCGAGCTCGCCCGGGCGGGAGCCACGGCGTTGATCGTCCCCGACCTCTCGCTGGAGGAGAGCGCTCCGTTCCGGGCCGCGGCGCGTCGCCATCGCATTTCGTTGGTCCTTCTCGCCGCGCCCGGGATCCCATCTTCGCGGGTGGCCCGCATCGCGAGGGCGTCGCGGGGATTCCTCTACCTCGTGGGTCGCTACGGCACCACAGGCGGCGCGGGGCGTGGCGCGTCGATCGACCTGGCGCCACTGGTCGGTGCGGCGCGGACGGCCGCCCCCGGACTGCCGATCCTCGTCGGGTTCGGCGTTCGGGATCGAGCCACCGCCGCGCGGGCGCTCGCGAGCGGTGCCGATGGGGTCATCGTGGGCACGGCGTTGGAAACGCTGCTCTCTCGACGCCTCGACCCCGGAAGCGTTCGCGAACTCCTCGCCGAGATCGCAGGGAGTGCCTCGCTGCCCCGGCCGCGGGCGGACCGCCCGGCCGGGGCGTGACATCTCCCTTTCTACTTCCGGCACTTTCGGGTGGGCGTGATCATCGCGGAACACCTGACCAAGTGGTTCCCCGACCGTCGACAACCCGCGATCGACGACCTCGACCTGGAAGTGCGTGACGGCGAGGTTCTGGGGCTCGTCGGCCTGAACGGCGCGGGAAAGACGACGACGATTCGAGTCGCCGCGGGGGTCGCCCTGCCGACCGCCGGCCGTGTGCTCGTGAACGGCGCGGACGTGGTCCTCGAGAAGCGCCGCGCTTCGTCCTACGTCGCCTGGGTGCCGGAGCTTTTCCCGTTCGAGCCGTCCGCTCGAGCTCTCCCGCTGCTGGAGTATTTCGCGGGGTTCTACGGTCTGTCGAAAGTCGAGGCGACCCGTCGCGCCCGGGAGTTACTCGACCGCGTCGGTCTCTCCTCGGAGGAGCGGGGACACGTACGCAACTTCTCGCAGGGGATGAAGAAACGGCTCGCTCTCGCGAGCGCGATGATCTCGGAGCCTCAGAATCTCTTGCTGGACGAAATCCTGAACGGTCTCGACCCGGCCGGCATCGCGTTCTGCCGAAAGTGGGTGGTCGACGCGCGACGGGACGGGAAGGCGATCCTTCTCTCGTCGCACCAACTGACCGAGCTGCAAGCGCTCGCCGACCGAGTAACGTTCGTGCACGAGGGCCGACTGCTGCGGACGATCGACCGCGCGGAGCTCGCGCGGGCGGGGAGCCCCGCCCTTCGCCTAGTGATCCCGAACCTCGATGCGTCCGCCCTCGCGTACCTCTCGTCGATCGGTTCGACTCGCGCGGAGGGGACCGTGGTCTGGGTCTCACGGCCGACCGCCGAGTCCCACGTCGTGAATGCGGAGCTCGTTCGACGCGGGTACCAGGTCGCGGAATGCTTCCTCGAGACGACCTCGCTGGAAGCCTACTTCCTGGAGCTGATCGGAGCCGCGCGATGAACCCGTACCTCCACGAGTTCCTCTATCGGCTCCGGAGCCGGTCCACCGTCGCGGTGGCCGTCCTGACGCTGCTGGCCGTCGCCATTGCGGGGGCCGGGGCGATCGACACGGCGCCGTCCGTCGGGATCACGGGGGTCGGGGCGGCCTACTTTGCGGACGGAGCCGTGCACCTCGACCTTTGGGCTTGGGACGCGCTCGGTCACGCCGTCGGCGGCATCGTGGTCGGGCTCGAGTTCGTCCCCGCCCCCAACTACACCTACCCCCCCGCTCCGCTCCCCACGCCGGTGTTCTTCACGAATGTGACCACTCCGTCCTCGGGGGCGGCGGAAGTCGTCGCCCCGATCCCCGCGGGCGGCTACGAGGTCGAGGTCTCTTCCCACTACGCGGCGTTGCCCGAAGCGAGTCTTTCGGGAGTGCTCTCGAACAGCTTCTTGATCGATCCGCGGGAGGGGGCCCCGACCGAACTGGTCGGGCCAGTGTTCAACGTCGTCGCGGTGGGAAACTTCGCGCTCGCAAACCAGTTGCTCGTCTTCTGGCCGGGGCCGAACGGTACGAGTCCCGCGGGCGATGAATTGGTCGGCTGCGCGGAGACCGGCCCCGAGTTCGTCTCGCCGCCGATGAGTTGCAGTGGCATGCCCACGTCGGCCGTGGGAACCCTCTCCGGGTCGGTGACGATCGTACCGTACCCGAGCCTTCCGACCCCGGCGCTCGACCTCGGTCAGGCCTCCTGGCTGATCCTCGAGATCCTGAACTCCTCGGGCGGCGTGGCCTACTCCGAGGCGCTCGCGGGGGAATTCGGACCGGCCGCCGCCGGCGTGACCGTGCCGTTGTCCCCGGAATCACCTCCCGGGGTCGGCCTCCTCGCCGACTACATGGTCGAACTCGGCATCTTCTTGCCGGTATCGGGTTTCGTCCTGGTCTACTGGGGGACGACCCGACCTCGCGCCACCGGGTCGGCGGACATGGTTCTCGTGCGCCCGGTCACGCGGCGCGGCATCTACCTCGCCCGGTACGCGAGCGTGCTGGCGACGCTCTCCGTCGCGGCGACGGCCGAAGTGTTGCTGTTCGACTGGTTCGTCGACATCGAGCTCGGGGGCGCGCTCCCCGCGCCCTTCGTTCCCGCGCTGATCGCGGGGCTTATCGTGAGCGGGATGGCGTTCGCGGGACTGCTCTACCTCGCCTCGCATGTGTTTCGGACCACCGGGCCGACGCTCGTCGTCGGGATCGTCGTGCTCGTCGTCGG
>Ga0187783_10000162_pt1 | contig 50407 bp, 49 predicted proteins | sample 1015_SJ02_MP02_2_FD_132471 | JGI IMG/M metagenome (GOLD analysis project Ga0187783, IMG submission 132471) | Tropical peat soil microbial communities from peatlands in Department of Meta, Colombia - 1015_SJ02_MP02_20_MG | ecosystem: Environmental > Terrestrial > Soil > Wetlands > Peat | place... | reverse complement strand
TTATCAACGCCACATTCGAATTCATCGACCAAGCGAACCGCGACCGCAAGCCGTTCTTTGTTTGGTTCAATTCGACTCGTATGCATATCTGGACTCGCCTAAAGCCAGAATCTCAGGGTAAGACCGGGCTCGGAATCTATCCTGACGGCATGGTGGAGCATGACGGGCAGGTCGGCCAACTGCTCAAGAAGCTCGACGATCTGGGCATTACCAACAACACCATTGTCATCTACACGACAGACAATGGTGCCGAGACATTCTCCTGGCCCGACGGCGGCGCCACGCCATTTCGGGGCGAGAAGAACACCAACTGGGAAGGCGGGTACCGAGTGCCAGCGATCATACGATGGCCCGGGGTGGTTGCCCCGCGCACGGAAATCAATGAGATCTTTTCAGCCGAGGACTGGGCAGCCACGCTGGTCGCCGCCGCTGGCGAACCGGAGATCAAGGAGAAGCTCCTGAAGGGTTACGATGCTGCCGGCAAGACCTTCAGGGTCCATCTCGACGGCTATGATCAGCGCGATCTTCTCTCCGGCAAGGGACCCGACAAGCGCCGCGAATTTTTCTACTGGACTGATGATGGTAACCTTGCGGGGCTGCGTTACGAACAATGGAAGGCAGTATTCCTGGAACAGAGCGCGCACGGCCTCGACGTCTGGTCGCAGCCACTGGTGGAACTTAGGTTGCCAGTGTTGTTCAATCTGCGCGCTGATCCTTTTGAGCGGTCCAAAGTCGAGTCAGGTGATTACGTACGTTGGTTCATCGATCACGCTTTTGTGCTTCTCCCAGCGCAAGCGATCGTGGCGCAACATTTGGCAAGTTTCCAACAATTTCCGCCGCGGCAAAGACCCGGCAGCTTCTCGGTCGACCAAGCCATGGAGAAGCTCAGAAATCCGCCATCTGACAATTAGTCCGGCATGTTGTAACTGATGGAGTCAGCTACCGGAACATCCACCATCTCGAAAGGAGCCTTGCTGCAAGCAAAACCAACCCACATAACGTCCTGCGAAGTCGGTCGCGCTTTGGCCGGCACCTGCTAGTTTGGCTAGCTTCGGACTTTGGCCTTGTTCAAGGTCACGGCGGCGCGAACGAGAGCCTTCAACGCCTCCGCGTCTATCTTATCACTCTCGTGGAAGTCGATAGCGCGCCTCGTGTTCCCATCCAGACTGGAATTGAAGAGGCCAGAAGGATCCTTCAGAGCCGCCCCTTTGGCGAAGGTCATCTTCACGACGTTCTTGTAAGTCTCGCCTGTGCAGATCAATCCGTCGTGCGACCACACCGGAACGCCTCTCCACTTCCACTCCTCAACGATTTCTGGATCGGCTTCCTTGATTAGGGTACGGAGCCGGCTGAGCATCTTACCTCGCCAGTCGCCTAGCTCCTTGATTTTCGCGTCTATAAGCTGCGAAGGAGACTTGCTTTCCTGCGACCCGTTCTTCTTCATGGTCGTTTCTTTTGATTTGTACCGTTCAATCTATCCGCGCCAAGACCTGTTCGAGCGCCACAAGGAAACGCGGCCACCCTGCCTTGGCGCCGCGGTAGGCCTGCTGCTGATCCGGCCGGAAGCCCGACTGCTCGATGCGCAGGTGGGTCCCCGTGCTCGTGGGGGAGAGAGTCCAAGTCACTACGCTCTCGAGTCCATAGGCCGCCCAAGTGTAAGACAGTGCTTTGTTCGGCTCGACTGCAAGGACTTGACAGTCGACAGCGCCCCAGTCTGCGCGAAGATTGAAACGGTGGTCCACGACAGGCTTGAAGTCGTTCTTCATGAGCCACTCCTCGATCAGGTGCGGTTGGGTGAGAGCGCGCCAGATCTTTTCCGGCGGAAAAGGCACGTCTCGTTCGACAATGATGGAGAGCGTTTCTGCCGACGTGTTGGTCATTGGTCCATCCTTTTGAGCAGATCTTCAAGGTGGTCGAATCGGCTTTGCCAGAACCCGGCCATTTGGCTCGTCCAGTCAATCAACGGAGCCAAGGCCCCGAGTTGCGCGCTATAGTACGTCTGGCGACCTTCGTGGCGGTCGCGCACCAGCCCGCCTTGTTTCAGAACCGCAAGATGCTTCGAGACGGCCGGTTGCGAGACCCCAGCGCGAGCCGTTAGAGCCCCGACCGTCTGCTCTCCATCGCGGCACAGCCGCTCAAAGATCGCCCGGCGGGTCGGATCGGCGAGCGTTCTGAAGAGCACATCGTGAGCGGTCTGCATTTGCGATCGATAACCCTTCGGCTATTGATCGACCCATAACCACTGAGATATGTATGAGTCAAGCGAAAGCGGCACATCGATCCCTCGTCACGAGACCTAGCGGCTGTGTGGGCGCGCCTTTGTCCGCGGGCTGGATCACTTGGCCAGGTTGTGGTCGCAACTGTGCTGGACATTCAGGCCCCCCAGGCGGCCGCGGCAGCTAAGTCCCTGCAGACCTGGCTGTGGCAACCTTCGGCCATTGAAGCGCCGCATAGGCGGCTCGCCGTTCTGCGAGTGGCATGGCTCCTGAATTCGCGGTCTTGGGATTTAACATACCCCATTGGTTATGCATCATCTAATGTCGTTATTGACGCATGCCGGCATACGCGGTCGGCGTTTACTGGTATTCGGGGGCACGGATCGCGCCGGACAGAGTTGATCGACAGAAGCACGGCGCACAGATCGCCTCACGGCATCATGTCCGTATGAGCAGCCGCGCGCCTCTCGTAGAGGCAGGGCGAAGAGTATTCAGCTAGTCTGGTGCCGGTCAGAGCCCAGGCCGCTTCTTGTCTCGATGTATCGATATCGCTGGGCTCGCGGCGCAGTTGCACTAAGGCAGTTTGATCACCGCCGCCCTGTCAGGGCTCAGCGCATCTGTCAATCGGCGCGGGCGGAATCCGCCAGAACTGAAATAGGCACGGAGACGACGTTGGGATCTCCCCATGCCGTCGAAATCCGTATCTGACGTGACATGAATTGCATAGTGGTCGTGAACAGATTGCCTACGACCGCAGCCACTCGGCCCGCGCAGTCGAACACCGGGGCGCCCGAAGCGCCGCTGTCGAGCACAAGGCGATCGTTGCCATCGTACATCTCGAGCAATGCCATACCCGCCAATCTGTCGCTATCACCATATTGCACGAATCGGCCTTCCGCAAAGCGCAGACGGCCGCCGGGATAAGCGAGGCTGACCACCCGTTCCTCGGGGATAAGAGGCTCTGTCCGAACCCGAAAGCCCGGTGTATCGCCAAACGCGGTTCGCAATTGAAGTACGGCAATCTTTTCTGCGTAAGAACCTGAGACACGCTGGACGCGCATGAGAATTGACTGCTTGTTCTCCGCTCTTTGAACCTCGATTTGCGTCCAGTCCTGAGTTGAAAGTCTCATAGCGGCAGTGACATGTTCGACTGTCACCATCGTCGTCGGGGAGAGCAACCAGGCGGTGCCTCGTATTCCGAGCAGACCCCGCTGCGCCTCCTGGTCTTTGTCATCGAAAAATCGCGTGACACTCACTGTTGAATGAGCAAGCGTCGGTGGTTCAATACATCCCGCCTGGACGTGAGAAGATGCTACAATCAGGATGAGAAAAATCCAACGAGGCATGGTGCTTCCCCCCGGTTGCACAGCGCCCACTCGTGTGCAGCCGGCAGAAAGCACCCGTGTAAGAACTAGCACCTCATTACGACGGCGATCCAAGACTGCTATCAAGTGACTATTAACAAATTAGTCTAAAAGTAGGCGAGCGTCTGTGAGCAAAAGCACGTATTTGATAGCTTGAGCGCGTCACCGATTGTTGATGGTGGCTCGCGCGGAATTCTCGAAGGCGTGATGCGCCCAACACCGTCGACGTCGCGCTGTCCAAGCTAAGCACAAGGCTTGCCGGCTCAATGATCGGGTGATGAAATGGCGGGCAGCACGCTGCCGTTGGCCAGCCCCCAAAACCTGAGTAATCTTGCGCGCTCGATCCGCAACGTTGTCGAGACTTCGCGCCAGAATAGCGACCACTTCAGATTTATCTGGCAGTGCAGCACGCCCGACAGATCAGCCGAGACGGTCCGATGCCGTCACGAGGCGATGGCTTGACAAGTCGTAAAGCATCGTTCGGCGCGAAGGTCGCTCTCGGTCATTCGGGCGGAATACCTCTGGTTAGGCTTCGGGCTCGATTGGCGCAAAGGCGCCCGCGTTCACTGCATCCGGCGAGGATTTGCAACCCGTCAAGCTGGCCCAGTGGCGGCGCTGCTTTCCGATCTGGACGGCACGTCGAACTGATGCGAGACTTTTGGGGAATTCGCGGCGGCGGCCACGGTCAACAAACGGCTTTGTGGCCGTCGGATTTGCATAGCAAGCGGGGCCAGCCGTTTGGTTGGGCTCGCAGAGGCCTCAATCGGCATTGTTACAGGAAATGAACGCGCGACAGACGACCGGCACGGATTTGGCAGTCCAAACGGGTCACCTGTGGTGCGGTGACTGGAGGACCGATGGAAACCGTCCGACCCGTCCAGGGTCGCTCCATGCAGCGCCCTCGTTGTCGGCTCAAGGAGACATAGTGATGAATATTCAGCAGGCGATGGTAATGTGCGCGACGGCGTTCGCGGCGCCAATATCAGTGAGCTACGCCGGCCCATGTTCACCTGAGATCGAGCGCATGCAGGCTCAAATTGATGCCAGAGTCCAGGCGCAAGCTGCCGCTGGCCCGGCCGCGCGAGAAACCACGGCTGCCACGATGCACCGTCAGCCAACGCCGCGCTCGATCGCCGCCGCCGAAAGCCTTTCGGCAGAGCGCATACAGGCGGTGCGCGCGGCCATGACGCGGGCCCGCCGAGCGGACGACGCCGGGGATCGGAGCGCCTGCGAGCAGGCTCTGGCAGACGTTCAACGAGCAATCGGTCCTTAGCTCCAGGGTCAACCGGCCCGGCGAGTAGTTATGGCCGGGTACCATCGCGAACTGCAAGAAACGTGACGCTGCCGAGCGGCGCCATCGGGAATCTGTGGATCAAATCGATAAGCCAAAGTGGTCACAGGTCTCGACGCCGTTTTTCTATGTTCGATCATGTCAATCACGGGGGCACGTATCGCCTGCCGCCTCAAGCCGTGCCCGCGACCGTTGTTGAGGATAGTCTGCAAATGATGTTAGCGCCGACTCGAAAGATCGATACCACCTCGCTCGCCTTGCGATACTGACCCTCAAACCAGCAAGCTGCCTATTTTGGCGGCACAGTACGGGGATTGACGGCAAGAGCCTTAAGTGCAAGTTCGCACCGAAGAAACCGAAGCCGACGGTGCTGCCCGGCGCGTAGCTTGCTTTACGAAACGATGTATGGAAACTCGGCCGCGAAGCATCGGGCAGCATGGCTGCCGACCGAAGGAGCCGCATGCCGACACCGGAGCATGAGATCCTATTGCGTCAGGCCTTTGCGGTGGCGCGGCGCGCGCATCTGCACGGCAACCATCCGTTTGGCGCGATCCTGGTCGGACCTGAGGGCGCGATCCTGATCGAACAGGAAAATGGGTATTTGCCCGATCGCGACATGACCGCCCATGCCGAGCGGCTGCTCGCAACGCAGGCCTCCAGGACCTACGATCCTCGTTTTCTGGCGCGCTGCACGCTCTATGCTTCAGCCGAGCCCTGCGCTATGTGCGCCGGCGCGATTTACTGGGCCGGAATTGGCCGGGTCGTCTATGGGATGAGCGAGCGAGATCTCAAGGCAATTACCGGCAACCACGCTGAGAACCCGACGCTGGACCTGCCCTGTCGCGCGGTCTTTTCGGCCGGACAACGGGCCGTCGAGGTTATTGGGCCCCTCCTTACCGAGGAAGCCGCTGCTCTCCATGCGGGCGCGTGGGACGGCACGGCGGGATGACGGCTGGGCGGTCTAACACGCCCGCCCGTATGGAAGGCAATAACAGCATGCTTGACGGGGCTGTCGAGCAGAGGGATTCGCCGGCACTCGTTTGAGCCGCCGTTACGGTCAGGCTGTGCTTTGTTGAGTGGCTGATTGATAGGACCAAAAAATCTCGCAGCGTCGCGACAGGGTGCCATCACGTTGCCTTTCCGGACAGCCGAGATGCCTGGCTCGCCGCGGCCCGCACGGCAAACTCAACGAGCGTCGTGGGCGGGCGGCCAAGCAGCCACCGGAGTACATTCGGATTCCCAACCAAGCCGTTATCCGCATAGTAGCGAAACATCTTTGCCAACACGTCGCATTGATAGTCACCCAACCCAGACGCTCGCGCCCGCAACCGCCAGGTTTCGATGGTTTCGGCTTCGACGCGCACTGATCGCCCCAGGGCGCGGCCCAAGGTCTCCGCGATCTCGACTTGGCTCAAGGGTTTTGTCCCGATCAACTCGTAAGTAGCCCCTACATGTCCTGGTTCGGTGAGCACCAGAGCCGCGGTCTGCGCCACGTCGTCCAAGTCCACCAAACTAAGTCGCGTCTGAATTGGATACGGAACGCGAAATACGCCCTCCTGCACAATGCCTGGCCACAGTGCCAGGATGTTCTGCATATAGACGGCGGGCTGAAGGATTGTCACGTCCAAATCAGATAGGAAGAGCGCCTCCTCGACACGCATCTTCGCCCAATGATGCGGCATCGCTTCGACCTGCGGGTGTAGCACTGAATGAAAAACGAACCTCCGCACACCTGAATCGGCGGCCGTCGTTATGGCAGCCTGCGCGAAATCCAATTCGAACGGACTCACATTGGGGCAGATGTGGTAAACGGCCCGCGCCGCTTTAGCAGCTCGACGCAATGCAGTCAGATCCGCCATGGATCCGACGGTAATCCGTGGCACACCGAGTGCCTTGATGGCGGCGATGTGCGCTTCGGTGCGGACAAACGCATGTGCGTCAACGCTCTTGGCCACCAGCGCCCTGAGCACGGCGTTGCCAGTCTTTCCCCCTGCCCCAGTGACGAGAATCATGGCGATCCGCGATGAAGAACAAAGTTGGTGTTTCGGGCGACCGCCGAGTCTCCTGGGGCCCTCACCCGCACGCCATCCAGAACTCTGATTTACAAGGAGGTGGCAATTGCCGATCTATTGCGGCAAATCGTATCCGATGGCCCTCTCGATCTCAATTGTCCTCTGCACCGCGGGACGCGCGATCATGCGGTCGTAGTGGGCGGAAAGGTTCGGAAATGTCCCCGACGGAACTTCCAAGGAATTGACCAGCCGCCAGTAAAGGCGGAACAGATGGATGTCAGCGATCGAATAGCGCTCCAGGGTCCATTCTTTTTTCCCAAGTCTCTGGTCCGCGATGCCATAGACCACCTTTGCGTGTTCCCACCCGCGCCTGCGAGCAGGATGGAGCGTCGACGCGATGAACGACATCCACGATATGGCATGGGCATCTGCTTCGAGCTTGTTCTTTGGCAGCAAGGCTGCATCAGGGAACCGCTTGGCGAGATAAAACAGAATTGCTGCAACTTCGGTCAGCGGACGGCCATTGACGAGAAGAGTTGGAACCTTCCCCTCCGGATTAATCGCGAGAAATTCCGGAGCACGCTGTTCCTGCCTGGCGAACGACATCGGTCGCGCTTCGAATGGAACGCCAATCTCATGCAACGCAATATGAGCCGCCATTGAACTTGAGCCAGGAACAAAAAACAGAGTGAAACTCATTGATTCACCATCAGAGAATTCTGCACCATTCGGCTGCATCGAACAAAATCGATCTGCCCGCTTTGTCGTTCACGGGTAACGACAATCGGCGACGGATCCGGCCGGACTCGACGCTCCCAGGGTAATCGCCAGCGCGGTGCGCCGCAACTTCCTGATCACAATCCCACAGCGGATCGTTCGGACGCATGCGCGTCAAGGATTCTTCGGCTCGATCTCAAAGGGCACAGTCGTCACACGTCTCAAGATCATCGACCGCCTGCTTCAATATTTGAGCGCAAAGTCAGAGGTCCCCTGACCCGCCGACTTGTCACTGCAGCCCTCGGCATATACGGAGATTGTCGGCGTCGATCGCGCGTGCCCGATGGCTTCCGGGTCTTGCATGCAGGTCAATCGGGTCAGCACGATGAGCACTATTGCGCTGGCACAGCGCAAATTCAGTACTTTCTTGTCAGGCGCGCACACATTGTGTCACCAGGGGAACCGGACTCTCCACGCACCCGGGAAATTAGTATAGCCTCTGAAGAAATGCCGTCGGAAGTTAGTGAGCTCGCGGCAGGCGCGCTGTGCGAAGATCCAGCCCCAACGCGTTAGCGGGTGCTGCCTTGTAATTGACGGGTGTCACTCGACCCAGGACGCTACAATGCATTTGAAAATTCCACGCCGGCTCTTCCTGCATTTGGCCGCCGGCGTCGCCGCGCTGCCAGCCATATCAAGCGGCACTTGCGCACGGTCTTACCCAACACGCCCGATACGCATCCTGGTCGGCTTTTCCGCCGGAGGCGCGGTCGATATCGTCGCGCGCCTGATTGCCGAATGGCTGTCGGCGCGCCTTCAGCAAACGGTATTTGTCGAAGATCGACCCGGTGCGGCGACCAATATCGCAACCGAGGTGATGGTCCATTCACCCCCCGACGGCTACACGCTTCTTCTTACGAACCCCACCAACGCTATAAACGCGACGTTCTACGAGAAGCTGCCCTACGATTTCCTCCGCGACAGCGATCCGGTCGTGGGAATTATGCGGGTACCGAACGTGATGGTGGTCGGGCCATCAGTACCAGCGAACACCGTTCCCGAGTTCATCGCTTATGCAAATGCCAATCCTGGAAAAGTGTACTACGCCTCGTCCGGAAATGGCACATCCGTCCATATGTCGGCGGAACTATTCAAGGCCATGACCCACGTTGAGTTGCTCAACGTCACCTACCGCGGGATGGCCGGAGGAGCGTACACCGACCTGATGACGGGGCGGGTTCAGGTCGCGTTCGACAACCTTCCCGGGTCGATTGGATACGTGCGAGCCGGCAAACTGCGCGCCTTGGCGGTTACCACCACAACCGCCTCGGACGTGCTGCCGGGCGTGCCAACTGTGGCCGAGTTTGTACCGGGTTATGAGGCGGCCGCGTGGTATGGCCTCAGCGCGCCTAAAAGCACGCCGATCGAAATCATCGAGCGATTGAACAAGGAGGTCAACGCTGGTCTCGTGGATTCCGACCTGCGGACGCGGCTTGATGACCTTGGCGGCATGATGCTCGGCGGTTCACCTGGTGACTTCGGTAAATTCGTCGCCGAGGAGACCGACAAATGGGCCAAGGTAATTCGGGCGGCCGGCATTAAGGCCACCTGAAGCCGTGGCATAGTTGTCGGCGGCAAAACGGTCATCGCGATTCGGATACGATCCGAAACTGTGATCAATTCAAATTTGCGCGATGACATGGACGCATCATAATGCCGTCGCCACGCCGCTTGCACGGACCAGTTCCCAGCCGAAACCAGAACAGACGATTGGTCTGGATCTCGAAAATATAAGCCAGACTTCGCGCGCGGCAGCATGAGCATCTCATCCACAGATAACAGGCGGGAGGATCCGACTGCCCGATCTTTCGATAGAGCCACGATATAACGAGACGCCCGATCGGCGTTCAGGTTCAGTTCATCTGGTGGGCGCCAGTGTATATTGTGCAGATGTTTGCCCAAGGAGGAGCAAGATGATACGAATCGCGTGGGCGATCGCAGTCGCGACGCTGGCTTACATAGCGGTTTGCGGAGTTGCAACGGCCGCATCGATCGCGCCGCTTCCGGCGGTAGTTGCGAGCGACATTAGCAATGTCGTTCCGGCATATTACTGGAACGGCGGGTACTACAGATATCGTTGGAATGGCGGTTATTACCACCACCGGGGCTGGCGGCACGGGCGGTGGTACTATTATTGATCGGTGATACTTGGTGCGTGTATGCCAAAGGTAGCAGTACATTTCGGTGAAGTGTTTTGTCTTACCGGCGGCGTCGCGCACCGAAACGAATCACCGAGCATTCTTGGCGCGCGGCTGCCAATCAAGCAGCCGCGACGCCTGGCCTGCGCCAATCGAATGATAGCCACTCGCGAAATTGACGAAATACCACGCCCACGAGATCGTGCCGGGCGTTGGTAGCTTGCTCGACCGCAAGGCCGGGTGTGATGCTGGCCGGCCAAATTTGTCTCAGATCAGATCTCTCTACTGCGCCGTGAGGCAGAATTTGCCTGCACGTATTGGTTTTTCGGCGTCATTATCCAAAGTATCCTACTTGAAGCAATTGACTGGCGAGATGTTCGTAAATTCAATGAACCTATCTCTCGTTTTCCTGAGGCGTTTGGCATATTTAGGTTTTTCGCTATCCGGTGAAGCACGGCACGCGATGACGGTACGGCCGTTTGGGCTTGGCTTGCTCAGTTTTCTTGTTTCCTTAACGTTATAACGTTATCATCAATGGATTCATTTTCGCCATGCTATTCAACCCAGAAAAGGCGTTCAATTGACGCAACCAGTTGCTAGATCGACTGGCAACCATGGTACCATTGAAAATAGCCCGCAACGGTGGAATGGTGACTTCGCGCCGGAACAGCGCAACCGGGCGCTAAGTACCGACGACACCGCGCGCAGCGGTGCCGACAGCCTCGACCGGCATTTCGCCTGCCTCCGTGATCGCCACGATCCGGCACGGGCAGCTTTCAAGCCCTTGGTAGCGCCACACGAATGCACCGATGATGCAGCGCCTGTTGAGCACCAACTCAATATCGCCACCGATGTTCTCGGCGTGAAGCAAGCCCTCCTGGAAAGCGTAATTGTGAAAAGGAAACATATTCTGCATCACCCGCCGGCCGGACCGTTTATGGGTATATTCGAAGGTACCGAAGAAATCCGCCGGCGCCTTGCCGGTTTCCTGCTGGAATTCTCGGGCGATATCGGGGCGCATGTCGCGGATCGAAGTGTTCATCGGATGATCGCAGGAGCCGGTGTCCATCCCGAACCATTTTATTTTTCTCTTTAGCATCCATTCCAGCATGTCCATATTTGGTCCCGGGTGGTAGCAGAAATATCTCACCAGATCCTGTCGTTGCTGACCCTCGTAGTAGCGATGCCACCCGGTGTGGATGATCAGGATATCCCCGTCGCGTATGTCCGCGCCGACCTTTTCGATCATCGCCGGTGTAATCACACTCCAGTCGGTGCACTGATCGGACAGGTCGATCACGACGCCGGCATTTACCAGATAGTCGAGCGGGAGGGATGCCATGTCGCCGGCGCGCCCATCGGTGGCGTGCATGGCTCCATCAAAATGAGTACCGACATGAAGCGCTGTCTCAATTCGTTGGGCGACTATCATGTTGCTTTGCAGGGTCTGCGCGTAGTGGAGTTTATTCCCGGCATAACCGACCCATCCCGGCGTGTGAGCATTCATTGTGTGCGACAAATCAACGATTTTCATCGAGTGTTTCCTCAGAATCAGATCGGTTGTAACCTGGCCATCGCAGCAGCGTCACAACATGCCCGCGGTCCATCCGATCGTCCACACAGGGCTCCCCAGTGTTCCGTGACACAGGAGACAGCGATATCTGATTGTGATCTGCGCGCAGTTGATAAGGTTATTATGCTCTGGCAAGGTCCGCAAGCTGTTGTGCGAGCGTTGTCTAGCACTGGCAAGGAAACAGTGACGATCTCACGATTTTCTAAAATTCGTGGCCGCCCAAACCGGAACGAACGATGCCCGCTTTAGTAGTTCTTGAGCAGTCACACGTAACGCCGCGCCGGGCCGAGATCGCGCAGTTGACCGAATCCGGATCTCCGAAGCTCTGTTGGGGCACCATAAGGTAGCGAGGAAGGTTACTCGAGTTCGTGATTACAAATACGTGCGGCGCGTCGGCCGTGCCTCGGTCATTTCACCGCCATCCAGCCCGACTCGCTTTGATGCAGAGCAATTAGCCGATCCCGCCAGGGACGTTGCGGCCAGCTTCTCGCCATGGGTACGGACATGCCACACCCCCGGCCGGGCCGGCCGCCACGCGGTGCCCGGTGGCCACCTGAATGGTCCATTTCGTTGAAAGGGCTTTGGAAAAGCGGCGGAGATCGAATCTTTGGAGCCGCAGGGGGGCACTGGCAGCAAGCGGATTCGCCGGTCGACAGGTCGAGCGGCCGCGCGGCGGGCTCAACGCGGGCCTGTCATCAGTCGGGCGCCCGCGTGCCAAACTCCTTGCGCACGATTTCGTTATGCTGACCGAGCGCCGGAACCGCGCCGAACCGCAACCTTTCGCCTTCTCGTAGCGCCGCGGGTGCCGGATAGAACACCGGTCCTGTGGGCGTCGCGACGTCGATCCGACGCAGATGGGGATGCTTTCCCAAGCCATCCATATCATTAAGCAGCGCGAAGGCGATCTCCGCACCGGCCAGCCGATCGATCAAGTCGGGGGTATCGCATTCAAGGAAAAACGCGGCAATCAGGCCGTCGGTCTGATCTCGCTTTGCGACGCGATCGACGTTGGTCGCAAAGCGTTCGTCGCGCGCCAGTGTCTCATCGCGCAGCACTTGGCTAGCCAAGATGCGCCACTCTCGGTCGTTCTGGATGGCGATGAGAACCGCTGCTTTGTTCTTTGTTTCGAACACGCCGTAGGGAGAAATCGATGGGTGGGCGAGTCCCATGCGTTGAGGTGACCTACCGCCCTCATGCTGCAGAAGCGGCACCGTCAGCCAATCCGCCATCGCATCGAACATCGAGACGCTGATCAGGCTGCCTTCACCGCTGCGTGCACGCAGCATCAAGGCTTCGAGAATTGCCGCATAGGCGTTAAGGCCGGTGGCGATATCGACCACCGATACCCCCACCCGTCCAGGGGACTCCGGGGTTCCAGTCAGAGAAGCCAAGCCGGATTCGGCTTGGATGAGCAGATCGTACGCCTTGCGAGAGGCGTAAACACCGCTCTCCCCGAAACCTGATATCGAGCATTGAATCAAAGCTGGATGGCGCCGCTGAAGGCGTTCGCGATCAAATCCGAGTCTAGCCAGAGCGCCGGGCTTCAGATTCTGAATGAAGACATCAGCCCGGGCGAGCATCGCCTCAAGCAGCGCTTTGTCTTCATCTAAAGTCAGGTCGAGAATAACCGATTCCTTGCCGCGATTGAGCCAAACGAAATATGCACTTTCGCCGTGGACGAGGCCGTCATAGCCGCGCGCGAAATCGCCTTCCGGCCGTTCGACCTTGATCACACGTGCGCCGGCGTCGGCCAATCGACAAGAGCACATGGGAGCGGCCACTGCCTGCTCCACTGACACCACCAATAATCCGTCGAGCGGTAATGTCATCGCCAACTCAGTATGACCTGGGCAAGTCGAGAACGTGTTCAGCCAGATATGACAGAATCAAGTTCGTTGAGATTGGGGCGACCTGGTAGAGGCGCGTTTCGCGGAATTTCCGTTCGATATCGAACTCCTCGGCAAAACCGAATCCGCCATGAGTCTGGATCCCGACATCTGCGGCAGCCCACGATGCGTCAGCTGCCAAAAGCTTGGCCATGTTGGCCTCGGCCCCGCAGTCGCGTCCGGACTGGTAGAGCGCCGCCGCATGATAAACCATGAGTTCAGCAGCCCGCATCTGGGCGTAGGCACGGGCGATTGGAAATTGCACGCCCTGATTCTGTCCGATCGGCCGTCCGAACAGCACGCGCTGCCTTGCGTAGTCCGCAGCTTTCCGGATGAACCATTTAGCGTCACCGATACATTCGGCGGCGATCAGAATTCGCTCGGCATTCATTCCCGACAGGATGTAACGGAAGCCCTTGCCCTCTTCGCCGATCAGATTGGCTGTCGGTACTCGCAACCCATCAAAGAAAACCTCGGTCGTTGCATGGTTCATCATAGTGCGGATCGGACGAATGGTCAGCCCGGCCTTGGCATCACGTAGATCGACGATGAATACCGACAATCCGTCACTGCGCCGTTCGACTTTGTCACGCGGCGTAGTGCGGGCCAGCAGAACCATCAAATCCGAATGCTCAATCCGCGACGTCCAGATCTTCTGGCCGTTTACGACGTAGTGGTCGCCGTCGCGAACGGCGGTGGTTCGCAGGCTCAACGTGTCTGTACCGGAGGTCGGTTCGGTGACGCCGAAAGCTTGCAGGCGAAGCGTCCCCTTCGCGATGTCCGGCAGATAGCGCTGTTTTTGCACGTCACTGCCATGGCGCAGGATCGTTCCCATTGTGTACATCTGCGCATGACATGCGGCGCCATTACAGCCACTTGCATGGATTTCCTCGAGGATGACCGCCGCGGCGCTCATTGGCAGGCCACTTCCACCGTATTGCTCGGGAACGAGCGCTGCGAGGTAGCCGGCCTCGGTCAGGGCAGTGACAAACTCGGTGGGGTATTCTCTGTTGCGGTCGAGTGCGCGCCAATACTCACCTGGAAACCGCGCGCACAGATCATGCACCGCTCGTCGAATGTCTTCGAACGGGGTTTCAAATTCGGATTCAACTGTCGACATCGACCAACTCACCGCCAGACAGGAGGCCAGCCGCCAAGCGCGGTCGATATCGGGACAATCCCGCATTTGCAAGTCGTCCCTACACTTGGCAGTTAGTTTTTCGCCGGCAACCCTTGAACCACCGTCAAAAGTCAAGGGTTCGTCAGCGGCGCTGCGGCGCCGTCCCGCGAGCGCCGGGGGCACGCCTGACTGCGATGCAGAGGCCGATCGTACGAGTGATGCATTGCCCGGGCGATCCGATGCATGGGCCTTCAGACTATGACCGCGAAGCCGCACCTTCTGCGCCAACCCGCCTGCTGACTTTATTTGCAACTTTGCTTATACTTTTCTCATTCATACAATTTTAAGATGTTGCCACAGAGCGGCCGTGTGCCTGAAGCCGAACTCTCGCTGTCCGTCATCGCCAAGGCTGGCAAACCGATGGTAAAGGTGACGGCACGCACGCCCCAGGCGCCTCGGCTTTCTCAAGGGAAAGATTCAGGTTCCCGAAGATTTTGACCGGATGGGCGAGAGCGAGATTCGTGCGGCTCTCGATAGCGAGGGATGAAGATACTTCTTGATACGTAGCTGCTGTTTTGGGCGGCAGGCGCTCCCGAACGCCTGTTTGGGGAGGCCCGGACCCTCATCGATGAATCTGAGAATCAGCTGCTTTTCAGTGCGGCAAGTCTCTGGGAGGTCGCGATCAAGCGGAGTCTGGGCCGCGCCGACTTTGAAGTCGATCCTCGCGTGCTACGCCGCGGTCTTCTGGATAATGACTATGAGGAACTGCCGATCAGGAGCGAGCACGCTATCGCGATCGACGGCTTGCCAGCGATTCACGAAGATCCCTTCGACCGCATGCTGGTGGCCCAGGCGGTCGTTGAAGGCATCATTCTTGCGACCTCCGACCCACTGGTCGCTGGCTCACACAGAAACTACCGGCCCCTTCCGGCCGAAACTGCTGTAGATCAAGTACAGACTCAGTATGAGGACGAGGCCGGCATAGACATAGAAAAGCTGTTCGGGGCGAAAAAACGCAAAGAGTCGGACGACAGCATCGGGATCCAGGAACAGGATGGTGATTCCGCGAAGGAGCAGGATCCATCCGATGAGCGTGACGATGATGGTCAGCGGTCCACCAGACCACACATTATGGGCAAGCACCATTGCCAGACCGATGGCGATGATGATCATCCCAACAAGGAGCAGCAGCGGACGGTCATTCACGAGCGCGATTGCCGTCTCGACCATTGTTTGCTTATGGGCAAACATCGCCAAGGAGTATAGCAGTGTGAAAAGACCAATCAGCCTGCCAAGGAAGATGGTACGTGCGGACATCGAAGCCTCCCGGCCAAATGGCCCTCGCGACGCAGGAACATTCGCGGATTATCCGGTGAGTCGGCCAGCCTTGCACGATGATAATGCGGTCGCAGGAGCTGATCGGCGAGGCGCCTGAATTGACAACTGTGCAAGTTAGCGCTGCGCGAGGACGGACTCATCACCATCAGCGCCAAGGCCGCGACGATTGTCGATTTCGAGGATTCGTCTCTTCTTTCCGATTTCGGAGATTCCTGTCTGGGATCAGCTATTGGCGCTTTCGGGAGTGAAATCGCTCCAGACAGTAGTGTCGCACAGACCGCAGCTACTCGGCCGGACTGGTGACCGCATGTCGAGCGCCGTCGGCTGCTTGCATTTCCTGCTCGACCCAGAGGCTATGATTCTGCTTCGCCCAATTAACGTCGACCGTGCCATCCCACATGGCCTCAAATGCACCTTCCTCGCCGAGCGTGCCAATATAGATGTGCGCGAGCATCACGGCGACAAACAGGACCGCCACCACGCCATGAATAATCTGCACGACTTCCATGCCCGAAATGTCGGTAACATAGAAAGGGAACATCAGCAGGTAGCCGGTAGCGGCGACGGTGATACCAGCAAGGACAACGACCCAATAGATCATTTTCTGGCCGGCATTGAAGCGATAAGCCGGCGGATGCCTATGTCCGATAAGGCCGCCACCCTCCTTCAGCCATTCCAGATCAACCCGGTTGGGAATGTTCCACCTAATCCACATCACTATGATAAGCACTACGCCCAGCGTAAATGGAATACTCAGGTAATTATGGGCGTATTTGGCCCACTGCGACCAGGTGCTGAAGGCTTCCGGCCCCATCCAAGGCAGCAACAGATCCTTTCCGAACGTGATGTTGAGGCCCGTCAGGGCAAGAATAATGAAACAAGTTGCCGTCATCCAGTGCACGAATCGCTCGAAGGCATTGAATCTTATCAGTGTGCGACCGGAGCGTCCCAACTCCATACGAACCGTGCCGTGGCTCAAATAGAATACGATGAGGAGCGCCAGCATCCCCAATATGACAACAGCGCCGATCCAAGGCAGCGTAATCTGGTGAAACCGCCGCCAATCACGACCAGCCGGATGTTCGATGACGTAGGACTTGGTGTCGGGAATTGTGCCCCGGCCCTGAATCTTGCTCATCTCTTGTAGCAGCTGCTGCTCCTTGACGGCGCTTGCGTCAGGGTCGACGGAGGTCGGCTGTTGCGCGCACAGCGGCGTCGCAAGGGTGACGACAAGGACGACGGCCAACAGGCAAGTGAGAAGACTAATACGTGCCAGCAGTGTCGCCATGCCTACCTCCTCCATCTCGTTCCCGCGCCATTTTTGGTTTGGTTTTTTGCTCTCCGCTGGTGTTCCGAAGCAGGAACGAGATTTACACGGCAATGGTCTCGCGATAGGCCGTGCGCCAACCCCAGGCACCGGAGCCGTAACCACGCTTGAGCACCCGCTCCTTGTAAATCTGGGCTATGATCTCACCGTCGCCAGCCAATAGCGATTTGGTCGAGCACATCTCCGCACAAAGCGGCAACTTGCCCTCAGCGAGTCGATTGACCCCGTATTTTTCGAACTCTTCCCGCGAGCCGACCTTCTCTGGGCCGCCGGCACAATAGGTGCACTTGTCCATCTTGCCACGGGAGCCGAAGTTGCTGACGTTGGGATATTGCGGCGCGCCGAATGGGCAAGCGTAGAAGCAATACCCGCAGCCGATACAGATGTCCTTGGAATGCAGGACTACGCTGTCGTCTGTGGTGTAAATGGCTCTTGTCGGACAGACAGCCTGGCAGGGTGCGTCGGTACAATGCATGCAGGCCATAGAGACCGAGCGTTCGCCCGGCTTGCCGTCGTCGATGGTCACGACACGCCGACGGTTGATGCCCCACGGTACCTCATGCTCGTTCTTGCAAGCGGTCACACATGCATTGCAGTCGATGCAACGGTCGGCATCGCAAAGGAATTTCATGCGAGCCATGGCCTCTGACCTCCCTCAGGCTGCCGTGATCTGGCAGAGGGTCGCTTTGGGCTCCTGCATGCCGGTCGCCGGGTCGTAACCGTAAGTGGTAATCGTGTTCGCGCTTTCGCCGAGTACGTAGGGATCGAGACCCTTGGGGTACCGGTCGCGCAGGTCAGTGCCGGCGTACCAGCCGCCGAAATGGAACGGCATCCATGCGACGCCCTTGCCGACGCGCTCAGTTACCAGCGCCTTCATGCGGGCGCGCGAACCGTTCTCAGCACCTGTGACCCAGACCCAGGAACCATCCTTGATACCGCGCGCGGCGGCGTCGGTTGGATTGATTTCGATAAACATGTCCTGTCGTAATTCGGCAAGCCATATGTTGGATCGTGTCTCCTCGCCCCCTCCTTCATATTCAACCAGGCGACCGGAGGTAAGAATAAGCGGGAACTGCTTTGCCATGCCCGCATCAATCGCGGCCTTCTGCACCGAGAAGCCGATATTTGGCAGCCGGAACTGCTTGGCGTCCGGCAGGGTGGGATATTTTGCGACCAGATCGACCCGTGGTGTGTAGATTGGCTCGCGGTGCACTGGCGTCGGATCCGGCAGGTTCCAGGCGACCGTGCGAGCCTTGCCGTTTCCGTAGGGAACGCACCCATGCATCAGAGCAACTCGTTGAATACCGCCGGACAGGTCGGTGGACCATGAAACGGTGTCCACTTTGTCCTCGGTGCCAGCGACCTTTTCGATGGTCGCGAGTTCCTCGGGCTTCAGGTCCTTGTCCCAACCGAGCTTTTTCAGGACGCCCATCGTGAATTCCGGATAACCGTCCTTGATCTCCGAGCCCGGGGGAAATGCCCCTTCGGCCAGCAAGGTGACGCCATTGCGCTCGATGCCAAAGCGTGGGCGGAAACCGCTGCCGCCATCCATTGCCGCGACGGTTGAATTGTAAAGGAGCGGTGTGCCAGGGTGCTTGAGATCGGGTGTCCCCCAGCAAGGCCACGGCAGGCCATAATAGTCGCCTTTGCACGGCCCCTCCTTGGCCCGCAGCGTGATGAGGTCGAAATCCTTCTGGTTGGCCATGTGCAGCTTCAGGCGTTCGGGCGACTGCCCGCAGTAACCGGTTGACCAGCTGCCACGATTGATCTCGCGCAGGATGTCTTCTGGGAGTGGTCGGTCTCCTTCGACCTTGATGTTCTTGAACAAGCCATCTGCAAAGCCGAGCTTGCGGGCCATCAGATACAGGACTTGATAGTCGTCCTTCGACTCGAATCCCGGTGCAACGATCTGCTCGCCCCACTGCAGAGATCGGTTGGAGGCGACCCGTGAGCCGGAAGTCTCGAACTGGGTGCATACCGGTAGCAGATAGGTGCCGTCTTTGCGTCCGGCGTTGAGCGACAACGATGCCCATGTGGTGGGATGTGGATCCGCCACGACCAGCAGATCGAGCTTCTCCATTCCTTTGAGCGATTCGGGAATACGAGTGATGCTGTTGCTGGCATGACCCTGCACGAACAGAGCCCGCACTCCGTCGCTCTGCGCAATCTGGTCCTTGGGTAGCAGGACCGCGTCGAACCACCTTGTCAGCGGGATCCCGGGCGTTTCCATAAATTTCTGAGAAGCGAATCGGGAGACAAAATAGTTGTAGTCAACCTCCCAGACCCGTGACCAGTGCTTCCATGCGGCCTCAGTCAGACCGTAGTAGAATGGCAGTGTAACGACGTCGAGACCGACATCGGTGGCGCCCTGGACGTTGTCATGGCCACGGAAGATATTAGCCCCGGTTCCGGGCTTGCCGACATTCCCGGTCAAAAGCAACGCGATACAGCTCGCTCGGACATTTGCTGTTCCAACCGAATGTTGGGTCTGCCCCATGCACCAGATCAGCGTCGCAGGCTTCTCAGTCGCAAACATTTTGGCGACGCGTTCGAGTTGCGCACCAGGAACGCCGCTTACCCGTTCGACTTCATCAGGAGTCCATTTGTCGATTTCCTTGCGGGTCTCGTCCATGCCATAGACGCGCTGCTTGATGAAGTCCTTGTCTTCCCAACCGTTCTGGATGATGTGCCACATCATGCCATAGAGCACCGGAATATCGGCGCCCGGACGAATACGAACGTATTCGGTGGCGTGCGCGGCCGTGCGGGTGAGTCGTGGATCAACCACAACAAAGTTCGCGCGGTTGAGCTCCTTACCTTCCAGCAAATGCTGCAACGACACCGGATGCGCCTCGGCTGGGTTGCCGCCCCAGATGATCATAGTCTTCGAGTTACGGATATCGTTGAAACTGTTGGTCATCGCGCCGTAGCCCCAGGTATTGGCTACGCCAGTGACTGTAGTTGAGTGACAAATGCGGGCCTGATGGTCCACATTGTTCGTGCCCCAGAAGGCCGCGAACTTACGGAAGAGATATGCCCCCTCATTGGTGAATTTGGCCGATCCAAGCCAATAGGCCGCGTCTGGCCCAGACTCTTTTCGGATGGTCATCAATTTGTCGCCGATCTCGTCAATCGCCTGATCCCAGGTTGTCCTGGTCCACTGGCCATTTACGAGTTTCATCGGGTATCTCAGACGCCGCTCGGAGTGCACGAGTTCGCGTACCGCGGCTCCCTTGGCGCAGTGCGAACCACGATTGAACGGGCTGTCCCAGCTCGGCTCTTGGCCAATCCAGATTCCATTCGCCACTTCTGCGGTTACCGTACAGCCGACCGAGCAATGGGTGCAGATGCTCTTGCGAGTGATAACCACCGCGCCCGCAGGCGCCGGAGGGCCTGCCTTCGCCTTGCGCACCCCGCCCAGTGGTAATCTGCCGAATGCGGCCAAGCTCCCGGCAACCAGACCAGACCGACGCAGGAAGGCGCGGCGATCAAGACTGCTTTTCGATGCGCCCTGCAGGGCGAATGAGAGCGCGCTACGGCGAGAGCAATTTTCGCCCCTGCGAATTAGCACTGGTCCCTCCATCAGGCGGATAGCGATTGACCCGATAAAAGGTCTTCACCTCTTCAGTCTCTCGATAACGAGCCTTTCGCTTTTCACTATTCCTGTCGGAATCGGCGAGGGCTTCGCGAGCCAGCGGTCCGCCGGTCGCAAGCGTTATGGCCGCTCCAGCTGCCAATACACGAAAGAAATCGCGACGGCCTACTTGGTTCTGCTTTTCCACTCCCGCTTCTCCTCGGGTTACGCATCAGATCCAGGAGTCTGGTTCCACGTCGAGGATTTACGGATTGCGCTCCTGAAAGGACGCATTAAACATCCGTCGCGGATGGTCGGGGTCCACCGCAACACACAATAGCGATCAACTTCGATAATCCCGCAAGCTTGCACTTTGTTCCATTATTCCACCGCTGATTTCTCGGATCATCATCCGGTTCGGGCGTCTCGTTCGATGCTTTTGAGGTTCGGCCTTTGCAAAGAGGAGCCGGGTACCGCAGCGGTCAGGCGGCGCCACCGCAACCCGCCGCTTTCACTTTATTTCAGTTGAAGTTTCCCGTCGCAATCCGCCGGGCCTACCGATTCTATCGAGTTGCCTGGCTGGCCTGCCAAGCGGTCGGCGCGGTGATTTTCCTGCATTGAGCCGTATCGATTCCGGCAGACCATTGGTGCATCGACAGATCTCGGCCCGGCTTGCGGTGGCCTGCCGATCGCAGCCTGCCCAAGCGCGAACCGCATCGCTTCAGCGAGCGCCGCAAGCGAATGCACGCGGAGCGCCGCGTGCCTTTAGCGCATGACAAATGGATTTGCCACTTCGTCAGCTGTCGATATCCAGACACTTTTGGTCTGCAAATATTCCCATATAGCGTCCTGTCCATTCTCCCGGCCAAGACCGGATCGCTTGTACCCGCCGAAAGGAGACATATAACTTACCGCTCGATAGGTATTGACCCAGACCGATCCGGCCTGCAGCCTCTCGCTGCTGCGAATGGCGCGCTTGATACTCGTGGTCCAGACACCGGCCGCGAGACCATAGGGGCTATCGTTGGCAATAGAGATGGCTTCATCCTCGTCCGCGAAGGGAATGATGGATAATACCGGGCCGAACACTTCTTCGCGCGCGATTCGCATTTGGTTATTGACACCGGAAAAGATCGTGGGCTCCACAAACCACCCCTCCCCGCATTCCGGGCGGTCGGCTGGGCGTCCGCCGAGCGCCAGGCGAGCGCCCTCCTGTTTGGCAACATCTATGTAGCCTAAGATTTTTTGGTACTGTTGGCGCGTCGTGACCGGTCCGATCTGAGTGTCGAGGCTCATCGGGTTACCCATACGTGCCGTGGATGCCAGGGCGAGCAACTTTTCGGTCAACGGTTTTTCGATGGATTTTTGAACAAGAAGGCGCGAGCCGGCTATGCACGTCTGTCCAGTCGCCGCAAAGATGCCGGAGATTACCCCTTTGACCGCGTCATCAAGTACTGCGTCATCGAATACGATGTTGGGCGATTTGCCACCAAGCTCCAACGTTACCTTCTTGAGGCCCCGAGCTGCAGTCTCATAGACTTTCTGTCCGCCCATCTCGCCGCCGGTAAAGGCTACCTTAGCTACGTCCGGATGCGCCACGAGAGGTTCACCGACCTCCGGCCCGTATCCGGTTACGACATTGACGACGCCCTTGGGAAAACCGGCCTCTTCGATCAGCTTGCAGAACTCGAGCATTGAGATTGAGGTGTGTTCGGAAGGCTTGACCACGACCGTACAACCGGCAGCCAACGCAGGCGCCAGTTTCCATGAGGTGAGCAGAAGCGGAGAGTTCCATGGTGTGATGGCAGCAACGACCCCAACCGGCTCATGGCGAGTGAAATTAAAGGTATCGGCCTTGTCGATCGGTATGACGGAGCCTTCGATCTTGTCGGCAAGGCCACCGTAGTAATAATACCACTGCGGCAGGTAGCGGACCTGCGCCCCCATTTCTGCGATCAGTTTGCCATTGTCTCGGACTTCGAGCGCGGCCAGCCTCTCAGCCTCACGTGCGATCAGATCACCGAGGCGACGTAATACGGCTCCGCGCTGACTTGCCTTGAGCTTCGGCCATTCGCCGGATGTGAGCGCGGATTGGGCCGCCGCAACGGCGTCATGCACATCAGCTTCGCCGCCGCGCGCAACCAGCGCCCATGGCTTCCCGGCATAAGGATCAAACGACTCGAACCATTCACCCGAGCGGGCGTCCACCCAGTCGCCGCCAATGAACATCTTGTAGGTCAGCAGATTCGACATTTGGAATATCCTTCCTTACCGTCAGCCCCGGTGTGCGGATTCTGCGCCGAGCAGTGCCTGGCGAAACCGCGACTTTAAGAAAGATCCATCCCACGGGGGCAGCACCAACCTATCACGCGCACATGAAACCTTGAGAACGACCAGCGCCGGGCCTGGGGCGCCGCGCAAAATGGTCACGCCACCCTCGAGCTCGTTCTGCGCCCGTACGGTTGTTGTTTCAAGGAATCCGGACGTACGCGCGATGCCCGCGAGATCCACGCCGGCACCGGTATGAGTTCGCTGCATGCCGGTTTCGCCATAATGTTCGTTGTCGATGACCGCGATTGCCAGATTGCCGGGCCGTTTGACCGCGATGGTCGCTAGCGCGCCCAGTCCCATCAGCATTTCGCCATCGCCGGTGACGACCAGGACTCGCCGCTTTGGTTGGGCAAGCGCCAGACCGAGCCCGACCGTGGCAGCACTGCCCATGGCTCCCCAGAGGTAGAAATTGAGTGGATGATCGCCAACTGCGGCGCAGTCGTAAGTCGTCGAGCCGAGACCGGATACCACCAACAGGTCGCCACGGTCGGCCAGCATTCGGGCGACCACGTCACGACGTTCGAGCTTTGCTGCGGCCTGCATGAGTATCTAGTCCTTGAAGAGCTTGGTTCCAAGCATCCGCTGTGAGAGGAGGACGGCCGCCGTCAACCCGCCGTTAAAGGCGATCCGCGCAGCCGCTTCGACGGCGGATGCCGCGAATTGCGGTTCCGTCACCTCATAGACGACAGCTCCTGTCAGCCGCAGGACGTCGGCGGTGATCTGGCCCATCGGTATTTGCCAGGGATTCAGTTCGCCCCACTCGCCTCGCATTGTCACAATGATGAGCAACGGAAAGCCGCACACCTTTGCAAGCGAGAACGTATTGACGCAATTTCCGACGCCGCTGCTCTGCATCAGCAGGACGCCGCGCTCGCCGCCGAGCCAAGCCCCCGCCAAGATCCCAATCCCTTCCTGCTCGGCTGTGAGCACGATCGACTGCATGTCGTCGGCGGACTCGCACAACTCGATGAGCTGCGCATGGCCGGCGTCGGGTACATAGGTCACTTGCCGGATATTGAATTCCTTGAACTTCCGAAAAATCTGGACCGGCCAGGTTTGTCGGTCATCAGCCATGCTATTGTGGCTCGTGTCTTTGGCCTGCATTGTTCGTGTGCACCCTGTCTTGGTTCTCGGACGCGATTTTGAAGCTGTCAGGCAATCCGGCTGGCGGTGCGGACCCAACCGCGCACCTGCACACCCACCAGAACCGATCACAGCACCATCTCAAGCGTCGCTGAAATTGGCCCGGCGTTTCTCGCTGAAGGCGGCAATCCCTTCTTTATAGTCTGGGGTTTCCCGGAGCTTCTCGTAAGCGTGCCCCTCGATCTCAAGGCCCGCGGTCAGACTGGTGTCATAGGACGTATTCAATACCCGCTTAACCGTCCTGAGTGCCAGAGCCGACATGCGTGTGAGCGTTGCCACCATTTCGGCAAGGATTCCTTCGAGCGCTATCGTGTCGTCGGCGACACGTGTCAAAAGGCCCCACGCCTGCGCTTCAGGTGCAGTGATGCGCCGGCCGAGCATCATCATATCGACCGCACGCGTAAGCCCGGCGATACGCGCGATGCGTTGGCTGCCGCCGCTGCCCGGAATCTGGCCAAGCGTCACTTCGGGTAAGGCGAGAATTGTATCCTTGGTCGCGATGCGGATATCGCAGGCCATAGCCAGTTCAAGGCCGACACCCATCGCGTATTTTTCCATCACACAGATGACAGGTTTGGGGCAACGCTCGGGCGAGGCGATATTCCATGCGAGATCTGACATGCCGTCGCGTTCGATCTGGGGAAACGCCTTCACGTCACCGCCGGAGGTGTACACTCCATTCTTTCCACGGATGACAACGATGCGAACATCAGGATCCCGGCCGAATGCTTCCAAGAGCGCGTTGATCTGGCTGCGTCCGCGGTAGGATATTAAATTCAGTGGCGGGCGATCGAGCCAGAGCAATCCGACTCTTTTGTCAGAGTCGACTTCATAGCGCAGACCGTCGAGATCTTTGAGAATTGCGGCACGTTGCTCGGCATAGTCCTTGCGATGTTCACTGCTCATGAGCCGTCCTTCGCTGCAAACTTGCTGTCGTCGAATAGATCATACTCTCCGGTTCGCAGTTTGCGGCGCAGCAGCTTGCCGGATGCGGAGCGGGGTATGGACTTTACCAGAATGTATTGTTTGGGGCGCTTAAAGCGTGCGAGGCCGCTGCGCAGACATGCTTCGTCGAGCTGCCCGGTCGTAAGATCCGGGCGAGCGGGCTCGACAAAGGCCACCACTTTAGCGCCGAGTCGCTCGTCGGGCATGCCGACCACCGCGCATCCGGCGACCAGCTTGCTACGGGCGAGCGTGTCCTCGACCTCCTCTGGAAAGATGTTTTCGCCGCCGCTGATGATCATGTCGTCGACGCGGCCGACCACATAGATCTCACCATCCTCGTCAAACTTCCCAAGGTCACCGGTTCGATACCACCGGCCCTGAATGGCCTTGGCGTCGGCATCGGGTCGCTTCCAGTAGCCCGCGAAGGCCTCGGGGCTGTCCATGCTGGCCACAATCTCGCCCGCCGATCCAAACGGCAGATCGTCCTCAATATTCCCCCCACGAGATGGGGAAACGACCCGGATAATCTGGTTCATCCCGGCCCTGCCCGCGCAGCCCGGCTTGCGGTCGAGATGGTCGCAGTAACTGAACGTGTAGATCTCGCTTGAGCCATAATAGTTGACGAACAGAGCTGGTTTAAAGCGTTCCAGACATTGCTCGGCCAGGGTGGGCGTCATGGTCATGCCGGCGTAACCAACTCGAGACAGTGAGGTCAGGTCGTGGGAGTCGATTCCGGGATGCCGAAGCACATCATGAAAGATCGTCGGAACCAGATAAAGAGTCGTTACCTGCTCTGCCGCAATAATCCGAAGCACTTCCAGCGGGTCATATTCCGGGAGACAAACCACTGCTCCGCCGAGCAAAGCCGAGCCAAGTAGAATCCGCAAGCCCATCGTATGAAAGAATGGCATCGCGCCGAGACAGGAATCTCCTTGTCGGTACTGGTTGTGGGCAATATGGGAAATTGACGCCATCAGCTCGTTGCGGTGGCTTCGCGGCACCCCCTTTGGACGCCCGGTTGTCCCAGACGTGTACAGCATCAGACAGATAGCGGACTCACTCACCCCAAGCGGACCCGCCACCGGCCGGGCATCAAATAAACGGGCGAACGGCTTGCCGTCGCCCCTGCCGTCGGCGGCGACAATCACGCGATGTGGATCGATCTTGAGCGCCGCGACCGCCTCGGCGGCGGCCTCCCCGGAGGCGCCGTCGAACGCCACAGCCGACGCCAGCGCATCATCAAGACAATATCCGATCTCCTGGCTGCTGGCACGCCAGCTCACGGGAGTGTATATGATGCCAGTGAGCTGGCAGGCCCAATAGAGCGTCGCCATTTCGTAGCAATTGCGCATTACGACCACGAGATGATCGCCTGGCTCGAGGCCGATATCCTTCAAGGCGCCAGCAACCGTTCGAATCTGACAATACCAGTCTGCGTATGTCAGCCGGCGGCTCCCCTCAATGAAGGCCTCGCGTTGCGGCTGCCGGATAACGGACGCGGCAAAGGCCCGACCTAGATCCATGTCATGAACCTCCGCGAATTTCGGCTGCGGCTTTGAGAATCGCGGCGACGATCGACGCATAGCCGGTGCACCGGCAGATATGGCCCGCGAGCATTTCCCGGACCTGCTGCTCGTCGGGTGCCGGCGTTTCACTCAGGAAGTGCGTTACCGAGCACAGAATGCCGGGGGTGCAGAAACCGCATTGCAGGGCGTGCTGGGTGGCGAATGCGCGCTGCACCGTCGAGAGAGAGACGCCGTCGCCCAACCCCTCCACGGTGACGATATTCGCATCGTCCGCCTGCACCGCGTATTGCGTGCAGCTGCGTACGGCCCGTCCGTCAATCAGAACCGTGCAGGCGCCGCATACACCATGTTCACAACCAACGTGCACCCCAAAGGCATGGAGTTCATGACGAAGAAAATCGCAAAGCAGCATCCGAGGTTCGGCGCGGCCGGACCGTCGTCGGCCATTTAGGGTCAGTTCGATCACCGACTGCTCGCCGGCGCGGCGATGAAGTGTTGTCATGACCGGCCTCTCCGCCGCTGCCGCGCATTCTCGACCGCCTCATTGAACGCGCGCTGCACGAGCACCTTCGTGAGCGCAAGACGGTAGTCGGCACTGGCGCTCCGGTCGTCCAGGGGCATCAGTTCGGCAGCCGCATGGTCGGGCACGCTGGCGGCAACCTCGGTGGCCGGGCGTCCGAGAAATCCCGACACGTCGATGGCAACCGGACGGCTCTCCACGCCCCCGACACCGAGCGACAGATCGACCAAGCGATCGTCGGTCCCGAGCCGCAGGCGGCATGCTGCCGCCGCAATGGCAAAGCCGCCGTGTCGTTGTGCGATTTCCGTGAAGGCATGGCCCGTAGCGGGCGGACAGCGAGGCCATTCCAAAGCGATCACCATTTCGTCGGGCCGACGCTGCGTCATGAGAGCCCCAATGAAGAACTCGCGTGCCGGAACACGCCGCTCGCGCCGGCGCGATTGGAGGACGACGGTGCCGTTACCGACGACAAGAGACAGCGGTATCTCTGCGCTCGGATCCGCGTGAGCTACCGAACCTCCGAGCGTTCCGCGATTGCGGGTCTGGAAATGACCGACCCAGGGCAGTGCCATTGCGAGCAGCGGCAGCTCGCCGATCACAATGCTGGACCGCAATGCATCGGCCTGCACTACGCCAGCGCCGGTGACGACAAGATTGGACCGGACCGAAATGACCTTGAGGGCCTGGATACGAGAAATATCAATGACCGCCCGCGGGCGCGCCAATCTCAGGTTGAGCATCGGCCCGAGCGTCATGCCCCCGGCAAGGATCGCTGCCTCCTCGCCCATGGCCGAGAGGAGGCCCAGGGCCTCGGGCAGCGTGTCGGGCCGATGATAGTCGAATGCCACCGGCTTCACGACGACCCTCCGGTTCCCCCTCGCGATCGCCATCGTGACAGCAAGTGCCGCCATCCTCTGTCATTTGGCGAGAGCCGCCGTTCCAGGGAGCGAAAGAATTGAGCGATGAGGTAGCGCATCACTGTGCCGAGCATACGCTGGCCAACCGCCGCGACTTTGCCGCCGATGTCGGCCTCGTAGTCATACGTCAGGCGTGTCCGCCCGTGCGCTTCAGATTGCAGACGCACAAGGCCCGATCCTTGGCCGAACCCCAACGCGCCCGAGGCGGAGCCGACGAGCCGGACCGCGCTTCCCTCGCTTATGTCACACATTTCGATGCGGGCATCGTAGAGGCCGCGGATACCTGCAACGCCGATCAGGACCTGAGCAGAAAACCGATGGGGCCCGTCCTGGGTCAACCGACGACAACCCGGAACGATAGATGCGAGTTCGTCGGGATCCATGAGCCGGCGCCACACCTCTTCGGCCGAAGCCGATAGCACAACTTCCCCGCGCCCGTGCAAGTGTCCACTCTTGTCGGCGCGTGCGTGCCATGCATCGGACCCACGATCGGCTGGCTTTGGCGAGAAATTGCGGCCATTCGCAAGCGACCAGACGCGTGGGAGAGTCAAGGGCAAGGAGATATCGTCGCGCCCGAGCGCATCGGCCACCGCGTTGGCGATAGCCGCAGGGGTGAGCATCGAGCTGCCATCTCCCATTCCCTTGGCGCCCAGCGCATTGACCGGTGAAGCTGTGGTGATGTGGCCGATTTCGACAGGCGGAACCTCGACGGCGGTCGGACAGAGATAATCGGCAAATGTCCCAGACAGAAAGTTTCCCTGATCGTCGTAGGCCAGCTGCTCGAACAAAGCTGCGCCCAGACCATGGGCAAATCCGCCATGGACCTGCCCTTCAACGATCTTGGGATTGAGCTGGGTTCCGACGTCGTGAACCGATGCGTATTTGTCGATTCGGATCGCGCCCGTCTGGGCGTCGATTTCGACGGCCGCCAGATCAATCACAAAACCGAATGTCGCCGCTGAAGCAATCCGGTCAGCGCTATCTACTGCGCCCAGCATCGGCGGAGAAACGACCACCGCGGCCTGGATGCCGGGTGTGACATGGCCCGGCAAGCCAGCCGAATCCCAGTGGGCGCGCGACGCGGCTTTGCGGAATGGCACCCCCTTGTTGGACTGACCGCGTACCCGTGCGTAACCATCGCGAAGCTCGATCTCGTCGGGTTGCGCGTCGAGCAGATCGGCCGCCAGCAAACTCACCTTTCGCGCGACCTCTTCGGCCGACCGCGCGATAGCGTCGACGACGATGGCTGCGAAGCGATTTGAATAGTTTCCTGATGCGATCGACCACGCACTCGTCAAGGTGTCGATTTCCGTGACAACCTCGATATCGTTCGGATGCAAACCAAGCGCATCGGCCACGATCTGTGCCCCGACGGTCGCATGGCCCTGACCGTTAGGCGTACTGCACAGGCGCAGCGTCACCTGCCCGCTGGGATCGACCGAGATCACGGCGCTGGCGTTGGCACCGGACTTGCGGTCCACGCGACCTCGCTCCTGCGCCGTCTGCGCCAACGAGACATAAGCCATGTTCGACCCCGAGGGCTCAACGCCCGCCGCGAGCCCGATGCCGAACAGACGTCCGGCCTGCCTCGCCTTCTCGCGCCGGTCTTTGAGCGCTTCATAGTCGGTGATTCTCAGCAGTTCGACCAACGCGCCTTCATAGTCACCGATATCGAACACTGCACCGGCGGGAGTCTGATAGGGGAACGCCTCGGCAGGTATGAAATTGCGCCGCCGCAGCTCGGCGGGATCCATGGCGAGCCCGCGCGCCGCGATCTCCATGATCCGCTCAAGAGCAAAATAAAATTGGGGGCCGCCATAGCCCCGGTTGAGCCCAACGGGCGTGGTATTGGTGACGATCAGCTCATTATCGATGGCGATATGACGAACCCGGTAGCAGCCATTCGAAGCGGCGTGCATACGATAGAGTGAGGCCGGCTCCGGTGGGCGGATGTAGGCCCCCATATTGGCAACATTGCGCAATCGCAATCCCATCAGCTCGCCATTCTCTTTGAACGCCGCCGCGATGGTTCCGATACGGTCACTCGATGCAGACGATGCTGTCAGATGCTCGGCGCGATCCTCAATCCACTTGATTGGCGCACCAACTTTGCGACTGACTGCCGCCATCAGGACGATATACGAAAAACCTGCCTGCTTGATCCCAAAGCTTCCGCCGCTGCTCTGAGGTGTTATCAGCCGAAGTCGATGCCCTGGCACGCGCAGGGCACCGGCCATGAGTGGCTGGACTACGAAAGGTCCCTGGAAGTTCGACCATGCGGTATAACGATCCGGAGCGCGCTCAAAATGGGCGATCACGCCAAAAGTCTCCATTGGCGTCGAAGCGTAGCGCGGATAGGAATATGAAAGCTCAAAACTCCGATCGGCTGCAGCAAAAGCAGCATCTGGGTCGCCATATTTGAAGCTGCGACGGCTAATTACATTTGATCCGGCTTTCTCGTGGATGATAGGCGCATTAGTTTGCGATGCACTCGGCAGATCGACTACGGCAGGAAGCAATTCATATTCCACATCGATCAGATCGCAAGCGTCCTCAGCAATGTAACGCGTGTCAGCCACCACGACTGCGACCGGCTCACCGACGTACCGTGCCCGATCAACGGCAATCGGATAGTAGGCGACTGGCGCCCTCACGACGCTTGGGATGGGTGCGATCAGGTCTGCGACTTCTTTTCCGGTGACGATCCCGCGCACCCCCGCCAGCGCCGACGCTCGTGTGGTATCAATCCGCACAACGAGCGCGTGCGGGTGAGGCGACCGCAAGATTGCCGCGCAGCAAATGCCCGGTACTGGCGAAAGATCGTCGATGAAGCGCGCTGCTCCGGTTAAGAGCGCCTCATCCTCCTTGCGCGGAACGGGCGATCCAACCCATCGCTGCCCGACACCCATCGATAATTGAGGGTCCACCTTCGAAGACGCGCTCCCAACCCGATGCTGGCTTGTTTCCTCACTCATCTATAGGGGTAGACTTCAGTTACCGCAAATTATAATTGCCAAATATCCTGACCAGTTGCGACGATGTGGAAGATCATTGTGCTGTGATGCCCCGCCATTTTGGGCCTGAGACAGTTTAACACTTGGTCGAGCTTTCAACGAATTATCAGGGAAATCTGTCGCGTCACGACGTCTTCAAATCAATGCTGATTGTCCAATCATCTATTTTAAGAATACGGCTCGATAACCAGCCGCTCGATCGTGGTCCTGGGGCTAACAGTGTTTGCTAAGGCGTTTGCTGCGTCATTCAATTTAATTACCCGAGGTCCGTTTCTGCTGGTATTTACCGCATTTATCCGTGCTCGGCTTCATTGGTCAAAAAGAGTACTTTGATGAGGGCGGCGGCCCATGATACCTCTGTGGTGCCATAAGCGAGGCAGCCAGCACGGCACAAAGTGCTCGTGGTCGTCGCTAACAAGTCTGGTAGTGCTACCGGTTCGTTCGGTGGTGGCGGCGACAATTCCGATAGCAAACATTCGCCCGCCTCAAGGCTCTCACGGCCAGTACCCGCGGCTGGCGTCGCCACATCAGGAAAATCGCAGCAAGCCTGCAACAACTTGGAAATCGCAAGAGGTTCGCGTCGGTGATGAACCCACGAAGGCCGTTTGCGAGTTTATAATCGAAGATCGGCTTGAGGCCGGCTGGCACAGAAACATCGTTGCGAACCGACCAGGTTCCGATGCGACTATGCTGATCTTTTGCCAACAACCAGGTGATATAGAGCTTGGCAGTGTTGGGATGCGCTGCGTCCTTAAAAATCGCCGCGGCCAGATCGGAAATGGGTCAACAGTCGAAATAGCGATATCGATAGGCTGACCGTGTCCTTCATCAAGCTCGGTAATCCATTGGCCATCGTGAGAAACGCGAGCGCCGCTCGCCCACTGGCGACCGTGCGGGCGACGGTGAGGTGCCTGCGGACCCACCGCGGGCTGGCGACCGTGTATCTGTCCACAAAATTCCAACCATATTTATGCATGATGGTATAAAATAGATAGGCCGTGACATCGTCGTCATTCGGATAGCTGGTAATGACTTTCCCTCTGAGCTCGGGTTTCAGTAAGTCCATTGCCGATTTGGGCACCTGTACCTTGTCAACGCTGTTTGTGTTATAGGCGTACGAGAGGCCGTAGATCGCAACCCCGACAAACTGTCCGTCCGGATCCCTGAAGCTTGGGTCGATCTGGTTCTAGCCTTTCGGCCGGAAGGGCCATCAAAGCGCCGCCTTTCTTCCACCGGTCATAGTCCTGAAGCGTCCGGCATATGGTCAAATCAACGTTCAACTTATGATCAGCTAATTCACGATCGATCTTGGGCGATAGAATATTGCTGAAGTCGGCTGGGAGCGTTACTTCGATCCCAGGAAAGCGCTGTTCAAACTCGCACGCCCAAGGCTCGTAGAGCCCCGCAGGGCCGCCCCCATTCACAGCCAGAGCGCCCTCCTTCTTGGCCGCTGAGTAGAGTTCGTCCATTGATTGTGAATGGCCCGCAGCAGTTGGTATGGCGAGCGCTATGGTCAGGGCCGAGCGGACAAAAATTTGACCATGCAGCTCCGAGGCATTCCAGGTCCGCGCAGAGGCAGCTATACTACCCTGCGTTGCAGTGTTAAACCTTGAACCGGCGCCTCGAGCCCTAACCTCCTGGTGACCGCAACAAGGTGAGGCCAACCGTGCCAATCCTGTCCCGCTTCGTGCTCCGCAGAAAAGTCGCCTTTGATTTTGGCCGAAGGCCTATTGGTGGGGACAGTTCTCGCGAATGTGGAGCCCGGTCTCGGAACCCGGTGAGAGGAGCCACCACTTTGTCGCTATCAGCACAAGTAGCATTCCAAAACACATGAGGCAGGAACGAACAACATGCCCCTCACAGCCTCCTATCGCCGCATCCGCGGAAGCTGTCATTGCGGAAATATCCAATTTGCTTTCGACTGGCCCGATTCCGAGCCGACTATCCGAGTCCGCGCTTGTGGCTGCGGCCTATGCACAAAGCACAGGGCGGCCTGGACCTCGCATCCAGAGGGTCGATTTCAACTGCGGATCACCGATGAGGCGCGGGTGACGCGATATCGATTCGGAACGAGGACCGCAAATTTTAACATTTGCCTGAAGTGCGGCGTGATTCCGATCGTCACGTGCGTGATCGAGGGCTCCCAGTATGCGGTCTTCAATGTCAACGCGTTCGACAACGTCGATCGGTCACAGCTTGTCGAGACGGCGACGAGTTTTGAGGGTGAGACAACGGAAAACCGACTGACGCGACGCCGACGAAATTGGACGCCGGAGGCAACGCCGAGTGAGGGTGGAAATTGGTGAGCAAGGTCCTGACTGTGGACTCTGTGTGGGGTCCGGTTCAACGAGTCCGCAGCGGCTGTCGAACTGTTGACGGTCCGCCGGCGGGTCAGCCCGTTTGCATGGTAGATCAACCCGCAAGGTGAAGGCCGGTGCCAGCGGTCGGATCCTAAAAGTGGAAGCCTGAGGAGATCGAGCGCGCCAATCGGTGAGCACTCGGAAGAAGCTTCCTTCGGAAGTGGAGTTGTAGTTGGTCCTCGGTTCGGCATGCCCGCGCCAGGATGGCGACGAGGGCGTTAACGCCTTGGCGGCACATTGATGAATTCATCTCATAGGTTCATGCGGATTCCACCATCTAATCGGCCACCGTCGTCGCATCTATGCTCACCGCCGTGCTCGAAGAACCCCGATAGTCTCGCGGGCGGATTGGTGCCACCGGCACTCGCCATTGCTGTCGGGCTGATCGTCCAGCCGTACGGCCACGGAAGCCAACAAGGCTCAATACAGATGATAAGGAGAATGATCAATGCAGAAACGCAAACTTGGAAGAGGCGGCCTTGAAGTCTCTGCCATTGGGCTCGGGTGTATGGGCATGACCTTTTCCTATGGTCCGCCAGCAGAAAAAAAAGAGATGATTTCGCTCATCCGGACCGCTGTCGAGTATGGGGTTACATTCTTCGATACCGCCGAAGTTTATGGTCCGTTGACCAATGAAGAACTGGTGGGTGAAGCACTTGCGCCATTCAAGGGCAACGTGGTGATCGCTACCAAGTTTGGATTCAAGCTTGATCCGAACGGTGGGCCGCAATGGGTTGGCCTCGACAGCCGGCCAGAGCGCATCAAGCAAGTCGCGGAGGGATCGCTCAAACGGCTCAGAGTGGATGCCATCGATCTCTTTTATCAGCATCGCGTTGACCCCGACGTGCCAATCGAGGATGTCGCGGGCGCCGTCAAGGACCTTATAAAGGAAGGTAAGGTCAAGCATTTCGGCCTTTCCGAAGCAGGTGTGCAAACGATCCGTCGCGCACATGCGGTCCAGCCGGTCACCGCGCTGCAAAGCGAATACTCGCTTTGGACCAGGACTCCTGAAAAAGACGTGTTGCCGATTATCGAAGAACTAGGGATCGGTTTTGTGCCGTACAGCCCTCTCGGCAAAGGATTTCTGACCGGCAAGATCGACCAAAGCACCAAGTTCGACAGTACTGACTTCCGCAACACGCTACCGCGCTTTACGCCGCAGGCGCGCGAGGCCAACCGGGCATTGGTCGACCTGCTGGGTCAGATCGGCCACCGGAAAGGAGCGACGCCTTCACAGATCGCGCTCGCATGGCTGCTGGCGCAGAAACCCTGGATCGTTCCCATCCCGGGGACCACAAAGCGGGCGCGCCTTGAGGAGAACCTCGGAGCAGCCGCCATCGCGCTGACAGCAGACGATCTCCACGAGATCGAATTCGCGACCGCACAGATTACGGTGCAAGGGGCGCGCTACCCTGAAAAGCTGGAGGAACTGACCGGCCGCTGAGCCGCCATCATCGCTCACCGAGCATTCGGGTGGTCGTCGCTGCGCGGGCAGCAAACATCGCTTCCTCGGCAGGCCGACACCCTCCGGGGGCTTGGCACTCACGCGCCTCGCTGGCTCGAAGCAGGACCAGCACAGCACGCGCGCAGTCGCCCGGAGCCAACAAACAATGCACTGGAGCGTATGCCGCGTGTTGAGCCGGTCAACCGCGAGGTCATTATACTGTTCAGCTGAGGAGCGACGACGAGCTGAGCGGGCCATCTGAATCAGGTTCAGGGAGGAGCAGCATGCGAATTGGCATTTTGGGCTCGGGATTGATGGGTGCAAAGCTCGGCACGCTGTTCGCGCGCGCCGGCCATGAGGTGGTGTTCAGTTACGCCCGTCACCAAGCAAAGCTGAAATCGCTCGCGAAGGACGCTGGGCGAAATGCTCACGCCGGCTCGCCGCGCGAGGCGGTGCTGGACGCTGGAGCTCTTCTGCTCGCCGTGCATTGGCTGCGGGTGGATGACGTGCTGAGTCAGGCTGGCGATTTGGCCGGCAAGGTGATCGTCACTTGTTCACTGCCGATGAATGCCGACAACACGCGCTTGGTGATTGGCCAAACCTCCTCGGGTGCGGAGGAACTGGCAAAGAAAGTGCCTGAAGCGCGGGTCGTCTGCGCGTTCAACACCGTGCCGAGCGAGGCGCTTTTTGGCGTTTACGAAGCTCGTCGGGAAAGTGACAGACCGAGCCTCGTCTATTGCGGCGACGATGCGGGCAGCAAAGAGGTTGCCGCCGGATTGATCCGCGACGTGGGGTTCGAGCCGGTGGACGCCGGCTCTTTGAGGATCGCACGCTACACCGAGCCATTCGCCCTTCTCATGGGCCAGCTTGCCTATGAGGGACAAGACGGCCCAGAACTGGCGTACCGGTTCGAGCGGTTCCGGGAGTAATTGTCATGTCTGAGCTCAGCGAATGGGACAGTTTCTATGTCATCGTCGGCTCGGCGGCCGGTGCGCTGACCGGTTTGCAATTCGTTGTCATGACCCTAATCGCGCAACGGCCGGCCATCCGGCTGGCGGAGGCGGGCGCCGCGTTCGCGACGCCGACTGTTGTCCATTTTAGCGCCGCCTTGCTGCTATCTGCGCTTCTGCGCGCGCCTTGGCACACGATTGCTATTCCGGCATTGCTCTGGGGTCTGTTGGGCTTCGTGGGCTTAATTTACACGGCGATCGTCGCACGGCACATAACAACGCAATCCGCCTACCGGCCAGAGTTCGAGGACTGGGTGTTCCATGTGGCACTGCCCTCGACCGCCTATGCGGTTCTCGCACTGTCATCGATTGCCATTCGTCCACACACGCAAGAAGTTCTGTTCGCTGTCGGCGGCGCGACGCTGCTGTTGCTCTTCGTTGGCATTCACAACGCTTGGGACGGCGTCGCCTACCACGTCTTTGTCAACCTGCGAGACGCGGACGCGCAGCCGCCGCAAAGCGCGGCTTCAGAAAGGGAGACACCATGACACGACGCATCAAAGGATAAGGTCGTGGCGGGCAAGCAGGTGGCGGCAATTTGATCGGCGCCGCGCAAGCACAGACTGTTGGGGTTCATGGAGCAAGCGACCGCGATGACTTCGGAAACCACCTTGCATCGGGGCCACGCGCCCTACAGGACATCCAGCAGGGTCAAATACTGGATGGCGGGATGGTTTACGCTCACTTCAAAACAAACTCGGAACCGGAAGCGCGCGGGACGCTCCCGGTTTCGTCTTGTTGACCAGTCGACACCGTTCCGAGTCTGATCGGCTGGCTAGCCCGGGCAGAAAAACCGAGGACGGCTGTAACCGATGACGTTACCCCAGCGATCAAGGACTGGTCGTCGCGCCCAATAGCCGCCGGGACAAGCGACGGGAGGAGGTCCCGCATAAGCCGGATAGGCCACGTAGCCGGGCGCCGGATAGTAGACATGGGGATAGGCGTAAGTGCTGGCGATCGCGCCACCGATTATCGCCCCTCCGACGATGCCGGCCCCGACGGCACAACCCCAGCAACCAGCTTCCGCCTGTGACGGCGCAAGCACTGCGGCGCCGGCCATCATCATGGCAGCGGCGGTGGCGGCAACAACGTTCTTCATGCAAGTCTCCTTCTCTGGACCATCTGTAGAACCGCCCTTTCAGCTTTGGAACATTCCCTCAGCGGCCTTCGCCCGGGCCAAAGTCGCGATGCTCGTGGTCACGCCCGAAATCGCGATGCTCGAATTGATGATGCATGAATTCGAACCGATGGTGACCCGTTCTGGGACGAAGATAAGACGCCAGAATCCTGAAACGACGCTTTTGGGAATCGTCGAGACTCTGGTAAAGCGGCGCGGCGGCATCGGCAAATTGCTTGAGTGCCGTCCCGAACTTTAATACCCGATCTGCGCGATGCTGCAACCGTTCGATCGGATCGCTTGAAGGCGTCTCAGATTCCTTCGCCCTGTGCTCGAGATGCAACTTAGCCAAGTTCCGGCTCGCCTGTTCGAAGGCAGTCCAATTGGCTTCCTGGCCCGGCGTCAATTTAAGTCCCGCCTTCAGCGCGGCGATCCGCGCATCGAGCAATGCCGCACGATCTTCAGATGTGAGCTCTCTCCGATCGCCGCCCATCTCCGGCGGTCGGCCTTGTGCTTGGAGCAGCGTAGCGCCGACGAGAGTGGCGCCCACTGCGGCTGACACTATTGATTTCCACATTGGGATCCCCGATCCACTAACATTTGCTCATTCAGATAAATAACATTCGTCAGTTCGCTCAAGTTAAATCTGCATTACATTTTGGTAAGCTCAATGCTTTCTTGTTGGTATGGATCGGAAGAAATCAGAATACGCCGATCCACATTTGATCATGGCCAAAAAGGTACGGATGGCCGCAGGCTGCCCACTATTATGTTTTGTCATTGATCATTACGCGATCAGTTGTATGCCACCGCCTGCGCTGTGTCGCCATTGCCAGCTTCCATCAAGGCAGTTTAATTGCTACCCCGCCGCACTCTACGACCGAATTGCAACTTAAACTTGGAACGGCGGCGTCAGATTTCCTGGGTCGAGTCTGCCATTCGGTCGCGAGCCGGCGCTGCGCTGCAAACTGTGCAGGCAAGTCTGCTATCGATCCTTTCTGGCGCGATACGCCAAGGCGGCACGTAGTTCTTGCAGTGCGGCACGGCTTGCGCTGATGGCAGAGGCCTTGTGGCCACCAAAATCGTGAGGCGCCGCCTCCATATAGGCAATGGCTCCTTCGAGTTCGCGAATTGCGGCGGCGATCCTTGGATGCTCGACGGCCTCTGAGCGAACTGTTTGGGCGCCCGCAACACCTGACTCGACGCAGATCAACACCAGTCCGACGATGAACATTCCGGCCAACGCTTTCATCGGTACCTCCCGAAATCTCTCGTTTGCTCGGTCCTGATTTGGATGCTGAAGGACAAGTGTGTCTGCACCATGACGTGCCGCGATGCGTTATATGATTGGATCATTGCCGGCCGACATTGCGGCAATCAGCCCTTCATCTTGCTGACCAATCATTCATTTTGTTGTTCTGTCCGCCACGATCGACGATGTCCGGTTGATGACCATCGAGACTCCGTTGGTAAATCGGATTAGCTCGTTGTTATCGGTCACCTGCATCCCGTTAGCGTTGAGCACACCTTGAGGAAATTGGACTTCAACGGCCTTGTTTGATTCGATTCGACCTTTGCGAGTATCGACCAAGGCCTCGCTCAGATGAGCTTCGTATCCACTTGACGATTTTACAACGATGCGTTGGGCAAGAGACAGCATCTCCGATTTTTGATCGTACACACCGCTGACGGCGGTGAGGTTGATGGCTGTTCCATCGGCCGCGTCCAATTTGCCGCGAATGCTGTTCAACTCCAGTATATCTGGTTTCATGATGTCTTGAGCGGCTGCTTCGGCCGTCACCTGATACTTGCGGCCGTCGCGCGTGTAGCCCGACATTCGCGGCGCCTCCATGATGAACTTCGTACCAGAAATCACGACCTTGCCGGCGCTAGCCGGAAGATCGAGAAGGACAGACGCTGGATTAAGCCAGGCCAGGGCTGCCAAGGCCGCGATCAGGAACCCGATGGCTGTCGGAATACCGATGCGCAGCAGACGCACCAAACGGCTGTGTCGCGATGCCCGATGAACGTTGCGCTCGAAGTCGTGCAGCCCCGCCAGTGACCACGACCGCGTTCGCTTGCGCGGGTGCGAGGCGGCCGCCTCGCTGCGTGGAGAGCTTTGATGTCCACCACCGCGGGCCATGGCCGGGAGGGCGTCCCTGACTGGAGCTGTATTTCCGGGCACGTGCCAATCACCGCGAGACGGCGCGGGGATAGCCCAGAAGATCGAAATCCCGCTCGTAGGCCCGATAGACTCGGTCAGCGAGGGCCGTAGTGTAGTATTCTGGCCAAGACCGGTGCGGAGACGCGTTGAGTAGCATGAAGGCTTTCTGCCGCAGCTGGTCGCAGGCATTCAAATGATCAAGCACGCGTGCGAAGTCAGTGCGAAATGATTCCACTCTCCCAACGATGTCAAGTTCGATGCCGGGGACATCGAGCATACCGGCCTGCAAGTGCCAGTGTGCATTGACGCGACGATCAGCGGTTGCTGCCGCATAGGTCACGAAATGATCGAACGACAGCGTTTGATCGCCCCCCTCGGGCAATGATGAATCGATCTCGCGCCGGTGGCGGAGATACTGATGGATGAACGAGTCGCCAGGAACCAGCGGCTTGTCCTGGAACTTGTCCGCCCAGGCCGAGACCAACCGGTCATAGGGATTGCGTACAAAGGAAAAACGCAAAGTTTTCGGGTCCGTCGCCAGACGGTAGAAGTTGGAGATCCCTACGTGATGGGGTGCGGGCAGCCCTGAGTATTTTCGCTTATGTAGTTGCTCGAAAGACGTCGGCTTGAATCCCGCCAGTGCGCTTAATGTCATCTTGATGGTCGTTGAGGCGCATTTCGGAATGCAAACGTAGATCAGACGGTGCTCGGGTAGCACATCAATGTGGCTATGAGGATCATAGCCCTGGGCCATCAACTTGGCGAAATAGGAGCAGGCCGTTGGATCCAGCAAGCCGTTAAAAACATTAACGACGGCGGATCGCGCGCGGCCCAGATAGTGACGCCAGTGATGGTTGATAGGACGCTCGGTCCTACACATGGGATCGTCCCCCGTGCCCCGTAGCGATCGCCCTAGCTATAAACACGCCGCGGCCCCAAATCCTGCATATGAACGCAAAAAAATTTTCACGATGCGGCGACGCATTCGATGTGCCTCGGCGCCCCCCACAAGGCATTGCGATTCCTTTTGAATTTCAGCTTTTCGCTTTTCGGGCAGTGAAACACGCAAGCCACAATCTCGCTCCGGAGCCGGACGCGCACGTACGCGCTTGTGGCCCACAGAATTTACGGTCCTCCAAAACGGCTCGATCACCGGCGACCTTGCTAGCGCTCCACGCCAACCGCACTGGTCACCCTCACACTCAGCCGCACAGTGGCGATCTCGGGTCGCCAAGCTGAATCCTCGCCGCGACGTTATCTCATTAATAGCAGATTCGCGACCACTGCGAGCCTTCCGTGCCGTAAGCAGACGGGCCGATCGTCGCGTTTGCGCTTGGTTGGTGCGTCGCTCGAGACATCCATGCCATCCGCCGCACCTGCCCGATACCCGCGCCACACCGGCGGACCGCCGGTTCCTTGACGCGGCGCAGTGGTGTGCACCGTCGCGATGGCCAGCCGTTCTGTCCCAACGGGCGTGCTCAACCGCAGAGTCTCGTGGCGGAGTCGATCCTCTTACGCCGATTCCAGGCTGCCTCAATCTGTCGAGCACCCGGAATGGCTCGCTTGAGCCCAGGCGCGCCGCCGCCCACCGCATGCAGGTCCGCCCCCAGCGTATAAGATTGGTCACGAGGATATCGTTATCGCTCATAATGCTACAACACGTACCGCTACGGTTGATACCATACCGGATATGGTGCGGCGTTCGGTACAATCCCCTACGCCAGGCCGCGCAATCTCCATTCTGCGTGACAAATAGGACACACCATTCACCCTGTCGGACCGAGCACGCGAGATAGGTCCCGTTCAGCTTCCTGGTTCGCCAAGGCCGGTTTCACAGCGGCCTTCGGGTCGACGTCGGAGCCTTCCTGTCAATCTGCGACCGCGAAGTTCGCGGCCACTGTTCACCCGGCTCGGCCATTTGCTATTGCGCCACCTGTGCTACGCCGTCCGGTACGGCAATCCGTTAGCCCTTTTCCGATACCGGTCGCTTCGGCCGTCACGAATAATCGCAGATGTTCAAATATCCAACACCTAATTTTCCGCCTTCGGCCTCGCCCGTTGTGTTGGCCTATCACGGTTCATGCGGCGGCAAGTCTACGAGCCCCACCTGAGGAAAATATAATCCCTCCAGCTGTCGAACCCACCATTGCCCGGTCCTCGCATATGTGTCCGGGTCGGAGAAGTGATAGTCGTAGAGCAGAGCGCGAACGTATTTGGGCGAGTGATCCGGAAATGGATTGATTTCGAGCAGGGCTGCCACGTGCGGGCTGTTCCTGAGCAACTGCCGCATCAAACCAACAAACCAGGCGTTCTGCGTCGCATTGCCATAGGCAGCAAACCACATCTGCCAGTCGAGTCGTGGCTGATGCGGGATATTCCAGGTAGGACGTCGGGTGACCGGCCCGGGTTTGTAGCGAAATACATATTCCGACCACACCTTCCCGTCGTCCGAGCCTTCAATAATGATCTCGGGGCGTGTGGTCGTTGTGGTGGCGAACAGTCCATAGGGGTTGACGATTAACAGCGGCGAGATGGCCTGCGCCAACGTTCCGGCCAGCGGTAAGTCGGTCTTGGTGAAAGTCTGCCAAATTCGATTGAGGCCGGCCGGCACGATGACGAGTGCAATGCTGACCACCAACGCAGCTGCGGTGCGCTCAGGCGCAGCCGCTTGCTGCCGGGCGCGGGTCGCCAACCACACCGGAATGCATCGGCCAAATGCAGCGTCGTCGAACAGAAAAATGCACAACAGCATCGTCAGCAGATTGAAAAAATTATAGTTGCCGGTGAGCATGATCAGCAGTTGAAATAACAAAATCGCGCAGGCCGCGACAGCGCGCGGGCGCCGCGGCGAAAAGATCAGAAAAGCCACTCCGAGCTCAATGACAAGAGTCGCCGCTGTCGCACCAGCAAGCACCCGATGTGGCAGCCGTGCGGCATACCAGGCGACCGGCGTTGGCAGCGGCTGCGTCCAAAAGTGATAATCAAGTGCGGTCAACTTTCGCCAGGTCGGGTCGCCGGAAAGCAACTTGGCGGCGCCGGCGAGAAATAGAAAGCGGAAAAGAAGCCAGCGATACAGCCAAACGACGACGCGCGAATGCAGGGTAAGGAATATTGCCAGGAATCCGGATTCAAGCAGCAGAAGGTCCCATTGAAAATTGGTAAAGATCTGACCGGCATAAACAAGCGACAGATAAAGCAGGAACGAGCCGACCAGCGACAGCCGCACCCATCTGTCCAGCAGAATGAGTGCCGCGAGCGCGCCACCAACGATCGTTGTAAAAATCAACACAGAGTTGCTGGTGGCGAGCCAGAACACGGTGGGTAAGCGCCAATAGGCGACCACACCCCAACCTTGCCGCGCCGCGGTGAGATATTCGTCGACCGGAAGGATCCCCCCTGCCCCGATCAATCCCAGGATCTGCACCCCTAGCGAGGCAAAGGCGAACAGATAGATTGCACCAAATAGGCGCAGAAAGATCCAGATCACGAGTGGGTCGTGCTCAGGCTCAAGTAACCCATCCCACAACAGCCGGCCGGTCTTGCGGAGGATCTCAGGACGGCCAGCCGACCGCTTCTCAGCTGGTTCGCTCAGCGCCGCAAGACCGGCTCCATGGATGCCGATCCGCCACCCCCCAGCACAGCTCGAGACCTCGATCAGACGCCGACCAGCCCCAGTGGCGATCGAGTTGGTCGGGCGCACCGGCTCCGTCCGCCTGGTTAAGCGCTCAGAGACTCGGTAGTGCAGCTTCGGGAAGTGCGCCGTGACGTCCGGATCGGAACGGCAAGCCGCACTGCCGTCGCTCGGTCTCGGCACCCTTGACGGGCAGACCACGCTGCTGACGTCGGCCAACAACTTGGGGCGCGCCCGATCCATGAAGACTGATCTCTGGCACATTACGGGGTAGCGGTCCGGCGATGCGCCGGTATGCCATTCTATGAAATTTCCGCCCGGGATGGTTCTTTCATGGGATCGAACGGCAAGCTTTAAGCCAACCAGGCGTTGACAGGCGATCAGTCCTGGTCCCCACTGCTGGTGTGGGGCTCGCGCTTCACCACTCGGACAGGCTAGTCCGCCGCCGGCGTGCACAACCTCACGGCCGCACGGCATTCAGGCCCGTTCTAGGACGGCTCTTTGTTTGCCCGCCGGAGAGGCAGATTTAGAGCCAGCATGTCGATCCTTCAGCTGGTTCACAGTGTCGCCTACATTATCGCCGCCGACCTTCGATCCTACGCCAGTCGACCGGGCTTGACGTCCACCGCCAGCAACGGGCTCACTTGGTCCCATTGCGGGGTGCCAAGCTTGACGCAACCAACCATGAGGAGGCCGCATGAGCCGTCCGATCCAAATTCGAATGGGCGGTTATGGCCCTTCGACCACGAGTTTCAGCCGGTCGCTGGCGATGATCGGCGATCGCCTGGTCGCGGCGCTGGGGGATCAAGTGGACGTCAAGTATATTTGGAACGTCATGGATCTCGGGTATCGATCGGAGGATATCCTGTGGCTGGTCGAGCACGGTCTCCTTACCCTCGCCTACCAATCAAGCAGTTATCTCACCGAGCGGGTCCCGGACCTGGGAATAGTCGATCTTCCTTTCATGTTTGAGACCAACCGCCAAGCTCGAGCCGCAATGGACGGCGATCTGGGCAAAGTTCTGGCTCGAAAGATCGAGGAGCGCGTGCCTTATCGGATTCTTGGCTATTTCGAGAATGGGTTTCGACACGTCTCCAACCGCTTGCGGCCGATCAACGCGCCGGCCGACATCGCGGGTATGCGCATTCGCGTGCTGCCGAGTAAAGTTCACGCCAAGACATTTGAACTGCTGGGCGCCGTCGCGCTGCCGTGGGATCTGACGGAGGCGATTGCAGCGATCAAGGTTGGCGGCATCGATGCGCAGGAAAACCCATTGGCGAACACCGTGACTTACGGCGTGCACCGGTATCACAGCTACCATACGCTCACCAACCATTTCTACGTCTCACGGCCACTCTTTGTGAATCGGACCGCATTCGACGCATGGCCACAAGCGTTGCAACAAGCCATGCAGGAAGCGGTGGACGCGGCGGTGCTGTTTCAGCGCGACCTTGCGCTGGTGGAAGAGGAAGAGGCCCGAAAGGCCATTGCCGAACAGGGCTGCGAGATCACCGCGCTTTCGCCCGAACAGCACGCGGCCTTCCTGACAGCCGTATCGCCGATCTACGACGACGCGCTCGACGCCTATCCAACGGAGATCCTGGACCTCATGCCCCGGCAAATGTTTTGATTGCCGAGTTTGTGGCCGCGCTCCGGCGGTCCGGCAGGGACGTCGCTATCATGAACAAGCTGGTTTTCGCAGCTGCAGGCGTGGTTCTCTCACAAATCATCACGCCAACCGCGGCGCAGACATTTCCATCGCGGCCGATCACCATGGTCGTTCCGCTCGGTGTAGGCGGCTCGACGGACGTGATCGCGCGAATCATGGCCGAGGGGATGCGGGTCTCGCTCGGGCAGCCCGTCATTGTTGAGAATACCACCGGCGCGGGGGGCACTGTCGGGGTCGGCCGCGTCGCCCATGCCGCTCCCGACGGCTATACGATCGGCATCGGCCAGTGGGGCACCAATGTTGCGAGCGGCGCCATTTATGCCCTCCCCTACGACTTGCTGAAGGACTTCGAACCGGTCGCACTGATTGCTACTCAGCCGTTCCTCATCGTCGCCAGAAAAACCATGCCGGCGGATAATCTGACCGAGTTGATTGTCTGGCTCAAAGCCAACGCGGATCACGTCTCCGAGGGAAATTCCGGCATCGGTACTCCGAGCCATGTGGCCGGCATTTTGTTTCAGAATGCCATCGGCGCGCAATTTACGATGATACCCTATCGAGGGGCCGGCCAATCGATGCAGGATCTGGTCGCTGGCCAAATCGACGTCATGCTAGACACACCCGCAGTGTCGCTTCCGCAGTTACGTGCCGCGACAATCAAAGCCTATGCGGTTACCGCGAAAAGCCGTCTGCTGATTGCGCCGGAGATTCCCACCACCGACGAGGCAGGTCTGCCGGGGTTCTATTTTTCATTTTGGCACGCATTTTGGGTGCCAAAGGGCACGCCGAAGCCGATTATCGCCACGCTTAACAGCGCCGTTGTAGATGCCTTAGCGGATCCGCAGATTCGTCAGAAACTGCTGAGTCTCGCGCAGGAGATTTTTCCACGCGATCAGCAGACGCCTGACGCCCTCGGCGCCTTTCACCAGTCTGAAATTGAAAAGTGGTGGCCGATCATCAAAGCCGCGGGCATTAAAGCAGAATGATGCCGATCTGAATCAGCGGAAAAAGGCCAATAGATCGATCACCGAGGCCGAAACCGCCACAGCGACGGCCGCGACGATGACCGACATCGCCGTCAGTTTCAGCAAAATCGCGCCGTACTGGTTCAATCTAGCCATGTCCGCAAGATCCTCACATGGCGGGCGCGTGAGGGGAGCATCAATCGTCTTCTAGCTCAAGTTACAATTCCGTTAGGATCTGTTGTGCGATCGTTGGTCGAGGTTTGTGCAGAATCTTTCTTTCTCGATCATCACATCCCGCATAACCCGCGCGGCGGCGTGGCATCGCGCGCTATCCGCAAGTTCACGTCGAGGCATTCGGGCTCGCTCAGGATCTGCATTTAATCGCCATCGGCATCCCACCGGCTGGCCGCAGCGTGACTTTATGGACGGGCCGGACCACGACGCCGAAGGGCAACTCAAGTTCAAAATTTCTCACAATGGTTGCGACCACGAGCGTCGCCTGCTGTAGGGCGAAGGTTGAACCAATGCAGCTCCGAGGTCCGGTTCCGAACGGAAGATATATGTAACGTCCGATCCGCTGGCGGGCGTCACCGAGAAATCTGTTCGGATCGAACATATTGGGGCGTTCCCACAGCAAGCAATGTCGATGGAGCACGTAAGGCGCTATGACCACTACGCCGCCACGCCTGACGGAGGTTCCAGCGAGATCATCCGGCGCCCTCGCAGCACGGCTGATGGCGACACTAGGCGGATAAAGTCGCATCGCCTCTTCGACCACCGCGCGCGTGTCGAGCAGTCGCTCAGTAACTCCTTCGACCTCGCGTCCGATTTCACGTTGAGCCTCAGCGGCGACGCGCTCGCGCCATTGCGGCGATTGCGTCAGCAGGAACAAAGACCACGTAATGGCATTCGCGGTCGTTTCGTGGCCGGCCGCGATGAACGTGAGGACGTTGGCGCGAACCAGGGCATCGCTCATCCCTTGCCCGGTCTCAGGGTCGCGTGCCGTTAGCAGCAAGCTCAGGATATCGGTCGGTCCGTCTCCAGGTGTATCGGCCCGGCGACTTCGGCGCGACCGTATGATGGCGTCGATGGAGTCGTCGAAGAAGCGCAACGTCGAATGTTGCCGCAGGCGTGAGATCCGCGGAATGAAACTCGGGACACCGAGCAGATCAAAGGGGTCGATCCGCCCGATGGTGTCGAAATAGATTTTCATGGCGGCGTGAACCTGGTCTCGGTCGCAGCCGAATCCATCGGAGAAAATGGTACTTTCCAGCACCTCGAGCGTCAGGTCCGTTACCTCTGCGGCGACGTCGAGAACGCCCATGCGGTTACGGCGCCATCGTTCGACCAGTCGATTTGCCGCGCATGCCATTGCGGGCACGAAACCTCGTACAGCGCGGGGCGTGAACAAGGGAGCGAGCGTCCGGCGTTGATGGCGCCACTCGTCGGCTTCCGCGGTGAGAATCCCGCTTCCCAGCGCGGCCGACAGCATCCGGCGTTGCAGCGAGTCCTTGCGGTAGTTGTCGGCGTTGTCCAGGAGAACTCGGCGAACTGCGCTCGGATCGCTGACGACGTGCACTTCCGCGAACACCAGGCGGCGGGTGACGACAAGCTCCTCGAAATGCGACCGCGTCCAGGCTTCCAGCGGGTTGTCCTTGAGCGTTCTCAAGAGGGCAAACAGCCCCATTGAGTCGGCGCGCGGCAAGGGCACGGGCGGAAAAAACTCTGCAGGGCTTTCGACGTCAGGTAAGCTCATTCGGGTCTACTGTTTGGGACTGCGTTCGCGCGACGACACGCATCAAATCGACGGGCCGGCGCACGATGTCGGTCAAGACTTCACGGCTTCGCAGGACTATCTGTTCAATGATTAGTTAGGGGCCAACACCCGCAGGCCGCGATATGGCGACGCCATTTGCGATTTTGGCGAAGCTCCTTTTGATAATGATCGCTCGAAGCGTGGCTCGTCCTCACGTGCGGCGCTTGCCGGCCGGCTACCTCGTCGCAAGCGCTGGCGGCCGTCGCCCCAGGAAAAACCAGGATCTGCATAGCCGATGCTCGGTGCTGCAATCCACCCGGCGACCTAAAGGGCTTTGCGAAAGATCCACAAGTTAAATCTGCATTACAATTTTGTAAGCGGGTACAATTTTGTGATTGGGGTGGAAAGCAGCAAATTTCGCGCATTTGTTGGTCGGCATTGTGGCGTTGATTTGAAGAGGCCGACGTATTTCGGCTGATCGCTCGCTCAAATGCGGGGGTTGCAATTCTCGCTGGTCACGCGCAATCACTCGATCGCCACCCTAGCCAATATCTGATAGTCCGCCCGGCAACGCCGCCACATGCTCTCGATCGAATAATTGGGCCTTCCACAGGTCAGCTGCAGTCGGTCGCGACGCGATCAGGGCGCACCAGACAAAACGACGTCGGCGTACCATGGATGGCAAGAGGGAGTCCTCGTGTCGATCGCATCGGGATCAACAGCATTTGGCCGTACCCTCATGGTCACGGTTTCCCGTGCCGACGGTCGGATTTCCTCGGCAGGTCGCCGCAGATGCCGACCACAACAGCAATTTAGGCCCGCCTTGACCTCCCGGAGCCGATCTTGTGGACCCTCCTGGGACGGCGCCCGCCCCGCAAAGGCTGCGGCGGTAACGTGCCGGAATCGGGTTCGATGAAGAACTCGCTGACGTGGACTGCGAGACTCTGGGCCAGCCGGTCGAGCACCCCCACAGTCGGATTCTCCTGACCGCGCTCGATCCGGCCGACGTAGCTGCGATCGACGTCGGCATCAAGCGCAAGGCGGTCCTGGGAGATATCTCGCAAGACCCTGATGCGTCGCAGGTTCCAGGCCACAAGCTTTCGCCCCTTCATCCGTGCAAGCGACCATCTGGAGGTTTATTAAACCACGGGCTATAATCCGCCTATTGTAAATTGAGGACGCACCGGCCTTGCCGCGATGAAAGAGCGATCTGGCCAGCTCTGGAGTTGGTCGGGCATTCTCGGCCCGACGGACAGCTTGACGTTGCTTCAGCCTTTCGTCGAGCTGCTCGGCACCGATTGCAAGGTCATGGGCCCGACGGGTTATCGTTTTGGTTATCGGAATCCGGCGACATGCGAGGCGGTCTGCACCGTTGATGTCCCGGCCGAAACGGTTGAGCAGGCGCTGATGTCGCGGCTTTCGTTGTCGGTCACGATGTCAGCCGACGGAAAAATCACGGCGCGCTTTCTGGAGCCCGACGAGACTGCGGCGCCGGGTGTCGCAGCGATACCCAGACCGATCGACGACATCGTCGCGCACGGGATATCACTCGACGAACTTGGCCGGGAAAGCCCTTCAGCATCGGACCTGAAGTCGCTCCTTGCGCGCCTCGAGCGTTCGGTTGCTCTGGTGAGAGCCGCTCTGGTTAGAATCGAACCGGAAGACGGGCGCCCACGCAGCGGCAACTGAGCGTTCTCGCGTGGTCTGATGCGACCCGGCCGAGCCTGCTCTAGCGGCAGGGCGGATACATCTGAGCGAGTTCTCGACCGCGAAGCAAGATCAGTTTGTTCGACAGTCCGCCATGCCGCATGATCCAGGCGCGAATTTGCAACGGGTAGGTCGCCGCAATGAGACGTGTGGCGCTCGAAGCCGGGAACTGGCGCCCGTTCTGATCGACCGCACGGGCGGCATGAAAGCCAAAAACGGCCCTGCGCGTAACGCAGATCCGCTCTTCCGGAATGGTGCTCAGTACCAATGTGCAGGCGGAAAGGCAGGGGCCGTCGATGACGACTCGTTCGCCGGACTCTCGGACCAGTTCAAACAGGGTCAGGTATTGCGTGACCTCGCCGCCGGCACTTGCCCGGATCCGAACATCTGCGCAGACCGGCATTGCGGCGGCAAGAGTGACCAAAAGACCAAAAAATGCCGTTCGCACACTGAGCTCCTTCGACAAGCAATTTTGCGCCTATCGGGCGATCGTTTCATCGCTATTTGATTCCGAGTGCGGCTTACGATGCCGCTCCACTGAATATAACTCGGTGAAGCATGCTTTCGCGACCTCGCAGCGGAAATATTTTTGTATGTCAGGACCGGCAGCCCACTGGAAGTCCGACAGCCGCAGGGCTCCGCGGTTTCCACCAATTCTCCCTGACGAGCTGGGGCCCCGCGGTGCGCGGACACCAACCGCCTCGCAGACAATCGCAACGCGGCGTTCCGGCTCCATGGCCGCAGCCCTACGCACGATGGGATGAGTAATAAAGAGGCAGGGAACAATCACGGATGCCGCGGCCAAGGCGCGGTAGCGGCTCTTTTGAGCCCGGGGATGCCACAGCACTGGCGGCCACGATACCGACTGACCCAGGCGCGACGCCGGCAATTCTTCGAAGCCGTGGCCAGCCTCGGGTTTGGGGTGATCGCATCCGGAGGGACGCACGATTATCTGGTGACGAGCGACAACTTTTTGGCAACATCCGCCCATTTGACGGTCTCGCGCCGAAGCATGACGGCGAGTTCGTCGGGAGAGCCGCCGAGCACTCTTAGACCGAGCGTGGCCGCGATTTTCTGGAAGTCAGGTGTGGCAAGTATCTGCGCGACATCCTCGTTGAGGTTGTCGACGAGCGGCTTGGGTGTTCCCTTGGGCGCAAATACTCCATACCAACTCGTCTCGTCGACGAATCCGATACCCAATTCCTTGAATGTCGGAACGGTGGGAAGTTGCACCTCCCTCACCGGCCCCGAAACCGCGAGGGCGCGCACTTTGCCAGCCGAAATATCGGCAATCTGGCCCCCCATGGTCGGGATCCAAACCGAAATCCGACCCGCAATGAGATCGGTCGACGCTTGGCTCGGCATTCTGTACGGCACATGCTCCATGCGTATTCCGGCGAGATCGCTAAACATCGTCGCCGCCAGATGACCGCTTGAGCCAATGCCCAACGATGCATAATTGAGCGCACCCGGATAGGATTTGGCATAGGTGATCAATTGCTGCGGCGAGCTAAATGGAGAATTCGGCCCGACCAACAAGACGTCGCGAGCAGTCGCGAGCAGGATTACTGGTTC
>Ga0187783_10000161_pt1 | contig 50454 bp, 34 predicted proteins | sample 1015_SJ02_MP02_2_FD_132471 | JGI IMG/M metagenome (GOLD analysis project Ga0187783, IMG submission 132471) | Tropical peat soil microbial communities from peatlands in Department of Meta, Colombia - 1015_SJ02_MP02_20_MG | ecosystem: Environmental > Terrestrial > Soil > Wetlands > Peat | place... | reverse complement strand
GGGCCGTCAGCATCGTTTCCCATCTGCCGCAACTTGCGGCTGTGGCTTTGGCCGGGGTAGTGGGGGATGAAACGGACGAAACGGGCTTGCCCGTAAGCCTGGCGGGAAAAGGTTTGCAGGATTCGCTGCGCCTTGCGGCAAGCCCTTACAGCCTGTGGCGCGATATCCTCCTCACGAATCGCGAAAATATCGCGCATGCCCTCGATCGTCTCGCGCAGGCCGTCGAGCACCTCCGCGCAAATCTATCGAGCAAATTGCTTGAGGAAGAGTTTCAAGCTGCGAACGAAGTTTACGATGTGCTCCGTGAACAACAGCAGAAGCCCGAAAACTAACGCGTCGATTCCTTCCGAAATCCGCCGCGGATCACCGAACACTATGACCACCGCCGGAACAGCCAGAACAGGCTGCCTGCTAGCAACGCAGCCGACGGCAGGGTCAGCACCCACGCAAGCGCAATATTGCGTACCGTCGACCACTGTAACCCGCTGTGGTTCGCGGCCATCGCGCCCCCTACTCCGGAGGATAAAACATGCGTGGTACTAACCGGCAATCCGAATCGGTCGGCGGCCAGAATCGTGCCTGCGGTCACCAGCTCTGCGGCCGCTCCTTGCCCGTAGGTTAGGTGAGCCTTCCCGATTTTCTCGCCAACGGTCACCACAATCCGCTTCCAACCTACCATCGTGCCCAGCCCGAGGGCCAGCGCCACGGCCACTTTGACCCACGATGGGATGAACTTGGTGGCAAGATCGAGATGGGATTTGTAATTCTTCAGCACCGCCGCATCGGCAGGCGAAATCTGCGGTTTGCCGGACTTCTGCATGAGCCTCAGGGCTTCGCTGATCACGTACATATCATTCCGCACGTTCGCCTGCTGATCCGGAGGAACGCTCACCAGAGCCTTGTACAGCACGGTCTCGTGCTCGATATCGCCAATCAGTTGGCGCATGGCTAGCATTGTGCTCGGCTTGAACTGCCTGGTCCGAATGTAGTCAGTGACTTCTTCGCGCGTGTCGCCGACGATGGCCGATGGATCAACGTAGTGATTCACAGCGGTAATAGCCTGCTCCGACACTGCCGCGAAATCCTGAACTTGGGCCGACCCCACCGCATGATTCAGAGCGTAAGCCGTAGGCACTGTGCCGATCAGAATCAGCATGATCAACCCCATGCCTTTCTGTCCGTCATTTGAGCCGTGGCCGAAGCTCACCCCCGTGCACGTCAGGATTAGCAAGCAGCGAATCCAGAACGGGGGCGGCTGCGTGCCTTCCGGCGCCTGGTACAAGCGCTTGTCGCGAATAATAACCTTCATCAACAGGAGCAACAGCGCGGCGCAAACAAAACCTACCACCGGCGAAATCAGCAGTGAGCGGAAAACATTCGTTGCCTGCGCCCAGTCAACGCCACTTGTGCCCGTCTTCGTGGCCATCAGTTGATTCGCAAGACCTACGCCAATAATCGAGCCAATCAAAGTGTGCGAACTGGAGGCCGGCAACCCGAGCGACCACGTTCCCAGATTCCACAAAATCGCTGAAACCAACAGCGCAAACACCATCGCAAATCCCGCGCCCTTGCCCACCTGCAGAATCAGTTCGACGGGCAGCAGCGAAACGATGGTGAACGCCACGGCCCCGGATGACAGCAGCACGCCGATGAGATTCCACGCGCCCGACCAGACCACCGCAATGTGCGGTTCCATCGAATGCGTGTAGATTACCGTGGCCACCGCGTTAGCTGTGTCGTGGAAGCCATTCACGAACTCGAATCCCAGAGCAGTCAGTAGCGCGAGCACGAGCAGGATGTAAGGCCAGGCCGACGTCGTGTGCACGCCCGAAATATCGGAAAGCAGCCGCGTGGCGATGAACACTAGCCCGCCGACGAGAATCAGCAGAAAGGCCAGCTTGCCCGCCAAGCCGGGCGACTTCTTCATTTTTTCATGCACGGAACTCGGTGCCGGCGCATCCAGCGCCCCGACGGGAGAGACGCTCGTCTCAGCCATGGAAGGTCTCCTCGGAATAAAAAGTCTGCGGACAAGTCAAGACGTGTAGCCCTCAGACGCAAAGCACTTAAGGGCGGGTCTCTTTCCGCAGCTGGAAACGCGGACACTATCGGTCAATTGTGAACAAACGATGAATGCGAAATGAACACTGGAAGTCGGCCAGCGGGTTTCGCCGACGCCAAAGAAATGTCTACCTTTTGTGGCTCTGCTGGTGCCCCTCGCCGCCATGGTCGTGATCGATCCCCTGCCGGATCATGGCCACAAACGCCGAAGCGGATCGTGGGAGCGTGCGGTCTTTCCTGTAAACGAGGCCCAACTCGCGCCAAACGTCCATGTCCGATACGGGAATGAGTTTCGCCTTGCCTGAGCGAACCTCATCGCGCACGAAGCTCTCGCTGATCAGGGACACCCCGAGGCCCGCCGCCACAAACCGCTTGATCATGCCCACACTCGGCAACTCCATGCTGATGCGTAGATGGGAGCGGTACGGCCGAAACTGCTTGTCCAGGACCTGCCGCATGAATCCAGTCTTGGGAAAAATCTGGGGATGCTCGGCAATCTGTGCCGTCGTTACGGTTTTCAATTTCGCCAATGGGCTTCCCGGGCTAGTCATCAGCATGATGCGATCGCGGAAAATAGAGTGAATGCGCAGGCTCGGCGATTTCACGGGCAAAGTCACGATGCCCACGTCGACCGTGCCATCTTCGATCTTCTCGATCACTTTGTGGCTGAAATTCCTGTAAATGCTGATCTGCACGTTCGGGTAGTGCTGGTTATACTGCGCGAAAATATCAGGCAGCACGTAAAGGCAAGTAGCTTCATTTGCTCCCACGGCAAGCGTCCCACGGGGCGTACTCGCTTGATCGGCCACCGCGCGCAGCGATTCGTTTCGCAGCGTCAGCAGCTTGCCTGCATATTCGAGCAGCGCTTCGCCAGCTGTCGTCAGTTGAACGGACTTCCCTACACGATCGAACAGCTTCTGGCCGTACTCCTGCTCGAGCTGCCGGATCTGCGCGCTGACGGCCGGCTGCGACCGGAACAGCTTCTGGCCGGCACGTGAGAAGCTACCCTGTTTCGCAATTTCGACGAATGTAACCAGGTGATCGAAGTCCATTTTCCAATCAGGTCCGCTAATGCAGACCGCAACGCGAGATTATAGCAAACGCGCGAGGAACTGCGTGCGATTCAGCCTCGGGATTCCTGAAAATATCAGCCGGCCGCCGGCTTTGCTGCTGGATGCCAGTAATCGGAACGCACGGGATACTCGATCGAATCGCTGTCCGATTCGGCGCTTTGGGTCCGGACCGAATCAGCTTGGCGCAAAGGCGCACCGCTCAAGTCCTGCTGTTCGAGCCGGTTCAAAATGGGGGCCCAAGTGTGCGCGATCGCACATGGCAAGTGTACGGGCTCCAAACGAACCAGAGGCAGCTGCGCCTCCGTGGCCAGCAGGCGTCGCGCCCGGACACTGCCCGTTAGCCGAAGGTGTTCAGCGAGAACTCGTCTCACCCAAAGTTCCTCCTGATCGTCAAGCAGCCAGTCTTCGCCCTTCGTATCGATGGCTTCGCAACGAACAAATTCTCGATTGTAGGTCCCCGTGGCTAGCGAATGCCGCAGGCCGTAGACAAGCCCGCCCGTCATGCCCGAACCGAGATTTTGTCCCACAGGACCGAGAATGATCACGACACCAGACGTCATATATTCGCATCCGTGTTGCCCTACGCCTTCCACGACCGCGAGGGCGCCACTGTTGCGCACCGCAAATCGCTCGCCCGCTCGCCCGGCCACGTAGAGTTCGCCGCTGGTCGCGCCATAGAGCGCCGTGTTGCCCGCTAGCACGTCTCCTCGGCGCGAGGCCTCAGGCCCAGCGCTGATCGCAATCGTGCCGCCGCTCAGGCTCTTGCCCACGTAGTCGTTGGCCTCGCCGCGGAGCCGAAAACGAAGGCCCGAAATCAGGAACGCTCCAAAGCTTTGCCCCGCCGTGCCGCGAAATTCGCAATCGATTACTTCATCCCGCAATCCTTCGAAATTCGTGCGGCGAAGAATTTGCCCGCTCAAATGCGCTCCGACGGCGCGATCAGAGTTGGCAATCGAAAGAATCGACGCCTGTCCCGCCACGGGCTGCAATCGTCCGACGCTGCGAATCAGGTTCCCGTGCACGCTCACTGCGTCAAGTGAGGCATCCGCTCTCGGCTGAGGTGGACGCAGGGAATCCAGCAGTGAACCAAGCGACCGCGCCGCGAATTCACCTCGCGGCCGGAGCCTCGCCGCCGAACCCACAATTTCGCTCAACGAGCGGGCGCCGAGCGCGGCGAGTCTTTCTCGCACCTCGCCCGCCACGCCGCGGAAATACGTCATCACCATTTCCGGACGCCCCACAAACCGCGTCCGCATCGTTTCGTCCTGGGTCGCGATTCCCGCAGGGCACGTGTTCAAGTGGCACTGCCGGGCCATTACGCAGCCTATCGCCAGCAGCGCGGCCGTTCCGAAACCGAATTCATCGGCACCCAGCATCGCTGCAATCAGCACGTCGCGGCCTGATTTGAACCCGCCATCAACGCGCAAACGCACCCGCGAACGAAAACCGGTCAGCACGAGAGCGTTGTGGGCTTCGCGAAGGCCAACTTCCCACGGCAGCCCGGTATTTTTTATGGAGGTCAGTGGCGAGGCGCCCGTCCCGCCATCAAAACCTGAAATCGTGATTACGTCCGCCCCCGCCTTGGCGACTCCCGCTGCGATAATCCCCACTCCGGCGCCGGAAACGAGCTTCACCCCTATACGCGCCGCCGGGTTCACGGCCCGAAGGTCGTAGATCAACTGCGCTAGATCCTCGATGCTGTAGATATCGTGATGTGGTGGCGGCGAAATCAAGGACATTCCGGGCACCGCATGCCGCATCCGCGCTATGTACGAATTCACTTTAGCGGCGGGCAGCTGCCCTCCTTCGCCCGGCTTCGAGCCCTGTGCCATTTTGATTTCAAGTTCGTCGGCGCGCGCCAGATATTCCGCCGTGACGCCGAATCGCGCCGACGCCACCTGTTTCACTCGATTGTTGGCTTCTGGCTCGAGGCGATAAATGTCAGGATCTTCTCCGCCTTCGCCCGTATTGCTCCGCGCGTTCAACCGGTTCATTGCAATCGCGAGCGTTCGGTGTGCTTCGGGACTCAGCGCCCCGAGAGACATCGCCTGCGTAGAAAATCGGGCCAGGATTTCGGCTTCAGACTGTACAGCCTCCAAAGGAATTGCGGCGCCCGGCGCTGGCTCTAAGAGGTCACGTATCGCCACCGGCTCGCGAGCTTCAACCAGCTCAGCAAAAGATTGATAGCCGTCCAGCGAAGGCGCCTTGATGTAACGATGCATGCGCCTCACGAGCTCAGGTGAATTTGAGTGCCGCTCGCCCGTCTGGCGAAAGCGGTAGAGGCCCGCGTCGTGGAGTTCCGGCGCCGCTGGTGCGAAAGCACTCGCGTGCCAAAACAGCGCGTCTTTCAGAATCGTCTCTAGCGATCGTCCTTCGAGAGCCGCCGAAGCGCTCTCGAAAAATTGCGTGCGAACATCCGCGTCGAGGCCAACTACTTCGAACAAATGGCTGTTGCGATAACTCGCCAGCGTGGAAATTCCCATTCGGGCTAGAACTTTGCGGAGCCCAACCTCGACAGCATGCTGATATTGCTCGCCCCCGCCCGTCTTCAAAGCATCCGAAAGCTGGATCGCCAGATACGGGAAAACAGCGCTCGCGCCCACCGCGATTAGTAGCGCGATATGGTGCGTCTCGATCACTTGCCCACTTTCGATCAGCAGTGGAATGTCGCAGCCGCCCGCGCCAACCATCGCTTTCCAAGCGGCAGCACAAGCAAACAGCACTGGCAGCGCAGCTCGGGTGTCGCTCGTCTCGCGGTCGCTCAAAATGACAATGGCGCGCTTGTCTTGAACCGCGTGGTGCGCTTCCGTGCGAATTCTTTCGATTGCCTCTAGCGCCGCATTCGTTCCGCCAGCCGCATCGAAGGTGCAGTCAATGCGGCAGATATCGCCAAACACCCTGGCTGCGATCCGGCGCATTTCGAGGACATCGACAATGGGCGACCGCAGCCGCACCGCCGCCCCCAGATAAACGTCGAGCGACATCCCGTGTGCTTCGCGAAGCGGATCGATCGCCGGATTCGTCACCTGCGCGAAGCGCTGTTTGCAGTAGTCCCAAAGCGGACGGCGAGCAGCGGAGATGAATGCCGGCGGCGCGTCATCGCCCATGCTCCAAATCGCCTCTTTGCCTTCCAGGCCAAGTGGCTGAAAGAGCAGGCGAAACTGGTCTTCGCTCCAGCCGAGGGCCGCAGCGAGGCGCTTTGGTTCTGCCACCGGCTTCGAGATAGCAGTCGGTGCGGGCTTTCTTACGGCAATCGAGCGCGTACGCGTGGATTCCTCACCCTGCCGACAAGGCTCCCCTTCCGGTGTCTTCGCCAACGCACCTACTTTGTTCGGCCGGTAAACAACACCCGCTGCCGCGTCGACTAGAAGCATTTCACCAGGTCCGAGCCGTTGTCGCTCGGCAATGGGCTCACCGGCGAAGTCAGCCAATCCAACCTCTGAGCCAAGTACCAGCAAACCGTTTTTCGTCAGCGTGTACCGCAAGGGACGCAAACCATTGCGGTCGAGCTTCGCGCCAACAAAATTTCCGTCGCTGAACACAAGCGCCGCCGGGCCATCCCAAGGCTCCTGCTCTTGCGCTGCTGCCTGTAGAAATTTCTTCAGGCTGGGATCGATGTTCTTCTGCGTTTCCCATGCCGGAGGGACGAGCCGGAACATTGCGCCCGCGGCTCCATATCCACGCTGCAGGAGAATTTCCAACGCATTGTCGAAGCTCGCCGAGTCGCTTACCTGTTCTTCGAGCGCATGGAACCAGTCCCCCGCTCCAAGCTCCTCGCGGAGCCGTGGCTCCCGCGCCGTGAGCCATCGGCGGTTCGCGCCAATCGTATTGATCTCGCCGTTGTGGGCCACAAAACGGAAAGGCTGCGCAAGCATCCAGGTCGGTCGAGTATTGGTGGAATATCGCTGGTGGAAAATTGCGAATGAAGCGCGGAAGTCGGATGAATCGATGTCGGTATAGAACTCGCGAAGCTGTAATGGCGCCAGCAAGCCTTTGTAAACTACGGTGCGTGACGACAGCGAACAGAAATAGATTCGCCGCGACTCGGCGGCTTCTATGCGCTTGCGCAGCAGGAAAAGTTCTCTCTCGAAATTGGAGTCAGGTGCGGAGGGAGCGAAGAAGCATTGCCGGATCAGCGGAAGGGTTGAGGTAGCACGGGGACCGAGAATCGAAGGGAGGGTGGGCACCGTTCGCCAACCGAGACAATGGAGGCCCGCCTCGCGCGCGCACATCTCGACTGCGCCGCACACTTCCGTCTCGCGTCCTTTTTCAATGAACGCCATCCCCAAGCCGAATACCTTGGGAAGAGCGATCTTTTCGAGCCGTGCAACTCGGGCGAAGAAGTCTCTCGGAATCGGAAACAGCAAGCCTGCACCGTCGCCGCTCAAACCGTCGGCGTCGACTCCACCACGATGCGCCAAGCGCGCTACAGCTGTGAGAGCACGGTCGATTACTTCGCGAGATGGTGGGGCGCCGAGCCGGGCAACGAAGCCGACCCCGCAGGCGTCGTGGTCCGCGGAGGCGCACCAATCTGGCAGGCGCATCGTACATAAGTAACGCAGCGGTCACACACCTGTACAATCCACAATTTCGATGCATCCAATAAGATTTTGGGCGGTCGGGCATTGTCGGGAAAACGGTGCCCGTTACGGGTTGGCGAAAAAGAAATGGACGGCGTATCTTCTTCCATCGCAGGGATTTCGGAAGCGATTGTAGTCCCTCGTCGACTTGGAATCGGACTGGGTCGAGTTCTTCCTGTTTTTTCTGTACAGAGCTAACTAGCAAGCATATAGTTATTCCAAGTTATCAACTAGGGGATCAAACTCTTGCTGGCGAAACGAGGCCCGTCCCTGCCGAGCGGCGTGAATGCAAATCTTGCCGCCGCGCGTTATTTTCTGACCGGGTCACAACACGGTGCGTCTTCGCATCGAAAGGAGCCGAGCTCTCATGAATGAACCGCTAAGAGTCGGAACTATCGCCCTTGCCTTTACATTGCTTTTGACGGGTACGGCTGCCGCGCAAAGCGCAGAGACCGCTGCGGCGCAACAAGACGACACCGCAACCACCAAAGAGAGGGCGGAAGACGCGGCTACGCGGTCCAAGCTTGAGAAGACTCATGTCAACAATGGCAATAGCGCCGTGCATGATGCGCAGGCAATTCGTCAGCAGGTCCCCATGACGACGGGAGCCGAAAGATCGGCCTTGCTCGCCAAAATGAACGCGGATTACCAGGTTGCGGTTACGGAATATGAGGAAGCTCTCAAAGAAACTAAGGTCACCGATGAAGCCTTGATCGGCGATATCGGTTTGCTCAGACTGCTTCGCAACGGCTTGCTCACTCAAGAAAAAGCGGTCGAAATGGTGGTGCAAGACAAGAATTTGCCCGTGATTATGAGCAATCTAGGCATCGCATATAGCGGCCTTGGAGACTACCAGGACGCCATACCCATGTTGGAGGAAGCCACTCTCACAAAACCCGATCCGGCCACGTATATGGAGCTCGGGACAGACCTGGCGGAAACCGGCAAGCTACCAGAAGCGAGCACGACCTGCGACAAGATTCCGACGGCAGATTCGCTCGCGACTCAGATGCTGTCGGCCTGTTACAAGAACATCGGTATCGTGCTAACGAACGGCGGGAAATTGGGGGACGCGATTTCGCCGTTGCGGAAGGCGACGCAGCTTAATCCCAACGACGCGACATCCTGGAAGCTTCTTGGAGACGCACTGAGCAACACGATCACAACCACGCAAGAAAAAGGCAAGCTTGTCTACGTCATTCCGCCCGGGACTATCGAGGCCTACCAAAAATACCTTCAACTGGAACCGAACGGGCCCTACGCGGGCCAAGTGAAGACGGTGCTCGACAGTTTCGCGCAGATGCCGAAAGCGTCGGCTACCTCGGGAACACAAAACACGCCTTGAACTGAGTTTGCCTGCCGAGGAAATGAGGGAGTAGGTATCTCTCTCGCACGCGGCCACCGGAGCCTGTTCCCCGCGCCTTTTAGAGTTTATGCTGGCGTCTGCTCTCTCACTCCTACGTTTGCCCGCGCCGGCCGCGTCGGATAGCACGCCGGATCACGCCATTCGCGTCCTTCTCGATGCAACAACTCATCGGCCTGCGCCGGGCCCCAGCTCCCCGCCGCATAATTTGGAAAATCGCGCGCGGGCAGCGCCGCCCAAACATCGAGTACTGGCTGAACAACGGCCCATCCCGCCTCCACCATGTCCGCCCTCTGGAAGAGAGTCGGGTCGCCCATAGTGCAGTCGTAAAGCAGCGTTTCGTACCCGGTCGAAGGCGGCGTCCCGAAATAATCTGAGTACTCGAAATCCATGTTTACGGCGCCAAGGCGGACCACAGGGCCTGGAACCTTCGCTTCAAAACTCAGACAGATGCCTTCGTCGGGCTGGATATTGATCACCAGCTCGTTCGGAGTGATCCTGTTGACCGAAGTCTTGCGAAACAACACAAAGGGCGGTCGCCGGAACCGGATTACGATTTGCGTGATTCGTTGCTTCATCCGCTTTCCCGTCCGCAGATAAAAAGGCACGCCTGCCCAGCGCCAGTTATCGATATGCAGTGCGAGAGCCACGAACGTCGGAGTGTTCGAATCCGGCGCCACGTTCGGCTCGGATCGATAGGCTGGAACATGCTTTCCATTGATCGTTCCTGCGTCGTATTGCCCCCGCACCGCCTGATCCAGCACGCGCTCCGGAGTGAGCGGTTGAATCGCGCGCAAAACTTTGGTCTGCTCGTCGTGCACGGCATCTGCGTCAAACGAAATTGGCGGCTCCATGGCCGTCAGCGTGATCAGTTGGAAAATGTGGTTCGGCACCATGTCTCGCAAGGCACCGGCTTTCTCGTAGTACCCGCCCCGCAACTCCACCCCAAGCTCTTCGGCCACGGTGACTTGAACATGATCTACATAGCGGCGGTTCCACACGGGCTCGAAAATCCCGTTGGCGAACCGAAAAGCCAGAATATTCTGCACCGTTTCTTTTCCAAGATAATGATCGATGCGGTAAATCTGGCTCTCTTCCAGCACCTCCCGTAACTCATGGTTCAGCTCCACCGCAGATGCCAGATCGTGCCCAAAGGGTTTTTCGATCACCACGCGACGCCACTGGTGCCCTTCCTGCTTCGTCAGCCCGGCATCGCCCAAATGGTGAACGACCACTGAAAAAAATGAAGGCGCCGTCGCCAGATAGAACAGCACGTTGCCTTCTGTTCCCTCGCTCTTTTCAATCCCGGCCAGCGTATCTCTGAGTTTTTTGTATAAATCGGGGCTATTGAAGTCGCCCTGCAGGTAACGCAGGCGCGCCGCAAATGATTCCCACGTGGGCAGATCAATATGTAACTCTGCGAACTCCCCTACGCTTTCCGTCATGTGCTCGCGATACCCTTCGTCCGAGAAATCTTCCATTGAGACGCCGACAATCGAAAATTTGTCGGGTAGCAGCTTGCCACGGTATAGATTGTAGAGCGCAGGCATTAGCTTGCGTTTCGTCAGGTCGCCGCTAGCGCCGAAGATCACCATTGCAAATGGATCGCCCGGCAACCCAAGCTTTTCTTGAGTTAGGTTTCCGGAGTCGTTTGAGCTCATCCTCGCTCCTCTGGGACGGGAACTTCATGCCACAACCGTGCAGCAACTGGTTTTTAGGATAGCGCCTGCCGGACCGCCTGCTCGAGTTTCGCGAGGCCAGCCGCAACATCGGAGCCTAGATGAACACGCAGCGCGCGCCGTCCGCGATCCGCTAGAACCTGAAAATCGCCGCGCGCTTGTGCGGCTTTTACGACCCCAAACGTGTACTTCTGCCCTGGAACCGCTAAATCCGCTGCATCGTCACAGGTGATTTGCAAAAATACGCCGGAATTTGGTCCGCCCTTGTATGCCTGGCCGGTGGAATGCAAAAAGCGCGGACCGAAACCCAGGCAAGTCGCCACGCGCTTCTTGTCGCGCACCAGGTGCCGGATGCTTTGTAGCTGGCTCTCGTGCTGTTCGTTCATCTGGATGTAGCCGAGCAGCGCAAAATAGTCGCCCGGCCCCAATCGATTCAAATGCGCGCGAATGTACCCCGCGAGCGCCGCGTCTCGCGGCGCGGCCTTTTGCAATTCGGCCACATCGCGCTCGTCCGAAAAGAGCTTCACGTCCGTGTCTTCGAAGAAAGCTGATTCTACCGGCAATACGCCGGTCTTTTCGTATTCGCTCGTCAGCTTCCGCGTTTCCACCTTGCTTGCTTCCACGTCCGGTTGATTGAACGCGTTGATGCCGATAACGGAGCCCGCCACCGCCGTTGCAAATTCCCAACGGAAAAACTCTTGTCCCAAGTCGTAAGTGTCCGGCACGGCGATCCTTACCACCGGCTGCCCCGCCTTTTCCAGGGCCTCCACCCCGGCATCCTGCTTTGAGTCTGGGGCCGTCTCGAGCCGCAAATAAACGAACACGCGATCCTTACCGTAAACTTCAGGGGAACCAATCGATTCGCGATCGACCGGAATCAGTCCTTTCCCCTGCTTTCCCGTCGATTCCGCCAGCAACTGCTCGAGCCATGCGCCGAGATCGTGAATGCCCGGTGAAGCAAACAGTGTCACTTTGTCGCGGCCTGTTTTCTGCAGTGTGCCGAGAATCGCTCCGAGTATCGTCCCTGGATTTTCGTCCGCCGGAACCACGGATGCGCACGCGTGCACCATCTCCTCTGTGCGATCCAGCAATTTCGGAATGTCAACGCCTTGGATCGCGCCCGGAATCATCCCGAAATTGGAAAGGGCCGAATAACGGCCGCCGATACTCGGCAAACCAAAATAAACGTGCCGGAAATGGTCGGCCTCCGCCACTTTCTGCATGTTCGAACCCGGATCAGTGATGGCGATGAACTGCTGCCCGGCTTTCTCGGCACCCGACGCTTGCTTCGCTTTCTCGAAAAAATACTGTTTGAAGATATTCGGCTCGAGCGTGCTCCCGGATTTGCTCGAAACGATGAAAAGCGTTTTGGGAATGTCGAGCTGGCTTTCGATCGCTCGAATCTCGGCCGGATCAGTCGAGTCCAGCACCAGAACCTGCGGAAAACCTGCGATCCTGCCGAATGTCAGTTCCGAAACTTCCACGCACAGGCTTGAGCCGCCCATGCCCAGAAGCACCATGTGAGAGAAGCCTGCGCTTCGAATTTCCGCCGCGATTTTCGCGAATTGACCGCGCTGGGAAATCTGGTCTTCCGTGATGCCCAACCAGCCCAGCCATTTGCTCTCGTCGTCATTTGTCCAAAGCGAAGCGTCGCGGGCCCACAAGCGCTTCACCTTGTCGTGCGTCTTCCAATCCTCCAAGGTCGCTTTCACCGCCTTCGCCAAGTCTTCCGGCAGCACGTAGGTCAGGTTCGACACAGGCGCTGGAACATTTTTCTCTGAACGCTTTCCCACGGCGCTCATCAACTGATCGAAGGATTCCTCAAACAGCTTCACCCCTTCGGCCGTGAGCTGGTCGGTCGCCGCCTTCATCGAAATTCCCACACGCGCGAGCGTCTCCATCGTTGCTTTCGCCGCGTCCACGCCTTGTTCGAGGCTTGGCCGTACCTTGCCGTGGTTTCGAAACGCGTCGTATGTGGCTGGTGGGATCGTGTCCACCGTATCTGGACCGACGAGTTCCTCCACATAGTACACATCGCCGTACGCGGGATTTTTCGTGCTCGTGCTCGCCCACAATACCCGCTGCGTCATCGCACCCCGGTCTCCCAAAGCCTTCCACCTGGGCCCGCTGAAGAGCTGCTTATACCGTTGATAGGTCAGCTTGCCATTCGCAATGGCCACCTTGCCCTGGAGACCGCGCAGCGTTGCCTGCTCTTCCGGATTTGTTGCGGCTTTGATCTTTGCCGAAATCTGCGAATCGATCAGGGTGTCGATCCGGCTGATGAAGAAGCTCGCCACGCTCGCGATCTTGCTCACATCGCCTCCGCGTTTGCCGAGCTCTTCCACGGCCGCGATGTAGGCCTCAGCTACCTGCTCGTACACATCCTGGGCGAAGAGCAAGGTCACGTTGACATTGATGCCTTCGCTGATGAGTTGCCGTATCGCCGGTATTCCCGCGGCAGTTCCCGGCACTTTGATCATCACGTTTTCACGTCCCACGAGTTTCCAAAGTCGCTTTGCCTCCTCGACGGTTTCTTGCGTCTTGTTCGCCAGATGGGGCGACACTTCCAGGCTAACGTACCCGTCCCGCCGCTTGGTCTGCTCGTATACCTGACGGAACACGTCCGCCGCATCCTGAATATCTTTCACCGCGAGCCGCTCATACATGGCGCTCGGACTTAGATTCTGCTTCCGCAGCTCCTCGAGCGCACTCGTATAATCCGTGCTGCCTGAAATTGCTTTTTCAAAGATTGTGGGATTTGACGTCAGTCCCCGCAGCCCATCTTCGCGGATCAGGCGCGCCAATTCGCCCGTCGAGAGCAAACTCCGCCGAATGTAGTCCAGCCACACAGACTGGCCCTGCGCCTGTAGCTGCTTCAATGGATTCGCAGGTTCGGGACTCTTCTGTGGGGCAGCGGTGGGAATAGCAGATTGGTTCATCGATTTTTCCCTTCTTCGTGAGTAGCGGAATCCCTTTTTCGATGCGCTGCCGCAACGGCAGGCCGCAATATTAGTCGAGCCAGGATTGGGTGGCGAAGGCATCCGCGGCCGTCGACCTTCCCGAGACGCCGCGCACCTGCGCAGTCTTAGTTTCTACACCCGCGCTCGCGCTAACAAGAACAATTTTGCAGGTCTCAGGCTTGCCTCCGCTCTCGTTGCGCAGGAAATGCAGACGCCGCCAATCGCTGCCCTTCTTCGCCGCAGCTTTACAAATGGCAGCAGCCAATGGCAATCTTCGTGTCGCCGCTATGGCTACCCACGAAAAGCTTTTTACACCCCGGGAAGCAGCCCAAGTCTTGGGCGTTAGCTACCCCTCTTTGAAGCAATGGATTTACAAGCGCAAGATCCACACGATCCGGACCGTCGGTGGCCACCACCGCATTCCCGAAAAAGAAATTGACCGCTTCCTTTATCGTCAGCCAGCCAGCAAAGAACCGGCTCAGAGGCGTTCCAATTTCCGTCGCGTCAGCGGCAGGAACCAACTCGTGGGCCGCGTAACCGATATAAAGGTCAGTGGCCTGATGGCGCAAGTGACCGTTTCCATCGGCGGCCAGCACATCACTTCAATCATCACCGCGGACGCGGTTCGCGAGATGCGGCTGGAAAAGGGCCAGACGGTCGCCGCACTCATAAAGTCAACCGAAGTGATGATCCTGCGGGTCTAACACCAGCGAAGTGCAGCAGCAGAGGACTGGCTTCTCGTCTTGATCAGCTGTATTTTCGCAATAATCGCAACGGCCTCAAAACCATATACATCGGAGCCAGCGCACGGGGCAGCCGCATCATCATCCAGTCATCCTCTGCCGGAGCCAGTGCCAATCGCAACGAGTAACGCCAGCCTTCCGTCAGTCCTGTGACTAGATGCCGCCGGAAATGAAATCGCTCTCGAGAATTCAAGGTCCGCCAATCTCGCGTCAGAAGATTCCCTTTCGCCCACCCCGCCAGGACCGCTGCTTGTGAGTCGGCCTGTACACTCGCCGCCACTTCCATCGGCAGTTTCGCCTCGAAGAAATCCCGCGACAGCGCTAGGCTCACATGCAGCATCCGGTGCGCTTGCAAGTGGCGCGCCCGACTCCTGGTCCCGTCCCAATCAAGCCTTGGATGCGATTGAATCAACTCCGCAATATCGCTGATCCAGACCAACTTCAGCCAGAAGTCCTTGGCCGCGTGAACCGCTAAAAATATCAGCGCATCCTCCGGCGCAAACGTCCGCGCAAAGCGCCCGCCCAGGTCCACATTCATCGCTCGTGAAAAGAACCCCTCGAGTTCCGGCCTTTTGGGAAAATGTCGCAGCGTAAACTCTGTGTGCAGCTCGAGCGCTGTCCGCCGTTCTGCATTCGAGTAGTTGTATTCGCCGGGAACCATACTTGCAGACGCGCTGTGCGCGTGTACCGCTGGGAATCTCGCCTCGTACCCGAGATCGCTCACCACCTCGTTTGCGCGACCGAGGTCTCGCTGCCGCAGAACGATATCGAGGTCCTCGAATTCGCGCGTCGTTATATCTCCATACGCCTGCGCCGCAATCACCGGCCCCTTGTATGGCAAAGACGAGATCCCGCGCGCACTCAGTGCCTCTGTAATTCGAATCAACTCGGCGGATAGCGCCAGGCAGCGGACCGCATTCATCCGCGTCTCTCTCTGCAGCCGCTCGGCGACCACCGCTGGAATCAGTTCCGGTGCGACCGCCCGCAAGTGCCGGTCGAGCAGCGGAAACACCGAATGTTCGTGTGCATCTGCGAGCAGCGCATCCCAATCAACGCCGTACCGCAACAATTCGCGAATTTTCTTCGAATCTTGCGCGCCCACTTTCGCACGCGCGCAGCGAAGCAACAGCTGCTTTTCCACAGACATTTGCTCGTGGGAAAAAACTGGCATATGAGGTGTCGTTCGCTGAAATTCTACGTTATTCGCGGCAGGAACACGGAGGATTCTTGCACCGCGTGACCTAAGTAGTCTTCGCAAACCAGGCTTCGCTCGACTTCGCGTTCCGGTGCCTACGCCGCCAGCCGACCTGTCACCGACCCACACATCTCCTCTCTTCTGCCCACTTTCAGCAGCTTCGATCGCAAATTATCAGGATCAAGTCCTGCTCCGGCGCACGCCCGACTGAAATCGTCGTCGGCCTCGAACAAGAAGTGCTGTGCAGCGCGCCGCACGCGCAGCGGTCCTGATCTCCAATCTTCCACCGCGTTGGCCACAACCGCCATCCAAAGGCGCCGCTCCGCTATGAACTCTTCACTGATCGATTCGGTACTGACCCTGCTATGAGTGTTTGTTCCCATCTTGTCCCCCCTTTGTCGCGGTTCTGCATCGCGGGCCAGACCCCGCGCCTGTTCATCACCGCCCGCTGCACTCGGTCCGCCAAACTAAGCCGACACCCCCACCGAGGCTGCTGCTGCTAAATTTCCAGCTCAGAATGACTTGCCGGGAAATTACCAGATCCAGTCGGCGAGAGGACTAAATCAGGCTATCTGACGAAGTGGTTCGCCACAGGACCAGTGTTGCTGAGCGGTACAGCCACGTTTCAAAACGGCGAGCGCCAACTCGACTTACTCCAACGCCATCTCCGGGGCGAGTATTTCCCGCAGCCTTTCCGCGAGTGTCGCCAGCGTGAACGGCTTTTGCAGGAGCACCGCATCGTTCTCAAGTATTCCGTGGTGGACCACCGACTGGTCCGTGTACCCGGACATATAGAGTACCTTGATTCCGGGCCGCAATTTTCCCACCTGTTCCGCCAGTTCGCGCCCGCTGATGCCCGGCATCACCACGTCCGTCATCAGCAGGTGAATTGGGCCGGTGTGAACGGAAGCCAACTCGAGAGCTGCTTGCCCGTCCTCAGCCTGAATGACCGTGTATCCGCTCGTTTCCAGGTACTCGTGCGCAAGCTGTCGCACGCCGTCCTCATCTTCCACCAGCAGGATGGTTTCCGATCCGCGAGGAGTTTCCTTTGTTTTCGGTCGCTGGTCCTTCGCCCCTGGAAGAGATTCTTCGTCAATTCGCGGCAGATAAATCTTGAAGCTCGTTCCCTGGCCTGGCTCGCTGTAGACCCAAACGTATCCGCCGCTCTGCTTCACGATCCCGTAGACCGTCGCCAGCCCAAGACCCGTCCCCTTTCCCTTTTCCTTCGTCGTGAAAAACGGTTCAAAGATGTGCGCTTGCGTCTTGGCGTCCATTCCGCAACCGTTGTCCGTCACTGCCAGCATGACGTACTTCCCCGGCGCCAGCGCCACCGAATGGTGCGTGAACGTGGAATCGAGTTCCGCGTTTGCAGTCTCGATCATCAGTCTGCCGCCCTTCGGCATCGCATCCCGAGCGTTCACGGCCAGGTTCATGATGACTTGTTCGATTTGGCTGCGGTCCGCTTTCACCAGCCACAGATTCTCTTGCGAAGAAGTCTCGAGCTGAATATCCTCGCCAATCAGCCGCCGCAAAATCTTCTCCATATCGGAAACAATGCTGTGAACGTTGAGAATTTTCGGCGCCAGCATCTGTTTTCGGCTGAAAGCCAGCAGTTGCCGTGTCAGCGACGTTGCTCGCTGCCCCGCCATCTGAATCTGTTCCGCATTTCGCCGCAAAGGGTCGCCCGACGGCAACCGGTCCAGGAGCAGGTCCGCGTACCCTTGAATCACCATGAGCAAATTATTGAAATCGTGAGCGATCCCGCCGGCCAGTCGCCCGACGGCTTCCATTTTTTGAGCCTGCCGCAATTGCTCTTCGAGCTGCTTTCGGTCCGTGATGTCCAGCGACATGCAAATCGCGCCCTGTGCACGACCGTCCGCGTCCTTCAGCGGCTCCACGTGACACGCGTACGAACCCTCTTTCCATTCCACGTGGAATGTCACTGGCTCACCCGCCACGGCGCGCCGGTGTGACGCAATCGGCAGAAAAGTCTGGTCTGTGGTATCGAAAAATTCGAAGAGCGATACTCCGTTCACTTCGTTCGGCGTCAACCCTAGCCGTGCCAGGCCTGCTCCTTCGCACGACGTGAATCGCAAATCCTTGTCGACTGTCCACAACACTGCCGGAAGTTGTTCCACCAGGACGCGCAGCCGCGCTTCGCTCTCACGGATTCGCTCTTCCGCGCGTTTTCTATCAATCGCCAGCGCGATCTGCCCGCCCACAGACGACAAGAACTCCAAGTCTCGTTCGGCATAAGCCGCCTCATCCTCGTAGTGCTGGACCACCAGCACGCCAATCGTCGCCGCGGGCGTCCTCAGCGGTACTCCCAGCCACGATGGTGAAGGGGTCCCAACCAGCTCCACTTCTCCCTGCGCGACGAGCGAATCGAAGGCACTTTGCGGGATCAGCATCGCGCGCCCTGTGCGGTACACATATGCCGTGCAGCTGCGTCCCACTTTTTGCGGTGGTGGTGCGTTGTCAAATTGGTCCACGAAAAACGGAAAATGAAACATTGCGGTCGAAGGCTCGTAGAGCGCGACGAAGCAGTTTTCTGCGTACAGAACTTTTGTCAGCGCAGCATGAATCACCCTCACCAAATCATCCAGATTGTCCGTCATGTTTACGCTATGGATGATTTCCATCGTTACTTGACGTTCCAGCTCCGAGCGCTTCCTCTCCGAAATGTCCTCGACGGTTCCCTCGTAGCTGATGATTTTCCCTTGCCCGTCCCTTACCGCGTGCGCATTTTCTGAGATCCAAATCTTTGTCCCGTCTTTGCGGCGGATCTGATATTCGAAGCCTTCGATCACTCCGCGCTCTTCAATCAAGCGCTTGAATTCCTCCCGGCATCGCGGATCGACGTAAACCGTTTGCCCCACATCTCTCACCTGCGCCATCATTTGATCGGGCGACGTGTAACCGCACATTCGGGCAAGCGCCGGATTGACGCTCAGATAACGCCCGTCGACCGTGGTAAGAAAAATTCCCTCGACTGCATTCTCGAATAGACTGCGGAACTTTTCCTCCGCTCGGCGTCGCGCCTCCTCTGCTCTCCTGCGCTCGCCTATATCCTCATACATGGCGAAACTGCCGAATCTTTTGCCGCCAACTACCAGCGGCACCGCAATCACATGCACATCCACCAGCCCGCCGTCGCGTCGCCTCCGCTGCGTCGTGCTCCTTACCACTTCTCCCGAAGCCGCTCGCGCCGTCAGTTCGACTGCTTCCGCCGCTCGATCGGACGGAGCCAGGGCCGAATCGAGCTTCGTGCCGAGAATTTCTTCCATCCCGTACCCAAAGAGCTGCTCGAATGCCGGATTGCACATCTGCACCGCTCCATGTGCGTCCAGCACGACAATTCCCAATGGGTTATTTTCGGAAAGAGCCTGCAGGTATGCGGCGTGCTGCGCGATGCTGGAGGCGCGTCCCCCGCTCAGTGAACTCCCGTTATTCGCTGGCCCCTGATTTTTCGGTCCGCGGGCGCGGTTCGCAGCCTTGCGCCTCGGAAGCGTAGACGTTCGACTCGCCATTTTTCGGCTCTACCCCAGCGGGACGAGAGGATAAGCGGGCAGACTAGACCCGAACCCGCCTAGTTTGTAGCTGTCACCCCAAAGCCACAATGGTACGCTCGTACCAAAGTTACAGATTTGTCGTGACTTACACCCCTGGGGCCACGGATATTTCCCGGCCAGCTTTCACGCGTTACAAAACGGGCCTGGGCCCTCGTCGCCGTCTCCAGCTCCCCGGAACCTTGCGATGGAACACTTCATTCAACGCTCGCCATGTTGCAAACGCTCGCCAACGCGCTTACCCTATCGCCGTCCTGGGGGCGGGACAACTCACCCAACAACCGCTGCGAAGGAGAATCACGATGAAAATCAATCGACGATTGCTGCTGAGCCTCGCAATACTGCCGGCCCTGATGCTCGGCGTCCGCGTTCTCGCTCAGGACGGCCACCAAAATGCCAAAACCCCCAGCCAGTCTCTTCTCGCCAACTGGAACGACATCGGTAATCGCCTTATCACCATGGCCCAAGATTGGCCAGAGGACAAATACACCTATCGCCCCAATGACAAAGTGCGCACTTTTCAGCAGGTGCTGCTTCATGTCGCCGGATCAAACTATGACCTGCTGAACCACGTCTCCGGCGCGAAGATGGGCGATGGCCGCAACGATCCTGCCATCAGCGATTACCAATCCAAGGATCAGACCGTCGCATTCCTGAAGAAATCAGTCAGCGACGGCGCCGCTGAGATTCAAAAAGAGGGCGATTCCGGCATTCTTGCCCACCTCGATTACTGGGTCGGCTATACCGAGCATATGGGTGAGCATTACGGCCAGCTTGTGGTCTACTACCGCAACAACGGCGTGGTCCCGCCCGAATCGCGCCCCAAGAAGTGACGCTGCGACAAACGATCCGTGCCGCCCGTCTCAGATGACGCAGCCACAGGAGGGAATGTGCGTTTTCTCGCCAGTCTCGGCGCTTCCTTACCGCTTACGTTCGCAATGACGTTCTTTACCATCGCAGGCGCGGGCGCGCAAGACCGCTCCCAAGGCCGTTCGATGGTCATCAGCCGCGGCGGGGTCGTCGCCGCCGAAAGCCCCCTCGCGGCTCAGGCCGGCGCCACAATCCTCGCGCACGGCGGCAACGCCGTGGACGCTATCGTCGCCACGAACGCCGTCATGGGCGTGGTCGAGCCCATGATGGACGGCATCGGTGGGGACCTTTTCGCCATCGTCTACGACGCCAAAGCCGGCAAGCTTTACGGCTTGAACGCCAGCGGCTGGGCACCCGCCGGTTTGACCATTGACCACCTCAAGTCCAAAGGCATTTCCGAAATGCCACAGCGCGGCATCGATTCCGTGACAATTCCTGGCGCCGTAGACGGCTGGTCGAAACTTCTCGCACGCTTCGGCTCAAAACCATTATCAGAACTCCTCGCCCCCGCTATTCACTACGCTCGTGCCGGCTTCCCCGTTCCCGAATGGACCGCGGCCTATTGGGCGAACGAAGAATCATTCCTGCAAGAGGAGACGAACCTTTCAGCTACGTATCTCACCGCTGGTCACGCGCCTCGCGTCGGCGAAATCTTCCGCAACAAAGACCTGGCTCAGTCGCTCGAATTCATCGCTGACGGCGGCCGCGATGCCTACTACAAGGGCGAAATCGCCTCTCGCCTCGTCGCCTACTCCGCGAAGCTCGGCGGTACCATGACTACCGACGACTTCGCGCAATATTCCAGCGAATGGGTTGACCCGATATCCACCACTTATCGCGGCTGGACCATCTACGAAATTCCGCCCAACGGCCAGGGCATCGCCGCCCTCATGATGTTGAACATCATGGAGTCATTCTCGCTGGCGCAATACGGCCACAACTCCGCCGATGCCCTGCACGTGATGATCGAGGCCAAAAAACTCGCTTACGCCGACATGCACCGCTACGTGGCAGACGAAAAATTCGCAGCCGTGCCAGTTCGCGGCATGCTCGCCAAAGACTACGCCGCCGAACGCGCCAAGCTCATCGACATAGCCAAAGCCAACTGCGACGTTGGCCCCGGTCAACCCGCCTTTCCTACAATGGGAGACACCACTTATCTGGCGGCCGTCGATCGCGACGGCAACATGGTCTCGCTAATTCAAAGCAACTATGCCGGCTTTGGCGCGCGTCTCGTTGCCGACAGCACGGGATTTGCTCTGCAGAATCGCGGCGGCCTTTTCAGTCTCGATCCCTCTTCGCCCAACGCACTTGCAGGACACAAGCGCCCGCTCCACACCATCATTCCCGGCTTCATGGCACACGGCGATGAACGCATCGCCTTCGGCATCATGGGCGGATTCAACCAGGCGCAAGCCCACGCGCAGTTTGTCTCCAATGTCGTCGATTTCGGAATGAACATTCAGGCTGCGCTGGAGTCGCCTCGCTTTTCGAAGCAGACCTTAGCGGGCTGCGACGTTCCCATGGAAGACCGCATCCCGCAATCCGTGCGCGATGACCTCGCAGCCCGCGGCCACCAGATTCAGGTTCTGGGCGATTACTCCGCAGGCGTTGGCGGCGGCCAGGCCGTCCGTCGCGATTTCAGCAAACGAGTGAACTACGGTGCCTCCGACCCTCGCAAAGACGGCGCCGCCATCCCCGAACCCGTCGTCGTTAAGTAATTTGAAGAGACTTGGTTTGGCGGCACAGCCACTCCTGGCGGTGCTTCCTCTCAACTTGGAATTATGTTGAGGCTCTCCCTTGCCGCTGCTATCGTCGCGTCGATATCCGCATCGCTGTGCGCCGCAGAAACAAAGAGCGCCTCGAATTGCGACGGCGGCAAAAAAATTCCTCGCTTTAGCATCTCGCCAAAGAACGCCCCAAATCGCGCTGTATCCGACTTCTTCGCGTCCGCGTAATTCCGCACAGGCTCGGGCGCAAAAAACAAAGTCAGCAGCGACCCCACGACGTTCACCTGCCCCGCCACTCCCGCTTCTCTAAGCGCCGATCGCAGTCCCTCGGCCAACCGCGCTGCCTTCGCATTGAGTACCTCGTAAAATCCCGGCGCCTCGAGCTTCGGCAACGTCGCCAATCCCGCGCGCATCGCCAGCGGGTTGCCCGACAGCGTTCCCGCCTGATACACCGGCCCCAGCGGCGCAACCATCTCCATAATCTCGCGCCGCCCCCCATATGCCGCTACCGGCAGTCCTCCGCCAATTATTTTTCCCAGCGTCGTCAGATCCGGCCGAATCTTATAGAGATTCTGCGCGCCGCCGTACGCAACTCGAAAACCCGTAATCACCTCATCGAAAATCAGCAGCGAGCCCTCGCGCCGTGCAATCTCCGCCACGCCTTCGAGAAATCCCTTCGCCGGCGGAGCCACACCCATGTTCGCAGCCACCGGCTCGATAATCACCGCCGCGATTTTGCCTCGGTGCGCCTGAAATATCGTCTCGACCGCCACCAAATTGTTGTACGGTGCATTCAACGTCAGCTTCGCAAACGCCTCCGGCACTCCCGCCGACGACGAAATCCCCAGCGTCGCCAGACCTGAGCCCGCATCCACCAGAAAACTATCCGAGTGCCCGTGATATCCGCCCTCGAATTTGAGAATCAGGTCGCGCCTTGTGAATCCGCGCGCCGCGCGAATCGCAGACATCGTCGCTTCCGTCCCCGAACTGACAAAACGAATCCGCTCGATCGACGGCAGCGCCCGGGCAATCCTTTCGCCCAGCTCAATCTCCAGCGGCGACAGCATCCCGTAGCTCGTCCCGCGCGCCGCCTGTTCCCCCACAGCCGCCACTACCTCTGGATGCGCATGCCCTAGAATCAGCGCGCCCCACGAGCACACGTAATCGATGTATTCGCACCCGTCGACGTCCCACAGCCGCGAGCCGCGGGCGCGATCGAGCACCAGTGGCGTCCCGCCCACAGCGCGAAACGCGCGCACAGGGCTGTTCACACCGCCCACAAGTATCAGCTGCGCGCGCCGGAAAAGCTCTCGCGAATGCGGACGACTCTCCGTTGAATCCATTTGCCCGTTGCTTCGAGTCACTTGTTCTTCGATTCGAAAATTTGCGGTACGGTCGATTCGAAGGGCTTTTTCCCTCTCGGAACCCAGGGCCTGAGCCCGAGCGGCATCATGTACACACAATACATGTTCACGGGAATGCTGACCGGTGCCCAAAGGAAGAGTGCCCCTAACACAACAATGACAGGGTTCCTCACGCCGAAAAGAAGCATTAAGGCAACGGAAAGCAGTAGAGACGCCCCCCTCCGGAACAGAGCATGCGGCTGGGCGAAGCGGACCATGCCATTACAAGAGGGACATTCGAATCCGCCGCCGGTTCCTGGCCGCCGCTGAAGCTCCTGGGCATTCACGACCCGGTGACAGTGTGGACACGTTGGAGTCATGCTCTCAGTTTGTACCTGCCCTAGCAAGCCTTCAGCCAGCCCGCCACATCCTTCGCGTGATACGTCAGCACCATGCTTGCGCCCGCGCGCTGAATGCCCGTTAGAATCTCCAGCACTGTGCGCTTTTCATCCAGCCAACCATTTCGCGCCGCAGCCTTCACCATCGAGTATTCACCGCTGACGTTGTACGCGGCTACGGGTACATCAAATCGCTCGCGCACGCGCTGAATCACGTCGAGATACGGCAGTGCTGGCTTCACCATGACAATGTCAGCGCCTTCCTCCAAATCCATCGCAACCTCACGCAACGCCTCGCGCGCATTTGCCGGGTCCATCTGGTAGCTGCGCCGGTCGCCAAATTGAGGAGCCGACTGCGCTGCCTCTCGAAATGGCCCGTAGAATGCCGAACAGTACTTCGCCGCGTACGAAAGAATCGCCACGTTTTCAAAATCATTCTCATCCAGCTTTCGCCGAATCGCAGCCACGCGCCCGTCCATCATGTCCGACGGCGCAACGATGTCCGCACCGGCGCGCGCATGCGACAGCGCGGCCTCAGCCAGAATTTCTATCGTGGCATCGTTCGCCACTTCGCTGCCCTTCATCACTCCGCAGTGCCCGTGGCTCGTGTATTCGCACAAGCAAACATCCGTGATCACGATCAGATTCAATTTGGCGCGCCGTATCGCCTCCACCGAACGCTGCACCGCTCCCTGCGCGTCCGTCGCTTCCGATCCTGCTTCGTCCTTGTGCGCCGGCAAGCCAAACAGAATCACTGCTGGAATCCCCAGTCCCTCCACCTCTCGGCATTCCTCGACAATCTCGTCCGGCGATTGCTGGAAAATTCCCGGCATCGAACTCACTTCCACTCGCACTTTTTCGCCTGGGCACGCAAACATCGGATACACAAGCCCCGCCGTGCTCAGCCGCGTCTCGCGGACAAATCCCCGCAGCGCCTCCGTCCTCCTCAACCTCCTCGGCCGGTGAACTGGAAAACTCATCTGCTCGCCATTCCTCGAGTCGCCCGCAACTCAAAATAATCTGCGATTGCTGCACAAAGTGAGGCGGCAGAGGCGTTGGGTGCCTCAATCGCCACGGGAAGATCATCCCGCCTAACCGCTTTCGAAGTCGTGGGACCAATCGTAGCGATAGCTATCTTCCGCGATTGGCGGTCCAGCGTTTCGAGTCCGATTTCATCGACGAAGTTATCGTACGCCGAAGGGCTGAAAAAAGTGATTGCGTCGACATCGCCGGCCCTAATTGCCTCCACAGTTTTCATATCGAACGACTGTGGAGCAACCGTCCGATAAGCGATTACCTCCGCAACCTGTGCTCCTCCATCGCGAAGCAGCCTCGGCAATGTTTGGTCTGCGCGATCGCCGCGCGGCATGAGCACGCGTTTCCCGCGCACTTTCTCCAATAGTTCCGTTCCCAATACCTCTCCCCTAGATTCTCTACCCTCGTAGCTCGACAAAAAGCCGGCCGCCAGTGCCTCAGCGCTCGTTGCGGCCCCGATGACAGCGACTTCCGGCGAAACCATGAGCTGATTCGCACGGTCTGAAGAAATCGGCAGCGCCGCCATTCTACGCACAAGAAACTTCACGGCGTTCCGACTGGTAAAGATCACCCAATCAAATTTGTCCAGTTCAGAGACGGCGCGATTTAGCTCAGCGGGGTTTTCCGCTTCCGTAATGGTAATCGTAGGCAGAGACAGAACTTCAGCGCCGAGCGATTCAAGTTGCCCAATAAATTCTGCCGATTGCTCCGGCGCACGAGTCACCACAATGCGCTTCCCGGCCAGGGGCTTGTCAGTTTTTGGCAAAGGAACGCCCCATGATGCGCAAAATTCGATCCGCGCCCGCATCAACCATCTCGCGCGCAAGATCGCGCCCCAACGCCATCGCGTCCGCCGCGGACCCGCATGCGCGCGCCGCGCTCCGCCGCACGCGTTCGCTGCCGTCCGGCGACAGCACGCACGCGTCTAACAGCATTTTTCCGCCCTCAAATCGCCCCCACGCGCCCAATGGCACCCGGCACCCGCCTTGCAACTCCTGCATCAGCGCACGTTCTGCAGTGGCTGCGAGCGCGGTCTCCAAATCCGACAATGGCTGCAAGTACGGACGAAGCAGGTCCCACTCATACTCGCAGAATTCCGCGCACAGGATTCCCTGCGCCACCGCAGGCAAAACTATCTCCGGCCCCAGAATTTCCGTAATTCTCCATGTAAAACCCAGGCGGTCGAGCCCTGCCTTCGCCAGGACAATCGCATCGCATTCGCCGGCTTCGAGCTTTCGCACGCGCGTATCTACATTGCCGCGAATTTCGCAAATTTCGAAATCGCCGCGAAAGGCCCGTAGTTGCGACGCTCGCCGTAAACTGCTGGTCCCGATGCGCGCGCCTCGCCCCAATTTCTTGAGCGTCTCCCCATTCCGCGATATCAGCGCGTCGCGCGGATCGTCCCGGCGAAATAGCGGCATCACTTGGCACGCGACTGAAAACTCGGTGGGCACATCCTTCATGCTGTGAACCGCAATGTCTGCGCGATCCGCCAACAGAGCTTCCTCCAGCTCTTTTGTGAACACGCCTTGAATGCCCATCTGCTCGAGGGGCTCAGACGCCAAATGGTCGCCGCTTGTCTTCACCACCACGACCTCGCACTCCCGCCCGCGCGCTTGCACAGCCTCGCGCACGCGGTTCGCTTGCCATAGAGCGAGCGCGCTGCCGCGCGTTGCGATGCGAAGCGCCTTCAATTCTCAATCCTCTTCGGGCCTGTCGTTCTTTCCATCATCGAGCCCAAACATGTGTCGTACCGCCTCGATCGCGCCGAGTCGCCCTCGCAAACCTCCGCCTTGTCCAAGCCGCTTCGCCGGCTGATCGAGCACGCGCTCAATCAGCTCTTCCGTGATGCGCGCTATCCGCGCGCGTTCATCGGGCGAAACATCCGGCATTTCCGCAAGTTTTTCGCGCAGCAGCGCCTCGCGATGTTTGTGCATGCGGTCACGCAAGTCGCTTACGATCGAGCCAGCCTCCAGCGCTCCGCGCCACGCCTCAAATTTCGCAAGCTGCTCGCTGACGATGGCTTCCGCGCGCGGTATCTCTGCTTCCCGCGCCTTCTTGTTCTGCTCCACGATTTCGCCAAGGTCGTCGATGTTGTAGAGGTAGAGGTTGTACAGGCCGCTGGCTTCTGGTGCCACGTTGCGCGGCACTCCAAGGTCGACCACGAATACGGGCTTCCCTTCGCGCGCTTCAATCGCCGACTCCAACGCGCCTCGCATCAAAATCGGACCCGTTCCGGCCACCGATGTCACCACAATGTCCGGCGCGCTCAGCACTCGTTCCAGCGCCTCCCACGCCACCACTTCGCCACCCACACGTCGGGCTAATTCTTGCCCGTGTTCGTAAGACCGATTCACTACGCGCACCGTCCCGATGCCGCGATTCCGCAAATGCTCCACCACCTGTTCCGCCATGGCGCCGGCGCCCACCACCAGGGCCGCGCGGCCTTTCAAGCTCCCGAAAACGCGCTCCGCCAGCTTCACGCCCGCGAACGCCACCGACATTGGCCGCGCGCCGACCTCGGTCTCTGACCGAACGCGTTTCCCCACCTCGAGCGCGCTCTGGAAAATTTTATTCAACACGGGGCCCGTCGCGCCGTGCTCCAGCGCCTGGCCGTATGCGGTCTTCAATTGACCCAGAATTTCGGCCTCACCGAGCAGCATCGAGTCGAGCCCAGCCGCCACGCGAAACAGATGACGCACCGCATCGGGCCCCATCCATCGGTACAGACGGCCATCGGTTTCTTCGCGCGGGATGCGATGGAACGTCGCCAGGAAATGTTCCATCGCCCCTGTGATGTCCGCCCCGCCCTCCGTGGCCACGCCATACAATTCGCTGCGATTGCATGTAGAAAGGACGACGGCTTCCTCGAGAATGCCTTGCTTCCGGAGCTCTCCCGCCGCGTCCAACGCCTGCTCCGCCGTGAACGCCACGCGCTCGCGAAACTCCACGGGCGCTGTGCGATGATTGCAACCGATCAGCCCGACCTGGATTCTCGTCGTGCGCACGCGAGCGGCCTTTGTTACCGTTGGCATCAGAAGAAGCGGTGAAACCTCGTGAGATACAGATTCACAAACGTATAGCTAAACAGCACAATCAGGAAATTTGAGGCGCACAGAATCGAAGCGCGCGCGCCACGCCAGGTGGCGCTGCGGGAAAGCCGCAAATACGCGACGTACACCACCAAAATAGCTAGCGTGACGATCACCTTCGGATCGCCCCAGGAATACGTCCCGCTCAGCCGATGCTCCCAAATGAAACCCATCGACACCCCAAAGGCCAGCGCCAACAGTCCAACCCAGACGCTGCTTCGCGCCATTCGGTCGAGCACGTCAAGCGCCGGCAACCGCCAGAACGCCACACTGATTTTGCGCGAACGCAGCACCCAATCCTGCACCAGATAAATCATGCTCAAAACGAAAGATAGCCCGAACGCCGCGTAGGCCCACGTGTTCAGCGTCACGTGAAATGCAAAAAGCGCGCCTCGCGCTGGAGGTGGCGCTGCCGCTCCATGAGGGATGAGGGCGCCGGTGATCGTCATCCAGATGACCAGGAGTAATGTAACAAATGCTCCCACGGACCTTTGTCGGTGGAAAATTTCCAGCCCGAGATAGGTCGCGCCGAGGAGCCACGCGAAAAGCGACATCGAGCCGTACAAGTCATCGTAGGGTATTGAGTGAGTCCAGCGTGCGCGCTCCAGCAGCGCAAAGTATTCCGCGGCAATTCCGCCCGCCAGCAGTAGCGTCGCACAACGCCCGATCCACACCTGTGGCGCGTACAGTATCCAGGCATAGCAAAAAAAGCTGATCAGATAGAGTCCCAGACTCAGATAAGCGAGTTGATGCTCCAAGCGCGCCCGCTCCCGCTGAAACACCGAATTATACTGCCGAACGGGTGCACTCAACGGGCAATCGTCCCTTAAAAGGGGGCTTCGGGGGCATCAAGCTGGCTTTTTCTTAGCTGGATTCGGTCCCAAGCAACTGCTCGAGGATGCGTCTAAGTTCGCGTGGAGCTTTAGATTTGCTCAACGCGGCATCGGCCCCTGCCGATTTCGCGTCGCGTTCAAGTTGCTCCGTGTCATGCAAGGAGAGGATGAGGATTTGGGTTAACGGGCACAGGCGCCGAATCTCACGCGCCGCGTCCAGCCCATTCATTACCGGCATGTTTACATCGAGAATAACCAGGTCTGGCTGCAACTCCTTTGTTTTCTGGATCGCCTCAAGTCCATTTTCGGCCTCACCGCAAATCTGATATTGGCCGCCCATCAAAGTCTGTATGCCCTGGCGGACCACGGCATGGTCGTCCACGACCAGAATTCGCTTCTTCACGCAATCGGTAGTACGCGCCAGCAGCCCTTCTTATCGGTGACGCTGCGCACGGACCCGTGTGCTCTCCGTCACACATCCTCCCTCGCAAGCTTGGGCCCCCTCGGCCCGTCCCCATGCGCGCTTAGCCACCTATCGAAGGCGGATCCTCCCTTGTTCACTGATCCTCGTCTACTTGCAACAGACAATCCTGACCACTCCTCAGTGATTCGTTCTGCTATTATTTGGAACTGCTCCCACATGCCTGTGAGCTACGAAAACCGAAAAGAGCTGTTCCTCCGTGCCTGTCGCTGTGAGCCAGTTGACCGGGTTCCTGTTTGGATCATGCGCCAGGCTGGACGCTATCTGCCGGAATATCAGGCTCTTCGCACCAAACATTCCTTCCTCGAAATCTGCAAAACGCCTGAGCTGGCTGCCGAAGTCTCGCTCCAGCCATATCGGATTCTCGGCGTGGACGCCATCATCGTCTTTTCCGACATTCTGATCGTCGCCGAAGCGATGGGCATGCCTCTTGACGTCCCCGATTCGGGTCCCATCCTCGGGAATCCGGTTCGCGATTCGGCCGCGGTCGCGAAGCTCCGGGATTTCGACCCGGAGCGCGAAACGCGCTTCGTTGGCGACGCGATTCGCGCGATTTGTGGCGTCATCGGTCCTGACGTGCCTGTAATCGGCTTTGCCGCTGCTCCCTGGACGCTCGCCTGCTACATGATCGAGGGCCAAACGCGTGGCGACATATCGGTAGCGAAGAAAATGCTGGCTGCAGAGCCGCAACTCGTGAGTTCCCTGATTGACCGCATCGCGCGTGTCACAACGGCATACCTGAAATCGTTAATTGCCGCTGGAGCTTCGGTGGTGCAGCTTTTTGACACGTGGGCCGGCGAGCTCGCCGCGCGCGAATACGAAGAATTCGAAGTGCCTGCAACCCGGTCGATTTTCGAAGATTTGGGCCGGACTGGCGTACCGAAGATTCTCTTCGTGAAAGGTTCTTCACACCATTTGGCTGCGATGGCTGCAACGGGCGCCGACGTGTTAAGCCTGGACTGGCGCATAGATCTCGCCGATGCGCGGAAGCAGCTTGGGAACCGCATTGCCCTGCAAGGCAACGTCGATCCGTCGTTGCTTATGGTGTCTCCAGACGCGGCACGCTGGGCTGCACGCAATGCCGTGGAAAAGACGAAAGGCGCTGGCCACATTCTCAATCTGGGCCATGGCATTCTGCCGGAGACGCCGGTGGAAAACGCAAAGGCCTTTGTAGAAGCAGGCCAAACCGCGTTATCGTCGTTGCGCGCGGCGGCCCAGAAAAACAGCTGAGCGATGCAACTAGACGGCGCAAATTTAGCGGCTCGAATCGATATCGGACAAATCTCCGACGAATTCTTGGCGAAATACAACCGGCCGGGCCCGCGGTACACCAGCTATCCTACGGCGCCCGTGTGGAAAGAGGATTTCGGCCCGGACGACCTCGAAAAGCATTTCGCCAGGGCGAACGACCAGAACACGCCCGTTTCGCTTTACATGCACATCCCTTTTTGCGAGAGCCTGTGCCTCTTTTGCGCCTGCAACGTCTCGATCGAGAAGGACAAAAGCGTCGCGATTCCATATCTCGATACGCTGAAACGCGAGATCGCTCACGTCGGCCAAAGAGTTTCGAAGAACCGGCCGGTGATTCAGTTTCACTGGGGCGGTGGTACGCCCACGTACCTCGCGCCCGAGCAGATGCAAGACCTTTTTAGCAGCGCGCGAGAACGTTTCACGTTTGCGCCAGACGCGGAAGTCGGAATCGAGATTGATCCGCGTGTCACCAACCGGGAGCATCTTGAAACGCTTCGACGGCTCGGTTTCAATCGCCTTAGCATGGGCGTGCAGGATTTCGAGCGTCGCGTGCAGGAAACGATTCACCGCGTGCAGCCCTACGAAATGACGCGCGATCTGATTCTGGCAGCGCGCGAGCTGGGCTTCGAGAGCCTCAACATCGATCTGATCTACGGCCTGCCTCATCAAACCGCCGATAGTTTCCGAGCAACGATCGAGCTGGTACTTACGCTCGCGCCCGATCGCGTGGCTATGTTCAGCTATGCACACGTACCCTGGCTCAAAAAGCAACAAGGCTCGTTCGCGACGCACCTCCCAGAAGGGATAGAGAAATTTCGAATCTTTCGCGCTGGGCTGGAAGGCTTCTCGTCGGCGGGATACCTCTACATCGGAATGGACCATTTCGCGCGGCCAACCGATGAGCTGGCAATAGCGCAGCAGAATCGCACGCTGCACCGCAATTTTCAGGGCTACACGACAAAAGCGGGCGCAGACCTTTATGGAATGGGCGTCAGCGCGATCAGCTCCGTGGGCCACGCGTATGCGCAGAATCGGCGCGAAGTTCCCGCGTATCAGAACGCCGTGGCGGAGCGCGGCATCGCCACGATGCGTGGCTATCGCCTCTCCGCGGACGATCGCCTTCGCCGCGCTGTGATTGGCCGCCTGCTATGCCACACCGTAATTCCGAAGCGCGAGGTTGAGATGGAATTTGGCATTTCCTTCGATGATTATTTCGCGCACGAACTGGAAGAACTCGAAGAGCCCAGCGCGGACGGCCTCGTGACGCTGGCACCGAACGAAATTCGAGTTACTCAGCTCGGGCGAATCTTCATTCGCAATATCGCGATGCCGTTCGACCGTTACCTCCAAGACCAGCAAGCCGGGAAACGGCCCCTCTTTTCGAAGACTCTCTGACGATCTCGCATGTCCGAACTCGAGCGCGTGCGTACAGACAAAATGCCCGGCAGCCCAGCCCGGGCGCTTGTGGTCGGCGGCGGAATTTCCGGCCTCGCGTGCGCGTACCGCCTGAAACAGTTGGGCGTCGACGTGACATTGCTGGAGGCGCAACAATCAGCTGGCGGCTTGATTGGCAGCGTGCGAAAAGACGGATTCCTTTTCGATCATGGCCCGCAAAGCTTTCAAGGAACGGATTTGCTTCTTGATTTGATCCACGAACTCGGAATCGAAGATGAACTTCAAATAGCGAATCCGAAAGCTCCGCGCTACGTCCTGCGCGGCGGCCGCCTTCAGCACATCCCGATGTCGCCCCAAGGGGTGCTCACGTCGTCGCTTCTCACGGTGAGATCTCGGTGGAAAGTCGTGTCCGAACCTTTTCGCCGGACGCGTCCTCCGACGGAGGATGAATCAGTTGCCGATTTCGTGCGCCGTAAATTTGGCCACGAGATTCTGGAATATCTTGTCTCGCCTTTCGTTTCCGGCATTTATGCAGGCGATCCGGAAAAACTAAGCCTGCGCGCCGCATTTCCTTCACTGGAAGAATGGGAACGACAATTTGGCAGTGTGTTGCGCGGCGCTATGAAATCGCGTCCTCTTAAGGAGAAGCAGAGCGGCCCGCCGCCGCTGTGCTCATTTCGTGGTGGCCTCGGCACATTGATGCAGGCGCTCGCACGCAGTCTAGGATCGCGGGTTCGCCTTGGCTCTCGCGTGCATAGCATCAGACCCACGAGGGCGACGGGAACCGACGGATACGAAATCGAGGTGAATGAAAACGGACAAACGGAAACCTTCCGAACGCGCGCGATAGTTCTGGCTACGCCTGCCTACACGGCGGCTCAGATTCTGCAACCGGTTTCGACCCCGCTGGCGCATGCGCTTTCCGGAATTGCCTATGCTCCTGTTGCGGTGGTCGCGACGGGCTATTTCTCCAAGCAATTCTCGCGGCCACTCGACGGTTTTGGATTCTTGGTTCCGCGAAGAGAAAAATTCCGCACTCTAGGGACGGTATGGAATTCGTCGCTCTTTCCAGGCCGCGCGCCGGAGGGATCGGGAACCATCACCAGTTTCCTGGGCGGCGCGATGGACGCAGATGCCGTGGCAAAGCCGGAAACCGAGATCGCGGAAATCGCCCACGACGAAAACGCACGAATCATGGGAATCTCAGGTCCCCCTCAGGTGACCGCCGTCTGGAAATATGGGAAAGCCTTGCCGCAATACAATCTCGGGCACGGTCACATCATCGAAAGGATTCGCGATTGCCTGGAGGCGAATCCAGGGCTCTTTCTCGCCGGCAACTACCTGCAAGGGCCAGCGATCGGAAAATGCGTCGAACGGGGATTCCGTACGGCGGAATCCGCGCACGTGCACGTGACGGCGTGATTTCTCCGCAGTGATTTGGCGTCGGGCTATTTGCTCCCTGAAGCGCTCGGCACATGGTACGTCGGCTTCGCCTCGGCGCCGGGACCCGGTTCAGGAGCCGGTTTCGGCATGTTGTCTGCCGTGAACCTCGGAACCATCTGATCCGCCATGGCAACGGCGTACACAGCCGACGCGATTTCAACGGCCCCCTCGCGCACATCCTCCTCATAAATCCGCTCATACGTGTCGAGATTCGTGTGGTGCGTGAACGTTCCGTAATCAAACGGATCCTGCGCGAGGCCAATTCCAGGCAGGCCTGCATTGTTGAACGAAGTGCTGTCCGTGCCCCCAGTGCGGCGGCTGTCCGTTGTCGTCACGCCGGTAAATCCCCAATCCTGAAACGGCATCAGGGCGTCGCGAATCATGTCAGCCGCCACGGGCGGACCGAAAACGCTTGCGCCGCGCGGTTTCCCCGTCCCGGAATCAATGTTGAAGTAGGCATCGAGTTTGGCAAATTCAGGTTTGGGATTCTCGGCACTGCCGAAATGCTGCTGCACATACGCCAAGGAACCGAGCAGGCCTTCTTCTTCGCCGCTCCACAGCGCCACCCGAATCGTGCGACGTGGTTCGAGCTTGCAGGCTGCCAGCAGGCGCACGGCTTCAAGCATCATCGATGCCCCGATGCCATTGTCAGTGGCGCCAGTCGCGTCGTGCCAAGAATCGTAGTGCCCCCCCAGCATGACGATTTCGTCCCTTTTGTCTGAGCCGGCGATTTCGCCGATGGCGTTGTAGACCTTCGTTCCGGCGGGGTACTCCTTGTTTTGAACGTTGATCTTCAGACTTACGGGAGTGCCGTCGTCGAGGAAGCGCGAAATGCGCCCGTAATCTTCGTTGCGCATCACGAGCGTAGGGACCGCTCGCGTCCAATCATAGGTATTGTTTTGCTGCGCGACGATCACGCCATGTTCGCGCCCCGCGTCGTTGATGCGGACGAGGGCGCCATTGTCAACCAGGAACTGATCGACGATACGATTCACGTCGCTGCGCGCAAGCTGTCCTTCCGGCATGGCAGGCGGCTGAGGGAAATTGAACGGGCGCGGATTCTTCGCATCGAAGCGCGATCTCCATTCATCGTCGGGACGCCGGAACGGAGCCGGCGCCAGGTTTTCCTTCACCTCTACGTGCTTCCCCACTAGAACGATCGCGCCACGAACCTCGTCTTTCACAGAATTCAGATATGCATCGAGCTCCGCCTGCGTTGGTTGCTGCGGGCGCTTCGCCTCGGGCACTGACGGCATAGGCGGTGGAGTTGCGCTCGCCGCAGCCGGAGGCGCCGCCGGGACTCCGAAGAAGTTAAAACCAGGAGGCGGCGTCAATCCTGGCGGATCGATGAGGACCACTTTCGCAGTGACCTCGCCCTTCGTGCTCGGGGTCCACGCGAGCGGCTCAACCATCAGCGGCCCATGAAACGGGGCGACGGCCACGGCTGACAATTCCATATTCTCCCACCCGGGTACCGGCTTGTCTGCGCTCGGAGGTTGAAAGGTCCACGGCTCGAGGTGCGCGTTGACCAGCCCCCAGGAGCTCATCGTCCTGACCGCCCAGTCGTCCGCCGCTTTTAAATTCGGCGTCCCCGTCACGCGCGGCCCGTACACGTCGGCGACTTCGTGAATGATCCACATGATCTTGGAGTCGTTTGTCTCCTCCATGCGGATTTGTGTGTACGCGCCGGACAGATTTGGAGCTTGCGCGGTAGCAGGCAGCGCTGCTACAGACGAAATCGTCAACACGCAAACCAAAACTCTTATCCTATTCATTCTCTCCCCCTGAGACGGCAGTCGGCTCTGGAAGCGGTTCACTCCTCGGTGAGAGGCCGCTTGTGGCGCATCGCCAGACGCACTCGCCTGCGCTCGCCTGCATCGCGGTAGCGCCGCCGATCGTCGTCGGTTTCCAAAATCAAGGGCGGCACGTTGTGCGGTTCGCCCTTCAAGTCGATCGCCACGAAGGTCACGTAGGCGCTGCTGGTGTGCTTGCGCTCGCCCGTCAGAATATTTTCCGAAAAAACTTTCACGCCCACTTCCATCGATGTATGGAACACTCGATTGACGCTCGACTTCAACACGATGAACTCGCCAACGCGAATCGGAAAACGAAAATCGAGATAGTCCACCGACGCGGTGACCACGTGGCTATTTGAGTGACGATGGGCCGCGAGCGCACCGGCGATGTCGATCAAATGCATCACGCGACCGCCGAGCATGTTCCCCAAGGGATTGGCATCGTTGGGCAAGACCGCTTCTACGAGCTCCGAACGCGACGCGCTCACGGGTTTTCCAGGAGCGCCGCTGCCCGAATGATCACTTGACGCGTGGCCGCTCGACGAGCGGGCGGCGCTCGCCGGTGCGTGAGTTGTCTGAGTCTTTGAAGGCTTCGACATCCGTATTAGGCGCTCGGGCACGGCGAATTCGCGACGATGCCCGCTATTGGCGCGCTCGCTCCGGCCCGATATAATACGTGCTTCCGCGTCATGACCCAAGCCCAGAAGTCGCGCCGCCAGATGTTGGAACAGTTTGTTACGGGAAAGCCGAATGACGCTTTCGCGCGCTATGGATTGGCCCTCGAGTGTGCCAAAGAAGGAGATAATCACGCGGCCGAGAGCCACTTTCGAACTTTGTTGCAAGACCATCCACAATACGTAGCGGGCTACTTCCAGTTCGCGCAGTTGCTCACGCGTTTGGGGCAGTTGGATGAAGCAAAGAGAACGCTTTCCGATGGAATCGTCGTCGCACAGAAAGCGGGAGACATGCACGCGCGGGATGAGATGCAGTCGACCTTGAACTCCCTGCGCTGACCCGTCTTTCCTGGGTAGTGAGACATGAGACCCTCTCGGATTCCGATCTTTCCTCTCGATATCGTGCTTTTTCCCAGCATGCCGCTACCGCTTCACATTTTTGAGCCGCGCTACAAAACGATGATCAATCGGTGCGTAAGCGAGCGGCTTGAATTCGGGCTCGTGTTTGCGCAGAGCCGCGCGATTGCTACCGTGGGTTGTACGGCAGAAATCACGCGTACGCTGAAGAAATACCCCGATGGCCGGATGGACATTCTCACCGAGGGACGTGCCGCGTTCCGCATCGTCGAGATCGTGACGGAAAAGGAATATTACGAGGCGGTCGTCGATTATTTGCCGGAAGACGTTACGCCTCAGGACCCGAAGAAAGAGTTCGAACTCACGGAGGGATTTCAGCACTGCCATTTACTGCTCTTCGGCCATCAATGGCCGGGCGGCGACAAAAATGATCCGACGCCGCTGGCTTATCGCATAGGTGCGCGGCTGCCGCTCGACTTGAGGCAGCGGCAGATTTTGCTCGAGATGCGCAGCGAGAGTGAGAGGCGAGAGTTTCTATCCCGATACGCGGCTGAACTTCTCCCCAAGTTGGCGCACCGGCAGATTGCGCGCCAGTGCGCCGGCGGAAATGGCCATGGCGTCCACTGAAAGGCGCTTACTTTTTGCAACTGCCCCTCAAACTCCCCGCTTCAGCCAACGACTATCGCTTCCCCCGCATCTTCTCATTTGTCTTTCAAATTAGGCTCATGCAAGCCCATCCACTATAATGAGCGAATGGCGGCGGGGCGCGAGAGAAACTTCGCGTGAACATTTTTACAAATGGTGATCGGAAATGAGTTCATTGCCAAAAACTTTGGGGGAGCTTCGGCGCAGCCAGTGGCCTGAAGAACGCATCGCAAAACGGACCGTGCGGCAAGAGCTGCGCGAGAATCTGCTCTGCAAAATGGAAAAGGGCGAGTCGCTTTTCCCCGGAGTGCACGGTTACGACGATACGGTTATCCCGCAAATTATCAATGCCCTTCTCTCGCGCCATCACTTCATACTGCTTGGACTCCGCGGACAGGCGAAGTCGCGCATACTGCGCGCCCTGGCCGGATTCATGGACCCGCACATTCCGGTGATTGCAGGTTGCGAAATTCACGATAATCCCTACAGTCCGCTCTGCCGCGCCTGCCGCGATCGGCTCTCCGCCGAAGGTGATGAGATTCCCATCGGCTGGATCGCGCGCGAGCAGCGCTACGTAGAAAAATTGGCAACTCCCGATGTGACCATCGCGGACATGATTGGCGACGTTGATCCCATCAAAGCAGCCCGCGGCGGTCGCAACCTTTCCGATGAGTTGACCATTCACTACGGCCTCCTCCCGCGCGCCAACCGCGGAATTTTCGCCATCAACGAACTGCCCGACCTCGCCGGCAAAATCCAGGTAGGACTGTTCAACATCATGCAGGAAGGCGACGTTCAGATTAAGGGCTACCCGGTTCGCATGGCGCTGGATGTGCTGCTCGTATTCACGGCCAATCCCGAGGATTACACCGCCCGGGGCAAGATCATCACCCCGCTTAAGGATCGCATTGGCTCCGAAATTCGCACCCACTATCCATCGACCATCGCCGAGGGCATGTCTATTACCTCCCAGGAATCATGGACCGAGCGTGACAACCGTCGTCGCGTCGTGGTGCCGGACTACATCCGGGAAGTCGTCGAAGAGGTTGCGTTTCAGGCCCGCGACGATAAGCGTATCGACCGCCGATCCGGTGTCAGCCAGCGCCTTCCCATTAGCACAATCGAAAATGTTCTGAGCAGCGCCGAACAACGCGCGGTGCGCAGCCGTGATTCCGCAGTGGTCACGCGCGTTTCCGACGTCTATTCTGCAATTCCGGCTATGACCGGCAAGTTCGAGCTCGAATACGAGGGAGAGGTCCGCGGCGCCGAAAACATCGCTCGCGAGCTGATTCGCGCCGCGGTCGGCAAGACATTCAGCCGCTATTTTGTGAATGTAAACTTCCAGCCCATCGTCCAGTGGTTCGAAATGGGCGGGGAGCTGAAGGTCGCCGCCAACACGTCAAGCAGCGAGCTTCTAACTCAGCTTAAGAAAATTAACGGCCTCTTTGACCATCTCGAAGCCCTCGGCGTCGGCTCAAAGGACGACGCTGCGATTCAGGCCAGTGCGGCGGAATTTGTATTAGAGGGCTTATGGGCGCATAAACGAATCAGCCGAAGCGAAGAACGCGGCTATTATGCCGAGGCGCGCAAGACTCCGGAGCCGCGAGACCCGCGGGAGCCTTCGGGACGCCTGCCGCGCCGCCAGTTTAATTAGTTGATCGCATTCAGCGCGTCGATTGAGGATTTCATGAAGTACGTCCGATATTCGAAATACGCTCAAGAAGCAGCCGACGACGTCGACCTTCAAGAGCTGATGAGCAAGCTCTCCGACTTCTTCCTGCAGAGCGGCTTCAATTCTCCTTACGGGATCTATGAACTCGATATGGAGCGCTCCCGCGAGGAGTACATCGAAGCCCTCCGCGAAGCGATCCTGCGCGCGCTTCAGGAAGGCGACCTCATCCCGCCCGAAATGCTCGAGCAGCTCATGCAGAATCCGGACGTCTCCCAGAATCAGGAACTGCGCGACCTCATCGACCAGCTCATTCAGCGCATGGAAGAAGACGGCTACATTACCCAGCAGCAATCTGCGCGCGTCACCCCACCGCCTTCGGAAACTCCCGGCGGCCAAATCGGAAAAGATCAGCCGAAAATCGAAGCGCGATTCGAAATCACCGACAAAGCCCTCGATTTCCTGGGCTTCAAGACGTTGAAGGATTTGCTCGCCTCTCTCGGGAAGAGCAGCTTTGGCCGGCATGACACGCGCGATCTCGCTACAGGCGTCGAGTCTGGCGGTGTATCCAAGCAATATGAGTTCGGCGACACGCTGAATATGGACATCAGCGCCACACTTTTTAATGCGGTTCAACACAAGGGCGCGCGCATCCCCATCGAGCTCGATTATCCCGATTTGATGGTCCACCAGTGCGAATATCAAAGCTCTTGCGCCACTGTGCTGATGCTGGATTGCAGCCATAGCATGATTCTCTACGGCGAAGATCGCTTCACTCCCGCCAAACGCGTCGCGCTTGCGCTTTCGCACCTCATCCGCACGCAGTATCCCGGTGATTCCCTGCATTGCGTGCTCTTTCACGACAGTGCCGAAGAAATTCCTCTGGGCAAACTGGCCCGCGTGCAAGTTGGGCCGTATTACACAAACACGCGCGAAGGCCTCCGCCTCGCGCAGCGGATTCTTTCACGACAAAAAAAGGACATGCGGCAAATTGTGATGATTACGGACGGCAAGCCTTCGGCGTTGACACTCGAGGATGGCCGCATCTACAAAAATGCCTACGGTCTTGACCCTCTGGTCGTGACGCAGACTCTTGAGGAAGTTGCCAAGTGCAAGCGCTCGGGAATTCTCATCAATACCTTCATGCTGTCGAGCGACTACAGCCTCGTTCACTTCGTTCAAAAGATCACCGAGCTCTGCCGCGGCAAAGCCTATTTCACGACACCCTACACGCTGGGCCAGTATCTGCTGATGGACTACGTCAGCAAGAAAACACGGAACATCCATTAAGATGAACTGCCCTGGCAAACCTGAATCTGTTCCCGCATTGGCCGTCCGGCCACGACCGTGTTGTTGTTGCGCTACTTGAAGGTTGCTGGTCCACAAGCGATCAAGTCTCCAGAGTAAACTGAGGAATGGGTCTCAAGCGTTCTGTTCGCACCTTATTGGGAGGCAAGAGAATGGCGGCATTGACGCCTGGAGCTCAAGCTCCGGGAATCTCGCTCAAAGACACAAATGGCGCCAGCACGACCCTCGCCAACCAGCTCAAAAAAGGGCCCGTCTTGGCTGCTTTCTTTAAAGTGAGCTGCCCGACCTGCCAGTTCACGTTTCCCTTCATCGAGCGCTTGTACGAACAATACGGATCAAAGGGGTTTTCATTCCTCGCGATTTCGCAGGACGATGTGCGCGATACGCGCGAATTCATCGATGAGTTCGGGATCAAGTTCCCGGTTCTAATCGACGACGCGGGTTATCCTGCCTCCAACCAATACGGCATCACCAATGTCCCTACACTTTTCCTGATTGGTCCGGATGGCAAGATTCAGGTGAGCGCGGTCGGTTTTTCTAAGCCTGACCTGGAAGATATCGCTGGTGCCGCTGCGCAATCCACCGGCGCCCCCCGCGTCTCACTTTTTAAGGTGGGCGAAGTAGTTCCTGACTACAAGCCGGGCTGAGGTTCCAAAAACTGAGCTCCGTGCGGGCCTGCTAATTCTCGTCTTCCGTCAAAGGCTTCTTGTGCTTCAGTGGTTTTAGTCGCTTGTCAGGGATCACGCGTCCAACAGGCGGCGGACCAATTCCCTGTCGCGCGCGTCTCCGCACTTCCCGTTCAACTCGCAGCCGCGTTCGTTTCTTCCGGGTCATTCGCGCCCAGAAATGCCAGAGCTTAGAAGCTGAATCCCACCTGCAAATAAAAGAGCCGACTCGCCCCGTTTGACGAAAACGGCCCGGTCGCGAGACTGTTCGACTCACCGAAAAAAGGGCTGTTGCACACCGATGGATTTGCTTGACACTGAGCCGACGTAGGAACGTTCAACAACGCGTTCGGCTGCGCCAGGTTCGTGTAGTTCGTGATGTTTCGCGCATTCACGCTGAACGTCAAATTGTAGCGGTGATTTGTGCCTCCACCGCCCATTCCCATTCCTCCGCCACCGCCGCCGAACGGCCCCCCGGGACCGCGCCCATAACCTCCTCCGCCGGGCCCTCCTGGTCCGCCGCCACGGTTACCGCCGCCAGCCCCCTCAGAAACCTTGCCGAAACCGAATGCCTTGCTGAGCCGCAAGTTCAAACTGAAGTGCGGCGGACCCATATAGGCATTGATCGGGATGACCGATTCTCCCTGCCCCAGGTCGGTCACGTTCGTATCAAAGTTTCCCAACCGCGTATCGACCACGTACGCCGGATTGACCGGATTGGTCGCCAACGCTGGCCGCTGATTTAGTACCGTCGAACCTACAAAGTCCTCGCTCATCACCACATTGAACGGCGCGCCCGAACTCGCAATCATGAACGGGCTCAGCCGGAATCCGTATGGCAGGCCCACCGTACCGCCCACAAACGCTCGGTGTCTCGTATCGAACGATGCGCGGCCATAATCCTCCAGGAGGTCATATGGATTCGAGGGAAAAGAGTTCGCACCGCTCGCGTCGCTGTTTGCGTAGTTGAGCGTGTAGTAGCCGAAGAGAGTAAGCTTCGCTCCCGCGCGCACATTCAGATTCACGATGAGCTGGTTCTGCTTGAAAATCCCTTCGGACTCGTACTGGAAAATGTTTTCGGCAACCCCATTCGGGTATACCGGACTCGCGGGGAACGTCCCGGGCTCAGGCGTGTTGATGTTGTTGGTCAGAAACTGATGCAGCCCGCGCGAATTCATGTACGTCACCGCCAGATTCGTCACCTTGTTGATCTGGCGTTCCACGCTCACCGCCGTTTGCAGCGTCTCCGGCGAATGCAGATTTGGCGCGACCCTATAAATCGTTGGGAGAACGTCGGATCCCGGAAGAGATGTCACCGCTGCACTGGGATCGAAGAATGACGGATTGAAGAGCACATACGATGTCTGCGCAATTCCGTTCAGGTGTTCCGCTTCTATCAGGTATTGATCCTGAAACCGGTCGTAGAAAATCCCCCAGCCAGCCCGAATGACCGTCTTGGCGGGGTTTTTCCCGCGCGCTAAGCCCCAGGCAACCGCAACCCTCGGCGCCCAATCCGCGCGATCGTGAATGTGATTTTGACTCTCGAATCGCAGCCCGCCGCTGAGTGTGATGTTCGGGCGAACTCGCCAGTCGTCCTGAATGTACGGTCCCACGTCGGTCAGCGAGACGCTTGCGTTCGGGATTCCGGTTGTAACGATGTACTGGTATGCGCCGCCTCCGTTTGCATTGGCCGCTTGGCCTGTCGCGATGTTGTTCAGGGTTGTTTGGTACGCCGTGCTTGTCTGAAAGATGTATGTGCTATTGAATTGTGACGTCGTGTTGTTGCTGTCGGTCACGTTGCGCACGCGGACGCCAAACTTGATTATGTGCTTGCCGTGAACGACGGAAGTGTAATTTTGCAATTCGTAATGGTTCTCGTCGTCAAGAACGGTCCCTTGACTGTTGCCTCCTCCATCGAAAAAACCCTCAACGTTCAAAGTGGGCGTCGTGCTCTGAGGAGTTTGCGTCGACACATCATGTAGGAATTGAAAATGCGTCTCATTCACGATAGTCGTGCCAAAGATGTGCGTATCGCCCAACTGCACGGTGTGCTCTTGTTCTAGTGAGTTGTAACCCTGGCTCGCTAACGTCAGGGCGCCGATGCCGTCGTTCTGCTGGTTATCGCGCCAATACTGATACCGCGCCGTAAAAGTGTCATTCTTCGTTAGCTGATAATCGACGCGTGGTCCGAGGTTCAATCGTGTCTTGTCGTTGGGATACGGCTGAATGAACGGCGTGAAGGAGCCCGTAGTTGGGTCGTAGGCTTGCGCGTCCACCACTGAGATATCGTTGATGTCGCGCCGCTGGCCGCCGAAGAAAAACGAAGCCTTCTTGCTCAGCGGTCCGCCAATGTTGCCGAACACCTGCGTCGAATAATAGCCAGGCTCCTCCACAGACCCGAGGAACGGATTCCGCGTATTTAGCGCGGAATCATTGCCCATTAACTCGGCGTCGCCGTGCCATTGGTCGGTGCCGGGCTTCGTGAAAATCTCGATTCGGCCGTAGCCAAGCTTGTCGTACTCGGACGAGAACGGGTTCTGGTTGATGCGGATTTCGCGTATCGAGGATTTAGGTGGAAGCTGCCCCGCCGTGAACCCGTCGATATACATCTGTCCGCCATTCGGCCCGGCCGAAGGTCCCGCCAGAGCGGTCAAATCGTTTTGCAGCTCGTCTGGATCGTCCGACAACGCGTCGAGTTCTTTGCCTGAAATCACTACCGAGCTGGCATTATTTTCGGGAGCAACGTCCACCTGCGCGGCCTGATCTGTCACCACAACTTTCTGTTCCTGAACCTCAATCACCAGCGAAATGTCAAACTTCTGAATTTGGCCTTGGGCCACCACGACATTGTCGTTCGAAAACAGCGCGAATCCCTTGGCGACGGCCTCCACTTTATATTTCCCAGGCGCAAGGCCATTCACTTCGTAGTTGCCGTCATGATTCGTGATCGATGTGAGCGTCTCGCCGTTAGGCGTCGTCACTAATATTGTTGCGCCTGCAACCGCTGCGCCTGAAGGGTCCTTCACCTCGCCGCGCAGGCTTCCCGTGCCGGTCTGCGCAAAGACTACCGCCGCGAACGCGACCGCAACCCCCAAGAACAATGCGGTGCGGATAAACCTTTCCAGAACCTTGTCTTTCAACTCGTTTCTCCCGAAATGAGGCTGGAATCACCGGGCAAGTTATTGCCCGCTACTGTTGCGCGCCACCGCCGCCTTCGTCGCCCCCCCCACCGCCACCAAGGCTCCACGGCGTGAGCATCATGGCTTGGGCGCCTGCCGGAGCAGCTTGCAAAATTGGTTCGACGCCACTCAGAAGCGTGATAGCTGTTACGGACCCGGAATCGGTTCCTTCTGTGGACACAATCATTACCGCGTCGCCTTTTTGTAAATCCGAAATGCTCGCGGCAGGCATGCGGCTCAAAATCTGCTGAAAATCCGGCGTACCTCCGGGCCTGCCACCTGCGCCGCCATAGTGCTGCCCGCCGCTCCCGGAAGCCGCGCTGGCGGGCGCCGCCCCGTTACTGGATGTCTGCTGAGTCTGCGCAGAACCTGCCGCTGCGCCATTCGGTCCGGATCCGCCTTTCAACCGCATCGCCATCATCATCGCCATCTGCTGCGGCAACTTGCGAACCTGCGAGTCGGCCGAAACCTTGACGGTGATCGTCTTCTTCGAAACCAGGTCTTTCACGGTCACGGTTCCTGCGCTCGCGTCCACCGCATCAATGGTTCCCGCGATGTTTCGGAAAGTTCCCGAAACGATCTCCTCCGCGGCGAAATCCGTACCGTCGGCGCTTCGGGTGCCCCGCGCGCGAAGCTGATCGCCCGGTTTAATCTGATCCAGCGAACTGGCCTTCGCATCGTCGAACTTCACCGAATCAGGCGCATACCGCCGAAACACTGTGGAGCTCTTCGTGTGTACCGCGACCGCCTTTTTCGTCGCTCCAGCACCGACGGTGATCGTGACAGTCCCCGTTGAAGGATCTGCAGCGCTGACGAGCCCACCTATCCCGCGTTTTTGCCAATCCTCGCGTTCCTGCTGCTGCTTAGCCTCAACGTCGGCATGCTTCATTGCGATTACCACGGCCGCCGTGAGCGACGCCCCATCGGCAGAGGGCGCTGCTCGCACTAGAATGCGATCACCCACTTGCAGGTCGGTCAGGTGGATCGGTGTTGCCGCTTTCAGGTCTGTTTGCCCCGGTTCGACGCGAGCCAGGCGCGTCGCGTCCCCCACAGTGAATGTCATCGACTGTCCAGCATCGGTTTTCAATGTGATGGTGTTGCCGGCTACCGACGTGATCGTGCCTACGGCTTTCGTTCCGGCCGCTTGTGCCGCTCCAGTCGGTGTGGAAACACTCAGAAAAGACGCCAGATCGCCTGCATCGGCCCGCGCGAAACCCGGGAGAATTGCGAGCAAAGCGCTCACAATCGTGGCAACCACAGCCCATGATCCTCTCGAGAATAGAAACCGCGCAGGTTCCAAACCGGCTCCAACAACATGTTTTGTGCGGACGGGCTGCATCGTTCTTTAGACGTGCCTGGGTCCCTAAGGCGTTTCGCACTTTTTTCTTGAGCCTGCTTCTCGGGGCATTTCTCGGTTCAGGGTTGCACACCAAAACTCAGGCACCCTCGCGATAAAGTTGCGTTGATTGTTCGGTGAAAGAGGCTGCCAGGCGAACCCCAAGCACCGAAACCTGGGCTCTCCGGGAGTTCTTTTGTTTTAGCGCGACCCGGTTGTACAATTTCGCCCTTATTCACCGACCTGCCATGCGCTCACCCTTCGAGTTCTCGGTCGTGGAGAATTGGCTGTTGCAGCGTTTCGGCGATACTGTTGCTCCCGCACGCATCCACATTCGTCTCGATTCCGGCGCCGAAGGCGGATTCACCGGCCGTGATCCTGTTGCAACTGTCCTGATTCCCGGTGGACGCACGCTGGCTCGCCTCGTCTTGAATCCGGAATTTGAATTCGGCGAGGCTTATGCTCGCGGGCGCCTCCGTGTCGAAGGCGATCTGGCCGCCCTGGTGGAAGCCGCTTTCCGCTACATTCCCAAGAACCGCACTGGCACGCTCCACGCCAACTTCGTCTCGCGATGGCTCGCCTGGACTCAAGACAATTCGCTTCGCGGCTCCCGCCAGAACATCCATCATCACTACGACCTGAAAACGGACTTTTACAAGCTGTGGCTTGACCCGCAACTCGTCTACACGTGTGCTTATTATGCTGATGATTCGATGACGCTCGAGCAGGCGCAAATTGCGAAGATGGATCACGTCTGCCGCAAACTGCAATTGCAACCCGGCGAATCGGTAGTCGAGGCCGGTTGTGGTTGGGGCGCTCTTGCCCTGCATATGGCCCGCTGTTATGGCGTGCGCGTCCGGGCCCTCAACATCTCGTCTGAGCAAATCGCTTTCGCGCGCCAGCGCGCCAGGCAGATGAGCCTATCTGGGCGAGTGGAGTTCATCCAGGATGATTACCGCAACATCTCCGGCAGATACGATGCCTTCGTCTCCATCGGCATGCTCGAACACGTCGGCAAACAACATTACGCCGAAATGCGTCGCGTCATTTCGCGCTGCGTCGACAAATCTTCGCGTGGGCTGCTCCACTTCATCGGCCGCAACCAGAGCAGCAAGCTGAATGCCTGGATTCGGAAACGGATTTTCCCGGGCGCGTATCCTCCGCCGCTAACCGAAGCGCTTGGCCTTCTCGAGCCGCTGGACCTTGCCGTCCTCGACGTTGAAAATCTCCGCATGCACTACGCTCGCACTCTCGAAGACTGGCTTGCGCGTTTCGAAGGGTCGGCAGATCGCGTGGCGGCAATGTTTGGGCCCGAGTTTGTCCGCCTCTGGCGGCTTTATCTCGCGGGATCGCTCGCCGGGTTCCGAGCCGGCTCCATGCAGCTCTTTCAGGTGCTCTTCGCCGGTTCTGAATGCCAGTCGATTCCAATCACGCGAGACCATCTTTGCAGGACTCGGTCGCGCGGCGGGGAATTGAAATGGATGCATGCGACGCCCTGATCGTCGGCGGCGGGCCTGCGGGCAGCACATGCGCGTGGGCTCTCACGCGGGCTGGCATTGAAGTCGCAATCTTGGACAAGGCCACTTTTCCTCGTGAAAAGGTTTGCGGCGGCTGGATCACTCCGCAAATCATCGATTCCCTCCAAATTGATTTCCACGAATATGCGCCACGCCGCATTCTTCAGCCTATCACTGGCTTCCGCACCAGTTGCATGGGCGACCGCGAGACTGAAACCCATTACCAGCGTCCGGTAAGTTATGGAATTCGGCGCATCGAATTCGACGACTTTCTCCTCAGGCGCTCCGGTGCGCGGCTATTTGAAGGCGAGCCGGTCCGCACCGTCGAGAAGACCGGCGCCGGCTGGCTCATTAACGACCACATCCGTGCGCACGTCCTCATCGGCGCTGGAGGCCATTTTTGCCCGATCGCGCAGTATTTGAATCCTGCAAAGCACGGCGAAGTCGTAGTTGCGGCCCAGGAAGCCGAATTTGAGATGACTCCGGCGCAGCAAAGGCTTTGTTCGATTCGGCCAGAAATTCCCGAATTGTATTTCTGCCGGGACCTTCGTGGTTACGGATGGTGTTTCCGCAAAGACAACTATCTCAATGTCGGCTTGGGCCGCCTCGATTCACATCGGCTCGGCGCGCACGTTGCAGGCTTTATCGACTTTCTCCGCCGCACGGACAAAATCGCGTTTGATCTGCCATCGAAGCTCCTCGGGCACGCTTACCTTCTTTATGGACGCGCGAATCGCAAAACAATCGACGATCGCGTCATGCTCATTGGCGACGCCGCCGGAATGGCGTACGCGCAAAGCGGTGAGGGAATTCGCCCTGCGATTGAGTCTGGCCTGCTCGCGGCGCGCGTCCTGGCGGAAGCTGACGGCAATTCCAGCCTTAAGCACCTTTCGTCTTACCACGACCTGCTCGCCGAGCGATTCGGACATAACGAGGAATGGTCCACGCGCATCGGCAAAAAACTTCCGCCGCGCCTCATGAGTTCTCTCGGACGCCTTCTGCTCGCGACGCCATGGTTCTCACGCCAAGTCGTCCTTGAGAACTGGTTCCTCCACACCGGTGAACCCGCACTTGCCCCGCGGCCTGCCGCCGCCGAGCTTGTATCTGCGAGCTCGTAACCTCAAGCCTCTTGCCTATTGCTCTGCGGTATTATGCCGCTGGAGCTTTATCTCATCGTCTCCCACCCCAAGTACGACGCGATCGTAATCGGCTCCGGGCCCAATGGGTTCGCGGCAGCGATTACACTCGCAAGAGCCAGCCGCCGCGTCCTGCTCATCGAAGGCCAGGACGAGATCGGCGGCGGCCTGCGCTCCGCCGAACTGACGCTACCCCGCTTTGTCCACGATGTCTGTTCCGCGGTTCACGCTATGGCTCCCGCTGCGCTGTTCTTTCGTGATCTCCCGCTGAGCGAGCACGGCCTCGAATGGGTCTATCCTGCGGCGCCCGTTGCCCATCCGCTCGACGGCGGGACCGCCGTGATCGTCGAGCGCTCCGTGAACGAAACCGCAACCAGACTGGGCGAAGACGGCAACGCCTACGAGCAAAGCGTTGGATGGTTGGTGCGGAATTGGCCAAAGCTCGAGCGCGTCATCCTCGGACCGCCCCGCATCCCGATGCATCCACTGCTGGCTGCACGCTTCAGCCTGATGGGAGTAAGGTCGGCAGCGTACGAGGCTCGCCGCCTGTTCCGCGGCACACCCGCCCGAGCGCTTTTTGCCGGCCAGGCGGCGCACTCGATTTTGCCATTGGAAAATGCTGGCACCGCCGCGTTCGCAATTGTGCTGGGCGCCACAGCCCACGTCACAGGCTGGCCGTTTGCGAAAGGCGGCTCCCAAAACGTCGCCAACGCCCTCGCGTCGTTTTTCCGCTCGCTGGGCGGCGAGATCGTCACCGGCCAAATCGTGAATTCGCTCGACGATCTTCCCGAATCGCGGGCTGTCCTCTGCGATGTCACTCCCCGCCAGCTCCTGCGAATCGCCAGGCATCGCTTGCCACCGACCTATCGCCGCGAACTCGAACGCTTCCGCTACGGGCCCGGCGTCTGCAAGATGGACTGGGCTTTGAGCGCCCCCATCCCGTGGACTGCGAAAGAATGCAGTCGCGCGGGCACGGTTCACATCGGCGGTACACTCGAGGAGTTTTGCGAATCGGAACGCGCACCGTGGCGCGGCGAACACGCCGAGCGTCCTTTCGTGCTGCTCGCGCAGCCGACTCTTTTCGATTCCACGCGAGCCCCCGCCGGAAAGCACATCGCCTGGGCTTACTGCCATGTCCCGAACGGTTCGACATTCGATATGAGCGCCCGAATCGAGGCCCAAATTGAACGCTTCGCTCCCGGTTTTCGCGAAATCATTTTGAAGCGCCGCGTGATGCTTTGTGCCGAATTGGAATCGCACAACCCCAATCTCGTCGGCGGCGACGTCACCGGGGGAGCCCCGCTGCTGAGCCAGCTCTTCTTCCGCCCCACTTTGGGCATCTACCGGACTCCCGTCAAAGGCTTGTACATCTGCTCCGCTTCCACGCCTCCCGGCGGGGGAATCCACGGCATGTGCGGCTATCACGCGGCAAGTACCGCGTTGTGCGATGGCGTCTAGCGGAATGGCGGACAAATTTCGTAAGACGGCCACTTCACTGCCACTGATTGTGGTTGTGGCGCTTGCCATTCGGCTCGCCTTCCTCTGGAATTACGCCGACCACAATTCGCATCGCGCTCTTGCCACGATTCCGTTTCTTTTCGAATCAGGCAACATCGCTCACGCGCTCGTCACCGGCCACGGATTCGGCTCCCCATTTCACGTCGATACCGGACCGACTGCCTGGATGACGCCTATATACCCTCTTCTGCTCTCGGGAATTTTTAGCCTCTTCGGCGAATACACATTTGCCGCTTTCATCGCTGCGGCGCTACTGAACATCATCGCCACGGCCCTCGCCTGCATTCCCATTTATCTCACTGGAAAGAAGATCGGCGGCATTGGGATCGGGGCCGGTGCCGCATGGCTCTGGGCAGTGTTCCCGAACGCGTTTCAAATCCCTACCGAAAGTATGTGGGACGCTTCAATCGCCGCCCTGCTCGCCGCTACGATTCTCTGGGTCACGCTCGAACTCGCCGGTTCAAGGGACCTTGGCGTAGGCGCATGGATTGCCTACGGCCTGTTCTGGGGTCTCACCCTGATGACTACAGCTTCGCTCGCTTCCTTGTTACCGCTGCTTCTGGTTTGGCTGGCCTATCGCAGGTATCAACGCAAAGGCTCGTGGTGGCAGAAGCCGCTGCTTGCGATCGCCGTGGCTGGCCTTTGCTGCGTTCCATGGACGATTCGCAACTACAAAGTCTTTCACGCCTTCATTCCCCTGCGCTCGATTCTCGGCTTGCAGCTGTGGGTCGGCAATAATCCCGACGCACAGGACCTCTGGCTCGGCACGCAGCATCCAATTCACGATGCCGGCGAGCTCGCGAAATACATCGATCTGGGCGAAATCGCTTACATGCGCCAAAAACGCGACGCCGCAATCGAATATATGAACGCCCATCCTGCGCGTGAGGCCCACCTTATTTCGCACCGCTTTCTGGCATTCTGGTCCGGCGGAACTCCGCATCCACTCACCGACTTCGTGCGCGTCCCGTCAGCATGGTTTCGGTTCGTGCTCGGCTTCAACCTTTTTGTGGCAATCGGTACTCTCTGGGGATTGGTAGTCCTGATTTGGCACCGCAGCGAGTATTGTCTTCCGCTGGCGATTTTTCCCGTGGTTTTTCCGTGGGCGTATTACCTGACAATCGTTCAGCCGCGATATACCCTGCCTATCGACCCCATACTGATGCTGCTCACTGCGGTCGCAATCGCTCAAATTTCGGTCCGCCTGAAGACGCGTCAGCAAACTACTGCGCCGTCTCAGTGAACGTCACGACCGGATGACCCAAACCGTACTGTCCCTCCGCCGTGACATGTACGGTGCCACTGCTCGCCGGAAGGGTCAGCGTGACCGTCGCCACGCCGGACGAATTCGTAGTTGTCACCTCACGCGAAGCTCCCGTGAGGCTGCCACCGTCGGTCGAGAACAAAATGCTTGCGCCCGTATTTGTGCCGCCGGAAGAACCAGGACTCAATGTCACGCTAAGCGTCAGCGTCGTTCCCACCGCGCCAGACTGATTATCGCCCGTCTTCGTCAACGTCGCCGCCGGATTACCTACCAGCAGCCATCCGCCCTGGCTCTGTGTC
>Ga0187783_10000160_pt1 | contig 50617 bp, 39 predicted proteins | sample 1015_SJ02_MP02_2_FD_132471 | JGI IMG/M metagenome (GOLD analysis project Ga0187783, IMG submission 132471) | Tropical peat soil microbial communities from peatlands in Department of Meta, Colombia - 1015_SJ02_MP02_20_MG | ecosystem: Environmental > Terrestrial > Soil > Wetlands > Peat | place... | reverse complement strand
TGCTGGGTTACCAAAATGTCCTTGACCAGCCGCGGTTCGTTGACGAAAACGTACGAGCGCCAAGGCAGCGCGAAGGCTACGACGTTGCCATGTCTCGCGCAAGCATCGCTCAAGAAGTGGGGAAAGCGGGTAAGCGGTTCGGGAAGCAGGCCGCGCAGCGTCGCCCACCGGCTGGGACCGGCAATGCTAGCGGACATTTTGCGCCCGGTAGGTCGCGACGTTACCGAAGCGGCACACTACGCGGTACTCCCCTCGCGCCGCTTCGGCCGCCACCTGCGGCTGCACGCGCGCTCGATAGGTAGCGTTGGGATAATCGGCTGCGTACACTAGGTACTCCACGCCGTGCGCTCGGTCGATCGTCGCGTTGGGCCATTGCGCGGCGAACTCGGAAAACCACTCGTCGTGCGTAGCCACCGACGCGTTTTTTGGAACGCAAGCCATTGCCCGGCGCGCGTCGGGCAGATCGCCGTAATACGAATGAAGGTAATGCAGCGGGTGCATGGGGTCGAATGCGACCAAGAAGACCGCGCAAACCACGGTCGCCACAACCGTCCAGCGTGCCGCAACCGGTTCGCTTTTGCGCCGCTCGATGGACGCCACGCCGGCAACGGTCGCGACCAGCAGCCAGGGAATCCAAAGCGCCGCGTAGTGATCGCCCATCCGCCAAACGTAGCCGGAATTGGCAAGTAACACGATCGCCCAACCCGGCAGCGACAAGAGCGCCCACCACGAAAAAAATGGCAGAAAGGCCAGCGGCACGATCGCTTCCAACACGTACGTCAAACGGCCGAAGGTGAATATCGCGCGAACGAATTCTGCGGGGTGCAGCGCCGCGGCGGCGACGAGCGCGAACGGACCGTTCGCAAACGAATACACGTAGAAATGGCTTGGAACCCAGCCGCCAAAACGCGGCGTGATGATTCCGTAGTACGCCCCAAGGGCCGCGATGGCGAGCGCAGTCAGCCCGCCTCCCGCCAGAGAGAGCGCACCCGGTGCCGCCGTGAAGCCATCGAGCAATCCGCGGCCCGCATCTTTTCGTCTCAATCCGATTGCGCACAGCACGATACCGAAGATCACGACGGTCAACGCAGCGTCCTCGCGCAGGCCGACGGCCAGGATCGCGCACACCGCAAACCAGATCCAGCGCCGGCGATCCGCGCTGAGAAACAGACCCAGCACGAGCGGAGTGAAGAGCCCAAGTTCGTGAAACTCGTCGAACCCCAACGCCAGCAGCGGCGGATAGATCAGCGTGAGCAAGCCCAGCTTTTCGGCCAGGCGCCGTGCGAGGTACGGACGAGCCAACGCGGCAGCGAGCGGAGCGCAGAGCACGGTTGCTGCAGCTTGCGCCAGCTGCAGGCCGACTGCGCTGCGCGTAGCGGCGACCAGCGGCCAGAGCAGCGCCAGCGACGGCGACCAATGGTAGCGGAAGTGCGAACCCGCTTCCACGCCGTTGCGCATGCCGCCGAACGCGTCGCGAACGATTTGCGCGAAGGTGCCGGTATCCGAGCCGTAGGTCCAAAGCTTCGCCCGAGCTACGGCCAACGCCGCAAGAACGGCGAACTCCAGAACGCTCCACACCCAAAGCCTCACGGGCAGGCGCTCCGAACTTGTTCGACCAAGCGCCTGCGGTACGAGTGAAACGCATCTGCGTATTCTGCGGCTCCCACGTCGGCAACGATGCTTCGTACGCGCGGATTGCACGGCAAGCGGCGGAGGCTATCGTTGCCGCCGGATACGGAGTCGTCTACGGCGGCGGCGGCGTCGGCCTGATGAAGATCGTCGCCGACGCGGCTTTGGCCTGCGGCGGAGAGGTAATAGGTGTGATTCCCCATGCGCTCGCGCGCACGGAGATGGCTCATCCCGGTCTCACCCGGCTTCATGTGGTTGGAACGATGCACGAGCGAAAGGCAATGATGGAGAAGCTCAGCGATGCCTTCGTCGCCCTCCCCGGCGGCTACGGCACGATGGACGAGTTCTGCGAAATCTTGAGCTGGCGTCAGCTTCGCATCCACGACAAACCGATCGGACTGCTCAACTATCGCGGTTACTACGACGCATTGTTGGCGCTCTTCGATTCGATGCTCCGCGAAGGCTTCATCGGCCCGCATACGCGCGGGCTATTCGTCGACGCAGCCACGATTGACGAGCTTCTGCCGGAGATGTTCTCTACTCGGCCAGCGCCGCCGTAAGGATTCGCTCCTGCTCGACCGCGTGCTGGCCGGCGTATCCTTCGCTGGGACTGGCGCGATAACCGCGGCCGATGTACTCGATGTCGAATCCGTCGCGCTTACCTTCTAGGAGTCTGCGCCGAACGAAGGCGCGCGCTCCCATGTTCTTGGGCTCCTCTTGGACCCAAACGATCTTCTTTAGACGCGGGTAGAGGTGGATCAGCCGATTGATCTCGGCAACCGGCAGCGGCGCAAGCAACTCGATGCGCGCGATCGCGCTGCGTTTCAGCAAGCTGTAGGCGGCGTGGCTAACGAGATCGTGATAGATCTTTCCGCTGCAAAGAATCAAACGCTCCACCTGCTCGCGGTCGAGTCGGCGCGGATCCTCTATGACTGGAACGAAGGCGCCTTGGGCCATCTCGTCGAGCGTGCCGGCGGCGCTTTCGGCGCGCAGCAGCGATTTCGGCGTCATCACGACGAGCGGAACGGCGATCGGCGAGCGAGCCTGCATCCGCAGCAGGTGATAGTAGTTGCTCGCGACCGAAGGTGAGGCAACGCGCAAGTTTCCTTCCGCGACGAGCTGGAGAAAACGTTCGGGCCGCGCGCTCGAATGTTCCGGGCCACCGCCTTCATATCCGTGCGGAAGCAGCAGGGTCAACCGCGACGTTTGGCCCCATTTCGCTTGACCCGCAGCGATGAACTGATCCACGACGACCTCGGCGCCGTTGAAGAAGTCGCCGTACTGCGCCTCCCAAAGCACGAGCGCGTCGGGCTGTTGAGTCGAGTACCCGTACTCGAAGCCCATGCAGGCGTATTCCGATAGCGGGCTGTTGCGAATTTCAAAGGAAGCCTGCGATTGGGCGAGATGTTGGAGCGGGATCCACACGGCGCGTTTTACCGTATCGTGGAAAACGTCGTGGCGATGGCTGAACGTACCCCTTTCGGTGTCCTGTCCGGTAAGCCGAATCGGCGTGCCGCCGGTCAACAGCGAGGCGAATGCGAGCGACTCGGCGGCTCCCCAATCGACGATGCCTTTTTCGGCAATCGTCGCGTTACGCCGGTCGAACTGACCGCGCAATTTGCGATTGAGCGAGAATCCTTCGGGCGCGGCGGTCAGCGCGGCGTTCCAGGCCAGCAGCGTCGCGCGATCCACCGGCGCCAGGGTCGTTCCGTCAAAGGTGTTGCTTCCCGAGAGTTTGCGACCGGCAATCGGAGATGCGGGCGTGCCTTTAACGGAACGGCGCGCCGTTTGCAGACGCTGCGCCGCCTCTTCGACCATCTCGCGCGCTCGTTCCGCGGTGATCGTGCCTTGATTCACCAGCTTGTTGGCAAAGAGCTCGCGCACCGTCGGATGGTTTTTAATGCGCTCTGCCATCTCCGGCTGGGTGTAGGCGGGCTCGTCCTGCTCGTTGTGACCGAAACGCCGGTACCCGATTAAATCGATCAGCGCGTCGCGTCCGAAGGCGCGCCGAAAATCGATCGCCAGATGAACGGCAGCGATGCAAGCGTCGACGTCGTCGGCATTGACGTGCACGATTGGAACGTCGAAGCCTTTTGCCAAGTCCGACGCGTAGCGCGTCGAGCGCGCGTCGCCGGGGTCGGTGGTAAACCCTATTTGATTGTTGGCAATTAGGTGCAGCGTGCCGCCGGTTTGGTATCCGGGGAGCGACTGCAGGTTGAAAACTTCCGAGACTATCCCCTGTCCGGTGAAGGCCGCGTCGCCATGGATGAGAATCGGAACGGCTTTCTTGTGGTCCTGCGTCGGCTCGCCGTGAGAGTGGTCGGTCTGCAAGGCGCGCGCGCTGCCTTCCACCACCGGATCGACCGCTTCCAAATGGCTCGGATTGTGAGCCAGCGTGACGTCGATCGTCTTGCCTTTCGACGTGGTGAAGGTCCCGGTCGCGCCGTGATGGTACTTGACGTCGCCCATCACGTCGTCGTCGCCCAGATTGCCGCGATACTGCGCGGCCTCGAACTCGCCCATCAGCTCTTCGTACGGCAAGTTGACCACGTGCGCGATCACGTTGAGGCGACCGCGATGCGCCATTCCGAGCACGGCTGCGGTGACGCCGTCGTCGGCCAGCATGTCGAGCATCTCCTCGAGCATCGGCACCATGACGTCGAGCCCTTCTCCGGAGAACGTCTTCTGGCCGAGAAACGTCTTGCGTACGTACCGGTCGAAGGCTTCGACCAAGGTGAGACGCTCGAGGAAATCGACTTGCCGCTGCGGCGACAGCTTGATCCGATTGCGTCCCGATTCGATGTAGTCGCGTAGCCAAGTACGCTGGCTCGCGTTGGAAATGTGTTCGATCTCGTAGGCGATCGTCGAGCTGTACGTCTCTCGCAAGCGCGGCAACACGTCGGCCAGCGTGTTTCCCGGAACTTTTACGCCCAGGACGCCCGCGGGAATCGCGCTCTGCAGCGCCGGAGTCAATCCGTAGGTCTGGGGTTCGAGGGACGGATCTCCGACCGGCTGACTGCCGAGCGGGTCGAGATGCGCTCCAAGGTGCCCGTGACGGCGATACGCCGAAACGATCGCCATTCCCGACGCAACCGCGCGCAGCATTTCGTCCGACGGCGCCGCAGCGGGCGCCGCGGCGGCAGTCAAGGTAATCTGCGGAAGCGGCGCCGCCTGCAGCCCGAGCGACGCGAAGACCGTTTCGTAAAACTCGTCCTTGCCTTGCAACAGCTCGTCGACGCGGCGAAGGTATTCGCCCGACTGCGCCCCTTGAATGACGCGATGATCGTAGGTGCTGGTCACTTGCATCGTTTTCGCGACGCCGAGCAGACGCAGCGATTGTTCGCTCGCGCTCGCAAAGCCCGGCGGATATCCGATTGCGCCGGTTGCAATGATCGCGCCTTGGCCTGCCATCAGTCGCGGCACCGAGGCGACCGTTCCGATCCCGCCGGGGTTGGTCAGCGTAAACGAAGCGCCTTGCAAATCGTCGGCGACGAGTTTGTTCTCACGCGCTTTGACCACGAGCTCTTCGTACTTGACGCGGAACTGGGCGAAGTCCAGCATGTCTGCGTTGCGGATCACCGGCACGACCAACGAGCGCGTGCCGTCTTTGCGTTCGGTGTCGACTGCCAAGCCAAGATGAATCCCCGGCTCCAGTCGCGCGGGCGCGCCCGACGCGTCGCGCCGAAACGAATGGGTAATCACCGGCATCTCGTGCGCCGCGCGTACGAGCGCGTACGCGATGAGATGCGTGAAAGAGATCCGATCCGTCCGGCCCGACGCGCGCACGCCGCCGTTGAGCTCGCGACGCCGGGCGTCGAGCACGTCGACCGGTATGCTGCGGAAGCTCGTTGCCGTTGGAATGGAAAGGCTCTGCTCCATGTAACCGGCTAGCGCTGCGGGCGGTCCCTTCAGCGGTACCAGCGCGGCGCCGTCGGGAATCGGCGGCCCCGGAGGCGCAGCCGCGACCGAGCGCCGGCCGCTCTCGGCCTGCGACAGAACGTCAGAGCGAAGAATCAGCCCGTTAGGACCCGAGCCGCGCACGAGCGCGAGATCGACACCGAGACGCCGCGCGATCCGCCGCGCCGGCGCATCGGCGAGTCCGTTGCCATCCGCAAGCCGGGCCGCGGCGGGCGAAGGCTTGGGCACCGGGGCGCTGGTGCGCCCGGGCGCGACGGCGCGTTGCTCGCCTTGTTTCGACGTGTCGATCTCGGCAAGCGGCGCTCCGACCGCGACGCTCTCGCCTTCGCGCGCGAGGATGCGCGTCACCACACCCGAAGCGGGTGCAGGAACCTCTACGTCAACTTTATCGGTCGTCACGTCAACGAGCGGATCGCCCTCGGCGACGAAATCGCCGGTGCCTTTGCGCCACTCGACGATCGCGCCTTCGGTCACCGACTCTCCCATCTCGGGGAGCGTCACGCTGACGAGCGTCTGTTCCAAAGCAGAACCCATCTTATCACGGCGCCCTGGAAGTATCCCGCCGCAAAAGCCGGCGTCATCACCAAACAACCGTTCGAGGAATCGGTCCGCACGGCGGTCAAATTATAAGTTAATGACGGCGCCGGAGATAGACCCGACGCAACCGGTTTCCGAAAGGTTGAACCGCCGCGCGTTCGTCGGCATTGCGACGGCCGCCACGCTCGCTGCTTCGAAACCTGCCTCCGCGCAGACGAGTGGCTCAGCCCACCCGCCGCCGGTCGCCGAGAACGATCCCGCGATCGTGGTCGACCACGTGCAGCTGCAGCAACCCGACGCGTCAGTCCCCGGCTATGCCGCCTGGCCGGTGAGCGCCGGGGCCGGCACTCCCTCGATCGTCGTCGTCATGCACGTTTGGGGTGTAGATGCAGCGATTCGCGACTTCGTGCGGCGTCTTGCCAAGAGCGGCTTTGCGGCAATCGCTCCCGATCTCTACGCTCGATTCGCGGCGCCCAGCGGCGACGGCGCGACCGACTATACGATCTTCCGGCCGTTCGCGCAGCGGCTCGAGCGTTCGCAATACGTCGGCGATATCGTGGCCGCAGCGCACTGGTTGCAGTCGAAGTTCGCGGGCACCAAGGTCGGGATCACGGGATTCTGCATGGGCGGCCATCTCGTACTGGCCGCAGTCACCGACACCGGCACGCTCTTTTCCGTGGCTTGTCCGTTTTACGGCCCGCTCGACGACCTCGATCCTAAAGCCATCCGCATTCCGGTCTGCGCGAGCTATGGCGGACGCGATACGAGCATTCCGCCCGACGGCGTGCGCGCCTTTGCCGCTGCGATGACCGCGCCCAACGATTTTCATATCTACGACGACGCGGGCCACGCCTTTATGGACGACACTCGGCCGCGCTACGTTGCCTCGGCGGCGCAAGACGCGTGGAACCGAACCGTCGGCTGTTTCGACAAGTACTTGCGGGGCGCGACCAAATGACCGTCGTCGCCGCGTTTGCGTTCTTCCTGGCCGGTGCGGCACTCGGGGGAACGCTGGCGTGGCTGGCGGCGCGTTCGGTTCGCGAGAAAGCAATCGAGGCGCTGTTGGAGCGCGCCAAGAACGAATTGCGCGAAACCACCGCGACGCGGGCCAGCGAACGGGTCGGCGAGCTCGTCTCACCCGTCGCGGCCAAGCTCGGTGAATTCGATCGGCTCCTTGGCGAGCTCTTAGGCCGCACGAATCAACTCGAAAACGCGACCGCGCATCTTACGACTCAGACCTCCACGCTGGTGAGCGCCTTGCGTAACCCTGCGGCCCGCGGCAGATGGGGAGAGATGCAGCTGCGCAACGTCGTCGAGAAAGCCGGAATGCTTGCCCACTGCGATTTTTCGGAGCAGCAGACGGTCGCGCTCGACGAGGCGCGGGTTCGTCCCGACATGACGGTCTATCTTCCGGGCGATCGTTGCGTCTTCGTCGATGCAAAAGCACCGACCGACGCGATGCAAGCGGCGCTCGAAGCAAGCGATGACGAGGCTCGAAAGCTCTTGGTGAAGCGGCACGCGCGCGCGCTTCGCGACCACGTCGATGGTTTGGCCCGGCGCGGCTATCAAACCGCAAAAGGATCGGCCGAATACGTCGTCATGTTCGTCGCGGGGGAAGCGTTTCTGGGGGCGGCCTGCAGCGAAGATCCCGGACTTCTCGAGCACGCGATCGACAAAGGCGTTCTCGTCGCGGGACCGCTGGCGTTGATCGGCCTGCTGCGAACCTTTGCCCTCGGATGGCAAGCCGTGCGCCAAGAAGAAAATGCCAGACGAATCGCTTCGATCGGGCGCGTGCTCTACGAGCGGGCCCTCAAATTCTCCGAACACCTAGCCGAGATCCGCAAGCATTTCGAACGCTCGGTGGTGGCCTTCAACGGCGCGATCAGTTCCTATGAATCCAAGCTGCTTCCGCAGGCTCGCAAGCTAAAGGACGAAGCCGCGCTGGCGGGCGACGAGCTGGGCGAGATCCCGCCGATCGACGTCGTCCCGCGTGAGATCACCTCGCTCGACGCGGCGCCCCGCTCCACGGAGTTACGGCGTCGCGCCTGAGCCGCGATCGGCCTCCCAGGCTTTAAGCGCGTTGATCGTGTTTGCGACGTGCTGCGAAGGATCCATGTTGGTGTACGTATAGACGATCGTCCCGCTCGGCGCGATAACGTAGGAGGTGCGATTCGCGTACTGCGGGTGCTGCGGTAAAACGGCGTCGTACAGCTTGATGACGGTTTCGTCCGTATCGGCCGCCACCGCAAATTTGCTGCGGCACTCGCTCACCGAAAACTTCTGCAGCTTGTCGAGCGGGTCGTGCGAGACGCCGATGACCGTCGCACCCAGCGCCTTGTATTGATCCATAGCATCGGCAAACTCGTGCGCTTCGATCGTGCATCCGGTGGTAAAGGCGGCGGGATAGAAGTAGAGCACCACGGGGCCCTTCTTCAACGCGCTTGCGAGGTTGAAGGTGAAGACATTTCCTCCCTGAGTGGCCTGCAGGGTGAAGTCTGGAGCCTTGCTTGCGATTGCAAGCGCGGCCCACGCCGGAGCGGTCAGCACCGCCGCCACGGCGGCGACGCATGGCAGAAAACGGAGCGGTCGAACGATCATTGTTAGCTTTCCTCCTACACTTTGAATTCGATGCCGGCAAACTGTTTCGGGTCGTAGTTGAGGTCACGCGGCGGACGCGGCGTATCCTTCCACCAGGTGCTGTACATCGCCAGCCACTCGAAGTTTTCGAACAGATATTCGTTGTCGCGCACGCGGCGCCATCGTTCGACGAACGGAAGAATGGTGTTCCAGCGAGAGCGCAGCATGAACCCTACCGCATCTACCAAGAGGGAGGCATCGAGCACGCCGCGCCGCGCCAGACACGCGACCGTCTCGACGTACTGCGCGACCAGAATCAAGGCGTGATCGTCGGGCGATCCGGCAAACCGGCGGCGCACGCTGTCGTCGTCAGGGTAGCGTCCGCCGATGCCTTCAAGCTGTTCGAAGGCCGCTACGATCGCGGGGTCGGTCAGCCGCGCGATGGCGTCCAGGATCGCGAGCGCGTTGCGTTCGTGCTCCAGTTGCTTATTCTGCCGGGTCAATAGAACGGTCGACAGGCCCAGCGCGATCAGCGACACGACGACCGAGGCGGCTGCGAAGGTTTGCTCGGCGCTCACGGCCCGGGCATCACAACCCCATCAGCCGCGCGAGAATCAGGCGCTGGACTTCGTTCGTGCCTTCGCCGATTTCGTTGATCTTCTGGTCGCGGTACATGCGCGAAATCGGATACTCGTCCATGAAGCCGTAGCCGCCGTGGATCTGTAGCGCATCGTTGACGACCCGATGTGAAAGCTCGCCGGCGAAGAGCTTGGCAAAACTCGCGGCTTGCACGTAGTCGCGCCCTTGGTCTTTTTCCCACGCTGCGCGCAGCATCATCAACTTCGCATGCTCGATTTCAGTAAGCATGTCCACGAGCTTGAACGAGATGGCCTGAAACTTGCTGATCGGCCTACCGAAGGCATGGCGTTCCTTGGAATACGCCAGCGCTTCGTCGTAGGCGCCCATCGCCAATCCTATGGAGAGCGCCGCAACCGAGATGCGGCCGCCGTCGAGAATTGAGAGAAACTGGCGGAAGCCCTCTCCCCGAGGGCCAAGCAGGTTTTGCTCCGGGACGAGCGCGTCGGCGAAGGAGAGCTCGCGCGTGTCGGATGCGCGCCATCCCATCTTGGCGTACTTTCGGCTGCGCGTGAATCCCGGCGTCTCCTGGGGCACGATGATATTCGAAATTTCAGGCGAGCCGTCGGGCCGCGCGCCCGTCACCGCAGTGATCGTCGTGCCCCCGGTAATCTCCGTGCCGGAGTTGGTGATGAACGCTTTGGTTCCGTTGATCACCCAGTTGCCGTCGCGCAGCTGGGCTTTCGTCTGAACGTTACCGGCATCGCTGCCCGCGTTGGGCTCGGTCAGACCGAAACCCCACAGCCGCTCTCCGCGAGCCAGCGGGACGAGATACTTCTGCTTCTGCGCTTCGTCTCCAAAAAGGTAGAACGGCGTGGCGCCGAGCGAGACGTGGGCGGCCATCGTAATCGCCGTCGACGCGTCGGCGCGCGCGATTTCCATCACCGCAAGTGCGTAGCTGACCGTATCCGCGCCCGCGCCGCCGTACTCTTCGGGAAACGGAAGTCCCATAAAGCCGAGCTCGCCCATCTTTCCGACGAGCTCGTAAGGAAACCGCTCCTTACGATCCATCTCTTCGGCGCGCGGCTTTACCTCTTCTCTGGCAAACTCGCGCGCGAGGCTCTGGATCGCCCGTTGCTCGTCGGTTAAATCGAAGTCCATGGCGAAGGTATAGGCCCGCCCCGTAGGTAAACCTCTTTTCCCAAGCGATGATCTCCCTGCGTGGCGTTACGCTCGTCTATCCAAACGGCGTGCGCGCCCTCGACAACGTGAACCTCGACATTGCAAAGGGTGACTTCGTCTTCCTCGTCGGCGACTCGGGGACCGGCAAATCGAGTTTGCTTCGCCTGCTCTACCGCGAAGTAAAACCCACCGCAGGCGAAATCGTCGTCGACGGTATTCGCGTCGATCGGTTGCGGCGCAATCGAGTTCCCGCGCTACGCCGGCATTTGGGCGTCGTGTTTCAAGATTTCAAGCTGCTCGTCGACAAGACGGTCTGGGAGAACGTCGCGTTTGCAATGCAGGTTACCGGCGCGCATACTCGGGACGTGATGCGCCAGGTGCCCAGGGTCCTCGACCTGGTCGGCCTCTCGCACAAAAGCCGGATGTACCCGGGCGAGCTTTCGGGCGGCGAGCAGCAGCGCACCGCGATCGCCCGGGCACTGGTCAACAACCCGAAGATTCTCCTGTGCGACGAGCCGACCGGCAATCTCGACCCGGCCAACACCACCGAAATCACCGCGCTGCTGCAGCGGATCAACTTGAAGGGCACGACCGTGGTCGTCGCGACCCACAATCAAGCGGTGGTCGATCGCATGCGGCGGCGCGTCGTTCGCCTGGACGACGGCCGAATCGCCACCGATGAAGAGCGAGGCTATTACTATCTTGGACTCCGGGAAAGTCAAATTCTTTCTGGGTGAAGTTGCGCGAAACTTTTCGCGCAACGCCGGAATGCAGATGACCGCAGTTGGAACGGTAGCGATAACGATCGTCTTGCTGGGAGTATTTCTTTTCGTTCGCGGTGCCCTGGCGGCGGTCGGCGCATCGCTGCTCGATCAAATTGAGGTTTCGGCTTACCTTCGCGCCGACGCGAGCCCGGCGCAGGTCGCGGCCATCAGCCGATTTCTCGCGCTCGATCCTCTCGTTGCGTCGGCTGCGTACGTGCCCAAGAAACAAGGGTTGGAGGAGCTGCGCGAGCGCACCAAAGGGACGATCGACACGGCTCTGCTGACCGAGAATCCACTACCCGATAAGTTCCGCATCAAAGCGCGAGTACCCGATGACGTACCGGCGCTAGCCGCGAGCGTTAGGCGTTTGAGCGGCGTGGATAACGTTGTATACGGACAGAAGATCGTCGCTCGGCTGCTGCAGCTCGGCGCGGTTTTGCGCCGCGTCGGTATCGGCGTCATCGTCGTCTTCTTCGCGGTCGCGGGGATCATCATTTCGAACACGATTCGCTTGACGGTTTTCGCCCGGCGCCGAGAGATCGCGATCATGCAGCTGGTCGGCGCCACGAGCACGTACATCCGCCTTCCTTTTATCTGCGAAGGCTTGATCGACGGCGTGCTGGGGGCGCTGCTGGCGGTCGCGCTGCTGTCTGTGGCACGTACTGCGCTCTGGCCTCGTCTGCTCGAAGCGTTACCGTGGGCGCAGCTCGCAGTCACGCCCGTGGACTCGCGAATGCTCGCCGGCGAGTTAGTCTTGATCGGGGCGGGAATCGGGGTCGTCGCGTCGTGGATCTCGGTTGGCCGGCACCTGCGAACGTAGAGCTGCCGGCGCGATGCGATCTCGGATAACTGCCGCCGCCGTCGCGCTTTCGCTGATACCTGGATTGACCGGGGCGTCGACGCTCGATGCGCGCATCGCCGCACAACGAGCGAAAGCACAGCAAATCGGGGCGCGCCTGCAAGCCAAACGCGCCGAACTGCACGCCGTCACGCTACGCTACGACGATCTCCAGCGGCAACTCGACGAAACCAACGCCGCAATCGGTGAGGTTAATGGCCGGATCGATTCGCTGCAAACCGAGCAAGATTCGACTCAGCGCCGAATCGATTGGAACACCGTCGAGCTCGAGGCCGCCCGAAAATCGCTGCAGTTGCACGATGCATTGCTCAAACGCCGCCTGGTTGACATCTACGAATACGGCGACCTCACCTACTTCAACGCGCTGATCGCGTCGCGGTCCTTCAGCGAGTTCGTCGAGCGCTGGGAAGATCTGCGGCTGCTAATCGCCGCAAACGAGCGAACCGTGCGTGCCCGCAAGTCGGCCGAAGCGCGCGTTGCGGCAATCGAGGCCGATCTCGAGCGCACCCGCCTCGAGCTGCAGCAAGAAGACGAGGCACAGCAGGAGGCCCGCAGTCAGCTCGGGTCGCTGGCACAAGAGCGGAGCAACCTCGTTACCTTGGCGGCAGTGCGGCGCCGAAGCGTCGCCTCGCAAGTCGCCGAAATGGAGAGCCTCTCGGCAGCCGAGGAATCGGAGCTGGAGGGTCTGATCCTCGAACGCGAGCGCGAGCTCGAGGCCCAGCGCAGGGCCGAGGGGATCGCAGGCGGCGTCGAGAGCGGCGGCACCGGAAGCTTCTCCTGGCCGGTAACTGGGACGATTACCTCTCCGTTTGGCTGGCGCACCAATCCGTTCGGAGGGGGCCCGGAATTTCACCAAGGGCTTGATATTGCCGCGCCGCTCGGCACGACGGTCACCGCCGCGGCCGGCGGGACCGTAATCATGGCGCAGTGGTATGGAGGGTACGGTAACTACATCCTCATCGACCACGGCGGCGGCTATTCAACGGGCTACGGGCATCTTTCGGCGATGTATGTCTCCTCCGGGCAACAAGTCCAGCGCGGCCAGGCGATCGGGGCGGTCGGCTCTACCGGGCAGTCGACCGGGCCCCATTTGCACTTCGAGATTCGGATTGCCGGTAAGCCTGTCGACCCGGCGCCCCGGCTCCATTAAGACTAATCGGGTATGCTACTCGGGTAGAAACCTGAAACCGGTGCCCCTGGGTAACGATAAAGAGGAGAGATGACCCGCTTCACCCGCTACGTTCTGACCGTTCTTCTCTTAGCCGCGCTGGCGTCGGCGGCGGCAATTTTTGTCGGCTACCACACCGGCGCGATCGCACGAAACTCGGTGCTGGAGGTAGCTACCACCGGCGACCTGCACGATCTCTTCGCTCCGGCGCAACCCGCCGGATCCATGCTCGTCCGGCTGGCATTGGACAAGCTCGAAAGCGAATACTACAAACCGATCGATCCGCAGACGCCGCTCGCGGGTGAAACTGCGTCATTGCGAAGTTTCTTGAACGCCAAGAAAATCGCGGGCGCATCCCTTCCCAGCGAGACGGCCAACGGAGACCCGAGCCAAGACGGCGAGCGCGCAGCCGAAGTTCTAGCCTTCGCGCAAGATCATTATGCCTCCGACGTCGGGCCGAACGGACGAGAAGTTCTTACCGATGCTGCGCTGCGCGGCATCATGGATTCGGTTCGCGATCCTTACACCGTGTATCTGTCCCCTCACGAGATACAAGGCCTCAACGAGTCGCTATCGGGCGGAAACTTTGGAGGCATCGGCGTCTACATCTATCAGCTCAAAGATGGGCGAATCGTCGTGCAGCCGATTGAAGCCATGCCGGCGGCCCGCGCCGGGATGAAGCCCGGCGAGGTCGTAGATACCGTTGACGGCAAGCCGGTACGCGGCCTCGGCATCGACCGCGTGGAAACGATGATTCGCGGCGAAGCGGGAACGGTCGTTCGTTTGCGCGCGCACGCCTATAACCAACCTTCGGCCGAACGGAACTATCAGATCGTCCGCGAGATCATTCACGTCCCAACCGTGCGCGCCAAGATGGAAGACGGAATCGATTACATCCGGCTCTCGGATTTCGGCACGACTTCGAGCGACGAGGTTCGCAAGGCCCTGATCGACGGCCGAGATCGCAACGCGCGCGGGTACATTCTCGATCTTCGCGACAACGGTGGAGGTTTGCTCGATGCGGCGGTATCGATCTCCAGCTTCTTCATCCCACAAGGGACCATCGTTTCGACCATCCGCCGCGACGGCCAAAGAACTACCGAAGAGGCTCTCGGCGACGCAATCGGCGGCCTTCGTCCGCTCGTCGTTCTCGTGAACAAATACACGGCCAGCGCCTCGGAGATCACCTCGGGCGCGTTGCAGGATTATCACCTGGCAACGCTTGTGGGCACCCGAACCTTCGGCAAGGGCGTGGTCCAAAGTATTTTTCCGTTGCCCGATCAGGGGGCGTTAAAGATCACCACCGCACGTTACCTCACCCCGGCCGGGAGAGACATTCAGCACCACGGCATCGAGCCCGACGTCATCGTCGACCAAGATGTGAACCCCGCAATCATCGACACGCCGGCAGACAAGCAGCTCGCCGCGGCTAAGGCACGTTTACAACCTCAGCTCCGTTAATTGGAAAGTATGAAGCGCTTTTTTTCGTTCGTCTTGGCCTGCGGTCTGACCGCCGGCAGTTTCGCGATTTGCAGGGTCTCGGCGGCTCAGCCGACGCTGCCGGCGCTCGACGAGTCTGAGATCGCCACCAGCTACGATTACCTCAGCGACAATTTTTATAAGAAGGTCGACCCGCAGGCGGTTCTCGATTCAATCAGAACGCAGCTGCTTGCCGCGATGCGGACGGCGGGAGTAAGAAACGCCGAGCTTCCGGTGATGCACGCCGGGCCGAGCGCGGCGATCACGGTTCACGAAATCGACCGCGAGATTGAGGATGCCGCGACCGAGTCGAGCGGCAAGTTCTCGGCTCAGACACTCACCTACATCGCGCTCGACGGCATGATGCGATCGGTGAACGACCGGTATACCGTTTTCATGACGCCGAGAGAGTTTGCCGGGCTCAATCAAGGTCTGGACGGCGGAGATTTCGGTGGAACGGGCATCGTGATTCAGATCGACGATCGAACGAAGTACGTTTCGGTCGAAAACGTCGTGCCGAACGGACCCGCGGACAAGGCCGGAATCGAGCAAGACGATCTCATTACCACGATTGACGGCGCGTCCACGAAGGGCATGAGCCTCAACGAGGCCAGCGGGAAGCTGCGCGGCAAGGAAGGTACCAAGGTCACGTTGACGATCGAGCGCGAGAGCGCTGCCTTGCCGTCGCCGATTACGATTACGCGAGCAAAGATTCACCAGCTGAGCGTCTACGAAAAGATGCTGCCCGGAAAGATCGGCTACGTTGCGCTGACCGTCTTCGGGCGCGATACCGGCGACGAGCTCAACACGGCGCTGGACCGCTTGCAGCAGCAAGGGGCACGGGCGCTGGTTCTCGATCTGCGCGACAACGGCGGCGGCTATCTCGAAGCCGCAGTTGCCGTCAGCTCAAAGTTCATCCCGAGCGGACCGATCGTTTCGGTCGAATCGCGCGCCTCGAACATCACCACCCTGGACGCCGACGACACGGCGATCGATCCGATACCGCTCGCCGTTCTGGTCAACGGCTACACCGCCTCAGCGTCGGAGATTACGTCGGGCGCTATCCAGGATAGCAGCGTCGGCACGATCATCGGAACGAAGACCTTCGGAAAGGGCGTCGTGCAAACGATCATCCCGCTTCCCGACAAAAGCGCAATCAAGGTCACGACCGCGCGTTACCTCACCCCGCGAAACCGCGACATCAACCATCTGGGAATCACGCCGGACATCATCGTTGTCGAGAACAAGCACCCGCAGTTCGGTCAGCCCGCAAAAGACGAGCAGCTGACCCGCGCCATCGAATATCTCGACGACCGGCTGGCTCACCTGAGCCAGGAGAACGGCGGCTAAGCCGGCTCCTCTCCCGAACCCGCCGGCGCCTTTCGTTTGCGCGTCTTTTTCGGCTCGGCGGCCGCCTCGGCGCCGGCGCCTTTACGGCTCCGGCGCGATTTGGCCTTAGGTGCCGGAAGCGCGAGAGCAGCAGATGGCGACTCTACTTCCTGTGCGCTCGCAGCGACGCGGGTGGCACGCCGTCGCCGCGCGGGTTTCGGTCTCTTCGGCTCGATCTCGGGAGCGGACAAGCTGGGCGGCGGCGCTTCGATTGCGGGCGGCGCCTGACTTAAAGGGGCGATTGCGCGCGTGGCCTCGACCGGACCGCCGATTCCGTTCGCTTGCCCGGCGCCGTCGGAGCTAATTTCGAAGATCGCGCGCTCGGGCAGCGGCACCGACGCTGAGCCGCCACCCCGCCCCCGGCGACCGCGGCGACGGCGCCGCCGACGGCGGTGCTGTGTCGATCCATCAGTGGAAAGCGCCTCGCGCGCGGGCTGCAATTCGGCCGGGCGCACTTGCGTCGTGGTTTCCTCGGCTTCGTCCCTGCCTCGGCCGCGCCGCCGGCGGCGCCGCTTGCGGTGGCCTTCGGCGTGCGGTGCTGCGCTTGGCGCGATGATGATAGCATCAGGCGCGGCCTCTCCCTTGCGCTCGGCCCGCAGCGCCTTGTCTTGAGCCTCCTCCTCCTCGGTTATCGCAGAGATGCCGATCGGCGGTCGGGATGCCGATTGGCGCGCCGCGTCTTCGGCCAATTCGCGCAACTGGCGTGTCTGCTCGGCTGCCGATATCTCCGCACGCTTGCCGCGGCGTTTGCGGCGCGGCTTCACACCGGCGGTCACCAACTCGGCGAGCACGTAGTCTTCCTGCTCGTCCACGTCGATGATTCGAATGCGTGCGAAGTTCCCGGCGTTGTTTGCGGCATTTTCGACTTCTGCCAGCCTGCCATCGACTACCGCCGCCGCCGAGGTCGGGTTCGGCAGTCGCCCGGCGATCAGCTCGACTTCGTGTTCGTCGCCCACCCGAACGGGATGCACCCCACGCTCCCGCGATCCGGAAACGATCTCGACCCGCGCTTTCTCGGGATGAATCATCGGATCGACGCGAACGTGGATCGGGTGCGAGATCGAACGCGCCAGCTCGCGGCACTCCTCCTCGTACCAAAACTCCATTTGTACGGCAACCGTCGGCGCGACGTGCACCAGCACGGCGCCTACGGCGCCGTTGCGAGTCTCGTTCCGAATTCGGCGGAACGTTTCGATCGCCACCGACTGAGAGGACATCACGCTGCCCATGCCGGTACAGGTGGGGCACGTCCCGCGCAGCTGGCTCCCCAAATCCTTGCCTACGCGCTTTCGCGTGAACTCGAGCAATCCGAGATTGGAAAACGACTGAATCGTCGCGCGGGTTCGGTCCTTGCTCAGGCTCTCTTCCATCGTGTTAATGACCTTATCGCGCGACGCTTCCGAAGCCATGTCGATGAAATCAACCACGATGATACCGCCGATATCGCGCAGGCGGACTTGGCGCGCGACCTCTTCGGCGGCCTCGATATTGGTCTTGAGGATCGTGTCCTCGAGGTTGCGGCCGCCGGTGAATTTGCCCGAGTTGACGTCGATTACCGTCAATGCCTCGGTGGACTCGATCACGATTGACGCGCCCGAAGGAAGATTGATCTTTGGCCTCATGAGCTTCTGCAGCTCTTCGTCGATCTTATAATCGTCGAACAGGGAGCGGCCCGAGTTATAGTATTCTATCCGCCCTATGTACTGAGGCCCGAGCAATTGCAGGAAGTCGCGGACCTTTCGGTACTCTTCTTCGTCGTCGATCAAAACGCGATCGACGTCGGCCGTGATGAAATCTCGCACCGCCTTGAAGACCAGGTTCATGTCTTTGTGCAGCAGCGATGGGGACGGGGCACGCTTGTACGTTTCCAGGATTCCGTGCCACATGCGGATCAGCACGCCGAGGTCGGCAATCAGCTCCGCCTCCCCGGCCCCGGCTGCGGCGGTTCGGACCACGGTGGCCATGCCTTCAGGGCGAATCCGCTTCATCACCGTCTTGAGCCGATTGCGCTCGTCCGCCGAGTCGATTTTACGCGAGACGCCGGAGTATTTACCGGTTGGCATTAGGATGAGATAGCGCCCCGGAAGCGAGATGTTCGTAGAGATGCGCGCGCCCTTGAGGCCGCGTGGCTCCTTGACGATTTGCACCAGGACGTCGTCGCCGCGCTTGACCTTTTCGCTGATCGTGAAGCCGCTGTGACCCTGCGTAATCTCGACGTCACCGATGTTCAGCGGCTGTTTGTTGATGTCGTCGACGTAGAGAAACGCGTTGCGTCCCAAGCCGATATCGACGAACGCCGCCCCCATGCCGGGAAGGACGTTCTGTACTTTTCCTTTGTAGATCGAGCCGATGACCTTCTCTTCGCGCTCGATGTAGAGTTCGGCTAACGCGCCGTCCTCGAGTATGGCGACCCGGTTCTCCCAAGGGTCGCTCGAGATCAATATCTCGCTCGACAAATTATCCTCAATATAGCGGAGCAGGCCGTTTGCCGCGCTGCCAATTCCCGGCGCACTAGGCTGGCGGCGTGCGATGCCGCCGAGGCGAGCTCACATAAAACTTTTCCCCGCCGTTTCCCGGCGTTCGCGGGCAGAACCTGCCCTGCGCACGCGGGCCGCCCCGTGGCGTGCCGCGATCCAGACGAGCGCTAACAGCACGCCGAGCTCGGCGATCACTTCGGCTGCAGACGTCTCCTCAACCAAGACGAGACGTTCCGTTGCCCCGCGGGACGGCACTAGCCAGCCATTGACGGCGCCATCGAGGCGCAGGTGCGTCAAGCGAGTCGCGGCAAGATAGGCCATCCACCGCGCGTCGTATGCCGTGTTGTAGCGCAGCGCGCCGGGCGCGCCGCGCGGGACTTCCGCGACGACCAGCCAGGGTGTTATTGCGCGAAACGACAAGCCGCGCGCGGGACGCGCTGCCGGTTCGAGGGGCGCCTGCGGCGGGTTGCCCTGAGCGGCCACGACGCATAGTCCTAAACACGTTACGCCGGTAACGCGCTGCGGAACGGCAATCCAGCGATAGCCGCCGGTCGCGCGCGCCAGCAACCACCCGTCGTCGGCTCTCAGCACGCCTTGCACGAAAACCAGCGCCGGCAATCCGCCGACCACGGGCAGAACCGTGTCGCTGCTCGTTGTCAGCGCGCCGCCGAGCGATTGCGCAAGGTCGGGGCGTTGCGCGAAGGCAAAACGGGCGTCCACCCAGGCTCGCGCAGCCTTCGTCTCTCGGTTCGGCGCGACTACCGGAACGATGCGCCCCAACCGGCGCCACTCTGCCGGCACGAGCGGGCCCCGTGCCTGCGCGGCGTCGCCAAAAAAGATGTCACCGCTTCCGATGCGAGCATCGAGCGTCCCAATCTGTGGCATGGGCAGCAGCGCGAGCTCCGGAGCAGCGGGAATCTGTATGGTTCGGGCGACCGCCGGCTGCGGGAAGCCATCGAACGGCAGCGCCCACTGCTGGTCCAGCATGTCGGTACGGCTCGTGAGCCACGGTCGCTCGACGATGGCGCCGACGCTGAGCGCCTCCAGCAGCGAAGCGCTTCCCCTCGACAAGAACGCACCCAGCGCCGCATCGCACGGATAGGTCGAGAGTGCGTCGTTTACCGGAGTAACGTTTTCGGCAAGACTGCGCAGATCGGGATCCCTGCCCGAACCGCGACCGCGATATGACATCGGTTGAAATGCCGGAACGAGTGCATATCTCGAATTTACGGAAGCAGGAACGCTGACCGGCGGCAGCACTTCAGCCGAAACCCAGAATTTCGCCGGCGGGGACGTGAACCACGGGATGGTGAGAACGAGCGCCAGCACGAGCCAGGCGAAGGCGAGAAATCGAAATCGCGCGCTAGCGACGATCGCCAACATCACGTAGCCGATTGCAACGTACCCCAGCAAGTCGAAGAGCTCGCGATAAAAGGCGATAAACCGAGCATGGTCTACCAGCCATTCGAATGGCGCGCTCAGCGGACCGCGCAGACCCATTGCGATCACCAGCGCGAGCAGCGTCAAGATGCCGAGCACGCGCCGCCGGTTATCGGCGACGAGCATTGCGCCGGCAGCCAGACCTGCGGTCGAAAAAACCGGCACGGCGAAGAAGTTTCTGAAGTTCTCGGCGTATGCCGCGAAATATCCGTTCAGCTGAATGGCGTCGATCGGCAGAATCGACTGTTGCTTCTCCCACGCGCTTACGAACGGGATGGTGTCGAGCGCGGAGCGGTCGGAAAGTACTCCGATCGCAATCGGAAGCCACGGCAAAGCCGCAACGGCTGCCGGCAGCCAGATGTTCCTGCGCAGACCGAGCAAAATCAGCGCGAGAGTGCACACCGCAAAAAACTGCAGCTGCTGAACGGTGAGCAGCGCGGTTACGGCGAGCACGATCGGGCGGGGAGACGCCCTGAGCAGCTCGCGCACGAACCAGATGCTGGCTGCGTAAGCTAGCAGCATTAAGACGTGCCCGGCCACGAGCTCGGTGTACGCCCACGGATTGAATACGCACAGCAGAGCGGCGGCCGAGGCTACCAAACTGCTCCCACCGGCGTCTTTGGCCGCGGCCCGACCGCCGAACGCCGCGAGCGCCGCCGTCGCCCCTAAGAAAACGAAGAGCGCGCCGCGATTGCCGAGCATCAGCGTCGTCAGCGCGACCGGTATTGAGATCAAGTAGCCGCTGGGATAGACCAGAGGCCTCCCGATGCCGGATGGATCCCAACTGCTAAATCCGGTGCCGACGATCTGCTGCCAGTCGCTATGAAACGGGTCGATGCCCCAATCGTGCCGCAAGACCGGCAAGCCGGCAATCGTCGCTATCGCATAGGTAAGCGACGCAGCTGCGGCAATCGCCAACGAGAAATCGAGAGAGGCGACGGCGGCGGGAAGATCGGTAACGTGTGCCGGGCGAGCCGTTGAGAAACGGGAGTTAGGCTGACGTCTCAAACGCGCTTTCGCGGTGGCGTGCAGGCCGGCGGAGCGCGGGCAGCCGGCTGCCCAATATTACTGCCGATACTACTGCGGCTAAAATGATCAGCGATATGACGACGCCGATCCGTTTCATGGATTCGGGCCCGTAAGCGGGCGCACAGTTGCGCGCGATGCGCCGCGGTGCGTAGAGCGTCCCCCAATAGTTGCCGGTCTGTGGTTCGACCGATCCGTCGGCGCAGACCAGGTTCCATCCGGCGCTGTACGAGCTCGGCATGAAGACTTTGGTATCGGCATCCATTCGACCCGGAATCGCGTCGAGGCGGGCGTTATCGAACTGCGGCGGCCTTCCGCTGCTGAGCACTAGACCCTGGATCGTCTCCCCGGGCGTGGCCGTCAATGCGACGCGCTGGAAGCCTCGGTCCAGCACCACTCTGCCGGTGCACATCGCCGGCGAGCACGAAAGGGCCATCGTCCTCTGACGTTCCCCGCCGTTCCACCAGTAAAACGTTAACCGGGCCGCGCCCAGCGCGTTGCCGATCACCCGGGCGCGCCACGTGCGGCTGTTGGTCTCGACGATCGGTCCGAGGCGATCGCTTTGCAATTCCGCCCCGCTGCGATGCATATCGAGCGCGGCTTGGTTCGCGATGTAGGTCGGCCAATGATGGCGCACTTCGTCGAACGAGGTCGCAAGCGAAGCTTCGAGGTCGCGCCGGGAAGCCATCTCGGCTTCGTATACGCGCGCGTACGGATCGTTTGTCGTTATCGTAATGGTACTAGCCGTTCCAACCGCATAGGCGCGCCAGCGCGGTTGCCAGTTCGGCAGATCTTCGTAGAGCACCGCGGGATTGCTGTTCGCTCCGTCGACCAGAATCCGAGGCGCGATCGAATCGGTCTTCACCAGCAGAACGTCGCACGCCGCGCACGATACCTTGAACGTGTTGGAGCCTTGCGCCGGCGTCGCACGCGCGGAAAGCAATACGTCGTACGGCGCGTTGAACTCGTTGCGGTACGTCAGGAGTGCGCGCTCGAGTTGGCGATCGATGTCGACGTACTCGTAGGAGGCCTCTTTCGGCGCGCCGTCGTCGGTAAAGATCTCACGCGGGTCGAGCTCCGGGTCGAGCGGAAGCATCGAAACGGCATCGCCGGTGATCATGGCATCGTAATGGCCGATGGTGTTTAGACCCGGTCGCCACGCGAGGTTCTGGTAGACGTCGGTGTCTGCAAACGTCTTAACGCGCCGCAAATCTCTTATCGCGTTGAAATCGGGACGATAGTTCGGAAAACTGGTGAACGACGTGGAGACGTAGTTGCGGACTGCGACGTAGCGTATTCCGTAGGTGCTGAGCAGGGCCCCGAGGTACGGCAGGTTGCGTTTGGGAATGCCCGACTCGAGCGCGTACAAAAAGTCGCTGGTGCGAGGCGACGCGTCGTAGGCCGGATCGTAGTAGGGATTGAGCATCGGATTGCCGGTCCAGTAGCGCATCGGGTCTTGGCCGCCGGCCGGATACCAGCGATATCGCACGTATGGACCGTCCGGCCACCAAAGCACGAGTCCGTTCGCGTTCTGTTCGATCCAAGCTGAAGCCTGAAGCGAACCGTCGCTGATGACCTGCGGTTGGACCGCGCCGCGAAGATTTCCGCTGGTCCACCACGGTATGGTTACGCAGGCAACTATCGCTGAGCCGGCAACTAACGCCCCGGTTTTCCAGGTGAAGCTGCGTGCCAGATCGCCGAAGGCCACCACGAAGCCAAGTAGCGCGAGGGCTACTAATTTATCGGGGTCTCGATAGAGCGTCCCCAACGGCAGTCGAAGCATCTGCCAATACGCCGCCGGAAATACGTGGGAGAAAATCAGCACGAGCGAAACCGCAAGCCAGACGGCCACGCCGGTCCGCCCGATCGGCGAAAGCCAGCGCCATGCCGCGAGCAACGCGATCTCGGCGCCGACGATCGCGGTCAGACCGAAAACGATCAGCACTTTCACCGGCAACGCGGCGTAGGCGTAGAGCCCATCCGAAAACGGAGCCCACCAGTAGCTGCGCAACGTCGCGGTGTGAGCGACGTCGGCCAGCGCGGTATACGATTGGATGTTCTCCAAGCCGGTATGACCGGCATTGCCGCCGTGAGTACCCAGCAGCGGAATGAGCCACCACAAACTCATGCCCACTGCCAACGCGCCAACGATCAGGACGTCACGAACGGTAGCGCGAAATCCGCCCGTTTCACGGCCGAACGCAAGCAGCGCGACGACGGCGAGCACTGCCGTCTGCAGGCTCAAAGAAATCTCGATCGCCACGCCCAAGGCGGTCAACGCAAACGCCCTACCTGAGGGCGTTCGCCAGGTCAACAGGAGCAGCGGCAGGATGGCATACGCCATCAGCAGTTCGGTGTGGCCCGAGGCAAAGCGCGATGCGGTCCAAGGGTTGAATGCGTAGAACGTCCCGAGCAGGGCGGCGGGGGCGACTTCCAGCCGGAACGCGCGCACCAGCAGCAACGTTGCCGCAACGACTGCAACCGCGAAAAAGAGCAGGATCAGAACTTTGTCGCCCGCGCCCACCCCCAGCACTCTTTCGAATAGTCCCAACGTGACGAAGTACGGAGAGTACGTCAAATTCGCGTTCGCCGTGCCGCCATGCTCGAATCGATCCCAGGCTCCGAGGATGTGCTGCCAATACTCGGGACGCGTCGAAACGTGATCTCCGATTATCAGTATCCCGCCGGCTGCGACCATCCGCCAGTTCATCAGCAAGGGAATCACCAGCGCAAAAGCGGCGACGGCGCTCCACTGGCGCAACGAGGGCAAGGGCCGCGCTTGGATTCTCTCCGTCGCCTCCAACTGCGCGGCAGCATATCCGAGACGCAACGCGACCAGCTTGGCGCTCTTGAGCGCAAGAACGCCGATAGCAGAAAAAGGCGCGCGCAGCCCGTAACGGGCGATCTGCCCCAAAAAGATCCCGGCACGATCGGTCAGGATCGCTCCGACCGACGGCGATGCGGCCATCCGTCTACCGTAACTGTAGTATTTCTTCAACAGTGTGGCCGGGCGCGCTACTTCGCGATGGTACAATACCGCATTGGCCGTTCGCACTTCGTCCGGCTCTAGCTTTGAAAGCAGCGCGTAATCCTCGCCGAATGGAACGCCGGTCGGATGCCCCCCGATCTCCAAATACCGCGAACGGCGGAAGATGCGGGGCATGCCCCGGCCGGACGCTTCAAATATCTCTCGTTCGGCGCCGGTAAGCCGCTCCAACCAGGAATGGGGATCGTACGGCCGCTCCGGGACGACGACGGCCGTTATCGCGGGGTCGTCGAGCTCCCGCAACGAGCGCCGCGTCGTGTCGGCATCCAACCGCTGATCGGCGTCGACGAAAAAAATTATTGGAGCGTGGGTTGCTGCCACGCCGTCCATTCTGCAATCGGAAACGCTGCCGCCGCAGTGCACTACCTTCACGCCACGCCTCACGACGCGCAACACCGTATCGTCGGTACTGCCGTTATCTACGACGACGATCTCCGGCTCCACGTTTCGCTGGGCGAGAATCGTATCGAGAACGCCGTCGACGTTTGCCGACTCGTTCTTCACCGGAACGATGAATGCAACCTTAACAGACTGCGCCGCCGGCTCCTCGACGACGTGCAGCGAATCTTTGGCCGATGGCGTCCCCGGATGCGCGCTCAGGCCAGCCGGCGCGCGGCGGGGGGGGAAGGACGACATCATGTGCGCGATTGCTTCTTTTTTGTTAGCGGCGCACTACCCTTGCGGCGGCGTGAGGAAGTGCGGATACGTCCTCCGGATCGCGGCCTCGGTAAAAACGGTCGGCGGCCGCCATAACGGACGACCACGAGTGCTTTCGAGCCGTTTCCCAGGCGCGGCGCCGCATCTCCGCGAGGCGCGCGGGCTGCGCCGTCGCATAACGAATGCTTAAGACCAGTCCGTCAACGCTGCCATCGAAGGCCAACGAATTCACCCCGGGCTGCGCGTAGAACGTCACCCCCGTTTGGTAACGCTCGGGTTTGGATGCGAAGATCGGCAGACATCCGTAGGCCATCGCCTCGAGCGTCGCCAGCGACCAGCCTTCGCGGTACGATGACAGCACGAAGATCTGCGACGACAACAAGATGCGGCGCTTGCGCTCTTCATCCACGGTGCCGTGGAAAACAGTTCGCGTCAAACCCAAACCGGCAGCCATCGCGCGCAGCTGCGAGGCCAACGGACCGTCGCCGATAAGGTGAAGTATCGGATCGTCCAGTTGAGCAGCGGCTTTCAAAAGCACGTCAATGCGCTTCATCTGGACCAGTCTGCCCGTGCTCACCAGCGCGACGGACGGCGATTCGAAGCCAATCTCGCGCAACGATGCCGCATCCTGTCCCGGGTTCAATACGGTGATGCGCTGCCTGGCACCCTCGCGGCGAACTCCTTCGACGCAGCTTGGCGACGCGGCCACGAGTTCGTCGGCAAGATCCTGCGACCACCCGTAAAAGGCTCTCGCGCAAAATCCTTGGGCCTTTGCAAAGGGAACGCGCTTCGCCGCGAAATAGCTCGCGATTGCCGAACCGAAGGCTTCGTGAACGGTTATTACGAAGCGCGCGCGCCACCATCGTGCCAACAGCCATGCAATGGGAAGATGCAGCCACGGAATGGAGTTTGCGTCGACCACGTCGATGCGCAGCGACGGCCGGAAGAGCAGGCGCAGCAGCGCAAGCGCATAGACGCCGTTTCTAAAAAGCGACCGAAATCCGGCCATGCTGCCGGCGCTGGGAAAGTAGTTTACGTAGCCGACGACTCGGTGGAAGCGGACGCCTTCAATTACTTCGTCGGCCGGGCACGATGTGAATACGTGAACCTCGTGACCTAAGGCGGCCAGCCGTCGAGCGAACTCCCACAGGCGATTCTCGTAGCCACCAACGTAATAAGGTCCGCTTTGGTCCGAAATGAACGCGATTCGCACGCCGTTCTATCTTAGTCGCCGATCCCGCCAAATCAGTGCTGCACGCTTCCGGTGACGTTGAAGTCCCAGGCATCTTGAGCCGAACCTGTCGGCATAAGCGCAGGCCCGCGAAGCAACTCGAGCAGCGGGACGTCGCTCAGACGTGAGTTGTGCAGGCGCAGGTACAGGACCGATCTCAGCATGTTCCAGGAAACTGCAAGCACGCGGACTTTCGTGCCGCTCGGTCTGTCCGCCCAAACGGTCGGAATCTCTATAATGGAGCTTCCCGCGCGATTCAAGCGCCACAGCAATTCGATGTCGGCCGCAAAGTCGCACAACTCCAGATCCGGAAGGATCGAGCGCAACGCCTTGCGTTGGAAGATCTTCGCGCCGCACTGAGTGTCTTGAAAATCGAGGGAAAACAACGCGCGCACGATGTGATTGAAGCCACGGCTGGCAAACCGGCGAAGCAACGGCTGCCTGGGCTCGACGCGAGCGCCGCGCAGCCATCGCGATCCAATCACCGCTTCCGCGCGGCTCTGACGGGCGATCGTATAGAGTCGTTCGAACTCGCCCGCGCTCGTCGAACCGTCGGCGTCGACGAATCCGACGAACTCCTCCTCGCCGGTCGCGAGACCAACGCGTATCGCTCCACCTTTGCCGATCTTGGTAGGGACCTCGATCAGCTGTAGGTTCTCGAACCCATTTTGCGCGCGCCGCACGACGTGACCGGTCTGATCGGTGCAACCGTTTGCAACCACCAAAACCGTGGCCCGCGATCCGAAGTGGCTGCAATACTCGGCGAGAGTCGGCGCTATTCTGATGCTTTCGTTAAACGCCGGTATGACGATCCTAATATTCGCCCGGGGCGACGGCCGTTCGACGCACTCCAGTCCGCCTAAACCCTCACGGCAATTCCCCGGAGGTCGCTCCAATGATCTTCCCTCCAAGTGTAGCTAGGAACCGGCCAACGTTACCAGACAGGGCGGCGAGGTGGGCAGCCATGCCAGGGGCTGGCACGCTTCGTCATACGTTATGAACTACCTCCGTTAAAAAATGTCTTTTTCGCCAAGTTGCTTTGCTAGGGCTTATCGCACCCACTCTCGCAACTTCCATCGCAGCGCGGCAAACGCGATGGTAACTATGGTTATTCCATCGCGGCTCAGCTACGCGGCAGGCCCCGCTACCGCATCGAATGAAGGAAGGTCGCGAGCTTTTGGCTACGATGATCGGAGAAAGCGTTGTACGGAGAACTGGTTCGGCGCGCGGTCGAATTATGATTGCTTGCTCGCGCGCTGCGGGGTTTCGGCCCCGTTCCAGCAACTCGATGGACCCGGCATCACGGATTCGGGTCGCAACGCCGAGACGGCAGCGCATTTAATTCCCCCCTTAAATCGCTTCACGGAGATCGGACATGAGACTTCGCGTTAACCTATCGGTGGTATCTGCCGTATTGATACTATCGGTCTCGGCGTGCGCGGGAAGCGCAGTACCATCGAGCGGCTCGGCGAGTCCCGCGTTGCAAGGCTCGAACGCAATTGCGGGCCATAGCCGGCCCGCCGATACCACTTCGATTTTGAAGCGGCTCACACAGAGCGTGGTCATCGGCTCTACGGTCGACGCCAAGAACGGCGATAAGGGTCCGCGAACGATCTCGATCGCTCCGTGCGATCATTGCGGCTCGCTGACCAAGGGTCAGCTGGTCGTTTGTAACTTTGAAAACTCAAGCGGCGCAGCCGGACAAGGAACGACGATCGAAGCGCTCGATCCCAAACCAGGGTCGTCGGCAACGCGGTTTGCCCAAAGCAACTCAATCGAAGGTTGTGACGGCGACGCCGTTACGTCGGTCAACGAAGTGTGGGGAGCCGGGCTGATCGCTCGCAAGGTCCTCGAGTTTAACGACAGAGGAGTGAAGAAGAGAGCGTACCCAGGAAAGGGAATCGTCGCGCCGTTTTCGGATGCCGACGCTCTGCCAAAGGCGGCCTTTTCACCGGAATACATCTTCATCGGCACGACCAGCGGCGGACTGGTTAGCATCAGCAGCGGCTTTTACGGCGACGGGGTTGCAACCCAAGTAGCCGATGGTTTCGCGGCGACTAAAGTGAAGGGCTGGAGCACGCTAGCGCCCTCGGGCTTGCAGTACGATCGCGGCCTCGATACGCTTTACATCGTCGACGGCGCAACCGACACCATCGTCGCGTTCTCGCACGCCAGCGACCTTTTGCAGAAAGACGAGATCGTCGTCCAGCCCGGCGGCAAGACGTTCGACTGCGAGTTTCCCAAGGTCACCTGCGGGAGCCTTGTCTACAGCGGCTCGCCGCTGGCTGCGCCGGTCGCCTCAACCTTGCTTCCCAACGGCAATCTGATCGTCGCCAACACGCAAGGCACGGCAAATACGCTGGTCGAGCTCACGCCACAGGGTCAAGTTTTGGACACCAAAGTCGTCGATACGAGCCGGACTCAGGGCGTATACGGGTTGCTTGCGGTTGGAACGAACGATGCCAACACCGTACTTTTTTACACCGATATAAACTCAAATGAAGTCATCGAGCTGGAGCAGTGAGACCGACTTCGATGATTGGAGGAACCGCTATGCGGAAATTTAGTTCGGCTCTGTGCCTGTTGATGATCGCCGGCTGTTCGCACATGCCGGCAGCTTCGTCGCTTCCCCCCGATTCGGCGAGTCAGGGCGCAGCCAGACGATCGAGCGGTGGGCCGACATTCACAACGCTTCATGCGTTTGCCGGAGAGCCCGACGGGTCGAATCCGGGCATCGGAGCTCTAGCAGCTATAAGCACCGTCGTCTTCGGCATGACGCAGTTCGGCGGCGATTCGAGCGAGGACTGTTACCCCGGAAACGGATGCGGCACCGTGTACAAGATAAATGCCGGCAAAGAGACCGTTCTTTATCGCTTCAAGAACCCGGCCAACGGTCTGCGTCCCTATGGCGGCTTCACGGATCTCAGCGGCACCCTCTATGGAGCCACCCAATCGGGGGGCAAGTACGACTACGGAACGGTCTTCTCGATAACGGCGGGCGGGGCCCAAAAGGTGCTCTTCTCGTTCGACGGGACGGACGGCAGCTACCCGCGCGGGAATCTCACGAACGTCAACGGAGTGCTTTATGGGACCACCTACTTCGGCGGCGCGAACGGATACGGCACCGTCTTCTCGATGACGACCAGCGGCACCGAAAAAGTGGTGTACAGCTTCCAGGCTGGGACCGACGGGGCTCTGCCCCTGGGCACGTTGACCGACGTCAACGGTACCCTCTACGGAACCACCCTGGCGGGCGGCGCGAGTGACGACGGAGTCATCTTCGCGATCAGCTCGGCGGGTAAGGAGAGCATTATCCATAGCTTCGCGGGAGGTTCCGACGGGGCGCAGCCGTACGCGGGATTGCTCGACGTCAGCGGCACGCTCTACGGAACGACCAAGAAGGGCGGCACCGACAACGAGGGCACCGTATACAAGGTCAGCAGCGGCAAGGAGAGCGTGCTCTACAGTTTCGTCGGCGGCAGCACCGACGGTTCGTATCCGGTTGCCGGGCTTACCCTCTTGAGCAGCCAGCTCTACGGTACGACGAGCGCCGGCGGCACAGGAAGCAGCTGTTCGGTTGGCTGCGGTACGATCTATACGATCAGCACTTCCGGAGCAGAGAAAGTGCTCTACAGTTTCACCGGCGGATCCGACGGCCACGCCCCCTACGCAACGCTCATCGCAATCGGCAGCGCGCTCTACGGCACGGCGAACACGGGCGGCGTGCACGGCGATGGAACCGTATTCAAGTTTTCGCCTTAATCGCACTAACGGAGATTGGACATGAGACTTCCCCTTAATCTTTCGATGGTACCGGCCGTGCTGATACTGGCGGCGTCAGCCTGCGCGGGGAGCGCGGTGCCGCCGAGCGGCGCGGCCTATTCGGCGTTGCAAGTCCCCAGCTTTCGCGCCGGCCACCCCGGCCCGGCGGACACCACCTCGATTCTCAAGCTGCTCAAAAAGAGCGTCGTCATCGGCTCGACGGTAGACTCCGCCAACGGTGACAAGGCCCCACGCGCGCTCTCCATCGTTCCCTGCGATTGCAGCGGGTCGCTGACCAAGGGTCAGCTGGTCGTCTGCAACTTTGACAATTCAAGCGGTACGGCCGGCGATGGAACCACGATCGAAGCCCTCGATCCAACGCACGGCTCGTCGCCGACCCGATTCGCTCAGAATACTTCTATTGAAGGTTGCGACGGCGACGCGCTGACCTCGATCAACGAAGTGTACGGCGGCGGACTGACGAGCGGCGACGTGGTCGAGTTCTCCAATAAGGGCGCCGCGGTGAGAACCTACACGGGTAAGCCCGTTGCCGCCCCGTTCTCCGACGTGGACGCGCTTCCGCAAGCGTCGTTCTCGCCGGAGTACATCTTCATCGGAACCACGACGGGCGGACTCGTCAGCATCAGCGGCGGCTTCTACGGCAATGGGCTGGCAACGCAAGTAGCCGAGGGTTTCGGGGTCAATAAAGGCACCGGCTGGAGCGCGCTCGCGCCCTCCGGACTGCAGTACAGCCGCGGGCTCGATACGCTGTACGTCGTCGACGGCGTCACCAACACGGTCGTCGCGTTGTCACATGCCAGCGACCTCTTGGATCAAAACGAAATCGTCGTCGAGTCGGGCGGCAAGACGTTCAAATGCGAGCACCCTAAGGTGACCTGTGGAAGCCTAGTGCTCGGCGGGAAGCCTCTGGACGCGCCGGTGGCCGCAACGCTGCTTCCCAACGGCAACCTCATCGTGGCCAACACCCAAGGCACGGCCAACACGCTGGTCGAGTTCACCCCCCAAGGACAGGTGCTCGACACCAAAGTCGTGGACACGAGCAAAACGCAAGGCGTGTACGGGCTGGCCGCCTCGGGAACGAGCGACTCCAATACCGTGCTGTTCTTCACCGACACCAACTCTAACGAAGTGATCGAGCTGGAACAGTGAGACGCGCTTCCACGATTGGAGAGACCGCTATGCGCAGAGCCGGTTCGGCCTGCTGCCTTCTGTTGATGATCGGCTGTTCGCACATGCCGGCGGCTTCCTCGCTCCCTGACGGTGCGCCCAGTCAACAGGCCCGCGCCGAGGGCTCGGGCTTCAAGACGCTCTACATCTTCAAAGGCGTACCGGATGGAGCCGTCCCGGTCGGCGCGTTGCTGACTCTCAACGGCGCCCTCTACGGCACGACGAACTACGGCGGCGATACCGGTACCCATTGCATACCCGGAACCGGATGCGGCACCGTCTATGAGATCGATGCCGGAAAAGAGAGCATCCTTCACCGGTTCCACATCGAAACGTTCGGTCTGCGTCCATATGCCGGCTTGACCGACGTGAACGGAAAGCTTTACGGAACGACCCAAGAGGGCGGAACCAAATACGACAAAGGTACGGTGTTCACGCTCTCGACGAACGGTTCGGTAAAGTCGCTCCTGTCCTTCGACGGGACCGACGGTGCCTACCCGCGCGCGCAGCTGACGAGCGTGAACGGCGTGCTTTACGGCACCACCTATCTCGGGGGCACGATCGGAGTCGGAACGGTATTCTCGATCACGACCGCAGGCAGTGAAAAGGTGCTGCACAGTTTTGAAGCCGGTACGGATGGAGCTTTGCCTCTCGGAGCATTGATCGACGTGAACGGAACGATCTACGGCACGACCTCAGCCGGCGGCGCACATAACGACGGAACCGTCTTCACGCTGGACTCCAAGGGTAACGAAAAAGTTCTCTATAGCTTCGGCGGGGGGTCCGACGGCGTGCAGCCGTGGTCGGGGCTTACCGACGTCAACGGTACTCTCTACGGAACGACTAAGGAAGGCGGCGCAAACGGCAAAGGAACGGTATTCAAGATCACGACCGGCGGCACCGAGAGCGTGATCTACAGTTTTGCCGGGGGCAGCGACGGCGAATTCCCTTACGCCGGAGTTACCCTCTTGAACGGACAGTTGTACGGAACGGCAGCTTATGGCGGGTCGAAAAACGACGGCACGATCTATAGTGTCAGCACGTCGGGGGCCGAGAAAGTGCTCTACACCTTTAGCGGCACTTCCGACGGCCGCCATCCGTATTCAACTCTTGCCGTAAACGGCAGTGCCCTTTACGGCACCACGAACTCAGGCGGCACGTACGAAAAGGGAACCGTGTTCGGCTTTACCCCTTAACCGTTTCCAGCGGAGCTCCCAAATGAGACTCTCCCCGCACTGGTTCATCTTGGCGGCCGCGTCGTTAGGCGTCATAGCATCGGGTTGCGCAGGAAGCACGGTCGCGCCGAGCGGCGCGGCCAATTCGGCGTTGCAAGCCGCCGGTGCCCGCGCCGGTCTCGCCGCCCCCGCAGATACTACCTCGATACTCAAGCTGCTCAAAAAGAGCGTCGTCATCGGCTCGACCGTTGACCCCGGCAACGGTGACAAGGGGCCGTACGCGCTCTCGGTCGTTCCCTGCAATCACTGCGGCGCACTGACCAAGGGTCAGCTGGTCGTCTGCAACTTTGACAATTCAAGCGGTACGGCCGGCGATGGAACCACGATCGAAGTCCTCGATTCTAAAGAGGGTTCGTCGCCTAAGCGCTTCATTGAAAACGAGGCGATCGAAGGCTGCGACGGCGACGCGCTGACTTCGATCAACGAAGTGTACGGCGGCGGATTGACCGGGGGCGACGTCGTTGAGTTTTCGAATAGGGGAAAGGCAGCGAAGAGCTACTCGGGCCAACCCGTTGCGAACCCCTTCTCCGATGCCGACGCGCTTCCCAAGGCGCCGTTCTCGCCGGAGTACATTTTCGTCGGCACGACGACGGGCGGACTCGTCAGCATCAGTGCGGGCTTCTACGGCAATGGGCTGGCAACGCAAGTCGTCGAAGGCTTCGAGGTCAATAAAGGCACCGGCTGGAGCGCGCTCGCGCCCTCCGGACTGCAGTACAGCCGCGGCCTCGATACGCTCTACGTCGTCGACGGCGTCACCAACACGGTCGTCGCGTTGTCGCACGCCAGCGAGCTTTTAGAGCAAAATGAAATCGTCGTCGAGTCGGGCGGCAAGACGTTCAAATGCGAGCACCCTAAGGTGACCTGCGGAAGCCTGGTCTACGGTGGAACCCCGCTGGACGCGCCGGTGGCAGCAACGCTGCTTCCCAATGGCAACCTCATCGTGGCCAACACCCAAGGCACGGCCAACACGCTGGTTGAGCTCACCCCCCAAGGACAGGTGCTCGACACCAAAGTCGTGGACACGAGCAAAACGCAGGGCGTGTACGGGTTGGCCGCCTCAGGAACGAGCGACTCCAATACCGTGCTGTTCTTCACCGATACCAACTCTAACGAAGTGATCGAGCTGGAACAGTGAGATACGGTTCGGCGTTCTGCCTCCTGTTGATGACCGGCTGTTCGAACATGCCGGCGGCTTCCTCGCTACCTGCGGGTTCGCCGAGTCAGCAGGTTCGCACCGGGAGCGCGGGTTTTCAAACGATCTACACGTTCAAAGGCGTACCGGATGGAGCCGTTCCGGTCGGCGCCTTGCTAACTCTGAACGGCGTCCTCTACGGCACGACGAACTATGGCGGCGATAACGGTAAAGATTGCTCGCCCGGAGAGGGCTGCGGCACCATTTACCAGGTTGAGTCGGGGCAAGAGAGCGTTATCTATCGATTTCAGGTCCAAGCTAACGGTCTGCGTCCATATGCCGGCCTGACCGATGTCAACGGCACGCTCTATGGAACGACGCAAGAAGGCGGCACGCACAACGACGGAACGGTATTCGCCTTTTCCACCAGCGGCTCGTTAAAAGTGCTCTTCTCGTTCGATGGAAGTGACGGCGGCTTTCCGCGCGCGCAGTTGACGAACGTGAACGGCGTGCTCTACGGCACAACCTATCTTGGCGGCGCCACCGGAGTTGGAACCGTGTTTTCGATCACCACCGGCGGCACGGAAAAGGTGCTCTACAGTTTTCAGGGCGGGGCGGACGGCGCGGAACCCCTCGGCGCCCTGATCGGCGTAAACGGCAAACTTTACGGCACGACGCTTTCGGGCGGAACTCACAACGACGGAACCGTGTTCGCCATCGGCACCAAGGGAAATGAAGAAGTCCTGCATAGCTTTGCCGGCGGCCGCTCTGACGGGTCCGAACCATTCGCCGGACTGACCGATTTAGACGGCGCGCTCTACGGAACCACAAATCAGGCTGGGGCGCACGGCGACGGAACCGTTTTCAAGATCACGACGAGCGGCACGGAGAACACGATCTATAGTTTTCAGGGCGGGACCGACGGAGCTAATCCGTTCGCAGGGCTCACCCTCTTGACCGGCCAGCTGTATGGCGTTGCCAGCCACGGCGGCTCCAATAACAATGGCACGATCTACACGGTGACGGCATCAGGCGCTGAAAAGGTGCTCTACAACTTCGGCGGGACATCCGACGGCCGCCATCCGTATGCGAATCTGACCGTCAACGGCAGCGCGCTCTATGGCACCACAAACTCGGGCGGCACCTATGAAAAAGGAACCGTCTTCGAGTTTACCCCTTAATCGTTTAACGGAGATGCACATGAGACTTCCCTTGAATCGCCCCACGGTAACGGTCGCGTTGATGATCCTCGCCGCCTCCGCTTGCTCGGGAAACGCGACCTCACCACCTGCCGCAGCAGATCCGGCGTCGCAACGCGCGAACGACGGCAGTATGTACACACGTCCGGCGGACACGACTTCTATTCTCAAGCTGCTCAAGAAGAGCGTCGAGATCGGATCTACCGTCGATCCCAGCAACGGCGACAAGGGCCCCTACGCAGTGTCGATCGTCGAGCACACGCTCGGCGATCTCACCGACGGGCAGCTGGTCGTGTGTAACTTTGAAAATTCGGCCGGCAAGGCCGGCGATGGAACGACTCTCGAGGTGCTCGATCCCAAAGCGGGCTCGTCGCCCACGCGCTTTTATCAAGGCAGCTTAATCGAAGGTTGCGATTCAGATGCCATTAACAATCAAAACTACGTCTACGCGGGGGGCCTGGCCAGCACCGATCTGGTGAAAGTGTCTCCCATCGGCAAGGAATCGAAACTCTATTCGGGCCAGCCGATCGCGGCGCCGTTCGCGGATACCGTCGGGCTTCCGGAACAACCCTTCTCACCCGAATACACTTTCGTGGGCACGACTACCGGCGGAATCGTGAGCATCAGCGAGGGTTTCTACGGAAACGGCCTGGCGACTCAAGTTGCGGAGGGTTTCGCGGTTAATAAGGATACGGGTTGGAGCGCACTGGCGCCGTCAGGTTTGGAATATAGCCGAAGCCTCGACGTGCTCTATATCGTGGACGGCGTCACCAACACCGTGGTGGCGTTCTCGCACGCCAGCGAGCTCTTAGACCAGAATGAAATCGTGGTCGAGTCCGGCGGTAAGACGTTCAAGTGCCAGCACCCCAAAGTGACGTGCGGAAGCCTGGTCTACAGTGGAACTCCGCTCGATGCGCCGGTGGCCGCGACGCTGCTTCCCAACGGCAACCTCATCGTGGCCAACACTCAAGGCACGGCCAACACGCTGGTCGAGCTCACGCCCCAAGGCAAGATCCTCGACACCAAGGTCGTGGACACGAGTAAGACCCAGGGCGTGTACGGGCTGGTCGCCTCCGGAACCAACGATGCCAATACCGTGCTCTTTTTTACCGACACGAACTCAAACGAACTTATCGAGCTGGAGCAATGAGACAGATTACGACGATTGGAGACACCGCTATGCTGAGATTTAGTTCAGCTTTATTTCTTCTAACGATGGTCGGGTGCTCCCAACCTCCGGCGGCTTCTTCGCTTCCGGTTGGTGTGCCGCTTGAGACCGCCGCCAAGAGCTCGGGCCTCAAAACGCTCTACCGCTTTTCGAACGCGGTCGACGGAAACCGCCCGGTTGGCGCCCTCTTCCCGCTCAACGGCGTGCTCTACGGCACGACCAACTTCGGCGGTCACTTAAGCGGAATATGCGTGCCGGGTTCGTCGGGACCGTCGGGACGAGGATGCGGCGTCGTTTACAAGATCAGCACCGCCGGTTCGTTCGCCCTGCTTCACACCTTCGGAGCGAAAGGGGACGGCTCTCGTCCCTACGCCGGGCTAACCGACGTAAACGGAACGCTCTACGGCACCACCTCGGAAGGCGGTAAGTCCGACGAGGGAACGGTTTTCGAAATCACTCCCGCCGGCAAGGAAACGGTGCTCTTCTCATTCGACACGAACGACGGCAGCTATCCGCGCGCGGGTCTGACCGCGGTCAACGGCGTGCTCTACGGCACGACCTATTATGGCGGCAGCGCCGGATACGGGGCGGTCTTCTCGATTACCACCGGCGGCAGCGAAAAAGTGGTCTACAGCTTCCAGGGCGGAACGGACGGAGCTCTGCCGCTCGGTTCGCTTATCGAGGTGAACGGCGTGCTTTACGGCACGACCTCCGCAGGTGGTCCGTCGAACGACGGAACCGTTTTCGCCATCAGCTCGGGCAAGGAAAAAGTTCTTCACGCCTTTTCGGGCAGCGACGGCGATCAGCCGTTTCCCGGGCTGACCGAGCTGAGCGGCACGCTCTACGGCACGACGCGCATTGGCGGCGCGCACGGTGAAGGCACGATTTTTTCGGTTACCACCAGCGGAAAGGAAACCGTCCTGCATAGTTTCTCGGGTGGAAGCGGCGATGGTGAGCAGCCGTATGACGGCTTGACCGTGCTCAACGGTGTGCTTTACGGCGCGACGGCCTTCGGCGGGTCGACCAACAACGGCATAATTTACGAAACCACGACGTCGGGGAAGGAAACGATGCTCGCTAGTTTCGCCGGCGGATCGGGCGGTTACGGGGCGTACGCAAATCTCACCGCGCTCAGCGGCGTGCTTTACGGCACAACGTTATTTGGGACCGGCTCGGCGCTGGGAGGGACCATATTCGGCTTCACGCCGTAGGTCGCGCCTGCGGCCGGCAGCTTTCAGGCGTTGCCCAGCACGTCGCGGTCTTTCTGTGCGTAGATGTTGAGCAGGATTCCGACCGCGGCGAAATCGGTTAACATCGCCGAGCCGCCGTAGGACATAAAGGGAAGCGGAATGCCGGTGATCGGCATGATGCCGATCGTCATGCCGACGTTAACCAGCACGTGAAAGAACAACATCCCGACCAAACCGGCTGCAAGCAGAAAGCCGAAGCGATCGCGGGCCGCGAGCATGCTCCGAATACCTCCGTACAGTAACGCGGCATAGAGCGAGAGCAAGGCGAGGGCGCCGGCAAAGCCCCATTCCTCGGCTAATACGGTGAACACGAAATCGCGTGAATGTTCGGGCACGAAGTTGAGCTGCGTTTGCGTTCCGTGGTAGAGTCCGCGTCCGAGCCACTCACCGTTTCCAACCGCGATCTTTGACTGATCGAGATTGTAGCCGGCGCCCTGCGGATCCGCCTTCGGATTGAGAAAAACGAAGAGACGCGCTCGCTGGAACGGTTTAAGAACGGCGTTCGTTCCCAGCGCCGCGGCGGCGACCACCAGTATGCCGAGAGCGTATATGCCGAAGTCGCCGAGTTTAGGAAGCGCGAAAAAGAGCTGCGCGCTTACGATCGCCATCAGCACCAGCGACGTGCCGAGGTCGGGTTGGCGCAGAATCAGCAAGGCCGGAAGTGCGACGGTCAACAGCGGCTTCCACAACTCTTGCAGATTCTCGTACGTTCCGCGGCACAGCACTGCCGCCAGCGAGATTGCGACGACGAGTTTCGCCGGCTCCGAGGGCTGAAAGGTTCCCAGCGGTCCGAGCGATATCCACCGTTGCGCGCCCATGGCGCTGTGACCGCCGCGCAGAATAAAGGCTAGCAACAGCAGGTTCGCTACGTACAGCCCCGGCGCCCAGCGCCGCCAAAGGCGATAATCCACCAACGAGACGCCGATCATCGCCGAGATGCCCAGCACGAAGTAGAGAGCCTGCTTGCGAAACTCTCCGGCCGCGTCGGGCTCGTGCAGCCCCGCGGAGCGCACGCAGAGAATGCCTAACAGCGAGATGCCGATTGCGGCAACGGCCGGCACCCAATTGAAGTTTCGTAAATAGCGCGGCATGCCGCTGCCGGCGGCAAGGACTGCCATCGCTACCGAGCGGATACAGTAGCCGGCACTTGCGTCTTTCTTCGCCGGCGCCGTTTACGCGTAGGCGGCTTTGCCGCGACCGCCTTTGCCTCGGCCGGTTTAGCCTCGCCGGCATGCGCACCGTTCCCGTTTGGCCGATTCACCGAGAGGATCGGGATGTTCGCAAGCATCGCCAGCGTCCGGTCTTGGCGTTCGAAGCTAACGTCGATTCGCTCCCTGTCGACTTCGACGTAGCGCGAGATGACGTCAACCAACTCGAGCTTCATCGTTTCGATCATGTCCGGCGCGAGCTCAAGATGATCGGTCATCAAAACGAGACGCAGTCGTTCCTTGGCAGTCGCGCTCGAGCCGGCTTGGCCGAAGAGCCGCTTGAGAAATTCGATCACCGGCCACCCCCCAAGAGCGACCCTAATCGCTCGAAGAAAGAGCCCTTCGCTGCGGGCGGGATCGGCGCGGGTACGTCTTCGCCGGCGACGCGGGCTGCAATCGCATGGTACGCCGCGCCGGTCGGTGTTACCGTGCGCAACGCCAGCGGCTCGCCGCGGTTGGTCGTAACGATGATCTCCGGCTCGTCGGCGATGACGCCCAGAAGCGGCAGGCGCAAGATACCGTTCACGTCGTCGACCGAGAGCATCTTGCCCTTCTTTACCAGCTGCGGGCGCAGCCGGTTGATGACCAATCGCGGGCGAAATCGGTTCCCTAGCAGGCCGACGACCCGGTCAACGTCGCGGACCGCCGCTACCTCGGGCGTGCAAACGACGATTGCCTCGTCGGCGCCGGCAACGGCGTTCTTAAAACCTAACTCGATGCCGGCCGGGCTGTCGATCAGCACGTAGTCGAACCGCTCGCGCAATCGGGAGATCAAGGCGCTCAATTTGAACGTCTCGACTTCGTCCTTCTCGCGCGATTGGGCGGCAGCCAGCAAGAAAAGATTTTCCGTGCGTTTGTCGGCTACCAGCGCCTCCTCGACCGTGACGCGGCCTTCGAGCACGTCGAGGAGATGGTACTTGACCCGGTTCTCCAAGCCTAAGACGATATCGAGATTACGCAGGCCGATGTCGGCGTCAACCAGCACGACGCTCGCGCCGCGGCAGGCCAACGCCGTGCCTAGATTTGCGGTCGTTGTAGTCTTGCCCACTCCCCCTTTGCCGGAGGTTATCACGATCGCGCGCCCGCTCTTGGTGCTTGGTCCTTCGACTTCGCTCGCCGCACTCGATTCGCTCAGGGTGACACCTGCGGCGCTCGCTTCGCTCGATTCGCTCAGGGTGACGGCTGCTTCGATCGCTCCGCCCGGGATGACGCTATCTTGCCGTTGATGCACGCTACCTTACCCCGCTTTCAGCGCGTCGAGAATACGCCCGAAGAGTGTCTGATTATCGAACCTGGTGAACGGAACGAGCTCGCCTTCGAGCCGGCGCGCGATCTTGTCGTAGATTGCGCGCAGACGATTGGCGTCGTCGAGAACGATCGGCTCGCCGCGATTGGTCGTATCGATGATTTCTTCGTCGTCGGGCACGATTCCGAGAAGCTCGACTGAGAGAACCTCGCAGACGTCCTCAACCGAGAGCATGTCGCCGCTACGAACCATGTCGGGCCGCAATCGGTTGACGATCAAACGAATCGGTTTACCTTCGCCGGCGATCTTTCCGATAACGCGGTCGGCATCGCGAATCGCGCTCACCTCCGGAGTCGTTACGACGATTGCTTCTGCGGCACCGGCGACGGCGTTGCGAAATCCCGTCTCGATTCCAGCCGGCGAGTCGATAAGAACGTAGTCGGCCTGCTCGGCTGCGGCATCCGCAATTGTCGCGAACTGCTGCGCCGTTATCGCGTCCTTTTCGCGCGTCTGCGCGGCCGGCAGGATGAAGAGCGAGTCGAACCGCTTGTCTTTAATCAGAGCCTGGCGCAGCTGACAGCGTCCCTCTGCGACCTCAACCAGATCGAAAACTATGCGCTTTTCCAGTCCCAGCACGAGATCGAGGTTGCGCAATCCGATATCGGCATCGATCAGAATGACGCGCCTGCCGCGTTTCGCCAGCGTGGCCCCGAGGTTGGCGGTCGTCGTCGTCTTGCCAACGCCGCCCTTGCCGGACGTGATGACGATTCTTCGGGCGTTCACGCCGGCGTCGTCCCGGAGTCGTCCAGCTCGCCCAGCCGGTGGAGCGGCACGATCACGATCTGTCCGCGCCGCGCCAACGCCGCTTCGGGTTGCGGAGCGGCGGTACGTTCGCGCTCTTCGGCAGCGATGAACGTCGCGATGCGTAGTTGTGTTGCGGTCAGCTCGAGTGCGTAGATACGCGCTGCTTCGTCGCCCTGCGCGCCGGCGTGTGCGGTTCCGGCCAGCCGTCCGAAGACCAGGATTTCTCCGGTGGCGATCAGCTCGGCCCCGGGGTTGACGTCGCCAACCACGACGATGTTGCCGTTGTGATGAAGCGCTTGGCCCCCGCGCAGCGTCGCAGAATGGTAGAGCGTGTTGGGAAGCGCCTCGACCAGGCGTAACTCGGAATGAGCCCGGGCCTGAGGTTCCAGTTTAGCGCGCCGCACGCTTGCCTCGCCTCGCTTCCGGCGCGCAGCGATATCGCCCCGCGCGCCGGCAAAATCCGCAACCAGGGAGCGTGCCGAGTCCGATAGATGCGCGGCACCGACCTCGAACTGAAGGTTTTCGGCTTGGGCGAGTGCGGACAGACCCTCGCTCGATCCGGAGAGCGCGCGCAACGTGATGCCCGCTTGAAGGAGCAGACCGCGAAGCCTGGCGATGTCGGCAGCCGCCGGCAGGGTCGTGCCGAATCCGGCAACGGCCGAGGCTCCGTTGTAGAAGCTCGGCTGGCTGGCGAGCCGAGCTTCCAGCTCGCCGAAAGCCTGCTCTAAGTCGCGGCCGGAGAGCGTGACTTCAAGGCCGTCCAGCCTCCCTCGCAAGAGTGTCACGCTGCGCTCTGCGCGAACGTTATCGCGTGCTCCCTTCGCCGTCCACAGAGGACTCGCAACTTCTTGACGTTCTCCACATATAATACACAGCAACCCGGCGTACCCTCACTCCGAAACGCCAGACAAAGGAAAGCCTAAACGTATGCTCCGACGCACGGTTCCGGTCCTCACGATACTCTCGCTGCTCTGCGCCATTTTTCCCGCGCGCGCTCTTGCCATGTCGACGCAAGCCGAAATCGCGCTCGGCCAGTCCTACGATCAACAGATCGTCGCAAGCAGCGTAATCGAGACCGATCCGTTGCTGAATGCTTACGTTCAAGGAATCGCCGGCAACCTTTGGAATCAAGTCGCGCGCAAGGATCTTCCATATAACGCCAAGATCATCAAGGACGACCAGATCAATTCCTTCGCGACGATGGGCGGTTTCGTGTACATCAACGAAGGTTTGATCGACTTCGTTCAGTCGGACGACGAGCTGGCGAGCGTTATCGGACACGAAACCGGTCACATCGAACGCCGGCACGTCATTACCACCAATTCAAAGGCCGAGATTCTCGACATTCTTTTCGGAATCGCCTCGATGTTCTCGCCGATCATCTACGAACTGGGCGGCTTGGCAGAAGCCGGCATGATTGCCAAAATGGAACGCGGCAACGAGCTCCAGGCCGATCGCTACGGCCTGCAGCTGATGTCGCGCGCCGGCTACGATCCCGAATCGATGGTGACGATGATGGCCCATCTCGGGGTCCTGGAAGAAGAACACAACGACGCGGTCAGCAAATATCTCGAAGACCATCCCGACCCGGCGGCGCGCGTTTCCCATCTTATGGGCTATCCCGAGCTCGATCCCAGCGTCGTAACGCCGGCCCAGGAGCTCGTCCAGGCCTCCAGCGACGAAGAGCGCGCGCGATACGACTTCGCGCGCTTGCGGCTCGATCAAGTGCTCAAGGCCGATCCCAACAGTTCCGAGGCCTTGCTCGAGTTGAGCCAGTCCGAGCTCGCGCTAGGATTGCCGAATAGAAGCGAGCAGACGCTCGCGGAGGCAGCGCAACTGGGTTCGCCGGCAACGCGCGCGACGGCCAACCAGCGGATTGCCGCCCTGCGCGACATGGAAGTGCAAGAGGTCAGGCTGGCGCACGTAGATCCCCCGAATCTTCAGAACGCGGTCTCGTCGGCGCAGGCGACGCATCTTCAGAATGCAACCGAGATCCAAGCCCGGGTGCAAGAGGGCAAGGATCAGCTCAAGTCGGTCCAAAGCCGGATCGACACGTTGCAATACGAAGTGCCCGACCTCAGCCGGATCAATATCCGCCGCGGTTCGCGGGTCGAAGCGATCGCCAAGAATCTAACCTCGATGGCGCGCTCGCTCAACAGCGCGATTCAGGACGCGGGCGGAAATACGAGTCCGATCCAAGGCGTCGGGTCGCTGGAAAAAAACAAAGAGAGCGGCCTGCTCAAAGAGAGCGCCGACATCTATCAAGAGATGCTGGCACCGTTTGCGATGAAGCCGGTGCCGACCGAATCGGTCGCGCTCTTTCCCACTTATCCGCAAATGATCGGCGAGCTGACCCGCGCCGACGGCGAGATGCTGCGTTCGGTAGACGCGGCTCGCGCAGCGCTGACGCAGGTCGATCAATCGCTGGGCGACGTGGATGAATTTCTCAAGGAGCTCGACCATGCGTCGGTCGGATTCGGCGGCGACGTGAGCGCGAGCGAATATGCCACCTTGACGCCGATCATGAAGAAATGCGTCGACGAGCTCAATGCGGCGGCCACGGCAGCATCCGAGGGAGCGCAGCTCTTCAATCTGGCGCGCTCGCGTCAGCTTTCCACGCGAATCACGCTGCTCGGTGTGGGCACCTCTCCTCAGCTCTATTCGACCTTGCAGTACGCGCTGCAGCAGCGCTTCGGATCGAGCGGCGTCGACTATCGAACCATGTTACGCGACGGCCTCACCCCCGGCGACGTGACCGCCGCCACGATCGTCGCCGCCGATATCAAGAGCACTCCCGAAAGCGTGATCGCCGAAGCAAAAAGCTCCGGTCAAACGATCATCGACGTGGCTAACGCCCACAAGATGCACGCCTGGCCGTTGGAGATATTCATGGGCCTCGTCTACTTGGACTATACCGACGATCCGATAAAAGAGCTGCGTAAAGCCGACGGCACGTTAGCGGTCGATCTCGACAAGCTAGGACTGTAGCAGCAACCGTGTCGACCGCCGACGCACGCAACATCTTTACCTTGGTTCGCAGGGGAATCGACGCGCGATCCGTCCGCGCGCACGTCCGCAAACCCTTTCGCTTCCTGATCTGCGGCGATCCGGCACTGGTTGCCGAGTTACGGGCGCTCTTGCTGTCGGGGCATGACGGGAGCATCCCGCTGCAAGCGGCAGGATGTTTGGAAACCATTCATCCTCGCTCGCCGCTGGTCACCGATCCGAGCGAGGTCCGCGCGGTCCTCTTTCTTGGACGGCCCGGCGACGCAGCCGCCACCGATTTCGACGCCCTGCGCGTGTTACGAGTGCCGATTTTGGCGCTCACGGTGGATCCGGCGGGTACCGTCGGCGGACCGCCGGCGCCGCCTGCCGCGAGCACCTGGGCGGAATACGTTACGCCGGCAATTGCCCGCGAGCCGCTGCGCGGCCGCTTCTTTCCCCACCTAATAGATTGCGCCGGCGGCGTTGAGATCGCGGTGGGCCGCAATCTGCCCGTTCTGCGCGAGACGGTGGCCGCGAAGCTCACCCGCGACGCCGCAAAAAATGCTCTAAAGGTCGCGCTGGCAAGCTCGGTCGTCGACCACATTCCGGTCCTAGGCGTCGTGCTGGGTGCCTTTGCCTCGGCTGGGGACATGGTCGCGATCACCGGCATTCAGGTCATGCTGATGTTGCACATCGAAGCCGCATACGGCCGTGACCCCGACCTCCAACGTACCTGGCAGCTGCTGCCGGTTATCGGCGGCGGATTCGGGTGGCGCACCTTGGCGCGCGAGTTGGTCGGCTTTGTGCCCGTCGCGGGGATCGCGATCAAGGGCGCGATCGCCTACGCAGGAACCATCGTCGTGGGCGAAGGCGTGACCTTCCTGCACGAGCATGGGCGGACCATGACAAAAGGACAAGCCGCGGCGCTGTACGAGCATGCCAAGAGCGACGCGCTGCGATTCGGCCGCGAGATCCTAGGCCGCTTGCGCAAGAACTAGCAAAGCCTACAGTCGTTCGAGGAGAGGCTCGTCCTCTAGACGCCGCAGCTCTTCGGGTACGCGTTGACGCACCGGACCCGCCAGCTTGGCCGCAATCTCCCGCCGCCGATGCGGCGCCAGCACGTCGCGCCGTTCGAGAAAGCGTTTGATCGCGGCGCGTTCCTCGCCGGTGAGGTAGGCCGTCGGCGCGTATACCGGTTCGTTGGGCTCCGCCTCGAGATCGAGACCCTCGAGGCGGAGCCGCACGTCGAAGTAATAGACCGCCAGCACTATAGCGAGGAACGAGATGAAGAGCGTGCGCGCAACCGCGTCGATTGCAACGTCGGCGGCCATTATCTGAGAGAAACCGAAGAACGCCGCCGCAACCAGCGAGCCGGCCAATCCGATCCCTCCTACCGCAATCGCGCAGATCAGTGCCCTGCCGAATTCGTTGCGATTGAAAATTCGGCATAAGGTCAGCCACAGCGCGTCCCCGGCGTTTTGGTTCTCGACCACGACGGAAAAGAATCCGCACGCACCGGCGAGCAGCAGCAACGCCAGGCAAACGGTCATTGCAACCAGCAGTGCCGCCGTAGCGATCGCCGAGAGCGCCGGAAGTACGCGAGCCAACAGCGCACCGATCGTCAGCGGGATGACGGCGACGAAAAGCAGCGCGACGTAGCAGAGAACTAACGCCGCGAGCGCCGCTCCCAGCACTTGAATTATCGCCGGCAGTCGGGCCAGCACCACTTCGTAGCTGGCGCGAACCAGGACCGGCTCCCCTCGATAGATTCGCGCAACCGCTACGCCAACCGCACTGACAGCGATTGCCAGCAGCAGATACGACAATGCCACCGACGCGACGATTGCGGCGAGGTTCGCGGGTGAGTTCAGAAGCGTGGGAGCATGTTGGGCGTGACCCGGCGGTTGCATTAAACTGCGAAGCGTTGCATCGATTTCCGGCTGAGCGGAAAGCGTCACGAAATACTGTACCAGCGCCATCGGCAACACCGCGATTGCGACGAGCGTAACGAAGCTGCGGAAGTTGCGAAAGTAGAGTCCGGCCGCGCGATTGAAGATTTCGCCCAGACCCAGCGGTCGAAGCTGCATCGCGCGCGGCTTCGTTCAAGGCAAACCCGCCACCCCCGCGGAAAGCGCTTTGCAATGATCCTGGGGTCGCTCGAAGCCGTGCGGCGCTACCCGATCAAGAGCATGCGAGGTGAAGCGCTGGAATTCGCCGACGTGACTGCAGGCGGAATTCCCGGCGATCGCGCCGCTGCGCTGCTGATTCGGGCAGGGCACGCTCGCGCCGGAAAGACGTACCGCGGAAAGGAAGACGAGCGTTTGCATCTGCTCGGCGACGCGGGTGCGGCTCTCGCTAGGGCGAGGTCACGAGGCGTCGACCTTGCAATCGCGCACGGCGAGCACTTTTTCGACGACGCACCCGTATCGCTGCTGGTCGACCGCTGGCTGGACGAGCTTTGCGATGCGGTCGGATACCGAGTGCAATGGGAACGTTTTCGGCCAAACTTCTTGGTCGAAGCCGCGCCGGGCTTCGGGCTGCAGGAGAGCGAACTCGTCGGCAGTCTGCTGCATTTGGGAGCGGTTGGGCTGCGCGTCCGCTCGCCGATAGAGCGCTGCGTCGCGGTCACCTATCATCCGCAGGGCGATGCGAGCGATCCACGTGTGTTGCGCTATATCGCGCAGCAGCGCAACGGGTGGATGGGCATCTACTGCGACGTGGTGAGGGCAGGCACCGTGCGCGTCGGCGATCCGCTGATAAAAGAGGCGCCGCTTAACGGCGCCTCTACCCCCCACACCCGGTAGCGCCAGCCTACCAAAAGCTGGTAGTCTGCTCGCTAGTCAAAAACGATTAGACCGGCCGGCACTTCCAATCGGACATCCCATTTGGTTGAGGCCAATCACATCGTCCGGCGCCCTTCCAAGGCTTTAGCAATCGTCATTTCGTCGGCATAATCGAGATCGCCGCCGATCGGCAGCCCATACGCGAGCCGGGTTACCGTCGTGCCAAGCGGCTGCAGCAGCCGGGCGAGATACAGCGCGGTGGCTTCACCCTCGGCGTTCGGATTGGTGGCAAGGATGATTTCACTGGTATGCTCGCGCCCGACGCGCTCGACCAGCTCTCGTACGTGCAGCTGCCCGGGGCCGACGCCGTCCATGGGAGAGATCAGCCCGCCCAACACGTGATAGCGCCCTTTGAACGCTGCGGCTCGTTCGATCGCATAGACGTCTTTTGCCTCCGCTACGACGCAGATCGTCGCCGCGTCGCGCCGCTCGTCGGTGCAGAACTCGCATGGGTCGGTTTCCGCAAGGCAATAGCAATTGGAGCAAAACCCAACGTTGTCTTTCACGGCCAGAATCGCTTGTGCGAGGCTCGCCGCTTCTTGGCGCGGCCGGTTCAACAGATGAAAGACCAACCGTGCCGCCGTTTTTGGGCCGATGGTCGGTAATTTGCTGAGCTCGTTGATCAGCCGAGCGACAGGACTCGCGACCGGCGTCACATCAGTCCGGGAATTCGCATGCCTCCCGTCACGGAAGCCATTCGTTTTTGTGATGCTTGCGTCGCCTTCGTCAGCGCATCGTTCACTGCGACGGCTACCAGATCTTCGAGCGTCTCGACGTCTTCGGGATCCACGGCATCTTTGCCGATGGTTACCCGCTTCACCCGCTGGTCGCAGCTCATCTCTACCGTAACCGTTCCACCGGCGGCGCTCCCGCTGACGATCGTGTCCGCAAGTTCCTCCTGGGCCTTCTGCATTTCGGCCTGCATTTTCTTGAACTGGGCCAGCAAATGAGCTTGATTCATGGTCGAACCTCGCAACCCTCAGCGTATCCGTTCGTTTGCGTAATCGAATAACGCATCGGGACCTTCCTCTTCGCCGCGCTTCGAACGCGGGGCGGTGCCGTCAACGCGAAGACGCACCCGCAAGGGATTCCCGAGCACGTCGGCGATGGCGGCTTCCACCAGTGGCAGATGCTCCCGCAACGTGTCGGCGCGCCAGTTATCCGGAAGCCGCAGAACGACCGCGTTGCCCTCCAGCGATTCGATTTCGGCGCGCGAAAGAGGGACGCGCAGCGTTTGCCGTTGGCCTTCTACCTTTCCCCGAATGCTCTGCCAAGCGGCGCGAATCCGTTGCAGCGAAACGCCCGATCCGGGCGTCGTTGACGGCTCGGTCCCGTTGCGCTCGGCGTCCGGTTGGGGAGCGAGCTGCGCCTCCGGTTGGGGAGCGAGCTGCGCCTCCGGTTGGGGAGCGAGCTGCGCCTGCGGCGCGGGAACGCTTAAGGTACGTTCCTCCAAGGCCGCGACTCGCGCCGCAAGCGCGTCAAGGGTGGGATCCTCACCCGCCAGGATGAAACGCATGAGCGCCGTCTCCAATTCGAGGCGCGCGTTTCCGCCCGACCGCGCCAGCGAGAGTGCATCGCCCAAAACGCGCAGGGCGCGCAGAATGGTCGGCTGCGGGAGGCTCTGCGCCTGACGCATGGCGCGCTGCACGTCTTCCGCAGCTAAGTCGCGGGCCAACAGCGCAGGGTCGATGCGCGCCACCAGTAAGTGCCGAAAAGCGGAAATCGTCGAGCGAATGAGCGCAGCAAAATCGGCGCCTGCGTCGCCGGCTTCTTCGACCCCGATCAGCGCTGCGCTCACGTCTCGCGCGACGGCTGCGTCCACCAGCCTCTGCGCAAACTCTCTTCCTGCGGAGCCGAACGCGAGATCGAGCGTCGCGGCTGTTGCCGGCTTTCCGTCCGAGAAGGCGGCGAGCTGCTCGAGCATCGTCAGCGCGTCCCGCAGACCGCCGTCGGCGCGATAGGCAATCGCCGTCAATGCATCGTCTTCGACCGCGATCTTCTCAGCCTTCGCGATCTCCTTCATCTTCTCGATCATCACCGGAACTGCGATTCGGCGAAACGCGTAACGCTGACAGCGCGAGAGTACGGTCACGGGCAGTCGCTCGGGTTCGGTCGTCGCAAGTATGAAGACGGCGTGCGGGGGTGGTTCTTCAAGCGTCTTCAGAAAGGCGTTGGCTCCCTCTTTGGTGAGCATGTGCGCCTCGTCAATGATGTAGATCTTCATCCGCATGGTCGCCGGCGCGAACTTCACGGCCTCGCGGAGGGCGCGGATCTCCTCGATCCCGCGGTTGCTTGCGGCATCGATCTCGAGCACGTCTAGGGCCGTCCCGGCTAGCATTGCCCGACAATTATCGCAGGTATTGTCGGGCACGGCGGCCGGCCCGTTCTCACAATTGATGCAACGTGCTAGAATCTTGGCAGCCGAGGTCTTTCCCGAGCCTCGCGGCCCTGAGAAGAGATACGCATGGGCGAGTTTTCCGCTTTCAATCGCTGCAGTCAGCGTGTGAACGACGGCGTCTTGACCCACGAGATCGGCGAATGTTAGGGGGCGCCAGGTACGGTACAAAGACACGGCGCTCACACTTTTAGCAGGTTGTTTGGCGGTGCCTGCCGGAGGGTAATCTTGCAACGCTACCACCTGGCGAGCGGTTTATGATAGTTGCTTCCCAGGCCGGCATTTTTGGTTAATTTAGGGATAAGAAAGAGACCCGTGGATCTGCGCGCAGCGCTCAAAGAAAAGTTTGGCTTTGCCGGTTTTTACCCCGGGCAAGAGGAGGTCGTGTCGCGGGTGCTCCGGGGCCAGGACACGCTGGCAATTCTTGCAACCGGAGCGGGCAAGAGCCTGACGTATCAGTTGCCGGCGCTGTTACTGGAAGGCACGACGGTGGTCGTCAGCCCGCTGATCGCGTTGATGAAGGACCAGCTGGACATGCTGCGCGATCGCGGTATCCGCGACGTCGTTGCGCTCAACTCGACGCTCTCGGAAGATCAGGAGCTGCGCGCGCGCGAGCGGATCCGCTCGGGTACGGTGCGGATCGCTTACACCACCCCGGAAAAATTGGAAGACGAAAGTTTCCTGCGTCTGCTTCAGTCGATTCGAGTCCCGCTTTTTGTGGTGGACGAGGCGCATTGCATCAGTCAATGGGGCCACGATTTCCGGCCGGCATATCTCGCCCTCGGCGCGGTGATCGCCAAGCTCGGTCATCCAACCGTTCTCGCGCTGACCGCCACGGCGACGCCGTCGGTACGCGAGGACATACTGCACCAGTTGGGGATCGACCAGGTAAAGCCGATCGTCCGCGGATTCGACCGGCCGAATCTCGTCTACGAAGCTAAGAAGGCCGACAAGGAAGCCGACAAGCTGAAGATTCTCGCGGCCCTTTTTGCCGGCGACGAGGCGCTCGAAGGCACGGGAATCATTTATACCGCCACCATCAAGAACGCGCTCGAAGTGCAGCACTTCCTCAGCAGCGAGCTGGCCGTTCCGGCGGCCGTTTATCACTCGAAGCTCCACAAAGAGGATCGCACTTCGGTTCACAACCTGTTCATGGACGAAGCCATTCGAGCCGTAGTCGCGACCAACGCTTTTGGTCTGGGCATCGACAAACCGAATATCCGCTTCGTCGTGCATTACGATCTGCCGGGTTCGCTGGAAGCATATACGCAAGAGGCGGGCCGCGCTGGACGCGATGGATTGGCATCGCGGTGCATCTTGATCTATCGCATGAGCGATACCAGAGTTCAGAACTATTTCCTCACGGGCAAGTATCCGGACGTCGAAGAGGTTCAGCGAGTCTTCGGTACGATCGAGGTGTTCGGCGATCAGGACGGCGGCGTTTCGATGGTGGACTTGCGCAAGATCCTTCAACTGCCGTTAACTAAACTGAAAGTCATCCTCGCTCTGCTCAAAAAGTCCGGCTATATCGAGCACGTTGGGAAAGCCGCTTACGGTCTGACCGAGGCGGTTCGCAAACATCGAGACTTGATGCTGAATCTGGCGAACTACGAAACGAAAAAATCGTACGACCAGAGCAAGCTCGCGATGATGCTGCAGTACGCCGAAACGACGGCTTGCCGCCGGCGTTTTATCCTGAACTATTTCGGCGAAGATTTCAACGCGGTCAACTGCGGCGCGTGCGACAACTGCCTGCGGGCTCTGCGCGAAGGCCTCGACCAGCGCGCGATTACCGGCGGATTCAAAATCGCCGACGTCGTCTATCACGCGAAGTTCGGCGTCGGCACCGTTGAGCGCGCCGAGCGCGATTTGGTCACTGTCCTCTTCCCGAGCGTCGGCTATAAGACGCTCCTTGCCTCGGCAGTCCGACACGCAGCCGAAGCGCAAATTGCCTAGGGCTCTGCCCTCTTTCGCGGCGCTTACCGCGATCTACGCAGTCGCCACCGCCCAAGTCCCATCGCCGTCACCGTCGCCGTCGGCCGCGCCGTCACCGTCAGCCGCGCCGTCTGCCTTAGCGTCCCCCGTTGCGCCCGTGCCGCCGGCCGGCGCCGGACCTACACCACCGCCGATCGTGGTCACCCCAGAGGCAGCCTCCGTTCCGGTCGGCTCTCCGGTCGACATCACGGTCGGGTCCGCAATCAGTCCGATCGCCGCCGTCGTGGCCGACCCGGCGATCGCCTCGGCAGA
>Ga0187783_10000159_pt1 | contig 50761 bp, 42 predicted proteins | sample 1015_SJ02_MP02_2_FD_132471 | JGI IMG/M metagenome (GOLD analysis project Ga0187783, IMG submission 132471) | Tropical peat soil microbial communities from peatlands in Department of Meta, Colombia - 1015_SJ02_MP02_20_MG | ecosystem: Environmental > Terrestrial > Soil > Wetlands > Peat | place... | reverse complement strand
CGCCAGGTCGGCGTTCTTAAACAGCGTTTCAAGGTCCTCGCCGTCGGTCGGAAAGACGGCGATGCCGACACTCGTGGTCACCAGGACTTCGTGGTGCGCCAGCAGCATGGGTCGCGTGATCGCGGACAGAATACGGGCGGCGACCCGGCCGGCGTCGTCGGCAGCATCGATATCCGGCAACAGGACCATGAACTCATCGCCCCCCAGCCGACAAAGACTGCTAGTGCCGCCGTCGGCGGGTATCGCTCGCCCCATGTTCTCGACTTCCCCCAGCGCCTCGTTCAGGCGCTGTGCGGCCGAGCGCAGTAACTCGTCCCCGACACTGTGGCCGAGCGTGTCGTTGATGCGCTTGAAATTGTCCAGATCGATGCACAGCAGGGCCAGCTTGCGCCCATGGGTGCGGGCGTGTTCGAGCGCTCTGCCGAGCTGGCTGCAGAAGTACTCGCGGTTCGGCAAATTCGTTAGCGGATCGTAATACGCCAGCCGGCGGATCCGCTCCTCGGCTGCGCGGCGTTCCGTGATGTCGCGGGCAAGGACGATGAAGTGCGGCGCCTGACCTGCACCCGTGGGCTTGCGCGACACCGACAGCTCGACGCAGGACGTTCCATGTGCAAGCTGCAGCTCAATCTGCTTACCGATCGATACGCCGGTTTTGGACGCTTCCTGTAGCGCTGAGCGGCACACGCGCGCTGCCTGTGGCGAGAGCACCTCCTCTATGGTCTTGGCAATGAAATTTTGCGCGGGTGAGGGTGAAGATTCCGAGTGCGGTGGATGGTACTGAACGTAGCGCCCCTCCATGTCGAGCTCGAACAATAGATCTGGCAGGGCTGCCAGAAGAGCCGCATTGCCGGCCTTCGCGGCTCTGAGGTCGAGCACAGCCTGATAGCCGCGCAGCAGGTACTGCACGCGATGGCCAATCAGCGCCCAATTGATCGGCTTGGAGATGAAGTCCGTAGCACCCGCGAGGTACGCCGCGTCGACGGAGCGCACATCATCGCATCCGGTGACCATGGCGATGGGCAGCAGGGGATCGGCCTCGAGACGCAGCGCCGCACAGACCTCGTACCCACTGAGGCCTGGCATATCCACATCGAGCATAACCATGTCACTCGGCTTGGCGCGGAACTTTCGTAGGCCATCGAGACCGTCCACCGCCGTGCTGACCGCGAAGCCGGCCTTCTGAAGGGCCGCGCGCATCAACGCAATCGTCGCCAGGTCGTCATCGACGACCAGGACCGTCTTCTTCATCGTCGTGCTCATGCTGCCTCCTGCAGGATCTCATGCAGACGGGCGACGGCGCATTGATGGTCCCGCTTGACCCGTGAGAGCAGATTGCTGGCCTCCTCGAATCGTCCTGCGCGGCCGAGTTGCTCGAGCTGCCGATAGGATTCCGACAGGTTCTTGGCGCCGACGTTGGAGCTACTCGACTTCAAAAAGTGCGCCGCGGCGGCCAACTGCTCACCGTCGCGCGCAACAATTGCGTTCTCAATTCGTGCCACAGATTCGTCCGCAGTCTCGATGAAGATACCCAGGATTGTCCTCACGAGATCCAAGCCACCGACGGGATCGAGATCGCGAACGGTCTGCAATGCCTGCAGGTCAATGACATCGGAGCTCGGCGTCGGTGAGACGCCAACGCTCGCGGACTCAAGCGTACTGCCTGCACCACGCCGGTCGGCCCCGCGCACCAGCCATCGCGCAAGCAGCGCCTGAAGCTGCGCCAGCTTGAATGGCTTGGGCAGAAAATCGTTCATGCCGGCATCGAGGCACTTCTGTTCGTCACCCTGCATCGCGTTAGCGGTAATGGCGACTATCGGCAGGCCCTTACCGCGTCCCAGTGGCAGTCGGCGGATGGCTGACGTAGCCTGGAACCCGTCCATCACCGGCATCTGGCAGTCCATCAGCACCACGTCAAAATCCTGCTTCTCCACCAGCTGGACCGCCTGTTGTCCGTTGCTGGCGAGGGTTACCTGCAAGCCGAGGCTCCTCAACATCGCGCCGGCGACCTGCTGATTGATCGGGTTGTCCTCGACCACCAGCACTCTTTGCTGGGACGCAAGACCCCCGCCGAGCGGCGCGCCGGTGGCTGCGTCGGTAGCTGCGCCGGCAGCTGCGTCGGTGGCTGCGCCGGCAGCTGCGTCGGTAGCTGCGTCGGTGTATGACGCAGCCTGCGTCAGGATGCCGCAGACAACGCGGAACAGATCGTTGCGGCGGATAGGTTTATTGATGAAACGCTGGATGCCGGACGCCTGCCGCTCGCGCTCAGTCAGGCTAGCCGCGGTCGAGGCCAGCATCACGAGCGGCGTGTCAGCCGCGTCGGGCCGTCGGCGGATGGCGCGGGCAAGCTGCAGTCCATCCATCCCGGGCATGTGCATATCGAGGATGACGAGCGCGAAGCAGCTGCGGACAGCGGCTGCCGCCTCCATTGACTCCAGGGCGTCCTCGCCGCTGCGCGCGCACGTCACGGACATGCGCCAGCCTTCGAGTTGCTGCTGCAGGATCTCGCGGTTTGTCTGGTTGTCGTCCACGACCAGCACGCGCGCGCCCTCGAGGGCCCCCGGCTCGAAGCGCTCTCGCGACAAGGCGCTGGCTTTCGGCATACGCAGACTGACGATGAATCGCGAGCCGTGACCCGGGGAACTCTGCAGGCCTATCGAGCCGCCCATCAAGGTCAGAAGGCGACGGGATATGGCGAGGCCCAGGCCGGTGCCGCCGTAGCGGCGCGTGGTCGAACCATCCGCCTGCGAAAAATGCTCGAAGATTTTCGCGTGCGCTTCCGGGGAAATCCCGATCCCGGTATCTTCCACCCACAGGCTCAGATCGACATCGGTGTCGGTTTCATTCTCCAGCCGCGCGCGCACGACGACTTCGCCGTGGTCGGTGAACTTGATCGCATTGCCGATCAGGTTCGCGACAATCTGTCGTAAGCGGAGCGGATCGCCGCGCACCGCCGGAAATGCTGAATCAAGCGGCGTGAACTGCAAGGCCAGTTCAAGGCCCTTCTTTTCCGCCGCGTGTGAAAACATTGCGAGAGTGTCCTCGAGCAGATCGACGAGGCTGAAAGGGACGGACTCTAGCGTCATGTTCCCGGACTCGACCTTGGAGAAGTCGAGAATGTCATTGATGACAGCCAGTAGATGGACTCCAGAGGTCTGAGCAGCAAGGGTCCACTCTCGCTGCCTCGCGGTGAGATCGCTGGCCAGAAGCAGCTCGTTCATTCCGAGCACACCGTTCAATGGCGTACGAATCTCATGGCTCATCGTTGCCAGAAACTCGCTCTTCGCCCGACTCGCGGCCTCCGCGGCCTCCTTGGCATGCTGCAGATCGGCGGTGCGCTCGGCGACTTGATCCTCGAGATGATCGCGCTGGGCTGCCAGGTGGGCATCGCGCTCCTGGATGTTTTCCAGCATGCTGTTGAAACCGCCGGCAAGCGCGTCCAGTTCTGCAATACCGCTACGGGGCGCGCGCACCCGGAAGTCGGCTGAACCAGACACCCGGTCGGTGAGTTCGGTCAATTTCGATAGCGGTCGCAGTACCGAGAGATTGAGTCGTCGTAGCATCAGGCTGCTCACCACAAGCGCTATAGCTATGGCGAGCAGCGTGACGAGTATCTGAGCGGCGAGTTGCCGGTAGAGTTCAGCGATGTCGATTCGCAGGTACAAGCTGCCACGGCGCGAGCCCTGAAACAGCACCGGCTGCAATATGTCGACGTGACTCGTGGTGATCGAAGCACTGGCGAACTGGGCATCGAGCGCCGCAGGCGCGCCCGGGCTCGCCTCACCGCGATAGGAGGCGAGCAGATTGTGTTGCTGTGTATAGAGGGCAGCAACCTGGACGTTGGGCGCATTGCGCAACGTCTGCAGGAGCTCCTGCGCTGCCACCGCATCCTGAAACATCAGCGGTGCGGCGGCGCTTTCGGCCAGCATCTTCGCCTGGACCCGGGCCGTGTTGGCGAGGCTTAACAGACCGAGCGTGAAGTTGCTGGCGATAATGATCGTCGCGACGATCGCGATCGCGGCACCCAGGGTGATCCGATTGGTGTCGCGTAGCCGCGCACCGATCGTGACGCTGCGCAGCAGGGGGGCGGATTCGGTCACTGCAGTACCTCGGTGGCAAGGCTCAATAGTCTCGAGCTGAGGTTCACGTTGGCTGCCCGTGCGGCCGCAAGGTTGGCTTCGAAGGTGATCCTGTTGTTCACCACGTTCATATTGAGAGCCACGCCTCGTTTAGCCGCGCCCGGTGCGTCGGCAACGGTCAGCACGGCCGCGCCGTGCACCGCGGATAGCACGGTCGCGATGGCCCCCGCCGACGGGTCGGCAATGAATACCAGCTGGCAGCCGCTCAATCCCTCAACACTGATCACGCGGCGTATCGCCATGCGGCGATTGCCGACCGGCTTGCCCTGCAGCGCATCGAGCTCCGCACCGAAGGGGTCCCGACCGTACACGCATAGGTTCAGCGTCGAGCCCGTCTCCCCAGGCCACTCCGTGAAGAGAGCGAAGTTGTAAAGAAAAGCAGCCTTCAGGCGATACTCGGGCAGATCATCGCTGAACGCCCTCGGGGCGAGCGCCATCAGCACCAGGCCGAGGCCGCACGCCACCATGCGCGCACTAGGTGCCATCGCAATGCTCCACGGCCCGCAGATCGCTCGGCGACGATGGCCACGCTGCGTTCATCTGCGGGCAGCGCCTCGAGGTGATCTCGAGTCGCAGCAGCTGTTCGATGGGCAGTTTCAGCAGCTCATCCAGGGTGCGGCAGTCAGCCGTTCCCGAAGCAGCCGATATCAGCGCGAGAGCGCCCGCCCACAGAAGCTTGCCCCGGGACCTCCTCGTAAGGGCCCGGCATCGAAGGCTGCAAAGCGGTTGCGCAGACACGGCTCAGAACGCGTAGTGGGCGTCGACGCGGATGCTGCGACCGTCCTGCTCCAGGGAGTTCTGCCAGTTGTTGGCGGAGGCGGGTTGCGCATACTGCTTGTTGAACACATTATCGGCGGCGAGCGAAAGTTCGAGCCCCCTGGCTAGGGAATCTGTGCTCACATACAGGTTTGACAGGGCGTAGCCTCCCAGGGTCGTGCCATTCAGCGTCAGGCGCGAACTGTCGTATCGCAGCTCGTAACCGGCCGCTATGCCGGCTATGGGCAGCCGATCCGAAAGATTGAGTTTGCCGAGCAGCTTGGGCGAATTGATGACCTCGGCGCCGTTGCGATACTCGGCATCCTGAATCGACACGCTGTCACGCAGGCGCGCACCGAAATCCCAGGTCTTGTCCATCGACAGCTCGACGCCATGCGCGTCGACCGGCTGATCGTTCTGGTAAAGGCCAGAAACGCTGTTCTCCGCGATCAGATCGTGAATCGACCACTGATAGACCGAGGCGCGCAGCGTCAGGTCTCGGCCTACACGGTGGTCCAGGTCGAATTCAACTGTATCGATGGTCTCCCCGTTAAGCCCCAGCGAGACGGGACCGGACCCGAACTGAGAAGAATCCTCATATGCGTTGGGCGCGCGGTGCGCAACGCCGTACAGCGCCTTGGCTGTGGTGTCGGAGGTGGCCTGCCAGATTAGTGCCAGACGCGGACTCAGAGCCGTTCCGGTCGTCTCATTCCGATCGACCCTGAATCCGAGTGTCGCTGCGAGCGTATTCGACAGGCGCCATTCATCCTGACCATACAGGCCCACCCGATAGCCGGAGTTGGGAAGGTAGACATCCAGCGCCGGGTTGGCTAGGACCAGTTGCGCCTGATCCTCGTGAATGTTGTCCTGTGCCTCCAGACCCAGCATCAACGTATGCGCGGCCAGCGCGGTTGATACGACACGCGCTTCGACGCCGCGCCAGTCACTCCACACCGGATAGGCATACATGGTGCCGTAACTCAGGTGCGTGTCCGAGGGCGCGTCGCCCCCAAACAGCCGAGCTGACACGTGCAGCGAGTCATCGGCAAAATTATCGTGGTACTGCAGCTGCGTGAGTGTGTAACCGCTCGCTTGGTACTGACCGGGCACGAGCGGGTCGGACTGGAATGACGCGGTCGGATCGTCCTTGTGATCCAAGCCATAGATCACCTCGAACGACCACGGCCCGCTCGCGATGCTGCCTAGGAACTGTTTGTTGCGATCGCCATCGAGTCCCCAGGCAATTCCCGATTTGCCGGAGGCGCCGTAGTCGAAAAACAGATTCTGACCGCGAGCGTTCATACCGCTCACTGACATCAGCACATCCACCCCGTTGTCGAAGCGTTCCCCCCAACTCGCTCGGCCTTCCACCAGCGACTGCGGCTGTTGATAACCGACGGCGAGTTCCGCACCGTTCACCTCAGCGCCGGTGCGCGTGACGATGTTGATGACGGCGAACATGGCGTTCTGTCCGTAGACTGCACCACCCGGCCCCGGAATGAATTCGATGCGCTCTATCAGGTCCATGTCGACGGGAAATATTCGTCCGAACGGTCCGGTGTCAAACACAGGGTCATTGACGCGATTGCCGTTGATCGTCACCAGCACACGGGTGTTGTAATCACCCGGCACCCCAAAGCCGCGGACCCCGAGATAGACGTATTGACGATCGTACGTCGTATAGACGCCAGGCAAGCTCGCCAGCGCTTGATCTATTGTGCGCCAGCCAAATGCTCGGATCTCTTCGCGCGTGATGACACTGACGGCGGCGCCGATCTCGGATTGTTTCTGTTCGTATTTCGAGGCCCCAACGACTTTGATTTGCAGTAGCTGCTCGAGACTCATGTCCGTCACGTCTGCGCCCGCCGCTCCCTGCACAGCCAGGACGCTTGCCAGACATAACAGCAGCCTGCTGACGCGAAACACCGGCTGGCGGCACCGAATCTGCACGGCGCTGACAAGCGTTGGGATGCGGTACGTGCTCATAGCGCTCGCATCAAAATGAGGCGCACTCGGTGGCTTTACAAAGTATGGTTTGCTGAGCCAGGGGCTAACCGTGACCGCCATCGCATTCTGCCGACGGTGGCCGGGCGAACAACGCCGGATCGTGATACTGGTTCACTCAAAGCGTGCGATGTTTATCACTCCCGAACCCGGAGCGGCTCGATCGAAGAGGCGGTCAACGTAGTCGTGACCCAACTCGATTTGCAGAGCGCTGGTCGAGGTTCACGCCACGGGACGGGGAACCTCAGCCGCGTGCGCGGCTGAAGACGCGCAGGCTCGAACCAGCGCTACTCGGCGTTCTTCCGCAAGATGAACCTGCCGGAGTGAAACCGCGACGTTTGCTGGTTAAACGAACGCTTGATCTGTTGAGATTGGGGATTCATTCACTTGTCCCAAGACTCGCCACCGCGGCATGCAAATGGTGCCGTGCCAAGTGTGCATACCGCATCGTCATCTCGAGGCTGGCATGCCCGAGCAGTTCGCGCACGGTGTTGAGTGGCACACCAGCCCCAGCCCGGGCAAGTGACCGAGCGCAACGCGCCGGTGCTTACCTGCAGCATTCCAGTAATCGAAGTTCCAGGTATGCGCCCCCGCGGGTTCTTCGTGCTGGGAGCCCCAATGAGGAGCAGGAAGCCCGTCAGCTCGGCGTCCCGGTATTCACCCGGCGGGAGCCCTTCAAATCCAGTCACCCCGACCAGTCGTAAAAAAACAATATAATCAGTCGCTTATAGGCGTCCGTGCGCAGCGCCCTATGCGGCGCTCCTCGCGACGCCCCGTTCCAAGTCCTCGAGGTGCGACTCGCCGCTGGGCGCTGGCATCAAGCGCGCGCCGAGGTGTAGGCGTGGGGAGACAGATGTGCCGGGATATGCCACTGATGATACGGTATTCGACGGGACCTATTGGAAAGGATCGTTATGGACGACGACCCGGAGCTCGAAATCCTGAGCTACAAAGAATTCCGCAATCGCGAAACGCTACAGGCTTGGCGACTGCGTCAGCGCGTTCATCAGGGTGAGCATCTAAGCGAGCGTCGTTCGGGAGATATCGCCGACCGCGCAAGTGGCGAGGATATTCCCCGAGCCCGCATTGACAGTCACCAAGACCAACGTCCCCGAATCTGACCGTTGCCGGGGCTAGTTCGGAAAATTTAGCGCCCGCTCGAGCGCCTGGAACCGTGGCCCTCGCCGAGCGGGCGAGGCTCGATCTCGCCCGGAGATCGCTTTCTCTAAAGGAACCGCTGCAGCCAGTCCACCCAACGTTGGTACACATCCATTTGGCGAACGGGATCACCCGGGAAATGCCCGCCCGTCGGGATCGCGTAGAACTCCGTAGTCACGTGGTTGTCCTTCAGCGCTCGGTAGAGGCCGTAGGACTGCGTGATGGGCACGCGAAAATCACCTGTATCGCACATGATGAGCGTCGGCGCCCTGATGCTTGTCATCGAGCTCGAGGGGGACTGACGGCGATTGGTAGCCATGCCGTCGCCGATGTAGGGTGAAGCGCCCGTAGCTTCCGATTGGGTGACGTTGCCGTCGGAAAGATCGTACATCTGTACCCAGTCGGTGACCGCGGCCCCGGCAACGGCTGCCTTCCACACGGGGTAGTGGCCCGCGAGCCAAGTGGTCATGAAGCCCCCGTAGGACCAGCCAGTGACGGCCATGCGCGCCGGATCGATCAATCCGAGGTTCTGCAAATACTTGACGCCCGACATCACGTCCTCCCCCGGTCCCTGGCCGGCATCCTTGTAGATCGCCGCGAAGAACGCATTCCCGCTGCTATCGCTGCCCCGGTAATTCGGCTCGAAGACAAACCAGCCGTGGGTAGCCATGACCTGTCGCAGCAGGCCGAAGCGCTCGCGCGAGGAGGAACCGGGTCCACCGTGAACCAGGAGTACAAGCGGGTAGCGCCGACCTTCGTGATAGTCGGTGGGATAGGTCAAGACGCCGTTGAGCATTCGGTCACCTGGCCCCTTCCAGTTCACCGTCTCAGTGCGCGCGGCTGTGAGATCCGCGAGACCCGCGTTCTCGCGCGTAATCTGCGTGGCCAGGCGACTACCGGGCGCGATCAGATAGAGCTCGTAGGGATCGGTTTTTGTCTGGCCGACGAACGCGATCTCGCCTTTGGCGCCGAGATCGAGGTCCAACCAGTATCCGTTCGTGGGCATCACTCCTTGCAGCGGAATTCGCTCGGAGGAGCCGTCGAGGCTGAGGCGCCATAGGCCCACCGTCGTTCCAGTGTTGCCGCCAACCAGGAGCGACTTCCCGTCCTTCGCCCACCACGTTCCAAACACGTTCACCTCGAGATGAGCACTGAGGTCGCGCCCGGCGCCGCCCGCGAACGGCGCAAGCCAGACGTCCTGGAATTCCCAGGCATGCGCGTCGCGGTTGCGCCAGTACGCGACACTGGCCCCGTCCGGCGATACCTTGGGATAGCCCTCGAGGCGCGTATCACCCGTGAGCGAGCGAGTCGCTCCACTCGCGACGTCCAGCACTTGAATGCGTGCGAGGAGCTGATCGCCTGTCGAGGGTGTCTCCTGGCGCACGATCACGATGCTCTTGCCGTCATTCGACCATGAGACCGGGGACGGCGGCGGGCCGGGTGGCAAGCTCGAGGGCAACGACCAGGTGCCGGTGGTAAGCCGTTTTGCCTCGCCGCCTTGCGCCGGAATCAGCCACAGATGCGTGGGGCGCACGGCTTCCGAAATCGTAAAATCGTCGTTGCCCACGCGAAACGCAGTGCGAAACTTTTCCTCGCCCTTGAGTTCAGGTTTGGGATCCGCAATGGCATAAGCGATGGAGACGCCGTCCGGACTCCAGGCGAACTGAGAGACACTCTCCTTGCCTTTAGTGAGCTGTAGAGCGTCTCCACCGTTCATCGGGAGGATGAAGAGTTGTCTGTTCTTATCGGCATCCGGCGCGGTGAAACCGATGCTGTCGCCCGTGGGTGACCAACGCGGTGAATCGGCGTGATGCCGCCCGCGCGTGAGCGACCGCATGTTCCCACTCGGAATGTCGACGAGCATGATTTCCGAATCAAATTCATCGCTCTCGAGGTCGGCGCGCGTTTCCAATACCGCGACTGTCTTCCCATCGGGAGAGATCTGCGGATCGGACAGGCGCACCACGCGCGCGAGGTCGCGCACACTTGCGCTCTGTGCCGCCAGCGTCACCGCCGCGCACGCCCAGAAGACCACGGCCGCCGCCGCGACCCTGCTGATCACCTTCATGACGGGTACCCCCGATGTATCGAGTTGTGATGGTGGCCCAGACAATAGACTAGCGTACCCGTCCAACGGGATCCGGGCGACCTCGCGTGTTACATGGCGTCTTTCGCCCAAGTTGCGCCTCCGCGAGCGTCCGGCTTACGACCAAGTGGTACCCAACCACGGAGAAGCTCCGCGACGAGAGGCACCTTCCGCACTTGCAAGTGCATGTGCAGCGGCCACCCTGAACGGCTTGCTGCGCTGCGCTGGTACCTGCTCAAACTCGGAGATGGATTTCTTGGCTTGAGCGATCGAGACTACGAACGACGACGGTACTGGTAGAGGAAAAAGGGGGCCCGGTGCTCGACCCCGAGCAAGAGGTCGCAACCCTGCGGCAAGTGAGTGTAAGGCTCCTACCGTTGCTGCTGGGCCTGCAGCTCTTCGCCTTCATCGATCGCGTCAACGTCGGCATCGCCGCGCTGCAAATGAACGCGGACCTGAAGTTCAGCGCCGCCACCTTCGGGTTGGGCGCCAGCATTTTCTTCCTTGGCTACGTGCTCTGCGAAATTCCGAGCAACCTGATCCTCGCCCGCGTCGGCGCGCGCCGTTGGCTCGCGCGCATCGCGATCACCTGGGGGCTCATCACCTGCGCGATGCTGCTGGTGCGCACACCGCAACAGTTCTACGCGGCGCGCTTCCTGCTCGGCGTGGCAGAGGCCGGGCTCTTTCCCGGCGTTGTCTACTACCTGAGCCACTGGTTCCCGGAGAGCCATCGTGCTCGCGCACTATCGGCCTTCGTCGTGGCGGCACCACTCGCCCAGGTGCTGGGAGGACCGATCGGCGGAGCGCTCCTCACTCTGCGCGGCGTCGCCGGGCTTGCTGGTTGGCAGTGGCTGTTCCTCATCGAGGGACTCCCACCCATCATTCTCGGTAGCCTCGCGCTGGCGAGGCTCACAGAGCGCCCACCGGAGGCGACCTGGCTGTCAAGTGCACAACGTGCGTGGCTCACGGAGCGCATCGCGCGTGAGGCCGACGACTCCGGTGGCGAACGCAGTTCCCCGCTGCGTGCGCTCGCCAATCCGCTCGTCTGGTGTCTGACTCTGCCCTATTTTTCGTATTACACGACAACCATCACTTACGTCCTCTGGGTACCGACTATCGTGCGGGAATCGCTCGGAACGAGCGACGCTGTCACCGGTCTGGTCGTGGGAGCAATTGCGCTCGTCGGGGCGGTCACCTACCCGCTTGCCGGCAGCCTCTCGGACCGTTGGGGCGAGCGCTGCTACGTCGTCGCACTCGGCCTCGGCTGCAGCGCCGCAGGATGTCTCGGAGTCGCGCTGCTTGTGCACTCCCCGCTGCGTTTTGCCGCGCTCATCGGGTGCGCCGTCGCGGGCGCGTTCGTCATGCCGTCGCTCTGGTGCCTGCCGACCCGATTTCTCCGCGGTACGTCGGCGGCAGCGGCGATTGCTCTGATCAACACTGTCGGCTCGAGTGGCGGCATTCTCGGGCCAAGTCTAGTGGGCTTCTTCCGCACGCTGGGCGGCGCGGACACGGGAGCCTTTTACGCACTTGCGACACTGTCACTGATCGGCGGTACCGCGTCCCTCGCCCTGCGCCGGCTGAAAACCTTCCAGCCCATCGCGGTCGCGTCGCACACGAGGTAGCGGAACCCGCGGACCTGTTGCTGCTGCACACGGCTCGCAGGCTCGCTGTCTGGCCGGACGGCGCCTTGCCTGCGTGATCAGGTTCGCACAGCGCGTACCGCTCTTAACCACAACTGCCGATAGTGTGAACCACTGCCCGGCGGTCAGACCCGCTTAAGAGTTGCTATCGCGGCCTCTTTACCGGGGGGCCTCATGAAGCGAGCGGTTATCGTCATCCTCACCCTGTTGGCGGGCGCACCACAACGGCGGTCGTCCCGGGGAGGGGGCAGAAGCCGAACTCGACCTGGTTATTGACGAGATGTCGGCGTCCTGTCACCGACAGTAGCAGCAAACCTCATCGCGGCCGGACAGAGGAAAAGTTCGCCCAGAGGAGGAGCGTATGGACCGAGACGAGGAAAACCGCAGTGTCCTACGCGATGTCTGGAACGACATCGTGGACAGAGGCGTATTTCGCTGGATCGCCGCCATCATAATGTTAGCGTTGAGCGTGTGGCTCCGTATCCGCTGACACCATGGCCTGGATATTCGCATCGGTCGTCTTATTCCTTGTCGCCAGTGTGCCTGGAGCCGGGAGGAAGATCGGTATCCTGCTGCTGGCAGCTGTACTTGCGTTCCTCGTGTCGGTGGGCTGAGGGGCTACGCCACCAAAGCCGGCGAACGCCATGGCTCATCCCGGTGCATCGACGGGCCGCTGCTGCATCAGACAAACATCAGCCCCAGCACGAGCAGCACCACGAGGTGGGGAGTCACAATCGCGAGAGCGGTAATCAGTTCTCGCGAACGCCAGGATGGGTTGTTCACTGCATCTCTCCGATGGTGATGGATTGCTTCGCTCATCGCGTCTGCGCCATTATTGACAGCAACTCGAGTACGACGAACAGAACACTCATCCCCACCTGCGTATTCCGCAGCCGGAATCGGAGTCTCACAAGTGCAGGGGTCAACGGCTATGAAGGCCTTCGTTGCCAACGCTCTCGCCGCTGCGGTCATTGCGGGGACTACGCCGATACTTGCCGCACCCGTGGACGCCCAGCGTGTTGCGCAAACCGTGCGCGCCGAGCTGAAGAGGCTGCAGGTGCCGAGCGCCTCTGTCGCCATCGTCCTGGATGGCCGAGTCGCCTACGCGCAGGCCTTCGGTATGGCACAGCTCGACCCTGGCCGAACGGCAACTACAGCGACACGGTACGAAATCGGGTCGATCAGCAAGCAGTTTTTGGCTCTGGCGTTCGTGTCTTTGCAGGAACAGCGCCAACTCACCCTGGATGACAAGGTCGGCAAATACCTGCCGGGGGCAGGTCCTACCACCGATGTGACGCTGCGGCAGTTACTGTCGCACACGGGTGGGATTCGGGACTTCTGGCCGCAGGACTATGTCTTCACCCGGATGTTATCGCCGATCTCGCATCAAGAGCTGCTGGACACCTGGGCGTGGAAGCCGCTGGATTTTCCACCAGGCGAACGCTACCAGTACAGCAACACCGGCTACGTCGTGGCCGGCGTTATTTTCGAGAAGGTGGAAGGCGAGTCGCTGTTTGCATTCTTGCAGCGCCGCGTATTCGGTCCCCTGAAGATGTCGAGCGTCCTGGACGTCGACGGAGCGAACATGCAGCCGTCGGACGCGGTGGGTTACACGAGGGCCGCGCTTGGTCCGTTGCGCGAAAGGGTTCGTGTAGGCAGAGGCTGGATGTTTGCCGCCGGGGAATTGGCGATGACCGCGGAGGACCTGGCGCGTTGGGACATCTCGATAATCGATCGTAGCCTGATGCAGCCCGCTTCATACAATGAGCTCGAGCGGGAGATTGTGCTCGACAACGGAGTCGGTGCTCGCTACGCGCTAGGTCTGGGCGTTCGCATGCAGTCCGAGCGACGCGTGCTTGCGCATGGCGGTGCCACGTCAGGCTTCATCAGCTATAACGTCATTTACCCGGACCAGCGCGCAGCCATCGTGGTGCTCACCAATTCGGACGCGGCCGATGCCGCCAGCGACATCGCTGACAAGCTGAGGGATCTCGTTTTTGAGAGCGTGAGCCCGATCGATGAAACGAGGCGGCAAGAGGCGCGCCGTATCTACGATGGGCTCCGTGAGGGAAAGCTCGACCGTAGTCTGCTCACCGATAACGCCAACGCCTACTTCACGCCCGAGAACGTGGCGGACGTTGCGCGAGGAATCGCCCCGCTGGGGCCCGTGAAATCCTTCAAACTAGTCGCAAACGGCACACGCGGCGGGATGGATTTTCGGGTCTACGAGATCAGCCTGGCCAAAAGGCAGCTCGAGCTCGTTACCCGCAGTCTCCCGAACGGAAAGCTGGAGCAGTATATGATCGCTGCCAAATGAGCAGGCGGCGGTAGCAGCGCGACTGCCACAGCACCGACGCCCTCAATGGCGCCGGGTTCGTTTCCGATGACGAGATGTCTTCATGCACCAGCGCCGTGGGGACCAACGCTCTCTGCTTCGTTCAGGGCGTCTCATGCCGAGTGTCAGGAACCAGCGTTGTGCCAGAGCCGAGTGTCGCCGCGCAGTCAATTCTCGCGGTCGCGGCGTTTTTGATCAGCTACCGGCACCGCCTGATGTAAAGCAATCGGAAACGGAAGTCGGAGAACAGTCTCTTCAGTCCGGGAAGTTCAGCGCCCGCTCGATGGCCTGGAAGCCCGGTTCCTTGCGCAGTGGATCGAGGAGCGCGGCGGTCTTCAGCTGGATTAACCCCGGATCCCGCACCCGCAGGGCGGTTTCCAACCATTCGAGAGCTTTTGCCTTGTTGCCCCACTGCACGTAAATCTCGGCGTATTGAAATGCTGCATCATCCCCATTCGCGGCCTGCATCTTCGCCAGTACGGCTTCCGCGTCAACGTGGCGACCCAGCTTGTCATAGCTCAACGCCAGGCATTGCTGACTTAGCCAGTAGTCCGGCTTACTCTCACACGATGTGCGGGCGCGCTCGAAGTCGCCCAGCTGGTAGTAGGCGAGCCCGCGTTCCGCATAGGCCCCTGAATACTCGGGGTCCAGGGTGAGGGCATCCTGAAGGGCGGCGATGGCCTCCTTATTCTTACGCTCGAAATAAAGGGCCTGCCCGAGATGGCGGTGGCTGTCGCGGTTCAGCGGGTCGAGCACGACGGCGCGCCGTGTGGCCGCGATGCCCGCGTCGCTGCGGCCTATGTAGACGGCGAAGCGGCCAGCGCGACTCAGCACCTCCGCATTGCCCGGCGCGAGTTCGAGCGCCCGCTCGTGTTCCTCATCGGCCCGGGTGAAATCCAGCGATCCCTGTTCGAAATGGGTCGCCAGCGCCATGCGTCCCTCGGCCAGATCAGGCGTGAGCGTAATTGCTTTGCGTGCATCCCTGAGCGCCTCGTCGAAGCTCTCGCGAACGACCGGTCCCGACACCTCCAGGGCGTAGCTGCTGAGCGCGAGCGAGCGGTTGGCGAAGGCAAGCGCGTAGTTTGGATCCAGCCTGACCGCCTCCGTGTACGCCGCGATCGCAGTTTGGTAACCCTTATCGTTGTGCGCCGCAAGGTGAGCCTTTCGGCCGCGCAGGTAGGCATCGAAGGCCGCGGGGTTGCGCGTCCCACCCAACTCGATCTTCGTTGCCACATCGGCGAGCAAGCTCACTTTGAGGGCGCTCGCGACGGCGTTCGCAATGTCCGTCTGAAGCTTCAGTACATCGCCCAGGTCCCGGTCATACGTGTGGGACCAGAGGTGAAATCCCGTGACGGCATTGATCAGCTGGGTGGTGACGCGCACAGTGTTCCCTGAGCGCCTCACGCTCCCCTCCAGCACCGCGCCTACATTGAGCTTGCGGGCGATCGTACCGATGTCGGTGTCCTTGCCCTTGAAGGAGAAAGCCGAGGTGCGGGCGGCGACCTGCAGCCCCTCGATCGCCACCAGGGAGCTCAGGAGCTGTTCCGTGAGCCCGTCAGAGAAGTACTCCTGGCCGGGATCCCCGCTCAAATTCACGAACGGCAGCACCGCAATCGAGTGCGACGGGGGGTTGAAGGCCACTGACTGAGAGGAAGCGCTTGCGGTCGTGCTGCCGGCTGGAGACGCGGCACGCTTCGAGAACCAATACTTATCAACGACAAGATACGCCAGCGCCGTCAGGGCAAGCGACAGTGCCGCCACTGCGGCGACCGCGCGCGCGTGCCGGGCGATGAACTTGTGCGCCACGTAAACGCGACTCGCAGGCCGAGCGTGCACCGGCAACTGCCCGAGAAAGCGCCGCACGTCCGCTGCGAGCTCCGCGGCCGTGGCGTATCGCTGTGCGGGGTCGCGGACCAGTGCGTGTGCGATGATCGCATCCAGGTCGCCGCGCACCCGCCGCCGCTCGGCAGCCGTCGCAAGGCGCGTCGAGGCGAGGTGCGGGTCCTGCGTCAGCGCCGCTCGCACGAGCCGGGTATGCGTCGTCGTGCGCGCGCCGAAGGGGTGCTCGCCGGTGATGAGCACGTACAGCAGCACACCGAGCGAGTACACATCGGCCGCGGCGGCGACCGGCTCGCCGCGCAGCTGCTCGGGGGACGCATAGCCGGGCGTCAGCGCCCGGGCGGAAGCTTCCGACTCAGCGGCGCGCTCGGCGTCCGCGGCACCGGCCAGCAACGCCGCCACGCCGAAATCGAGCAGCTTCACCACGCCCTCGGGCGTCACCAGCACATTGGAGGGCTTCAGGTCGCGATGGACGATGAGCTGCGCGTGCGCGTGCGCGACGGCATCGGCTACCTCAAGGAACAGTCGTAGTCGGGCGGGCAGGCTCAGTTGCTGCGCTCGGCTGTAGCGATCGATGGGCTCGCCCTCGACGTACTCGAGGATCAGGTAGGGCTGCCCGTTCTCGCGCACCCCGGCGTCGAAGAGGCGGGCAATATTCGGGTGAGTCAGCCGCGCCAGAAGAGTGGCTTCGTGCCGTATCTGCCCGGCGGCCGCCTCGCCGAGTCCGCGACGGTCGAGGAGCTTTATCGCCACCTGGGCTTCGAACTTGCCATCACTGCGTCGTGCGAGCCACACGCTCCCCATGCCACCGCGGCCGAGCGCGCGCTCGAGGGTATACGCACCGATGCGCTGGCCCGCCAGCGATTCCTCCCCGAGGGGCGAGCGCTCCATGAAGCCCGAGGCGCAGTTGGCAGCGTGCAGTGCCAGCAGCTCCCGCAGCTCCGCTCCCACCGCCGGATGAGACCCTTCCAGCGCCGCCAGCCACGGCTCGCGCTGCGACGGATCGAGCTCCAGCACCTCATCGAGGTACCGAGAGGTTTCCCTCCACAGCTCCTGGTCCGGCTGTGCCATCGGTTCCCCAGCGTCTCAGGTTAAACCGTCCGTGCCCTCTGGTGGCGCGGAACCGTGCTCGAGCAGGTAGCGCCGCAACAGCATCCGCGCCTTGTCCCAGCCGCGTTGCGCGGTCCGCTCCGACCGGAATCAGCCGCTCGAGCTGATTCTGCAGCATCGCGGCGGGTCCCCCTGCGGCCGGAAGCATTTTCGTCGAGGATGCCCGATTGCCCGCACCCTGACAATCGGCGCGCTGCCGTTGTCGTCTTCCGGGCGAGAGATACGACTTCTACGGGGAAGCAGGTGCTGCCCGAATTCCGTGGATCGGCACTGTCCCATCACCGGCTCGGGGTACGGGTGCACAGCGACGTTCGCAACCGTCGCGGAGGGAGAAATCCCCGGCCTAAAGGCGACATCGGACCTTGATGACCAAAGTCATGTCGTGCACCGCGCGGGTTATACGATTTATCCCACGAGAACCGACGTGAGCAATGTGGGAACTCAGAAGCTGCTGATGATCATGAAGCGCAAACAGCGCGAAAGCGCATCACTGGACTGGTGGGTCGAGCCCTACCTTAAGTCCGTACGCAACAAACTATCCGACGCTGAACTGGCCTACTTGAAGCAGGAGTTCGGTCTGGAGCTGCGTGACCAGCCGGCTACGGTGCTGTCTGAACAGGAACTCGCCCGCCAGCGCCTCAAGGTCGTCCATCCAGCGGCAGCGCCCTCGTCGCACAGCGACACCGGAGACCCCCTCACCTGCACCTTTTGCGGCGGCACTGCGGACTCTGTCGCGCCGCTTGTGCTATCGCCGGTTGGATCATGCATCTGTAAGGCATGTGCAGCGCACTGCGCCAAGTTATTTCAGTAGTGCAGAGCCGGCTCGAGTGTGGCGAGCGTGGTCCCCGCAGAGGCCTCGGCGTGGGTTCTGTGAAACGCATCGCCGTTTGATTGCTGCATGATAGTTGCATCGCACCGGCTTTAGCCGCGTTCCTCGGCGAGCTGGTTGTTAGAGGGCTGAGATCGAAGCGACGATCTCCTCCGTGCTGACAATGGCATTGGCGTAGTTCGGGATATTGATGTCGAGAGCCGCGTGCATCTGCTCTTGGGAGAAACTCGCGGTCGCATCCTTTACCACCGTGACCTCATAGCCCAGCTCTGCGGCGAAGCGTACCGTTGCCTCCAAGCAGGTATTCGCCAGGAGCCCGATGACGATGAGCTGATGCATGCCGTGCTTCTTGAGCAGTAAGTCCAGATCCGTGTTGGCGAAGCCACTCGAACACCAATGCTCGAGGGCCGTTACCTCGCCCGCTTGGGGCGCGAATTCGCTGCGGATCTGGCCACCCCACGTCCCGTCTTCGAAGGATTTATTCGAGCGGTTTGCCTTCTGGATAGGCGCGATGTAAGTCCAGGTTTCATAGTCGCCGGGACGGTATCGGTGATGCAACACATAGAAAACCCGCAAGCCCACTTTCCGCGCAGCATTTAAGACCTGCAACATATGCGGCACACAACCATTCGCCTCTGCAACAGCCTTGAGACGACTCCAAAATTTGCCTCCCTCGGAAATGAAGTCGTTATACGGATCGATCACAAGAAGTGCGGTGATTTTCCTGTCATAGGTCGAACTTGCCATGTCGTCTCCAATCTGGGCGAGCAAGTGCCCGGCTGAAGTTCAAGATCGCGAGATCCTGTTGCTGCGCAACAGTGGCACTAAGGAATTGGACCTGGGTCGATTCCACCCCCAACATGTCGACGAATATTATACTTGCCTGCGCGCGAAGCCGGCCTCCGCGGCTGCTGCCATCCAAGCCGGTACCGGCAGCGATTTTTCAGGTCGCACCACCTTCAAGGAGAAGGACTATGCATCATGCCACCGCGCGCATTCTCAAATCCTGCGGTGCCTTGGCCAGTTTCTGCGCCATCGCTGTTTGTGGTCTTTACGTTGCGAAATCTGCGGCACAAAGCGCTAAGGAGAGCCAGCCACCGGCCGGTACGGTTGCTGACTCGAGCGATGCGTCCCCAATCTACGGAGTCAAAATTCCGCCGGGTTATCGCAATTGGAAGCTGATCGCCGTGAAATCTCTGAAGGTAGGAGATAAGGCCGACCAGTTGCGAGCTCAGCTTGGCAACGACATAGCGATCAAGGCCTTCAAGGAAGGGACAATCCCGTTCCCGGACGGCTCCATCATAGCCGCGTTGCATTGGACTCGTGTCCTGTCCGACACCGACAGCAAAGTTATTGCCGCTCAATTCCCCGGCGCTGAATCCTTCGTTATCGGTTCCGCCGTGAATGTTCAGTTTATGGTCAAGGACTCGAAGAAGTATGCCGCAACAGGTGGCTGGGGCTTCGCTGACTTCACAAACGGGAAGCCAGGCGACAAGAAGCTGCATGAGGCATGCTTTCCTTGCCATGGCCCGGCAAAGGACCGCGACTTCGTTTTCACACACTATGCACCTACGCCCTGAACTGCAGAATGCCGATGGCAGCCGGCGGCATTCAGAGCCATGCGCACATCGCCAGCCGGCGGATTGAAGTTCGCAGACGCTCGATGAGAGGACATCGCATGATCATCAACTCCATTCACTTCACGTTCTCTCCCAAGGATGCGGGTACCGCCGAGTCGTTACTCCGAGAGCTGCGCGATGCGTCACAGAAAGAGCAAGGCGTGATTCAGTACGAGGTCGGGCGAAGCCGCGAAAGGCCGAACGTGTTTGCGTTGTGGGAGGTTTATCGCGATCAAGAAGCTCTCGACGTCCACCTGGCAAGCGAGCATTTTCAGCGCCTTGTGGTAACTGGCCTCCGGCCCTTGGTGCTGGACCGAAGTCTTGAGAGGGTGGTTCCCATCTGACGTTGCTTGCTTGTCAGCCTTGTCGCGCACAACAGACGTGGACCCACGAAGGGAGATGGAAATGACGAACAGACGGGATTTTTCCCTGGCCTTGGTCGCCGGTGCAACCTCCGCTTGGATCTCGACTCGCGACATGGCTGCGACCTCGACTCCAGTCAAAGCACGTAACGTTGTCCTTGTTCACGGCCTATTCGCCGACGGGTCATCCTGGATCGAGGTGATTCCGCGTCTGCAGGCCGCCGGCCTCAACGTCACCTCGGTGCAAAACCCCCTGACCACCTTGCCCGATGCAGTAGGCTCGGCCGTCCGGGTATTGGACCGGCAGGACGGTCCTACGGTTCTTGCCGGCCATTCCTTTTCCGGCATGATCGTTACGGAGGCCGGCGTGCACCCCAACGTTTCCGCAGTGGTCTACGTGGCCGCGCGAGCGCCCGATGCCGATGAGGATTACGCCGCTCTGGCAAAGAGGTTTCCAACACCTCCGGCGACAGCTGGCATCGTCTTCGACGGCGACGAAGGGCGGCTGAGCGAAGCGGCGTTCCTGCGGGACTTCGCCGGCGACCTGCCGGAATCCAAGGCGAAAGTGTTGTACGCGGTGCAGGAACCGTTTCACAAATCGCTGCTCGCCGGTAAGACTACGCAAGCGGCCTGGCGCTCAAAGCCGAGCTTCTACGCGGTTTCAACGGAGGATCGGACGATCAATCCGGATCTGGAACGGTTCATGGCCAAGCGTATGGGTGCGAAGACGATCGAGGTGAAAGCAAGTCACGTTTCGCTCATCTCACAACCGGAGGTAATCGCAGCGCTGATCCTCGAAGCCGCCGGACAGCGCGCATAGACTTCTGTCACCGGATGTTTCCACCGCGGCCGGCGCCTCTTGGACGCCTCCGTCGAATCCTGACGCACGATCCCCTTGGCACGGCGTTCATACCTGGTCAGCCAGTGCCAGTATGACGTCGCGTTCCCCGTCTTTGCCACGTACGTGCAGCTTGAACTGCTTCCCGATTGGCCCTTTGAACCGCTCACGCAGGTCGTAAAGCGCGATGTCCTCGGCGCGCGTGTCGTCAACGCTCAGGATTTGGTCACCGGCCGCGAGCCCATCGGCAGCTGCGGGACTGCCACTCGTCACATCGCTGATCGAGATGGCGCCATCGGCAGCGCGAACAATCCATAGACCTGATCGGTCGAAGACTTCACGTTCCCGACTGGCCGGGTTCGGCTCGAGCCAGACCTGCCGGTGGGTGTAGTCGAGGGTCACTGTGAATCGCTTGAGAATGTCGCCGCCGATGTTTCCAGCGGTGCGCGCAGCCTGCGCCGCCCCCGCTTTGTCGACCGCGAATTCAAGGATCGGCGCTTCGATCGTCACCCCGCCGAGCGTGAGTGTGTCGGCGCGCCCCAGGCGCGCGCGCGACGGCCCGCCCATGCCGTAGCCCACCGTGGCAACACGCACCGCATGGTACTTGGCTTCCAATCCATGCTGTGCGGCGAAGGGTGCCATCACGCTCAACGCACCGCGCGAACCGGTGTCAAGCTCGAATTCGCCGGTAATTCCATCGAGCGCCCCGGTAACCACAGGAACATGCGCGTCGAACTGGAATGGAATCGCCTGCGCGTTGGTCGGTGGTAGAAACGCTCCTGGCCTGGTAAAGGTGAGTAGCCGCTGTGCGTAGTCGATCTTCAGCACCGCGCGCTTCGCGAACTCGTAGCCGAGTAGTCCGATTGAATCAATCCCTTCCACGGCGATCAGGGCCGTCTCGTCGAATCCGATGAAGACCTGATCGCGCAGAGCGAGCCCTCCAAGGGAGACACTTTGGACCCTTGCGGCGCCAAAGGCAGCGATCTGATCGCCAAATCCTCCCCCGGCCAGCGCCCCGCGCATGTCGATACCAATCCGCTTCGCGCCGGTGTTGTCGAGGACGGCAATCGCGCCGGTGTCGAAGATGAAAGCAGCCGGTGCGCCTCCATTGATCGAGGCGTTGACATAGATGTGATTGTTGAGCAGACGAAAGGGCACACTCACGGAGCTCTGACCGTCGGGCCACTCCAGGGAATTCGCCGGCGGAGGCGGCGGTGTGTAGCGACTGGCCGGCTGAGTATCGAGGAGTTCGATGGCCGCCACCGTAGTCACGACGTCGAACCTCGCGTTGCTACCAACCCGGTCGGTGGTCTGGAAAGGAACGACCAGGCCGCCCACCGGGCTATATTTCGCGAACAGAAAGGTGTGCGGGTGCCCGCCCGTGATCTGCACCTCTCGGGCGATGCGATGAGTCGTGGGATCGAACCAGACTTCGAATGGGTCGGCGCCGGACGGTGTGACTGTCACCGCCTCGAACTTCTTACCCTCAGCCTGGCGCGTACCTGCGTAGCGGCGTGTACCGTGAAAGCGCTGTGGGAAGAAGAATGCGTACGCGCTGCGCCAGGCGTCCTGAATGGCCTGCGCTGCAGCCTCACTGCTCGTCTCGATGCGCACTTCCCTACTCGAATCGAAGGTCCACGCTTCCTTACCGTCCCAGCCCTGCCCCCCCGATATCGGACCGAGCTCGAAGCTTCCACTGTTGTCGAGCGACTTGAGGTCCGTCCAGCTCTCGTAAGTGCCGGTGAGGCCGCCGCCGGACAGTCGCCCCGTCTCATGCCAGGTCACTACCCGGTCCCACACCGCGCCGCCAGATGCCGCTTTCGCTTCAGCGATGAGCAGGTCAGCGCGGTCGAGCGGGGCGGCGGCGATGACGGATGGCGCAAGAGCCAGGAGAGCGACGCAAACCCTATGCGGGGCGGATTTCACGGGCGACCCACCTCGAGCTGAGCGGACGGTGTGACTGACTTCGCGACCCAGAACTGTAAAACCCTTCACCGGATATTCCCACAGCATTTGAGCGTTTAGTGCCCAGCAGGGCTCTGCCGGTCGGCCGGCTTTCAGTCAACTTCGACATTTTCCGTCGGTGTCGTCGCTTGTCGTCGGTAATTACGCGAAACCCTCCGGCAGGCGTCTGTGCATCCCGCGACCCTCACACAAGGTCCCATGTTTCCGGTAAGTACAGCGGACGAATGTCGACATCGGAATCCGCTGGCATTGGATTGGGGCACTTCTTTACCCACTCGACCGCTTCTTCGATGGATTTGACCTCCCACAGCCAGAAACCTGCGACCAATTCCTTCGTCTCGGCAAATGGCCCGTCGATCACCGTGCGGTCCTTACCCGAGAAATGAACGCGTTTGGCAAAACGACTCGGTTTGAGTCCGCCGAGTATCTGGCCTTTTAAGATGCCAGCGGCGATGAGGGCCTCGTTGTAGCGGTGCATGGCCTCAATCGCCTTTTGATCGGGCGCGACACCGTCTTCACTGTCTTTGGTCGCTTTTACAAAAACCATGACTCTCATTGGACATCTCCCGGTTGCGGTGGATTCAGCTTCAAGGACGCCCCGCAGGTCCCCCTGCCGACAACGGCCGGGAAATAAATTTGCATCCTGTCGGTCAAAAGGGTAACCGATTGTCCTTGACACCGGATGCACGATCCCGCGCACATTGATCTGGCGGTTTTAGGGGCTCGGCCGAAAGCGGTTGCGGCCCTGCTGCGGTATTTCCGTGATTTAGACACAGCTGAGGAGGCTTTTCAGGAAGCCTGCCTCCGGGCCCTGCAGACCTGGCCTCAGAAAGGCTTTCCTCGCGACCCTACGGCCTGGCTCGTTACGGTCGGGCGCAATGCGGCCCTGGACATCAAGCGCCGTGACCGCTCCATCGGACTCCTACCTGACGCTGATGCCCTCACGGATGCCCGCAACGACTTAACCCCGGAAGGCCTCGACCAGAGTCACTATCGAGACGACATCTTGCGGCTGATGTTCGTGTGCGGGCACCCCACGTTGCCCGCGACGCAGCAAATTGCCCTCGCACTTCGCGTGGTCTCTGGGCTCACCGTCGAGCAGATTGCAAGAGCGTTCCTGGTGTCTCCCGCCGCGATGGAGCAGCGGATTACCCGCGCCAAGCGGACGATCGCGAAGGTCGGCGTCGAATTCGAGACACCCGGTGATGCCGAGCGGCGCACGCGACTCGCAGCAGTCTCGACGATGATCTATCTCATCTTGAATGGGGGGTACGGAAGCACCCCGGACTCCGCCGCGGCGCGCGCAGCGCTTGCGGACGAAGTCATTCGGTTAGGGCGTTTACTGTTGAGCCTTTTTCCGACCGATCCAGAGGTCTTCGGGCTTGTGGCTTTGATGTTGCTGCAGCAGTGCCGCGCAGCGGCACGCTTCGACGCGAATGGCGAGCTCGTGTTGCTCGACGAGCAGGATCGGAGCCTCTGGAATCGGACACTAATTGATGAAGGCCGACTGTTACTGGAGAGAGCTGCCATCTACCAAAACCCGGGTCCCTACCAACTCCAGGCGGCCATTGCCGCGCTCCATGTCCACGCGAGGGCACCGGCAGACACCTCGTGGAAAGAGATCGACTCGCTGTACCAGGCGCTTGAAACGCTACAGCCATCACCCGTCGTGACGCTCAATCGAGCCGTGGCAGTTTGGAAGCTGCAAGGTCCTGAGGCTGCACTGGAGATGATCGACCCGTTAAAAAGCGAGCTGGATGCTTACTGCTATTTTCACGGTCTGCGCGGCACGCTGCTCAAGGAGTTGGATAAGGTCGATGAGGCACGGGGAGCACTGCAACGTGCCATCGCGCTTGCGAAGTCCGTTGCCGAAGCCAAACTCATTCGACGTGAACTGGATCGTCTCGCGATCGCGTGAGAGCATCCGTACTCTCGCCGCGGATCATCCTGAACCACGTCTGTACTCCAGGGCACGAGCGCAAATGCTCGTGCCCTGGAGCAACCGTCAGCCGTGATGGCCCTGCGGCTCGATCAGCTACCCCGAGCATTCGGCCAGGATCGCTGGGCAGAAACCTCTATTACCTTGGCGTCGAATTAGCTTCCGCGTTCTTCCGTCCCGCCAAGGCAAAGATCCGGCGCAGTTCCGGATCACCCGGATCGCCAGAAAGACGGTCGGCAAGATACTCTCCGATCACCGGGCCGTGCTTGTATCCATGGCCTGAGCCACCGCCCGCGATCCACACGTTGTCGTAGTCGGGATGCTTGTCGATTATGAAATTTTCGTCAGCGGTCATTTCGAACTGACAGACGCGGTAATCAACTATTGGCTGGTCCTTCATCGCAGGAACTCGCAGTGCTAGCCATTCCCGCGCGCGCTTCACTTGTTCATCGGTTGGCACGCGTTGCTGGCTGTCCGGATCAACGTCTCCTCGACCGACTGGAATTACCACCTTGAACCCGCTGCCATCGAGGACCGGATACGTGGACATTCCGTCGTTAACGTACGGAAAGTTTGGCCACGAAAAGCGCGTGTCACCGGCCGGTTGTCCGAAGAATGCGACTTCACATCGAGGCGTCGCGATCTTCTTACCGATCGCAACAGGAAACAGTTTCCGAAGCCAGGGACCGCACGCGAAAACGAACGTCTCTGCGCGGAGAGTCTCGTTGTTGTTCAGATTGACTGCATCCAGTCGACGTCCAGAGGCGGGGCCCGGTGTAGCCTGCCCGATCCGGCTAATTCCGCCACGCCGCTCAAAGATTTGCGCGACTTTCAGGATCGCACTCTGGGCTTTGATCATCGCTGACTCGGGCTCCACGAACCCTTCCTCGATGCCCACGAAGCTGATCTGGGGATAACGGTGACTGAGTTCGTCGTGCTTTACGATCTCGTAGGGAAGAGAGAGGCGGTCGAAGATACTCTTTTGCGTCTCGAGGCTGCGATCCCACCGCTCCGCTAATAACAGCCGAGTCCCCGGAAATAACAGCTCCGTACCCCACTCCTTCTCGCGGGCCTTCCAAATACTCATCGCTTTGAGCGCCCAGCGCGTGTAAACCTCCTGATCTCCATAGCCGTAGCGGATCAACCGACTTTCGCCGGAAGAAGTTGCTCTGGGATTTCCAGGACCATACGCGTCGATCATCGTGACTTTGGCACCTCGCTCGCGCAAAGTGAGAGCGGTCCAGGCGCCAAACGCACCCGCACCGATAACGGCGACATCGGACAGCCCGCTGCCGACCGCTGGGGCGTTCTGCGCAGCCGGTGCGCCCGGCGCTAGACCAAGCGTCGATGCAACGACTGACGCCCCGGCGCCTGCGAGAAAATCGCGGCGCGTACCCGACTCAATGGTAGCCCTGCTCATAGCGCCCCTTTGCCGCAAACAGGCCGCAAACAGAACCAATGTTGCTGCTGCACGGCTATTCTCCCACAGGACTACCAGAAGCCCCGACAAACCCACGACGCAAGGCCGGCGGCAGGAAACGGCGGTCGCATCTGCGGACAATGCTTCGACAGGTGACCCGCGCAGGGATTCTCTGGTTCGTCGTCTGAGGGCCTGTCGATTTTCGCCGGCCTCGTTCGTTATATTGCTGCAAGTCCGCGGAACGGGAGGCATGCAGGGTATGGCAAAGCTCATCTTTGAAATGAACCAGTCCCTGGACGGCTACGTCGACCACCTTGAAATGGGGCGGCCAGGCCCTGTGGTGTTTCGTCACTTCATAGAGCGAGTGCGCGGCCTGACGGGCATGGTGTACGGTCGCCGCATGTACGAGATAATGCGCTATTGGGACGATGATCGTCCGGAGTGGGACGCGGAGGGACGCGACTACGCGGCGGTATGGCGGAGCCAGCCGAAGTGGGTTGTGTCGCGCTCGTTGAAGTCGGTCGGGCCCAACGCCACACTGATCGAGAATGACATCGAGGCGGCGATACGGGGGCTGAAGGCTCAGCTAGTGGGGGAGATTGAAGTTGCCGGACCAGACTTGGCAGGAAGCCTAACCGACCTTGGTCTTATTGACGAGTATCGACTCTACCTCCGCCCCATCGTGCTTGGCCGCGGCAACCCGTTCTTCGCCCGTGCCCGGCCGCCGCTCCGCCTTGTGGCCAGCGATCTCATTGGCGAAGACGTGATTAGATTGACGTACGTTCCCGCATGATCTGTGCCGCTTACGTTTGAACTTCGAAACGACTGCTTGAAGCCGGGGAATTCGCTTGTGCGTATTTCCGGTCGTGAGTCGAGCATCTCCTTGGGGACGTTGACCGCGGACTCGCTTTCGCCGAGTGAATTGACACATGCCGGCGCCCGTGGGGCACAACTGCACCGCCCTCGTCGAAACCGCGAGCCTTACGCGCGGCGAGGGCTGATCTAGGCTCTCTGGCCGATCGTCGTCCCGATCGACGAATGCCGGCTTAGCGGAAATGTGGGCGGTCGAGATGGATGACCGCCGCTGGCCCTTCTGCAGACTCCTCCTAAGCCCCAGCGACTCCGGCGCTTCTCAATCGCAATCGTGAGAGTATGCTCATCGCTCATCGAGCAAGCGGGAGGGTATCTCCATGAGAAGACTGCTCTGCTGTCTCGCGTTAGCTGTGTGTGTGTCCCCGATAACAGCACTCGCGGGCGAAAACCAGCCCGATGACCCTAGCCTGCGCGCCGCTGATGCAGAGGAACTGCGGATAATCCAGACACGCGATACGAAGGCCATGCAGGAGTTCATGCTCCCGAATTACATGGTCAACAGCCCAGCAAACAGGATCACTCGCAAGGATCAGCTGATTCAGATGTTGTCGGCCGGGCAAATAGCAAACGAGGGAATTGAGCGGACCATCGAGGCCCTGGCGATCACGGGCAACGTCGGAATCGTGATGGGACGCGAAGTAATAAAGCCAAAGGCTACGAGTGAGCTAGGCCAGTTGTATGGCGCAAAGGCGCTCGAACGTCGGTTTACGAACGTTTTTCTTTTCGTAGACGGTAAGTGGCGCCTGTTAGCACGACAGTCGACGGTTACCCGTGCAGCCCCTTAAGCAATCAGGTCGCACGACAAAACTCGGCAGCCCCAGGATTAGAGTCGAGCCAGTAGCGTAGCGCGCCTCTTGCGGCACTGCAGTCGAGAACCAGAATCGCGGCGCGTCTGAGTGCGCGCTCTCCACCGCTTTTCCAAGAACGCGAGCCGAACCGTGTCACATTGGAGAGAAAATTATGAAAAGCACCCTCTTGGCCGCGGGCGCGCTGATCTTTCTGACAGTCCCGGCGTCGCCTGGCACAAGCGCTGAGGAACTCCAACCCACCGAGGTTAATCTTCGCGCAGCCGATGCTGAGGATCTTCGAATTGCACTGACAGACGACGTCAAGGCTGCCAGAACTTTCATGCACCCTAACTTGCTGGTCAACAGTCCGGCGAACAGAATTTTCACTAAGACTCAGGTCATAAACATGCTGCAGAAGGGTGAAATTGCGCACCACTCCCTGGAGCGGACCATCGAATCAACCGCCCTTACGGGCAACATAGGGGTTGTAATGGGGCAGGAGCTAGTTCAGGACAAAACTCCGACTGAGGCGGGTCAGTCAGCCGGCAGCGTCACGTACACACGGCGATTTACGGACATTTTTCTCTTCGAGAATGGAACATGGCGTCTGCTCGCTAGGCAGTCGACCGTGGTTAAACCAACACGGTAGAACAGTCTTCCATCGGTGGCATTTCCGCCAATGCAGCTCGGTCGACTCGAGTGAGTAATGGTCGGTTGAGCGGTCGCTTGCGCAGCCGAAGGGCGGGGACCACCCAAGTGGTCGTTCGCACGGTGGCTTATGCAGAAGTCGTAGAGACCAAGTAAGCGGCAGCTATGGGGCCGACTACGGAAGTTAGAATTCAGCGAGCCGAAGCTCGCGGAGATCTCACGGCGCTTGTCGATACAAAGGCACCGAAGATGGACGTGATTGCGATGATTTTTCTTGGCTTGCTTGTCACGGCACCCATGATCAGCGCTGCCACGGCGCAAGCCGGATCGGCCCTACCCGCCGCAGTACTGTCGTCGGTACCGGCCCCCGCAGATAAGCCTTTCAACGGCACGATCGAATTGGCCGTCAATGCCGGCGATACCGATCACCAGATTTTTTCTATTCACGAGAGGATTCCCATCCAAGCACCTGGCGATATGGTGCTGCTGTACCCTGAATGGGAAGCGGCAAGTCATGCGCCGACTGCGGGGGTGGCGGAGCTGGCGGGCCTGATGGTGCATGTCGATGGGATGGCTTTGGATTGGATGCGTGATCGCGTCGAGATGCATGCCTTCCATGTCGAGGTACCTGCGGGTGCCCGTTCCATGACTCTGGACTTTCAGTTTCTTGCGCCACCCGCGGGCGCCCTGTTGCGGCCTGACATGGTTGAAGTGCCTTGGCAACGCGTGCTGCTTTATCCGGCCGGCTGGTATGTGCGGGATATCCCCGTGGCCGCCACGCTCCTTCTCCCGTCTGGCCTCACGCCATTCACTTCACTGACTTTTCATCGTGTCGGCGGTGAGACACTCGGATTCCAAACGGTAACGCTCGAGCAACTGGTCGATGCGCCCGTTTATGCCGGTCGATACACACGCCAGATCCTGCTCGGCGGTCCGCGAAGCCAACCGGTGCGCCTGGATGTGTTGGCCGATGCGCGGAAGGATCTTGCCATAACGCCTGATGAAATCGGGCACATGAAAGCGCTTGTCGACCAGAGCCTGAAAACCTTCGGCGTTGCTCCATACCGTCATTACGACATGCTCCTTACATTGAGCGACACCCTATCGCCCGGCGGCGGCGGCGGCATCGAGCATCTGGAGGAAGGCGAAAACAACCTGCCCGCTATGTACTTCAACAATACCGAGGAACAGCTCAACAATCGCGATCTGATTGCGCACGAGTTTGTGCATACATGGAACGGCCGGTGGCGCGAGCCTGCCGATTTGTGGTCGCCTACCTTCAATCAACCTGTTGGCGGTTCGCTGTTATGGGTGTATGAAGGTCAAACCGAATTCTGGGGACGCGTCCTGGCAGCACGCGCCGGCCTGCGCAATCGCCAGCAGACCCTGGACAAGTTAGCCATGGATGCCGCCACAGTTGCCAATCGCGATGGGCGAAGCTGGAAGAACCTCGAAGACAGCACCAACGACGCGTTCTACATGGCAGGGAGTCACGTGTCGTGGCGGGACTGGCAGCGGCGGGAAGACTATTACCCCGAAGGCGTGATGCTATGGCTGGATGTCGACGCACGACTACGTGAACTGACGCATGGCAAACGTGGACTGGACGAGTTTGCACGAACATTTTTCGGTGCCACGGATAACGGTCGGCGCACACGGACCTATGACTTCCAGGATATCTGTGACGCGCTGGACAAGGTTGCCGTGGCTGACTGGGCGGCGTTTCTCGGCCGACATCTTCGCAGTCACAATACGGATGATGCGATGGCCGGCCTGGCGCGCGCAGGCTGGAAGCTCGCATATGGCGATACGCCGTCGGCAACCTTCCGGCAAGAGGAAAAGGAAGCCGGCACCCTGAATCTGGACTATTCGATCGGTGTGCAGATCGATGGGAATGGTCAAATTCGCTCGGTTCGATGGAACAGCCCGGCATTCCGGTCAGGCCTGTCGCCCGGCGCGCGCGTCATCGAAGTCAACGGACAAGCCTTTGCACCCGACAAGCTCATGGCAGCAGTCGAAGCCACGAGGGACAAGCCCTTGAGCGTGCGCGCGAGCATCAACGGAAACAAGCGTGTCGTCCGGATCGACTATCGACGTGGGCAGCGATATCCGCATCTTGAGCGCATTGAGGGTAAAACCGATTGGCTATCCGCTTTGCTCGATTGGGCCGCGCCGGCCAACCGATGACGGAGGACTTGGGAGTGTGCGCTTTTCGACCCCTTTACGGACCATGAGCCTGCTCCATTGCAGTCACTCAAGATGGACGAAGCGGACACTCAGAGCGTCGCGCCGAGGAGATGCATCGCGGAGATTCACTACCCTGGAGCAAAGACCCGGGTGATCGCATTGGTCAAGCCCTGAAAGGCGGCGTAGGCCAGGGCAACCGCCGCTATGCCCTTCAAGGCTGCAACCCAGCGCCGGCCGGGGAAAAACTGTGAGCACGCGAATGCGAAGTACAGGGGCCAGACCGGCAAGGTTGCATAGAACAGGCGATGCGCGAGTACCGGACCCGGAGCAATTAGGTACCAACCGGGGACGATTACCAGTGCATTCCACAGTACGTGCATTCCCTCGGTGTAGGCGACCAGCACGAGGTGCTCGGCGTAGTGGAGTCGGTCCAACACGCACACGACACGGCAAGCCGCCGCGAGCAGGGGCACAAAAACAAAGTACACGAGGTTGGGGTGTGACTGCATGAACGCCGCGACCCGGTTGGGTTCGTCGGTCGTGACTACCGGGAATCCGCTCAGCGCGATCGCTGCCGCTCCCACCGCGACGCAAACGACTAGGAACGCAAACGGCCCGAAGTACCGACGTCGCCGCCCTTCGATGAAGTCGCGCGCCACGGCTCCCGGACGCACCAGAAGCTGCCGAATTAGCGACAGCACACTGCGGTCGACGTGCACGAATGCGTGGATTAGATCGTGTGCGATCTCGTGCAGCGTGATCCGCCCGGCGATGCGCTTCTGACCGCACGTGCCGCAATACTCCTGCGCAGAAGCAAGGGGTGTACCGCAATTGCGGCATGCTGCTTCGCCGAGGACGTCGGAATCGGGTCGGGAATCGGTCACGGGCCAAACCTTCGTTTTGGTCAATTGAATTCTGATTGGTGCACGGGCTTTCTCCTCGCTCGCTGCGCAGATCATAAGTCCTCAGCGACTGCTATTGAGAAATCTCGCGAGCCGATGCCCATGTCTCAAAGTGGCCGGTTTCACCGGTCGAGGGCGTCTTGAGACCTGATGCACGCAACGCGGCGAACGGCACGCTATAGTCATCCGCATGCGCATCGCGGTGTTGTTCGGCGGGACAAGCGAGGAGCGGGACGTCTCCATCGCCAGCGCGGCACAGATCATTCCGGCCCTTCGCACTGCTGGCCATGAAGTCGTCGCCGTGGACACCGCGAAGGGGCGCTTGCCCGCAGCCGATGAACGTAGACTGCTCGAATCCCGAGTTGCGCCGTTACCACCCACAGAGAAGTCCATCGCCAGCATCCGCGCCGGCGCCCTCACATTGGATACCTCAAGCATAGACGTGCGAGACGTCGATATGGTGTTTGTCGCTCTCCATGGTGGCGCGGGCGAAGACGGGCGCCTGCAGGCGATGTTGGACTTGGCCGGACTGGCCTATACAGGGAGCAGCCACATCGCAAGTGCTGCAGCCATGGACAAGGACTTATCTAAGCGCTTGTTTCGGTCGATCGAAGTCCCAACTGCGGACTGGCTTATGGCTCCCGTATCGGCCGAGGAGGTAGGCCGCCACCTCGGATGGCCAGCGATCGTAAAACCCAACAAACAGGGTTCGACCGTGGGACTCACGCTGGTTCGACGCGCGGCCGACCTGCAGCCCGCGATTGAAGGTGCCCGGCAGTTCGACGACGAGGTCATGGTCGAACGCTTCATCGCCGGGCGAGAGTTTACCGTCGGCATCCTCGAGGACCAAGCGTTACCGGTTGGCGAGATCATCGCCCCTCGCGAAGTCTTCGACTATGAGGCTAAGTATCAACCAGAGGCCGCCCGCGAAATCTTTCCGGCGGAGATTCCAGCCGAGGAGGCGCACAGGGTCCAGGGCTACGCAGTGCGAGTACATCGGGCCCTCAAGCTGGGTATTTATTCGCGAGTCGACTTTCGCCGCGATTCGAATGGCGAGTACTGGTGCCTAGAAGCAAACACACTTCCAGGTATGACGGCGACGAGCCTATTACCCCAGGCGGCCCTGGCTGCGGGGATCTCCTTCCCGGAGCTTCTCGATCGCATCTGTCGCGGTGCGGTCAAACCGACCCGACGCTAGAGTCACCTCGACTGCGTCCAAGCATCCTAGGCCCAGTAGCGTCGTCTCGACTGCCTGGTCGAGCGGTGTGTGTGGCTCTGCTCCGATAACATCTTCGAGGTGAGCGTTGTCCATGTGTAGTGGAACGCGCCATAAATAGCGCAATTCGAGCATCTCACGAAACGTCGTAACAAATGGCGCCGCCAGTACGATCAACCACCACGGGAACGCAACAACTGGCGGCTCCACCGCTGTCCGCCATGCTACCACTCGTTGGATGGCTCGCGTCATCTGCGTTCCATCGTGGTCCCAGTGTCCTTTCATGTGGAAGGTCGCGAAGGGCTCGAGCGAGTCGCGCCGCGCGAGCAGTCCGACGATTGTCCGCGCCACGTCAGGAACGTAAGCCCATTGATGGCCCACGCCGCGTGCGCCGGGATAGCTGATCTTCGTGACGGGCAGACCGGGCTTAATCAGTCCCTGTGAGAACCAGTTGTTTCTCGCGTCCGGACCAAAGAAGTCGCCAGCGCGCACAATGAGCACTTGGCCGCCCTTTGCGGAAAACGTCTCCAACCGGCGCTCCATCTCCACTCGGATCCGGCCTTTCCGGGTTACAGGGTTTTGCGGAGACCGCTCAGTCACATCCGGGAATGCATCTGGCCCGTAGTTGTAAACTGTACCCGGAAGCACCACCGTGGCGCGCTCTGCGACCGCCGCGGCAATTGTGTTGTCGAGCATCGGTAGCACCAGCGCGGACCATCGGCGATAGCCGGGCGGACTGACTGCGTGGACGATCACTGAGCAGCCCTGGGCGGCCGTGGCAACGTCTTCCCGGCTGAGCGCATCTCCGCGCAGCCAGGTTATTCCGTCCTTCCGCACGTTGGGCTGCGCAGCCGCGCGCTTGAGCGCCCGCACCTCCCACCCGGCATCCCGCAGTTGCCGTGCGACCTCGCCCCCGATCCCACCCGTGGCGCCCAGAACCAAAACTCTGCCGATGTTCGCCATGACCGTCTCCCGTGCAATTGAGGTGATCAGTGGGCGAATCTTGCATCGGGCTCGGTCACCATGGAATTGAATAATATGGTGGACCAGCTATACATTCCTGCATGGCCTCGCACATCGAATGGGAACTGTGTCGGTCCTTCCTCGCGGTCTTGACCGAGGGTTCGCTCTCGGGTGCAGCACGCGCCCTCGATATCGCTCAACCCACGGTCGGGCGCCACGTTGCTGCTCTGGAGCGGTCATTGGGTATGCCGCTGTTCACCCGATCGCAGACAGGCCTATTGCCACTGGATGCGGCACTGTCCCTGAGACCCTATGCCGAGGCGATGAGCAGCGCGGCAGCTGCGCTGGAACGAGCCGCCGCAAGCCAGGGTGCGGGGGTGCGTGGGGTCGTTCGAGTAACGGCCAGCGAGGTGATCGGAGTCGAGGTCCTACCACCCATCATCGCTCGCTTAGCCGAGAAGCATCCAAGTCTTCAGATCGAACTCGTACTCAGCAACAGGGTGCAGGATCTGTTGCAGCGAGAGGCGGATATCGCCGTGCGCATGACCCGGCCCGCCCAGGAGCTGTTGATTGCGCGTCAGATCGGACGTGTCGACGTGGGGCTGCACGCGACGAAGCAATACCTCCAGCGACATGGAACACCGGCAACAGCGGCAGACCTGCAGCGTCACACGCTCATCGGATTCGACCAACCGACCGCTTTCATTCGCGCAGCGGGCAAGTCGATTCCTCTCAGTCGCGAAGCGTTTTCCATGCGAGCGGACAGCGATCTGGCTCAACTAGCACTCATTCGCTCGGGAGCCGGTATTGGGTTCTGCCAAGTGCCTATCGCGAGGCGTGAGGGACTGGTACGTGTGCTTGCCAGGCAGTATTCCTTGCCACTCGATACGTGGATTGCGATGCACGAAGACCTGCGCAACAGCCCACGATGTCGCGTTACCTTCGATGCCTTAGTGGAAGGCCTGAGGGAGCACGTCGCCGGAGCGACAAGCCGACGCGCGACAGAGTCAATGAAGCCCAAGACGAGTGCCGGCGAATGAATTCGACCCGAACCGGCCACCGGTGGCCCAGCCGGGAAGCCTGTCGATCGGCTGGCTTGCAGCGGAGGAGCGGCGGACCTCGACAAGGGCGTCGCTTCGTTGTCCGCGAGAAATCAAGTGCGCACGTTCCCCAGCAAAGCCGAACGCAGCATGGCGACGGCCGCATACGCTATCACTCCGGTCACGATCCACCGCATTACTACTAGGTGATTGCTGAGCATCTTGACGAGGGGAAGTGCGAGCAGCACCCCTATGGTGCCACCGATCGTGAGCCCGACCGCCACTGCATTGGCGTACCGACCGGACCTCACGAAACCCAGACTGGCGACGGGGATCAGCATGCCGTCGCTCGCGATCATAATCGGGTAGGCCGCAATCGGATGCATCCCGAGCAAACCGAGGAGTGCCATTGATGGCGCGTAGTTCCCGATCCCAACACACATCAGGGCGCCGAGAACGAAGTTTGTCGCGACCGCGACGGTGAAGCGCCAGCCGGCGAGGCCAATGGAGGTGCCGACCGGCGGTAGGATGCCGACGTTAGTGATGGTGAAGAACCCTGCGGCGACGAGCAGCGCAATGCCCATTAGAAGCTGAATAGCTTTGCGCGGGAGCTTGCTGACGATATCCGCGCCAACCCACGCACCGGCTCCCGCAGCGACGACCATCGACGTCAGCAACACTGGCTCAACGTCGATCATCTCGACGAAGAGCAGAGCGCTGAAGATGATCCCGATAGCATTGCCAACGTTGAGCGTGCCTGGGATGAGCTCGTCAGGTGGATTTCCTCTCAGCTTGAACAGCGCCGTAATTTGGGCGTAGTTCCCGATGCCGAGCGTGTCGAGAAAGCTAGTACCACAGCCAATGGCCATGTCGCCCAGCGACGGCCGCATGGCTAGCTTGTGTCGCTTGACTGCCCGCAACCAGACTGCGACGAACGCCAGCTGCACGAGTGCAAGCGAGCTATAAAGAACGATACGCGCGATTGACAAGGCTTCCCCCCGACCCCATCACGCTGCAGGGGAGCTTACTACCAGCAGCCCCGCAGGATGCACCGGCCGCAACTCTCTCGTGCGGGCCACTGGCTCCGAGGTGACCCGCGAGGATCTCCGGAAAATGCGAGCTTTCAGCCGGCTTGACCACTCAAGCGGTCTGAATGGCCGCTTGTGAGAGAACCGCGGGCACCGTTCGACTGACTGGTTCCGGCCGAACTTGCTCGTAGCGTCGGCCGATCTCACCTTGAGCTACCATCTCGCTACTCCGGCTCGGGGAAGCTCCGCAAGGAAGAATAACGCCGTGAAAGCCACATCCCCCGCCGTGCTCGCGTTTCTGGGAATTACCTGCTCCGTTGCGGTGTCGATGACGAGCGATTCGCTCGCCCCCGTGGACGCACCGGCTCCACCCGCGCCGGCACCCGTGAAACCCGTAACGGAGACGCTATGGGGCAGGCAAGTCACGGACAACTATCGCTACATGGAGGCGCTCGATGGATCGACCCTCGACTGGATCGAGGCGCAAGGTGCGTACACACGCTCAATATTGGATGCCATCCCCCATCGCGCCGCGCTCGAGGCGAAAATCGCAGCCTTCACGGGCAGTATCGGGTTTATTCGAGGCTATGCGAGTTATGGCGGCCGGGCCTTCTACGAAGAGCGCTCGTCGCGCTCCGACAATTTTGATCTCGTCGTCAAAGACGAGGCGGGCAAGCGGACCATTGTCGACACGGCAGCCTTGCGGACATCGCACGCTGGGGAACCTTTTGCGATCGACTATTTCCTCGCCTCACCCGATGGCAGCAAGGTAGCCGTAGGCATATCGAAAGGAGGCACCGAGGCCATATCAGTCTTCGTGTATGACGCGGTATCCGGCAAACAGCTAGCGGGCCCACTCGACCGCGCGGACGCGGGGTTAGGTCTCTCCTCATGGAGCAACGACTCCAAGATTCTCTATTTCGCTCGGCAAAAGAAGCTGGCAGCCGGTGAAGCGGGCACCGAAAAGTATCGCAACCTCACACTTGTCGCATGGAACCTGCGGTCCGATCCGGTCGCCATTCTGGGATCCACCGTCGGCTACGGGCCATCGTTCCTGCCGGATGAAGTACCGACCCTCAGTATCTGGCCGGGCGCGCCCACGGCGATGGCGGTTTCTATCAACGGCACGCAAGCCGAGCAGGCTCTATGGCTCGCGCCGGCCTCCGAGGTGAACGACCGTAACGTGAAGTGGATGCCACTTGTCACCCGCGCGGACGATGTCGTCGCCGAAGAGGCGGTCGGCGACATCATGTATCTGCTGTCGCACAAGAACGCGCCGACCTTCAAGGTTCTCAGCGTTAAAGCCGGCCAGCCCCTCGCGGCCGCAAGGGTTCTGGTGCCGGCGCAAGCAGATCGCGTGATCGATTCGATCCACGCGGCGTCGGACGCTCTTTATGTACTGGCGCGTCACGTGGCCTACTCGGTGCTGCTGCGCGTACCGTATGGCTCGGCAAAGATCGAGGAGGTCGGCCTGCCATTTAAGGGCCACATTCAGGAGGCCTTCACCGACCCTCGTCGGCCGGGCATTGCGATCAACCTGCAAAGCTTTGTCATTCCCCCCGCAACCTTCAGCTACGATCCGGAGACACGGAATTTTACCGATCTCAAACTCGCGCCCGCGCACTACGACTCTGGGCGCTACGAAATCAGCGATCTGGAAGCCAGGGCGGAAGACGGCGTGATGGTGCCCGACACGCTGGTACGCCCCAAGGGTGCGAAGGGTCCGCAGATCGTCGTTATCCAGGCGTACGGCTCATACGGTATCTCGCAGCTCGCCGATTTCAGCCCCCGCGCGGCGAGTCTGCTCGAGGCTGGCGGCACGTATGCCTCGTGTCATGTGCGCGGCGGCGGCGAACTGGGCAATGCGTGGCGCCTTGCCGGCAAGGGCGCAAACAAGCCGCACACCTGGGGCGACCTCATCGCCTGCGCCGAGGATCTCATCGCGCGCGGTGACACGACAAAAGACCGGCTCTTTATCTTCGGTGGCTCTGCCGGCGGCCTCACTGTGGGAATGGCGCTGACCGAGCGCCCGGACCTGTTCGCGGGGGTGCTCGCACTGGTCCCCGGCGTCAATTCACTGCGCGACGAATTTTCGCCGGCCGGCCAGGTCGACATCGCCGAGTCGGGAACCATCAAAACCGAGGACGGCTTCAAGAATCTATACGCGATGGACACGCTCCAGCACGTGCGGCCGGGCGTTCAATATCCGCCGGTATTGATCACGATAGGTCTGCATGATGCGCGCACCCCGCCATGGGAGCCGGCGAAGCTCGCCGCCGCGCTGCAAGCATCAGGAACCGCTCGTCCAATCCTGCTACGCGTCGACGCGGAAGCGGGACATGGCATCGAAAACACCAAGTCGCAGAACGATGCACTTTATGCGGACATGTGGGCCTTCGTGTTTTGGCGCGCCGGCCTTCCCGACTGGCAGCCGCGCTTTCCAAAGAGATAGGCAAACGTTGGCAACGCGGGTCTCCGGGCAGTCCATTGCTGAACGGAGCGACCGTGCCGCCCGCTCCTCGCCATTCACACGCTCCTGGGCCGCCTTGCCCTACCTGCGCTTTTCGGGGTCGCGGACGAAACGGCACGCGTCTCGCAGCAACTCCTTCAGATCGGTTCGCGTGATCTTCGACAATCGCACGAGCACGGTGGGGTGTGGCGTATAGTGATCAGTGCTGTAGTAGATCTCGGGATGTTCTCTTAGCAGCTCCGCGCGCTGCTCGAGATCGATGCGCACGACGATGCTGTTCGCTTCAGCGGACTTGTTCGCTGGCATGCAGGCAAGGAGCTTGCCGCCGAGCTTCAGTGCAGGGAGTCCGTACGCGGTGCCATCGACGACATCACGCAGGGAAAGCCCCAGCGTCCTCACCGTGTCAAAGGTGAGCGCTGCCATGGTCAACCGCCCGGCCATGCTAGCTCACGCCGGCTTGTGGCAGACGGCTTCAATGTTATTGCCATCGGGATCGAAAACGAACGCACCGTAGTAGTTCTCGTGATAGTGAGATCTCAGACCCGGCTCGCCGTTGCTCTTGCCGCCTGCTTTTAGTGCGGCATGGTAGAACTGGACGACCTGCGCACGGCTTTCCGCCGCAAATGCGACATGGACGCCGGAGCATGGTGATGCATGGTCACCAATCCAAAAGAATGGCTTGTTCGCGACACCGAACCCGAAATGTGCGCCGCTGCCCGACTGCTCCGCCGTCACCTCCATCACCAGCTGGATACCGAGTGGCCGCAATGCCGCCGCGTAGAACGCCTTGGCTTTGTCCAAATCCGAGACCGCAAGACCGATGTGGTCGATCATCTTACCCCCCGTACGCTGATAGCCGGGCAGCGTAGTACGTGCGCGGGTCAAGGTCGGCTTTCGGGAAGTTTACGCGCTCATGCTGACCGGCTGCTGCCGGGCCGCCCTGAGACAGTCGGAGCTGAACCTGTCTGCAGTCGACCCCTCAGCGACAGCGGAGCGACTCCAAAGCGGCCGGTCACAAGTCGCAGAAGTGGACATCAAGAGCTGCTTTCTATCTCGATTGGACGCTGCGGTGCACAACGTCGGGGTCTTCGGGGACGGTACGATGAGTCAGCCCGTAGTTACGTTGTATTAGCCCCGCCGAGGAGTAAACTGCTTCGGAGAAAAATCGATGACAACAGAGGCTATCTAACAAACAACTAACCTTCGCCACTGCGAACTGCGATTCGGGTAGCCAAAATCTGATTCCAGTACTCGTACTACAAAGACGCGTTTGTCGAAGCCATCCCACGATGGGAGGCCCCATGAAGCTGCGGTTCTCTACCCGTAGTGCCACAGCCACACTTTTCGCTGCCCTGGCGATGCCGGCTCTGTTCCTCTGCGCTTGCGGCGGAGGCAGCAGCAGCAGCGGACCCCCGCCGCTCGATATCACCGCTTCATCCCCGCCGGCCGGCACGACAGGTGTGGCGTATGCGGGCTACACCTTCACCGCCTCGGGCGGCACACCGCCGATGACTTGGACTGAAAGCGGCGCGCTGCCGCCGGGTCTCACGCTCAGCGCTGCCGGGCAGCTCTCGGGTGATCCGGCAACCGCCGGGACGTACCCCATCATTGTCACCGTAACCGATTCGTCGATGCCGCCTCTCACAGCGACTGCGGATGTCAGTGTCACAGTCACCGACTCGGCGATCGTGATCGCGCCCGCCAGTCCGCCGCCGGGCACCGTCACCTACCCGTACCCGGGCTTCGGTTTCAGTGCCAGCGGCGGCTCACCGCCCTACACCTGGAAGGCCAGCGGGGCGCTGCCCCCTGGGCTGACCTTCGGGAGCGATGGCACGGTATCGGGCACTCCGACACAGGTGGGCACGTTTTCCTTCTCCGTGACCGCCACCGACAGCGCGCAGACTCCAGCGAGCTCCCCGCCGCTCGCTGCGCAGATCACGATCGGCGTTCCGCCGCCGCTGATGCCCAACTCCACACCGACCGCACCCGCGGCGGTGGTCGGCACTCCTTACGGACCGTTCAGTTTCGGCGCCACGGGCGGATACCTGCCGCTCAAATGGAGCCTCACCGCCGGGAGCCTGCCGCCGGGCCTGACGCTCGCGAACGATGGGTCCCTGACCGGAACGCCAACGAGCGCTGGAAACTTCAAATTCACGGTCACGGTGACCGACAGCGCATCTCCCCCCGTCTCGCAACCGCTGCCCGTCACGATCAGTGTAACCCTGCCCCCGCCGCCCACGATCAACAACCAGCAAGCCCCCACCGGGACGGTCGGTGTCGCCTATACGCCCTATAGCTTCACTGCCAGCAACGGCGTGCAGCCGCTGGTCTGGTCGGAGGCCCCGCCTCTCACCATGGGCCTTACGCTCACTGCGCAGGGCGTGCTCTCGGGCACACCGACCACCGCCGGGCAGTTTCCCATCACGCTCAACGTGGTGGACGCAGCCGGTCAACCTGGCACGGCGCCCTTTCCGACGATCGTGCGGGTCTCGCTCGCTCGGCCGTCCGCGACCTTTACCGCCACGGGCAACATGAAGACCGCGCGCTCCGGCCATGCAGCCACGCTCCTCCTCTCGGGCAGCGTACTCGTGACCGGCGGCGGCAACGGCACAGCCGATCCGACCGCAGAACTCTACGACCCCGCGAGCGGCACGTTCAGCTCAACCGCCGGTAACATGACCGAAGCACGCATCGGGCACACCTCGACGCTGCTCGACCTGAGTAACTCGGCGGCGACGAACTACGGCAAGGTGCTTATCGTGGGCTCGACCGACACGAGCGCCGAACTTTACAACCCCAGCACCAGCACGTTCGCGGCCACCGGCAGCATGCACCATGCCCGCACATCGCCCACGGCAACGCTGCTGAATACCGGCAAAGTGCTCGTCGTGGGCGGCAACACGACCCCCGGCGATCTCACCGCCGAGCTGTACGACCCTGCGTCCGGTACCTTCTCCGACACTGGCACGACGACTACCTTGCGAACCGGACACACCGCGACGTTGCTGCTCAACGGTGAGGTTCTGATCGCCGGAGGCGCTGCCGCGGCCACCGCAGAGCTCTACGACCCAACTCACGGCACCTTCACAGTGACGACGGGCAACATGACCGAGCCGTACTCAGGTCACACCGCCACGCTACTCGGGGCTACGGACGGCGTGCAGAACGGCTACGTCCTCATCATCGGCGTTGACGCTACTGCCGTCCTGTACGATCCCGACACCGAAACGTTCGCGGCCGTGGGCAGCCTGTACAGCGCTTTGCCCTATGACAGCCACGCACATACGGCGAGCTTGCTCACGGACGGCACGGTGCTGGCGGCAGGGGGCTTTAGGACCGTCTACGCGCGCTGTCCGCTAGGGTCGAGCCCCGGTCGCGAGACTTCCGAACAAGGCGCCGCCCGGTTCGCTCCTGAGAGTGACGGCTTCACGGTCACCGGGACTCTCAACACCCCAAGGGACACGCACACCGCAACCGTGCTTCAAGACGGAACCGTACTGGTTGTCGGAGGTACCAAGCACACCTTCAGGGAATACGGGCCGTTTGAGTGCGTGGACAGTGCCGTCGTACTGTCGTCAGCGGAGATATACAAAGCCGCACCATAAAGCAGCGCCATGCTGACAGGATGCTGTTGGGGTTCTGTATCTCAAGGGGCACCCCAGCAGTGCGGGCTGGTTCAGGACCTTGTTCAGCGCCCTTGCCTGATTGCAGTCGCTCAACCGTCCGCTCTCGGGAGACTTACGTGCCTCGAACGCAATTGAGGTTTTGCGGTGTCCGCAGATCTGGACGGCATCAACATTACTCAGGGCCGCGAATTGCTCACCGTTTACCGGTTCAACACCAAAAGCGCAAAGCACTACTTCTGCTCGCGCTGTAGCGTCTACACCCATCACCAGCGTCGTTCAAATCCCAAGCAATACGGGGTCAATGTCGCATGCCTCAAGGGGATGAGCCCCTTCGATTTTCAAGAGGTGCCAGTCTACGACGGTACACGCCATCCCGCAGACGGATTTCCTCCGACACGAGCTGGCACGTTGATTTATAGACCCGCTGAGTAGCACCTCGGCATTTGTCCGGAGCTCGCTCAAAAGAATGGCGCCGAAATGCCAAGCTCGCGAAGAGCGAGACGCCGATAAACGTCTCGACCATATTCTTCAGCCTCTTTGGCGCAGGTGTAAGTCAATTTGATCGTGTGCTCGATGCCTGTGGCGATTGCCTGTTCTTGAATGCGTGGCCAACCTACATCGTTCTCCGGCAAAGGGCAGTGCATGTCGGCGGAAAGGTTGACAACACTTAGATACGTAGCGCAGATCGCGTACCAATACTCGCCAATCACCTTCTGCACATTATCGCAATAGGGAAGGACCATTCGTAGGGCATGACATCCGGTCACGCCATGCAACATGGTGAAGTGGTGGTTCTCAACGAACGCCTCTGCAATAGCGAGCGATATTTCCTGCAGCGGACGTTCCGCATCGAAACGGATCGGTCTAAGCAAACTACGAAAGTCCTCGTGCGAGTAAAACTCCCCTATTCGATCCGCTATACTTCTGCTCTTCGGTCTTAGCGCTCTAAGCGACGCCGTGTTGGCGAGTGTATTCAGCAAATCGATTGGACCGGTGCCGGTCTTGCTCGCGGATACTTCCGGTGCCGGGAGATAGGTCGCAGCCCAATATCCCAGAGCCAAGGCAATTTCCTCATGATCCATCAGGTCGACGCCGTAGCCCAATCGAAGGAGCGGGTGGAATGCGTGCGCGGCGACTCCAGTCATCAATGGGCACACGTAGCAACGAAGTACTTCTTCGAGACCGCGGCGATCAATTTCCGATTTGAAAAAGCGGCAATAGGAACCACAGGCACGGAAGTCTCCAAGACTTGTCATCCAGTGGGCAGCGACCATCTGCGGCGCCTGCTGGGAAACCGATTCGAAAGCCGCCGTGCCTATTTGCAAATTGTCGTAGTAGCGGCGAAGCTGATCCTCGTCGGCTCCCATTCTGTATAGCGCAATCAGCACCATCGGCGCGTGGTTGTGCTCGATGTCGTAGCGCAACAGGTCGCGCTGCTGATGCCGCTTCAAGAGCGCCCTAAATGCTTTCGTGGCTGACAAGGTTGCCCGTCATCCTTTCCGCGGAGTCTTCGCTATCGAAACCGGACCGAAAATCAGCCTTGAGCATACGCCGTCTTTCCCATGCAATCAGACCAGTGACGCCCTGTAGCAATAGACACGCGGCAGGGACAGCGGCCTTCGCGCCGCAGCAGAAGTCCGGATGTACGGCTGCAATCGAAACCTGTCGGCCGCGTCACGCGAAGAAAAGCCTGGTAAAGGGTGGGGGCGTCCATGTACGAGACCGCGGAAAGCGGACAGCGTCAGCGCTTCGTTGCCTGAGAGGGGCTCATCGGAGCATTCTCCTGGCTCCGTTCAAAATCAAGAGAGCGAGCGTGGGGGAGGAGTCGCCTAAGCCGGCGAGCACACCGACCGGAGCGGTGTTCCTGAGCTACGCCTCACAGGATGCCGAGGCTGCTCAAAGGATTTGCGAGGTCCCGCGCGCTTCCGGCCGTTACTGCATTACAGCAGAAACCTAACCCGCGGATCACACTATTATGGTTGAGTATTTCGGGGAGAACTCGATGTTGCGGACGGAGAGATTTGTTGCGGCCGGCGTCTGCGCGATCACTCTCTTTGCTGTCCATGCTGTCTCGGCTCAGACAGTCACTTTCGAAAACGTGGTCAAGAGCTATTACGACGGTGAGTACGCCGCCCATCCGGTAGCGGCGACATCAGCGGGCATCCACGACTACGACTCGAAACTGGACGATATGAGCGCCGAGGGACAGGCTCGCAACAGCGCGCGTTTGCATGAGGCATTGACGACACTGGAAACGCTGGATCCGCAGCGACTAAGCCTGGCGGACCGTGACGACCGCGAAGTGTTGATCGGCCGAATTAAGGGCCAGCTGCTCGATGACGAAACTGTACAATACTGGCACAAGGATCCTGGCCGCTACAGCCGCATCGCGACTTTGGCTGTCTTCGGGTTGGTCCATCGCGATTTCGCCCCACTCACGGAACGCATGCGGGCTGCCATCTCGCGCGAGCGCGAGATTCCGGGGGTGCTCACCGCCGGCAAAGTCAATATCAACCACCCACCTCGCGCCTTTGTAGAGATCGCGATTCGCAACATCGACGGCTCGATCAATTTCTATCGCGATGCCGCACCGATGGCCTTCGCGGCCGTCGATGATGCCAAGCTGCAGTCCGACTTCGCGACCACCAACGCCGCAGCGATCGCCGCCTTCGAGGGCTACAAATCCTTTCTTGAAGCACAACTGAATAAAGCCGATGGCGATTTCGCACTGAAACCCGACGCCTTCGTTGAGCGGCTGACCGACAACGAGATGGTTGATGTACCCGTGGCAAAGCTGCGCCAAATTGCGTTGCGCCAGTTACACAAGGACCAGACTGCGCTCAATGCCGCCGCGCGTGAGGTGGACCCGGCGAAATCCGCCGGCGCAGTGATCCAGGAGCTGCGCCACCAGCACCCGAGCGCCGAGAGACTCCTGCCGACTGCCGAGGAAAATTTATCCGGCCTGCGTGCCTTCGTCAGCGAACACCGTATCGTGACCATTCCGAGCGAGTTGCTCCCGAAGGTCGAGGAGACGCCGCAATTCATGCGCGCGACGACCACCGCAGCGATGGATGCGCCCGGGCCCTTCGAGCAGCATGCGACGCAGGCTTTCTACTACGTCTCGCCGCCCGATCCTGGCATGACCACGGAGAAGCTCGAGGACTATCTTGAAACCTATTACTTCGCGGGCCTGGAGCTCATTTCAGCACATGAGGTCTGGCCTGGCCATTTCGTGCAATACCTGACGCGTCGCAGCCATCCAGAATGGTCACTCGCACGGAAGCTCGCGCACGCGCAATCGACCGCCGAGGGCTGGGCGCACTATGCCGAGCAGATGATGATCGAGCAGGGGCTGGGGAGCGGCGATCCAAAGCTCAAGGTGGCCCAGCTCGAGGACGCGCTGTTGCGCGATTGCCGTTTCCTCGGCTCGATTGACATGCACACGCGCGGAAAAAGTGTGGAGAACGTGACCCAGCTCTTCATGAAGGAGTGTGGATCGCCGCAAGCCGAGGCGCGCCGTGAAGCCTATCGCGGCACCATCGACCCCGGATACTTGAATTACACAATCGGTAAGCTCGAAATCCTCAAATTGCGGGAGGATTACAAAAAGGCGAAGGGCGCGAAGTTCTCACTGACGGAGTTTCATGATCAATTGTTGGCCGCAGGATTGGTGCCCGTGAAGATCATTCGGCGAGAGATGATGGGCGTCGACGGGCCGTTATTGTAACCCTCAGTCGCGGTCGGCAAAGCAGCCGTTCGCCTTGCGGGAAAAGCAAAGCAGCACGTTAGCCAGACGCGCATGACGGCCTGTGTGATTGCTCCCGTCTAGACGCGTTGACTCAGAACAGCTGAAGTGAAGACCGGAAGATCTTGAGCAACGAGCGTGCGCGTGACGATTGTGTATGCGAGGTTCTATACGCAACACGCGCCGGAACTCGCAAGTCTATTTCGGTACCCGCGGCGGGCTCGCTCCAGATCTCAAGCTTTCCTCCCAGCTTCTTTGCCCGCTCTCGCATTCCTGCAAGGCCGAAGTGACCAGGTGTTCCGCCGGCCTGTAGTACGGATGGGGTGATTCCTCGTCCATCGTCGCGCACTCTGACGTGCAGCGCCGCATCGCCATAGGTCACCTCGACCTCGATGTCCTTCGCACCGGAGTGCCGGAACGCATTGCCGAGCGCCTCGCGAGCGATCAGGAATCCCTCCTCACGCGCGATCGGGTGCAGGACCCGGGCAGTTCCCTGGACGCTCAACCGGAACTTCGCGGAGTGCTGTTGCGCTAGCTGCTCACCCTCTGCTGCGAGAGCCTGGGTCAGTTCAGCAACCTCGCATGTCGCGGTGCGCAGACCTTTCACTTTGTCCCGACTTTCCGCGAGCAGCTTGACGGCCCGGTCCAGCGACTGCCGCATCAGTTGCCGTGCAGACTGATCCGGAGGACTAATAGGGACAGCCGCCGCCTCAAAGCACCAGATCAGACCCTGCACCCCCGACAACAATGTGTCGTGAAGCTCACGGGCGATTCGTTCACGCTCGGAGAGTCGGGCCTCGAGCAGACGCCGCGTGTCGGCGCGAACTTGTGCCACGCGCAGCCGATACAGCGCCGCCAGAGTCGCGGTCACAAGTAGCGCAGAGAGGGCATAGAACCACCACGTTTGATACCACGCGGGGATAATTCTGATTGGCAACTCTGCGCCAACCTCATTCCAAACCCCCACATCGTTCGAGGCGATGACCTGGAAGTCATACGAGCCTGGAGGAAGTTTTGTGTAGTAGGCCGTGCGCCGTGTGCCCACGCTCTGCCACGTGTCGTCGAGCCCCTTAAGCCGGTAGCGATACTGCACGCGCTCGGGAACTGAAAGACTCAAGCCCGCGTACGCAATCTGCAGGTTCTTGGTTCTGGCTGGAAGCTCCAATTTGCTGGCGGAGGAGAGCCTGCTACCGTCTGCGACAATCGATTGAATGACGACAGGCGGGGGCAGTTTATTTCGATAAACATGGTGTGGATCGACCCAGGCGGCCCCGCGAGTTGTCGTAAACCAGAGGCGGCCATCGGTTCCGCGGATGGCCGTTGGGCACTCGATGGAATTGATGGCTGCCGTTACGGAGGTGGCTCCTGGAAGACCGTCAGAAGAGTCGAAGACGTCATAGCGTGTTGGATGGGAACTGTCCTGGAGTATGGCGGACACCTCCGAGGCCGGCATACGGATGACGCCACGATTCTCGTTCAGCCACAGACTGCCGTCGTCGCCTTCAACGATTCCGGAGACGCGGCCGAAGGCTGGTGCGTCGTAAGGGAGTACTGGAGTGAAGCCTGGCCCGCGGAGGAGAACAAGCCCATGCTCGCCACCGACGAAGACGTGAGTGCCGACCGAATCAATGGCTTCGATCTCCCCGAGAGCTAGGCCATCCTCCGACGAATACAGATGGACGACACCGTCTGTTACGGTCAAAATCCTGCCATCTCGGAGTCCGAACCAGATGCGGCCCGTGGCATCGGTGTACTGTGTCGTGGGTGCTGAACTCGCAAGCGCGGCGGCGGGACCCCCTTTGAATCGGCTCCAGCGTCCATCTTCGAAGGCGAAAAGACCGTGCTCCGGGACATAGGCCCATAGCCGATGATGCCCGTCTACTGCTAGCAGCCATCCCGATCCCGGCTGCATTGGCCCTGCTTTTTCAACCGGATCCGCCAGGTTAATCGCACACTTCTCGCCGACAAACCGGCAGCCGCTCGGGGATCCGCTTGCCCAGATCGAGCCAAAGGGATCTCGGTAGAGCTGGTAGAATGCACTGATCCCCGTATTCGTCACACTCACCTCATCCACCTTGTGAGCGTCGTGAAAGCGGAACACGTGCCCGTTGGAACTTAATGCGACGACATAGCCCTCATCGGCCGCCACGATGCTCAACTGTGTTGCCGCGGGACCCAAGGTGACCGGGGCCAGGGGACCATTCCGGAACTGATCAATCCCGTCGCGAGTGGCTACCCAAACGGTGCCTTCTCGATCCTCCAAAATCGCCGTAACGACGTCGGAACTCAGACCATCCTTACTCGTGAATTGCTGAAGCGCATTGCTGAGCTCGCCGATTGGTTCCTTGCGTAGGCGTGACGGATAGGGTGCTCGTCTTAAGCCATCCCCTAAGGTAGTGACCCAGAAACCACCGTTCTGGTCGAACAGTAATGCCTGGGAACCCACGCGCACTTCGAGGTCGTCCGGTCTGCGGCATATGGGTTCGGTCTTCCAGGTGTCAGGAAATCGGAATAGACACTCATCCTTGGTTGGGCCTTTGGGGGGTGGCTCGCCAGGACGTTTGAGGGGACGGACTGCCCGGGACGTTTCCGCCATCCACACCGTGCCATCAGGAGACTCGGCCAGCTGGGGAACTTGCCCGTCGTAACGCTCGTCAGCGAGCTCGAACTGGGAGGCTCGTGGAGGCAGCACTGCGATGTGGTGCTCACCCGCAACCCACAGCGCTCCGAGATGGTCAACCAGAACCGCTGTTGCGCTGGAGTCGGGAAAGCTCAATCCGTTGCCGACCCTGCGCCACCGACCATCCTCGAAGCACGCGAGGCCGCGCGCCGATGCGGCCCACGTTCTTCCCTGTTGGTCCTGGGCGAAGCCCCAAACGCGGCCGTCGGGGAAGCCATCGACGGAGTTGTAGTTGATGAGCTTGTCTCTTTCAAGAACGCTAACACCTCCCCCGCGATACCCTATCCATAACCTGCCATCCCGAGTGGCAAATAAGCTGCTGATCTCTTGTGAAGGCAACCGGGCAGCGGATACTGACTGAAAGGGTTGAAATTGCATTCCGTCGAAGCGATATAGCCCATGGAAGCTTCCGATCCAAAGATAGCCATCGGAGGTTTGCGCCAGAGCCCTGATGTCGGGTGGAACGCCCGATTTGCTGTCCCACACACGGTGGGCGAGCTCGGTGATGTGGCGCTGCGGATCGAGCGCCAGGGCAGTCCTGACACCTAGGAGGACGAGAATAACCAGTACTCGCGCAAGTCCGCTCATGCTTTGTCTTGGGCCGCAGCATCCGTGAGGTTCTTTCCGACAGTCTTTAGGCTGCTGCTTACGCTGCCCTCGCTACCTGCGGATCTCCCAAAAGGGGTACCGTAATCTACCCGACAATCGGCTACGCCGCGCTACTTGGATCATCCGCCTTGTTTCTTTCGCGGAGCCGGTCAACGGATGTCCGCTTTGCGGACATCCGCGCGGTCAAGCTGTATGCCTGCTCGTGGCCGTGAGCGCCATTTCGTCGAGGGGGCAGTTTCGATCCCGAGCTGCCGGATGAACATCCCACGAGCAGCCAGTGCAGCGAGGAAAAGCGGACATACCGGGGGCTGAATTGCCTCCCACGGCCGGCTCAGGGCATGCTCCCTGGGGCCGTACAAGATCAAGAGAGCGAGCGTGGGGGAGAAGTCGGCCAAGCCGGCGAGCACACCGACGGGGGGCGGTGTTCCTGAGCTACGCCTCGGAAGACGTGTCCGCCGCCGAGCGGATCGCAACTGCCCTGCGTAGCGTGGGTATCGAGGTATGGTTCGACAAAAGCGAACTGCGTGGTGGAGACGCATGGGATCAGTCGATCCGCAAGCAGATTAAGGCCTGCGCGCTCTTCGTACCCATCATCTCCAAACACACCCATGAGCGTTCGGAAGGATACTTCCGGCTCGAATGGAAGCTCGCTGTTGCAGACAAAGCCTTCTTGGTGCCGGTCGTGATCGACGACACGCCGGACGATGGATGAGCGGGTACCGGAGAAGTTTCGCGAAGTGCAGTGGACGCGTTTACCTGCAGGTGAAACGCACCCGTTCGGTTGCTCGGCCGCCACCACGCATCGCAAGCGGCCGCTTACGAGATAATCGCGACACGCACGCCGGAGACTGCTTCTGGCCGGCAGCACTCGGCACTGCGAATGATCGGCACCAGCCGAGCGGCTGCCTCAGAAGTCTCCAGAAAATTGGGGCAGTCCATCCTCAATTCGATCCCATGGCTGCTTAGACCTTACGTACACATGGAAGTCAGGCCTAAGATCGCTCGCATCATCAAGACTGCATGCCTTCACACAGATCAAGCCTGGCGCAACGTCGAATTCCGTGACCAGCGGAGAGCCGCACTGGGCGCAGCGAATTCGCCTGACCTCCTTTCCTGAATCGCCGATGACTGCGAAGGAGACGCGCGGACCGAATATCTTTAAGGCTTCCTGATCGAAATAGATTTCCATCGCGTACGGCCCGCCCGTCTCCTTTTGACAGTCACGGCAATGACAATAAAAGGTCTTCTGCGGCGCAGTGTGGACTTCATATCGGACGGCCCCGCACAAGCATCCGCCAAGCAAGGGTACTCGCATGCTGGTACCTCCCAGTGTCCCGATGACTGTGTTCGGCTCGCGATCCAAAGGTGCCGAGTCGCGCGCAGTTGAGCGCCGAAGCGGTCATTCCCAATGGCGGCAATGTCGATTTTTTGCAGGAGCGCGTCAACGGCTGGTAGTGGCCCGAACTGAGACAAAGTCGGCAAGCGGTCAAACAAACCTACAGGAGTGCCTTCACCGCTCGGATCAGCGCTCTGACCTCGCATCTCTCCTGGATGGATGCCTTTGAGTATCGACCGTGCGTCGGCTTCCGGCCCGCCTTTCCGCCATGCATCCGGCATCGCCCGTTCTTCATCGCCGGTGACCGGCAGGGCTGCCCAGTCGTGCGGCAGTAGGCGCCGCACTGCGGGTGCCGAGCCAGTGCGGCTCGGGCCTCGCAACGATTTGCGTATGGACTGCTGCTGCACGAGACTCTAAAGAGTCGAATGAAGGGGGAAGGGTATGAGACGCCTATTTCTGGCTTTCGCCTGGGTCTGCACGCTCGCGAGTGTGAGTTCGCACGCTGAGCAGTGCACGGGCCCTCAACTTGGGACATGGAGACTTCTGTCCTTCACGGCTCGGGACCCCGAGACTGGGGAGATAACGGCGCCGTACGGTCTGTACCCGACTGGATT